>Ga0316197_10004049_pt1 | contig 10415 bp, 8 predicted proteins | sample OudBiesiAoxic_MG_FD_204939 | JGI IMG/M metagenome (GOLD analysis project Ga0316197, IMG submission 204939) | Coastal sediment microbial communities from Oude Bieten Haven, Netherlands - site A oxic | ecosystem: Environmental > Aquatic > Marine > Coastal > Sediment | place: Netherlands... | reverse complement strand
CGGCGACCCAGGGCATCACCCTCGAGCAGGTCAGCTTCTTCCCGGTCGCGGCCGGCGAAGTCCCCTCCAACGTGGGTGAGGGTGTCGCCTCGCAGCAGGCAGCCATCGCCGCTCAGAACAACGCCCCCGACGCGCTGCCGGCGCTGCTGCCGGTGGGCCTGGGTGACCAGGGCGGCGCCTACAGCGACGTCTTCAAGGACGCGCTGTCGGCCATCGTGGTCGACGGTGGTGACCCGGCCGAGGTCCTCGCGGGCCTGGCCCCCACGCTCCAGGGCATCTTCGACGCCACCGGCGCTTCCTGCTGGTCGCCCGATGACGTCGTGCCCGGCGAGCCCTGCGTGGTCGGCGTCGAGTAGGGATCGAACCTGAACACGCGTGACCAGCGGGTCGCGCACGGTCCGGGCGGGCTCAGCGAGGGTCCGCCCGGACGCACATCTCGGCACCGTCGATGTCATCGCAGGGGAGGGACGCCGCTGACATGACCGCCCACACCGTCGAGTACACGGGGAAACGCAAGCGCAACTGGGCGCCCTACATCCTGCTCGCGCCATCGTTGCTCTTCCTCGTCTTCTTCTTCGCCACGCCCATGGCCTCGGCCTTCGTGCTGGCGCTCCAGACCCCGGACGGCGCGTGGTCGCTCGAGTCCATCCAGACGATGGTCGGCGACGCCAACTTCACACGCGCCATCTCCGCCACCCTGACGCTCGTCATCATCGTCATCCCCTTCCAGCTGGCGCTGGCCATGGCCATGGCCCTCGTCGTCAACAAGCGCCTGAAGGGGACCAGCCTGTGGCTCTACATCTACGTCCTGCCCCTCGCCATCAGCGAGCTCGCGGCGGGCATCGTGTGGGTCTCGATCTTCACCCAGAAGGGCTGGCTCAACAGCATCCTCGAGACGCTCGGCATCGTCGAGCGGGGCATCATCTGGCAATCGGCCGAGTCGTACTGGACGCTCATCGGCATCATCGTCGTGGCCGAGATGTGGCGGGCCACGTCGATCATGATGATCATCCTCGTGGCTGGCCTGCAGTCCATCCCCGACGAGTACACCGAAGCGGCGGAGGTCTACGGCGCCACGCTCTGGCAGCGTGTGCGACGGGTCATCATGCCCATGCTTCGGCCGAGCCTCCAGGTCGCGCTCATCCTGCGCATCGTCCTCGCCATCCAGGTCTTCGCCACGGCCATCGCGCTGGCCGGCACGGGATTGACGGTGATGTCGCAGCAGACCATCGAATGGGCCAACGACATCGACAACGACAACGTGGCCGCCGCCTGGGCCGGCCTGATGCTGCTGATGAGCATCATCGCCACCATCGGCGTGCTGTGGCTGCTGCCGGTGAAGGATGAGCAGCAGGTATGACCGCGCCCGCCGTGCCGGCTGACGGCACCCAGCAGCAGGCTCCGCCGCCCTCGCGCCGCAAGCGGACTCCGCGGAAGGTCCTCAACACGTTCCTGTGGTACGCCTCGGCCGTGCTCATGGCGGCCTTCATCATCGTGCCCATCTACCTCATCTTCGTCAGCGCCACGACACCCGCGGATGCGACCTACAACTACCCCAAGAGCCTCCTCCCCGAGGGCATCGACACCGACAACATCCAGAAGTTCGTCAACGCCTCGGGCGTCATCGACGCCTTCTGGCGCAGCGTCATCGCCGGCGTCATCACGGTCGTGCTGGCCCTCGGTATCGGCGCACCGGCGGGCTACGCCATCGCCCGCTACGTCTTCCGCGGGCGCGACGGCTACCGCCTGGTGGTGCTCTCCACGCGCGCCTTCCCCATCGTCATCCTGTCGATCCCGCTGGCGGTCACCTTCCGCAACTTCGGCATCTACGACACCGTCTGGGGCGTGGCGCTCATGCACACGGCGCTGGCGCTGCCCTTCGCCGTGCTCATCACCAGTTCGGTCTTCGTCTCCATCCCCAGGGAGCTGGAGGAGGCGGCCCAGACCCTGGGCTGCTCACCGGCGCGGGCATTCCTGCGCGTGTCGCTGCCGCTGGCCCTGCCCGGACTGACCGCGGCCGCCATCTTCACCTGGGTGCTGTCGTGGAACGACGTCTTCGCCGCGGCCGTGCTGACGCTGCGCAACCCGACGTTGCCGGCTCGCATCCTGACCTCGCTGACGCAGGCCTCGCTGCCGTGGCAGTTCGCGGCCGCCTTCGTGATGCTGGTCCCGAGCCTCATCGTCATCTTCATCATCCGCCGTTACCTGCTCGGTCTGTGGGGCCGGGTCGTCAAGTAGGGGAGTCACGTGTCTGAGATCCGTCTGGAGCGAATCCACAAGATCTACAAGGAGACCCGCGCGGTCGATGACGTCTCTCTCCACATCAGCCAGGGCGAATTCATGGTCCTGCTGGGCCCGTCCGGCTGCGGCAAGACGACCCTCTTGCGCTCGATTGCGGGGCTGGAGGAGATCGACGCTGGCTCGGTCGTCATCGGCGAGCGCGACGTCACCGAGATGCCGCCGCGCAACCGCAAGATCGCCATGGTCTTCCAGTCCTACGCCGTCTTCCCCCACATGTCGGTGTACGAGAACATCGCCTTCGGCCTGCGCATGCAGAAGCTGGACAAGGACGTCATCGACAAGCGCGTCAAGTCCTCGGCCGAGCTGCTGCACATCGAGAATCTCCTCGACCGCTACCCCTCGCAGGTCTCCGGTGGCCAGCGTCAGCGCATCGCCGTCGCTCGAGCCATCGCCATGGAGTCCGAGGTGCTGCTCATGGACGAGCCCCTCTCGAACCTTGACGCGCTGCTGCGCCTGGAGATGCGCGCCGAGCTCAAGCGCCTGCTCAACGAGATCGGCAGCACCACCGTGTACGTGACCCACGACCAGGTCGAGGCCATGTCCATGGGCGACCGCATCGCGGTCATGCGCGCGGGCAAGATCCTGCAGCTGGGCAAGCCGCTCGATATCTACCAGCGGCCGGTCGACCGCTTCGTCGGGGGCTTCATCGGCAACCCGCCCATGAACTTCATCGCCGCCTCGGTCGATCGCAACGGGAGCGGGCTCATCGCCGGGGTCGAGGGCGCCGGGTCGGTCAAGGTCGACGAGGAGGGCGGCGAGCTGCTGAAGAGCTACGTGGGCAAGCCGGTGATGCTGGGCATCCGCGCCGAGAACATCGATGTCCAGCGCGAGCCGACCGAGGGCGCCACGCTCCAGGCGCACGTGCTTGTGGTGGAGCCGCTGGGCTCGCACGACCTGCTCACCTGCCAGCTCGGCGGCGAGCTGATCAAGGTGGCCACGCGCCCGGACATGGAGGTCAGGGCGGACGAGGACATCCATCTGGCGCTCGAACACGAGCGAACGGTGTGGATGGATCCCGAGTCGCAACGTACCATCGGGATGTGACCGCTCCACGCAAACCCAGGGACGTCGGCAACGGCCTCGTCTGCGCCTCGTTCGGGGCGGGCGGCGAGTGGCTGAGCCTGGCCACCGTCCACCCCGACGCCGGCTTCGTCGAGCTCACCGGCCTGCCCCTGTTCGCCCCCGAGTGGCGTGGCGATCCCGTTGCCACGCGCCGCTACCGCTCGTGGATGCGGCGCGAGGAGCACGCCTTCCTGCACGTCGAGGCCGGCCGCGCCACGGTCACCACCCGCCAGGACGCACCCAAGGGCACCCGCAGCGTGGTCCAGCGGGTGACCGTTAGCGCCACCCTACGAGACCGGCCTGCGGGCATCCGCATCCGGGCCAACGGTCGCCTGGGCTGGCCCACGCTGGCCGAGGTCACGGAGGTGGACCCGCCCACCGACGAAGGCGTGAAATCGCGCATGAAGGTGCGCGAGGGCACGCTGCGCGTGGTGGGCGAGGGTGGCCCCATCGTCATCCAGGCCTGGCTGCGCAAGGGTGGCCAGTCGAGTCGCGGCTCGGCCGAGGGTCGGTCCGACCAGCGCATCGGCTGGAAGGTCCTGCGCCGGCAGATGCCCAGCGCGGTGGCCTGGGTGGACTGGCCGGGCGAGGCCGAGGAAGTGCGCATCGACATCGCCTGTGCCTTTGACACGCCGGTTCCTGAGGCACCCGAGTGGAGCGACCGCGCCCGACTGCGCCCGCCGGAGGGGGAGGGCCCGGTGCACGAGGAGTGGCGTCCGCTGCGCGTTCCGGCCCGTCTGGTCAAGCCGCTCGGGCGCATGAACCAGCGCGCCGCGACGTACGTGCGCAACTGCACCGCTCTCGCCGTCAGCGGCGCGGAGCGGGCCATCCTCACCGATCATCGCATCCTGCCCCTGTCGTGGACGCGGGACGCCTACTGGCAGGCGCGTCTGCTGCTGGCGACATGGGCACGCGGCGGCCACAACGAGGACGAGCAGTACGTGGGCGATCACCTGCGCTGGCTGTTCCTGCGCTGCCAACGGCCGGATGGTCGCTGGGTGCGCAGCCACCACGCCGACGGGCGGCGCAAGGACCACCCGCTGCAATCCGACCAGCAGCTCTATCCGCTGCTGGAGCTGGCCGACTACGCCGTGGCCACGGGGCGGCTGCCCGATCTGCCACCCGACGCGTCATGGCCGGCGCTGGTGCAGGAGGCCTGGTCGGCTGCGCTGGCCACCGTGGACGATGAGCTGGCGCTGGTGCGCACCGACGAGAACCCGGCCGACGATGTGCCCACCAACCCCTTCCTGCTGTCCGACCAGGTGCTGCTCTGGCACACCGCCCGGCGGCTGATGGACGTGGCGCAGCTGCTGGAGCTCGACCGCGAGCTGCTGGAGCAGATCGCCGGGCGCATCCACGAGGCCTTCGAGGCGCACTTCCGCATCGAGGGCCCGCTGGGACCGATGTGGGCCTACTCGGTCAACGGTCGCGGCGGGGTCGAACGCTACATGGATGCCAACGACCTGCCGGCTGCGATGGCGCCGCTGTGGGGCTTCGTCAAGCCGAGCGACGAGCACTGGCGCACGACCATGCGCTTCGCCTTCGACCGGGAGAACCCTGCCTACGTGGAAGGGCCGCGGGGCGGTCTGGGCTCGCGGCACACGCCCGGAACCTGGCCCCTCGGCGACATCATGGGCTGGGTCGCCTTCGGGTTGATGGAGGATGACGACTCGGCCGAGGCGGCGCTCGAGCGCCTCGTGGGCGCGGCCTTCGCCGACGGCATGCTGCCCGAGGCCTACGATCCCGAGGGCTCGGGCTCAGCGGTGCGGCACTGGTTCGCCTGGCCGGGTGCGGCGCTGGCGACCATCCTGCTCCAGCACGCCGCTCGCGACTAGGAATCGCCGGCGGAGCCCGGAGGAACGCCGCCCGCTCAGTGGTTCAGGCTGATCCCGGCGGCGCGAAGGTCCTCGGCGAAGGCGTCGAGGGCATCGGTCCCATCTGCGAGCCCGTCGACGTACGACTGCACGCGGGCGAGGCCCAGCTCGGCGTAGGCCGCGTAGAGGTCCTGGCGCTGACGGCCCGCCGTACTCACGCCGGGATCCTCGTACCAGGTGTGCACGGACACCCTGAGCGACGCCGGGTCGCGGTCGATCTCCTCGCAGCGCCCGCGGATGACCGGCAGCGCCTCGGCCACGGCCGACGGGTCCATGCCGTCGAGGTTGAGCTCATCGGCGTAGCGTGCAGCCAGCCGCCAGGTCACGTTCGGCCCGTTGCCGCCGACCATCACCGGCACGCGCGGGTGTTGCAGCGGCTTGGGCTGGTTGATGGCACCGGCCACGCGCGCCCATCTGCCTTCGTAGGTCGCTCCGCCGTCGGCCGTGCCGTCGAGCATGCGCGTGATGACCTCGAGATCGTCGCCCAGCCGGGCCAGGCGGTCACGAGTAGCGGGGAAGCCGTAGCCGAACGCCTCCCACTCCTCACGCTTCCAGCCGGCGCCGATGCCCAGCTCTGCCCGCCCGTCACTGACGACGTCGAGCGTGGCCATCATCTTGGCCGTCAGCGCCGGGTTGCGGAACCCGGTGCAGATGACGATGTGCCCCAGCCGTACGTGCTCGGTCAGCGCCGCCAGCGCGGAGAGCGCTACGAAGGGCTCGAAGACGATGGCCTCCTGCGGCGTCGGCCAGGTGTGGAAGTGGTCGTACATCCAGAGTGATTCGAACCCCAGCAGCTCCGCGGCCTGGGCCACGGCCACGGTGTTGGACCAGGCATCGCGGGGATTGTGGCCTCGATACTCCAGGACCCAGCCCTGCGGAAGGACCACACCAGCCTTCATGCGTCTTCCCCCTCGGCTTCCTAGCGCGACTCGCGGTAGCGTTGTGCCGCCTCGGCGCGTTTGCGCACGCCGAGCTTGTGCAGGATGTTGCTGACGTGGGTCTCCACGGTGCGCGGGCTGATGACCAGCGCCTGGGCGATCTCCCGATCGGTCAGCCCGTCGGCCAGCATGCGCAGCACGTCGTTCTCGCGTGGACTCAGTCCCTCCAGCCCGCTGGCCGATCCGGTGCGACCCTTGCGCGCCGCCTCGATGAAGTGGCGCATCACCCTCGCCGCATAGCGCCGTGACATGGCCAGCTCGCCCTTCTGCGTGCCGCGCAGCGCACGCAGCAGGGCCTCGGGGTTGAGGTCCTTGGTCAGGTAGCCGGCGGCACCCCGGGCGAGGGCATCGATCATGTCGCGCTCAGAGTCCGAGACGGTGAGCATGACGATCTTCGTGTCGGGCAGGCGCGGGCCAAGCTCCTCCAGCATCTGGATGCCGTTCATGCCGGGCAGGTCGATATCGAGGAGCATCACGTCCGGCCGCACGGCCAGCGCCAGGGCGAAGGCGTCCTCCGCGCTCCCCGCCTCGCCCACCAGCTCCACGTCCGGAGCGTCGATGGCCTGGCGCACGGCCGAGCGCACGAGTGCGTGATCGTCCACGAGCATCACGCGCAGGGGTGCGCGCGAACGATCCGCGTCGCTGGCTGCCGTGATGCGCGGCTCGTCGATGGCCATCTCGACGCTAGGTTTGCATACCCGTGGGCTTGGCGTCGGCGGTCTTCGACGCAGCGGCTCCCGGCAGCTCCAGCTGGCTACCGGTCTCGGCGCCTTCGACATCGGGCGCCATGGGTGTTCGTTCGCTGGTCTCGGAGACGCTGCCCACGCCAGGCGTCACGAGCGGCGCCCGCACCACGATGGTCGTACCACCCGAGAGCTCCGATTTCACGCGCAGGCTGCCGCCGATGAGCCGCGCTCGTTCGCGCATGCCCTGGAGGCCCATGCCCTTGTCGTAGGCCTCCGCCTCTGCGAAGCCGCGGCCGTTGTCGGTGACGGTGATGAGCAGCTCGCCCTCGGCCACCTCCGCATTGATGCGCACGAGCGTGGCATCTGCATGTTTGCGCACGTTGTTGAGGGCCTCACTGACGATGCGCAGCAGCTCGACCTGCACCCTCGGCGCCAGCGCCGAGGGGATGCCCGTCGAGGCCGTGAACTCCACGCGCAGGCCGGAGCGGCTCTCGAAGTCGTCCACCGTGCGCACGAGCATGTCGGAGAAGGGCACGTCCTCCTCCAGGCTCGAGCGCATGGTCACGAGCGCCTCGCGGGCCTCGATGATGGCCGCGTCGAGGGCCTGGGTCACCTCCTCGGCCAGGGGCCGGTCCTCGTCGGCGAGAGCGGAGCTGAGCCGCTCGAACTTGAGCTTGGCGAACCAGAGGTGCTGGGCCAGGCCGTCGTGGATCTCGCGGGCCAGCCGAGCGCGCTCTTCCAGCGTGGCTCGCTCGGCCTCGTTGACGCGCATGCGGTCGAGGGCGGCATAGGCCGAGCGCAGCGCGCGCAGGTCGCTGCGCTGATCGGCGAACGCGCCTGCCAGCAGCACTGTATAGGCCACCAGGCGGAGGATGTCCGAGATGGTGACGAGGTTGGTGTAGACGCTGGGCCAGAGGGCGTACTGCACCTCGGCCACGGCCAGGATGACCAGGCCCACGGAGGTGTAGGCGTCGCTCGTGGGGCCGCCCCTGACCCAGGTCGTGCGATAGAGGACGACGCCCGCGATGAGGCCGGTGACGGTGAAGATGACGATGACCAGGGCCAGGCCGGTGAAGCCCGGCAGGAGCGCGAACTCGCCCGGCTCGGCCAGCAGCGCAGCCAGGCCCTGCGGCTCGATGAGCGGGAGCAGAAGCTCGCGGAAGGGGTAGGCCAGCACGGTCAGGGCGGCGATCACCAGGACCGGTAGGAAGACCATGCGGAAGCGGCGCCGGGCCCCGCCGTAGATACCCATGATGGCCGCGATGCCGCTGATCATGAACAGGCCCGAGACGCTCATGCGAACCGTGCCCGAGACCCACAACGGCAACTGGCCCGGGTCGGCCAGCGAGAGCCCGATGTCGTCGTCGAGGCGGACGACGATGAGCAGCAGCTGGACGAGCGTGAAGATGGCCCAGAGGGCGAAGGCCGACGACTGCACGAACGAGGCCAGCCGTCCGGTCTCGCGGTAGCGCAGGAAGGCCAGCACGGCCAGGCCGGTGGCGGCCACGAAGAGCAGGGCCGACAGCGCCACGTCGAGCGTGCGGTCACGCATGACGATGTTGAGGTCGGGGTCGACCTGGGGCAGCAGCGTGGCCACGAGCAGGATGCCCGCCGTCGCGAGGATGAGGACGTCGAGCCGGATCGCTCGTCGTCGGGAGCGGCTCGCGTTCGGGGTCTGCATCAAGGCGATGATAGTCCCGCCGGAAATGCGAGAGCCGGACGCGCCCCAGCGCAGTCCGACTCTCTTGCTCGCTGATCCCGACCCCGCCGTGAAGGGTCAAGGGCGAGTACGTGTATTCGACTTGCTGACCAGGATGATGGCGTGCGCGCCGGGCCCAGTCATCCGTGGTGCTACGGAACCGGCTACGGAGCCTTGGGTCCGTAGCACCACGTAGTGGGACCACAGGCCTACGGAGCAGGATCTCGTCGTTCGTTGCCGGCGCGCACCGTCGGCGGCAGGAACTGTGAGGTCCGGTGATCGGTCTACGGAGGCCCGGGCGTAGTCCGGCCGTACCGATGGCATGAACCCGCCATCACCGCTACCGTGGGGCCGTGACCGGTCCGACTCGAGCACGCTCCAGCTTCTCGCGCCCGTTCGCGGCCGTGCTGGCGCTGTTCCTGCTGCTCGCGCTGGCGCCTGCCACCGGTGCTTCGGCCGCCACCAGCTACGACGTCGAGGCGCGCTACGAGGTCGACGTCGACCTCGATTGGGACAGCCGCTGGGTGGACGTGCGGACCGTCATCGATGTGCGCAACACGGCCGGCAAGGTCATCGACCGGCTCGAGCTCAACAGCGCCGCCGTCAAGCTCGGCGCCTGGAAGAACCTGCGGGCCCGCGTCGATGGCGCAGGCGTCGATGCCCGGGTGGTGGGCCAGACCATCATCGTGCCCCTGCCGGCTCCGCTCGCGGTGGGCGCCTCGACGGAGGTCTTCGTCGGCTTCAAGTCGCGCTTGACGACGACAGCCGTCAAGCGCTCCTACTACTGGGCCAAGCTCAACGGCGTGGCCCAGATGTATCGCTTCATCCCATGGGTCAGCCGCAAGATCGCCTTCGGCGACAGCAATCACGGTGAGCCCTTCGTGACCCCGGTCAGCCCCCGCGTGGAGGTGACCGTGAGCTCGGATCGCAAGCTCGTGTGGGCGGCCAGCGGCAAGCGCGTCTCCAGGAGCGGCGATCGCACCTTCACCTACGTGGCCAAGCGCGTGCGTGACTTCAACCTCGCGGCCAGCCCCCGCTGGAGGACGGCTGCGGGCAAGTCGAAGAACGGCAAGGTCAAGATCTACGCCCACGCTCGCAAGCACGACCCCAAGCTGCTGGTCCGCCTCGCGCGCGAGGAGATCGCCCACTACACCTCCAAGACCAAGGTGCAGTACCCGCACGACACATACCGCATCGCCGAGACCGGCGGCGGCCTGGCCATGGAGTCGCCCGCGCTCATCTGGATCCCGGCCTCGAGGCCGGCGCGCGACCTGCCCTACCTGGTCTCGCACGAGACCGCCCACCAGTGGTGGTACTCCACGGTGGGCAACGACCAGTCCACCGACGCCTTCGCCGACGAGGCCCTGGCGGACTACTTCTCGCGCAAGGCACATGCCTCGATCCGGGGCAGTCGCTGCCCCACCGACCGGCTCGATCGCGAGATCCGGGCCTACTCGGACCAGTGCTACTTCGAGGTCATCTACGTTCAGGGCGCGAGGTTCCTCGACAACCTGCGGCGTGATCATGGCAAGGCCGAGTTCATGGCTGCCATCCGCGCCTACACCAAGGACAACCGTCACGATGTCTCCAACAACGCGCGCCTGCTGGAGGCCTTCCGCACGGAGATGGGCGACGGCGTCCTGGGCCGCTTCGAGCGCCGCTTCCCGAGCCTGTACTAGATCCCACCGCCCGCCGCTGCGCCGCGCCGGTATTCCCCCACTGACTCAACGTGACGAGGTAGCCAGCGCCGGCGGCCACGCCAGTCCCTCTGGAGTAGTGCTGACGGGACGAGTCACCTCCGAATGCGCGCGACGAGCCGACTCCTGCCATGCATCGATCGGGCTCGGCAGCGTGC
>Ga0316197_10004048_pt1 | contig 10415 bp, 8 predicted proteins | sample OudBiesiAoxic_MG_FD_204939 | JGI IMG/M metagenome (GOLD analysis project Ga0316197, IMG submission 204939) | Coastal sediment microbial communities from Oude Bieten Haven, Netherlands - site A oxic | ecosystem: Environmental > Aquatic > Marine > Coastal > Sediment | place: Netherlands... | reverse complement strand
TGGTGATCATGTTAGCGAGCGGCGGGTCAAGCGATAGCAGTGCCAGGAAGCGGGAGGCTGCGAAGCGGCCGGCGCCAGACACTGGGGCTGGCCAGCCGGAGGGGGGCAAGGGGGCGGTGGAGGACATGGCTAGCGCTGGCGCTGCAGGGCCGATCGGCGAAGTGGAGGCAGGTCGCCCTGTGGATTCGCCCGGCCCGGGTGGCGCGGAGCCAGCGCCTAGACCGTCACCGAAACTGGAGCTGGCCAGGCTCAAGGACAAGCTTGCCGGAGGTTCGCGAGACGAGTTTCCTCCGGGGACCGAGGCGCGCTCCGGCAGCCATTTTCTCCTCGTCGACGAGAGGATGGGGTGGTGGGATGCGAAGGAATTTGCGGAGGCGCATGGAGCTCACGTCGCGATCTTACCGGAGCCGGCCGACCGCCGCTGGTTCCACGAGAAGTTCCCGTCAGGTGAGCCAGTCTGGATTGGTGGCGGGAGGGCGTCGAACGACCGCTGGCAGTGGCTCGATGGCAGCCCGTGGACGGGTGGTACCAATCCGGTGGCGGATGCCGGCCGGAGACATCTGGCGGTCGGTACGAAAGGGGCGCTGCTGGCCGAGTCTGCTTCGGAGAGATTCCAGGTCGCCCTGCAATGGCGCGACGATGCGAGCAACCCGGCGAGCACGGGCGCCCAGCTGAAGCGGACGGTCGAGTCGATCAAGCCGCGCGGTGTCGAGAACGCGATCTACCCGGTCGGCACGCGCAGCTATTCCGAGCTCGGTTCGCACTTCTTCCACGTGCCAAAAGTGGTTTCTTGGGATGAGGCGCGCAAGCTTGCCAAGGCTGCAGGTGGATACTTGGCGGTGCCCTCGTCGAAGGCCGAGAGCGACTGGCTCCGCAGTTCCTTCGGAGGTGAGGTGCCGTCTGGCATGAAGCTGTGGCTCGGCGGCTTCCGGCTCGAGGCTGGGGAGCCATGGCGCTGGCTGACAGGGGAAGCGTGGAACCACCCCAAGGGTTGGCTCGGGGGATCGGAGTCGATCGGTAACTCCCCTGGGCGGCTCATGTTGCAGCTTGGCAACGATGGCGCTGGTTGGATCGCGAACGATGGTGCCGAGGGGGCGGCGAACGGTCTGCTGATCGAATGGAGCCCGGCAAAGAAAGCGGCCGCCATCGCTGCCTTCGATCTCGAATCCTGGCTGGAGAAGACCGACGCGAATTTCACGGCACTCATCCAGGCAGACATCGACAAGTATGAGAAAGCCTACGGTCTGGCCATCGACCGCTACATCCGTGCGATCGAGCGCCTTGGGAGAAAGCACAAGAGCGCGCTCGCCGGCCAGGAAGGGCGCGAGAAAGACCGCATCCGCGAAGCCATCGAAGATGCCGTCAGAGAGGTGGAGAAGAGTGGCCAGCCCTTGGCTGAGGTTCCCAAATCTGCCCCTGATGACTTCCACGATCTGCAGAAGAAAACGCAGGATTCGCTCGCTCAGCTGGCGGCCGAGTTCCAGAAGAATCTGAGTCGCCAACTTGGTGCCTACAGGCTCGGGCTGACGAAACAGTCGGGCCTCCTCATCCAAGATGGTTACACTGAAGATGCGGCCGCACTGAAGGCAAGGGTCGAGTCCATCGATGGTGACAGCGCGGCGTTCCTCAAGCTCCTCGCGCTGGTTGACCCGACTGCGGTTGAGGCGGAAGAGGGCGACGCCCCGGCGGACGCATAAGCCGATCCGGAGGGGGAGTGGATGATCCGGATTCTTTTGTAAGGAATCGCCCCGATCCTTCGTATCGTTTGGTATGATACTTGCGGATGCAAAGCCGGCTAGCAGAACTATAGAGATGAACAGCACAAGCGATCCGATAATCCCAGAAGCGAGGGCAGCCAAGCCGCTCGATATTACCGAACCCGCCGCCGCCCAGCGCACGGCCGACGGGCACTGGGCGGAAACCCAAGTGATCGAGAGCATCAAGGATGCCGTCCTGCGCCACAAGTCACCCCAGAGCGTTCTTGAAGGGACTGCGACGCAGCCGATCGGAGATCGCTTCAGCCCGGCGGTCGTCGGGGCGGATCTCGGGGCACGCTTCAAGCGCAAGCCGCGCCTGCTCACGCGTGCCAGGCGTCTGCTGAGGTGCCTTACCTCATAGCTCCCAGCCGCAGCGAATTTTTGCGCTGGCAATATTCCGCTTGCCGCTACCTTGGTGGATGCCTGATCGCCAACCACGCGTGAACCAGCGCCCTCTCGGGTTCACCAAGACCACAGCCCTGGGCGCGCTGCTGATTGTCGCACCGATCGGGATCGTCGGTTTCGCGATCTGGCAGGTGACTATGCTTGTCAAAAACCTGCTCGGTCCGATCTTTGGAATGTTGCCATTCGACTCGACGACGATCCGCATCCTCATCCTGGTCGGCGCGCTGCTGCTCGTCGTGCTACTGTGCTACTTCACCGGCGCGCTGGTACGAACGCGCTGGGGAAAACGCTTGCGCGGATGGGTGGAGCGCTGCTTCCTCGAGAGGATCCCGGGTTACCGGATGGTGCGCAGCCTGACCCACCAGTACCTTGGCCACGAGGACGAGCGGAAATTTGCGCCTGTCATGGTGGACCTCCACAATACCGGTGCCAAGATGATCGGGCTGGAGATCGAGGAGCTCGGCGATGGCACGGTGGCTGTGTTTTTGCCGTCCGTTCCGGCTGTCACCCTAGGGCAAGTACACATCGTCCCGCAGGAGCGTGTCGCCCCGATCCCGGCCTCACTACACCTGACGATCGAGACCCTGACGATGTTCGGCGAGGGGGCCTCGAAACTGGTCGGGCCGACACGCTAGGGTGATCGGGATTGCCAAGCCGGTCGCTGCAAGCTAGTATCAGCGACTGTACCGATGGCCAATCTCCTAGATCTATGCTCAGAATTTCCGATCAAGTCTGTCCCTGCGGGAGAGACGGCGCTGGAGGAGAATCTGAAGGATGGTGAGATCCTCATACTGAAGTCCGGAGCGGTCGAGATCGTCAAGCATGGCACAGTGGTGGCGACGATTTCGACTCCGGGCGCGATGCTCGGCGAGATCGCCGTGCTCCTCGACTGCGGTCATAGTGCCAGCGCGCGCGCGGTTCACGACAGCGAGTTTTACGTGCTGGAGCATGCCGGGGAGAAACTGGCAGAAAATCCGATCCTCTATCGGGAGATCGCGCGCCAGCTGGCGCGGCGCCTGGTGCGCCTCTCGGCGAAGAACATCGAGTTGCAGGATCGTCTCGAGGTCGATCGGCTGCCGGGCGAGCTCAGCACGCTCGCGATCATGTGGGGGTTCGAGTAGCCGCGCCACGCAGGTGAGTTCAGTCTGGTGCCGCGGGCCGCATGCCGAATGTCGCTTGGAAACTGCGGTCGGCGCCTCCAAAATTGGAGATCTGTGGCGTTGAATTGTGCTCCAGCCGCTAGTATGGAATCTCTATGTTCAAGTTTTCTAAGCCAAGCATTTACATTCTCGCCGTGTTCTGCGCGACGCCACTTTTTGCGGATCACCATCTCAAAGGCGAGGGCGAAGACCAGCATCCTGGCGAGTGGGTCTCGCTGTTCGATGGCAAATCGGTCGACGGTTGGAAGAACCCTTACACCTGGGGGGAGATCGAAGTCGTCGACGGGGAGATCCACCTCACTGCGGATAAGAAGTTCTTCCTCGTCACGGAGAAGGAGTTCGGGGACTTCGTGTTCGAGGGTGAGATCAACCTCCCAGAGGGTAAGGCCAACAGCGGGTTCATGTTCCGCTGCCATGTCTCAAGGAACAAAGTCTTCGGCTACCAGGCCGAGGTCGATGGCTCGGAGCGGCGGTGGTCAGGTGGGCTCTACGACGAGGGGCGCCGCAAGTGGCTGAACCCGGCGAAGGATGCCCAGACCAATGTGGCGGGCAAGGCGAAGACGAAGGAAGATAGCCTGGCGCACTTCGCCAAAACTGAGGTCAAGGGAGCGCTGAAGCGCAGCGGATGGAACAAGTACCGCATCGTTTGCGAGGGCGATCACATCCAGATTTTTGTCAATGGGGTGAAGACCACCGATGTCTATGACACGACCGACGCGAAGGGGCCGATCGGCATCCAGCATCACGGCGAGAAGGGACAGACCTACAAATTCCGCAACCTGCGCATTAAGGAGCTGAAAAAGTAGGTCGCGTCAGCTTGATCCATTTCCGCTAGGATGACTCCAGGTGGACGACGAGTTTTCGGGTGGCGATCAGCCCGGCTAGCGCGAGCCCGGAAGCGTGCGCGAGCGGTCCGCGTGGAGGCGGTGCCGGACGTAGGAAACTGGGCTTCACGCCCGCGGCGGTGAGCCTGTCGTAGAGGTTCGGGTGACTCAGCCCCCGACCAGGCAGAACCGCCGGAACGAGGTTGTGTCGGTAGAGCGTTTCGAGAGCTCCCGCGTAGATGAGGTTTTGCTCCGAAGCGGATCCGGCGGGTTCAGCGGGGGGATCGACATCAGCGGGACGTAGATGATGACATTGCACAGCCGCAGCCAGCGAAGCGGCAGCGAATTAGTCAGGTGGGCGATCTCGTGACGGATGATCGTTTTACATTCTGCTGATGTTAGTATCTACAGGGCGTCGCCGGTAAAGGCGATCGAGTAACAGGTCGGGAGGGCGAACGCATTTGCCGTCTCGCTGCCGATGAGGTAAGCCCCGGGCGGTCCGATTGCGCCTTCGCGGGCGACTTTGTCGATGCGGTTCTGCAGTGATTCAGGGGCGGGACGAAACAGTAACATGCCGAGCGCCCTGGCGACCGGGATACTGAGCCACGCCCGGTAGCCGATCATGCCGAGGATCAAGGCCGCGATCGCCAGCCAGGCCTGGCTCGCAGATTTCCCTGCTATGCTCACGACTACAAGGATCGGCAGCAGGATGAAGATCGCGTTGAGAAGGGGCAGGGGGATCCACGCCCCACGTTCCCTCTCGCGAGCGCCCAGCGACAGTTCGCGCAGATGCCGCCACGTCGGCCGGCTGCGCACGAGGCTCCCTAGGGCGGCGGCCGCGGCGAGCGGCAGGGGAGCCCATAGATTTTTCCAGAGCGGCACGCCAGCGACCAGCCAACCGGTGCCGACCATGGTTAGGTGGATCGTTGAAAACGTGGCGTAGGGGAAGGCGAGGCGTGCACGCTCGGCCCAGTGCTGCGGTTGCTCGGCCCGCAGGCGGCGCAGGATCAGATAGCCACCGACGGATTGGAACAGCAGGGCTGCTGCGAAAGCGAATAGACCAAGTCCCAGATCGACGAGCCACCAGGGTAGAGCGGCGATGCTGGTCGCCACGCAATGGATCGGCATTCGCCGGCGAGCCTAACGGCGTCGGTGGCTGGAGGCCAAGATGGCACGTGGCATCCAGGATCTGGATCTGGATCTGGATCTGGATCTGTGGCGTGGCGATCCTAGAACCCGATTCAGCAAGGTTTCCAATGCCTCCCGGCGGTGGCTGACGCGCTCAGCTTGGGCCCAATCCTTCGGGGGTGACCTCACCGCTGATGGCCTGGCCGCTACCGTCTCCCAAGTCTGGCGGGGGAGCGATCGCATCTGACGAGTGCAATCGCAGCTCAGCACGAAAGAGAGGATTGCTTCGGCATTCTAAATATCTAACAGTCAACGAATCATATCGATCATCGTGGGCTCCGATCGACAGGCGAGAGTCTGCCCGCCGAGCCATCTTCTCGTTTCCTTTTTACGCAATTGCATTATCTTTCAATGTTATGGCCTCAAATAAACTGAAGATTTTTTCCGCGCTCGCAGCCGCCGCCACGCTGGTGCCTCAGATGGCGAGTGCGCAGTTGGCGCCCAAGGCGAAGGACGCCAATTACGAGCTGAACGCTGCCGCTCAGATCGACAAGCTCGTGGCCAACGGCTTCCGCAGTGCAAAGGTGACCCCGCCTCCGGTCGCGACGGATGAGGAGTTCCTCCGCCGCACCTATGTCACGGTCGCCGGTCGCATCCCGACCTATTCAGAGGCGGTTTCTTTCCTCGATGACCAGAGCTCGGACAAGCGTTCCCAGCTGGTTCAGCGCTTGCTCGACTCCGATGGCTACCGTTCGCACATGTTCAACTGGTGGGCGGATCTCCTGCGTATCACCGACGAGTTCGCCCGCACCAACGGCGCTCCTTACAAGCAATGGATGAAGAAGGCGATCGCCGACAACAAGCCTTACGACAAGATCGTCCAAGAGCTGCTCAATGCCTCTGGCGGCGGCTGGGAGAAAGACAACGGCGCCGTCGGATACTACGTCCGTGACAAGGGCATGCCACTCGACAACATGGCCAACACCGTAAGGATTTTCCTCGGCACTCGCATGGAATGTGCCCAGTGCCACGACCACCCCTCCGACACCAAGATCAAGCAGCGAGATTTCTACGAGATCGCAGCGTTCACCGATGGTCTCAGGGGTGTCCGCGAGGATGTCGGCAGCAAGGTCGGGCGCGATGATGAGGACAAGCCGAGGGAGGTGCGCGATCTCGGTCGCATGCTGCGCTATGCGGTCTACGACTTTAGCATCCAGGGCGGGAAGAAGGACAAGGCGATGATCAAGCTGCCCTACGATTACAAAGGCCGCAAGGGCGACCCGAACGAGTGGATCGATGGCGGAACCCCGAGCTTCTTCGGCAAGGGGATCAGCTCGAGGATCAGCAGCAAGACCAACGCGCGTGAGAAGTTTGCCAACTGGGTCGCTTCCCCAGACAACGAGCGCTTCGTCAAAGTCATCGTCAACCGCCTGTGGAAGCGCACCATGGGAACGGGTCTATTCGAGCCGGTCGACAACCTGAATTCTTCCACCGAGCCGCCGAACCCGCAGCTACTCAACTACCTCGCCGGCCTGATGAAGGATGTGAATTTCGACATGATGGCGTTCCAGCGCATCCTTCTCAACACCAAGACGTATAACCTTGGGCCGAGCCGCGAGGAGGCCTCGTCGAGCGTCCCGTACCACCAGGCGGGCCGACAGCTGCGCCGACTCTCTGCGGAGCAGATCTGGGACTCGCTGCTCGCCCTTACCGTCGAGAACCCGGATCAGCGCAAGTCAGCCAATTATGGCAACGCGGTCTACTGGCGCGGCAAGCCCGTCCTTGTTGGCAAGAAGTCGATGAATGACGTCTACAAAGAGGTCGTCGCCCTGAACAGCAGCGACGAGTTTTGGAATTACACCGCTGACCTGCTCAAGCAGATCAAGGCCGACGGCGGCGGTGGTAAGGGAGACATGATGATGATGGGTGGCGGTGGCAACTACGGCGGGCTCAAGCGCGCCTCGGAGCTTGGCTCACCGATGAAACCCGGCCACTTCCTGCGCCAGTTTGGCCAGTCCAGCCGGGAGGTCATCCAGGGGGCGAGCACCGATTCGGATGTCACGCAGGTGCTTTCGATCCTCAACGGCCACGTCGAGCGCGAGGTTGTCAACAATTCTGGCGCAGTCGTCTACGACAACTTGGGCAAAGCCAAGTCCGAGGCCGAGAAGGTCAACGTGCTGTTCCTCAGCACCCTGTCGCGGAAGCCGACCCCGGATGAGCTACAGTTCATGTTGGCCGAGGTCAAAGCCAACGGGCAGGCGGGCTACCGCAACGTGCTCGCGGCCCTGCTCACCACCTCCGAATTCATCTTCGTAAAGTAATCATTCAGCCCACCAACAAAACCCCCAACTACGACAGAGCCATGTCTGACAGCAACCAATTCAACAGAGCCGACGAACTGACCCGGCGCCAGTTCATGTGTGATTCCGCGCGCAAATACCTCGGCGTCACGCTCGCACCGATGCTCGGTGCCTCCGTCGCCACCGAGGCCTTCGGGTTCACGACCCCCCTGCGGGAGCGCGCCGCGAAGAGCGTTATCTTCCTCAACATGAGCGGCGGGATGAGCCACATCGATACCTTCGACCCCAAGCCGAAGCGCCCCGATGTCCAAGGCCCGGCGACGCCGATCGATACGGCCGCGCCAGACATCCAGCTGACCAAGTATCTGCCGAAGACCGCCGAGATCGCTGACCGCATCTGCGTGATCAACGGCATGCGCACCAATCAGGGCGCGCACGAACAAGGGCAGTACTACCTCCACCGTAGCTATGCCCCACGTGGCACGATCGTCCACCCGGCCCTCGGTTCCTGGGTGCTCCGCCTCGGCGGACGCCGCAACAAGACCATCCCCGGCTACGTCTCTGTCGGCGGCAGCGCCGAGACAGCCAGCGGGGGCTTCATGGGTGCGAAGTATGCCGGCGTGCCGATCGGTGACCCGAACGATGGCCTCAAAGATTCCCGCCGCAGTGTTAGTGAGGAGGACTTCAACAAGCGCCTCAGCCTCGCCGACAAGATGAACCAGAAGTTCCACGGCGAGTTCAACCAGAAGCAGGTCGGTGCCTACGAGGGGCTCTACGACGAGGCGGTCAACCTGATGACCTCCGAAGATCTCAAGGCTTTCGACATCAGTCTCGAACCGCAGGAGATGCACCAGCTCTACGGTAGCGACCGCTTCGGCCGCGGCTGCCTGCTCGCCCGCCGCCTCATCGAGCACTCGGTGCGCTTCGTCGAGGTCACGCTCGGCGGATGGGACACCCACTACGATAACTTCACCGCCGTCGAGGCGCGTGCGGCGATTCTCGATATGGGGTTCAGCGCCCTCATCACCGACCTCGAGACCCGTGGCTTGCTCGACTCGACCCTGGTGGTGATCGGCACAGAATTCGGGCGCACCCCGGATATCGTCACCGAGCACCAGATGGGGCGGGACCACTTCCCATCCGCCTACTCCGCAGTGATCGCGGGCGGCGGCGTCAAAGGGGGCACGAAGTATGGTGTCACCGATGCGAAAGGCAAGAAGGTCGTCGAGGGTGAGGTCTCACCGAAGATGCTTAACGCCACCATCGCCTACGGGCTCGGGCTGCCGCTCGACCGCCAGGTGATGTCGCCATCCGGGCGCCCATTCTGGGTCTCGGACAAGGCCGAGGCAGTCACCTCGATCTTCGCCTAGACTCCAGCTGGATGCGAAAGTGCCTCCTCGCAACCGCTGCGCTACTTGCACAGGTGCCCCTCGGGGCATCTGCTAAAGTGGATTACGTCACGCAGATCCAGCCGATTCTCGATGCCAAGTGCGCCGAGTGTCACCAGCCGGCGCGTGTGATCGACGGGCGGAAATACAAACCGAAGGCCGGCGTCGTCCTCAATTCCCCGGAGGGGATTGCGGAAGCTGAGGTCATCGATTGGGGGCGGCCTGATCACAGCCTCCTCGTGCAGCGCATCGCATTGGCTTCGGGCCACGAGGATATCATGCCGCCCGCTAAGGCCAACAACCCGGTCACCCCGCAAGAGATCGAGCTGATCAAGACCTGGATCCAAGAGACTGGTGGTGCTGCCGCTGCGGTCGATCCGGACAAGCCGGTGCCCAAGGTCAGCTTCTCATCCATCGAGGCGATCCTCTCCAGCAAGTGCAACGAGTGCCATGAGGATCCGAGCACATCCGGGAAGAAGGCGAAGGGCGGGCTCGTGCTCGATACCATCGGCGGCATCCGGTCCAGCGGCAGTGTCGTCCCGGGCAAGCCGGAGACGAGTGAACTACTCATCCGTATGGAGTTGCCACAGAATGACGAGGACGTCATGCCGCCGAAGAAGACGGGCAAGGAGATGACGAAGTCCGAGATCGAGACCGTCCGCAACTGGATCCTTGGCGGCGCACCGTTCGGTGATGTTGGGGCGCCGGTCCAGCCTGTGAAGGTGATGACTGCAGCCGAGGTGCTTTCGCAGGGGGTCAAGCTCCCGCCGGCCGCAGCCCTCGCGAAACTCCAAGACCTCGGGGCGAGCATCACGCCGATCTCTGCGGATAGCCCCTTCGTGAGCGTCGAGTTTATCTCTGGCGCCTCGAAGATCGGCGACGATTTCGTCAAGCAACTGTTCCTGATTGCACCGAACATCTCCGAGCTCGACCTGAGCCGCACTTCGATTACGGACGCGGCGCTCGAGCACATCGGCAGCTTTGCCAGGATCACCAAACTCAATCTCGCCAACACGCAGGTCGGCGATGCTGGAATCGCCAAGCTCGTCGACCTCAAGAACCTCGACTGGCTGAACCTCTATGGCACACAGGTCAGTGACGCTGGGCTCCCTGAAATCGCCAAGATCCGCAGCCTCAAGACGATGTATTTCTACCAGTCGAAAGTGACCTCAGAAGGGCTGGGCAAGCTCAAGGTCGCTTTCCCCCAGGCGAAAATCGTCGGCGATATCAAGTCGAAGAAGGATCGCTTCGACAACCTCTAGAGAGCCGCTGGGCGAGCTGGCTCGGACTCTACCAGCGACGGGGGCAATTTGCTTGGTGGGAACAGCGGGGCTGATGGGAATGCCGCTGGCTTAAGAGTCTGTCGGACTTACCCGATCCGGCCCGAATCTCGCGCACCGAGTTTTACAAGCGCGACTGCGTGCGCGGAAGCGCTGTCGACACTGAAAGATAG
>Ga0316197_10004047_pt1 | contig 10415 bp, 10 predicted proteins | sample OudBiesiAoxic_MG_FD_204939 | JGI IMG/M metagenome (GOLD analysis project Ga0316197, IMG submission 204939) | Coastal sediment microbial communities from Oude Bieten Haven, Netherlands - site A oxic | ecosystem: Environmental > Aquatic > Marine > Coastal > Sediment | place: Netherlands... | reverse complement strand
AACTGAGACTTAAGCAGTTGCGCTGAGTTTGCCTTACGTCAAGATTGACAGAGTTGCCGTGGATCTGTTGATTTCAATCTAGGGTCGAACGCAACAGGGCAGGCATATCACGTGCGAAAATTCTTAGCGGCCACAATATTTCTAACGGCCAGTTCCACTTTGTTGATGGCAGAAACGCGCAACGCGGCAGATTATCTGAACATTTGCCGATCCGCCGAAACAGGAGATGGGTTTGCCGAGATCCTCCAGTTAGAAGATGGATGGCAAGAAGTTTCTGTCGATTTCCAATCTGATGAGCGAGCAAGGCAGCTTTATTGGCAGGAAGGCGATGTCATAACGCCGGAATTCCTTATTTCTGTCTCTAATTTTTTAAATTCGAATTTCAGAGATATTTCGACCCCAGAAAAAGCAGAACGGCAACTGGCGGAGTTCAACGATCCGGAATCGCTTCTCGCTCGTGTCCCGCCGGTGGGCAGAAATAGAAACGAACGCGTATTTTTTCATGCAGCAGACCTGAAAGTCGCTGCGGCATCGCGCTTTTTGGGCATTTATGGGCATCCAAACAGATGTTTTTTTGCATCTTTCAGCCCGCAGGAGGACCGAAGCCTGTTCGAACTCCCATTCACGCCGCTCAGAGCTTATGTATCGCATAATCGCGGCGCATTCTTGAACAGATATGAAATAGACAACGGAAAGGAGTCTCTGGTTGCTAACTTCATCGCGATGTCCGGGCAAACCATGGAAGAGTTTCTGGGGATATCGCTCGGCAATTTCATAACTTTCAACGCCAGATAGCGTCAAAGATAGAAAGCAATCACCCGACAACAGGAATCGTCAAGTGAGTGAAAGGGATCACGTTGGAAGAAATTTGGCACCGAGCAATTGAGGGCGAATAGATGAAAACCAAACTCAAACATGTTGTTTGGCCAGCACATTCTTATTTGCGGTGTCAGCCGCAGGCCGGTCTGAAACGCCAGCGCAGGAAACGCTCATTTTCGACGGTGATATCTGCCTCACTGTTGATTTGAGCGCTCCAGAGATCGTAGATGTACAAACGTTACGGCGTTTCAGCACCAAAGCGGCGCGTGGTTTTTTCCTGACTTCCACCTTTTTCGAGCTGCAATTGCCTTCCGCAAAAAAGACCGTGGGCTTAAACTTTAGAGGGGTCGAGCGGACAAACGCGACCGGCAGAGCGAGCAATTACCGGAATTGTCAATTTACCCAAGGCGTAGAAGACTTTCGCAGGCAATTGAATACGCCGAACTGCATTGTTGTCGGAGAGAAAACGACCAACAGTAAAGTATATCATTCTCAACCAGAATCTCCAGAAAACCTTAGAGTGCAGTGCGACGATTTCGGGTCGACGATTTGCAGTGTGAGCACTGGTGTGACCATTGCGCCGGTCAATGCCCGAGTATCAGGGGCTATTTCCGACAATCCGCCTTCCTCCTGGAAGCCGATTGGAGAAGAAATCCGCAATTTCATTTCCAATCACGTTGCCTATCTGCCGGATTGCTAGGTTTTGCGAACACTCGCCAAGTACCTAAGTTAGTACCATTAGGAAATAATACTACGAAAGTTCTGCCGGACGGTACCCTTGCTCTTACAGATGTTGAACGACAATCCTGTATTTGATTTTGAAAAGCAGGCCTCATAGCTTTGCCTTAAGATACCGTTGTTTAGGATCTAAACGTCGTGGTTGGTGCCAAGGGCAGCTTCCTAAGCTGCAACGCGGCACAATTTCTCAAGCCGTCGCAGCAAAATCTGTGCCGCATACGCACGCTACGAAAAGCAGCCATTCATAGTATGGGCTCGGAGAGCACATTCGCTGCGGCCTGCTCCAATGACCTCTTGCGGAACAAAGCTGCCGCTTCCCTGAAATAAGGGAACAGCAACTCTGGATATCTGATTGATTTAGGTAGGCTATGCGGATGTGGGTTCGCCGCCGAAGTGGGCCCAGAACTCGTCCCGCGCATGACTTCTCGGGAATTCGCCTTCGGGAACCTCTGTGCCCAGGAAAGCGCAGAGCGGCTCCCATCCGTCTGACGGTGTGAACACCAACAAGCGGTCTGCGGGGATCGTCGCGCGCACTTTTTCGTTGTTGCGCCGATAGGCGGCGATGCAACTCTCCTTGTCAAAACCGCCCATCACACCATCAACCAGAAGCCTGTGCATGGTCTCAAAAACCTCAACGAGCGGCGGTGGCAATTCAATTGACTGACGATGCTCGAAGAACTTGCCGATAGTGACCGAGTAGCTGGCCCACCAGTCGTCTTCGGGGCGTTCGGTGTGGAGCACTTTGGCGTCCGGGAAGGCGATTGACAGCTCATGCCAGACCATCGCCCCCGGAAAATCAACCTGGGTTGTGTAATCCTCGAACACCTCGCCCCAATCGGGCTCATCGCCCGCAGCATACGCCTTCCAGAACGCCGGCTGTGCGGAGTTTCCCATCACCTCGGTCATGTGGTGACACGGACCGAAACCCAGTTGCTCTAGCGCCATTTTCGTCGACATAGTGCCTGTGCGGCCGAAGCCGGAGCCAATAACTTTCAATCCCATTGGAAAAGGTCCCTTGCAAGTTAAAATCTGTTCTTGTGAAGTAACCTTAGCTTGCGCGAAGCTACGATGTCACTCAAACGAATGGTTTTGAGGAGAAATGAAGGAAATTCAGCTACACCGTATCGACCTGAACCTTCTGGCCGTTTTCGAAGCCTGATGCTGGAGGGCAGCGTCACAGGCGCAGCTGCCAAGCTTAACAAAACGCCGTCTGCCGTTAGCCATGTGCTGGCTAGACTGCGCGATCAGGTTGGCGATGCTTTGATGAGCAAAGCTAGGGGACGCCTGTAGGCCAGTCCTTTTGCACTGCAGCTGATTGATAACGTGCGCCCATTTCCGAACAGCATCAAGCGCGTCCTGACGCTGCCAGAGCCATTCGATCCAGCTTCCAGCACTCGCACGTTCCGGGTTACCTGTCCCGTCTCCAAACAAATGCCGGTGCGCTTCATGAACGAGATCGAACAGACGTCACCCAACATCAGTCTTGAATGGCTGGCCGTCGCCGACGGGCAAATCGATATTGCCAACCTCGGCGGCGCCCGCCGCCTTCCTGACGGGTTCGACGAGGCAGAGATACCACTCTTTTAAAGCCGTTCCTTCTGGTCGTCCCGAACAGCCAACGAACCAGCGCTTATTTGGCTCCGGGACATCGTTCTTTCCGCCTATCGCGCTGCAAATGGCGAGGCCACGGAGATGATAAATTCAAAGCTGAAAGCTGAAACAGCCTGACCTGATTTAAATGGTCGGACGATTGGAAGCTCACGGCTCGTGTTTGATTTTCTATACAGAAACCGTTCACGCCACCAGTTCCCCCCGTTGGGTGGATATCACGCAGTGGCCGCCCCCAAAGCTGTATCCATCAGCGCCTTGATTTGCGACTTACCCGTCTGTGCAACAATACGGCCCAGTTCCTGATCACCTTTCAGCACGACAAGCGTAGACCGGCGCGGGATATTCATACGCTTGACCAGATCGGACTTACCGTGTTCATCCCAATCGACATTGATGAATGTAATCTTGGTCGCGTAGTCGGGGTTGTCAGCTTTCAGCGCGTTGATGACCCGTTCCTGTGCCGCGCAGGTACTGCACCAGCTGGCCTTGAAATCCAGAAATACTGTATCTCCGGCCTCAAGGTGCTTTTCCACCAAACCTGTTTCGTAGTCCAGCGGGGCAGCGGTTGCGACCAAGGGCAATGCTGCTGCCCCTGCGGTCAGAAAGAGAAAATGACGACGGTCCATTAGTGGTCTCCTGTGGTCCAAGTTATAGTGAAACGGAAAGATCGATTAACCAGGCAGGCAGAACGCCAATCATCCAAGCTTCGATCATGTGGTGAACGTTGAATAATAGCGCCAGCCCGACGACGACAAAGGCCGCGCCAAGGATGGGCCTGCTGCGATGCGCCAACGCACGAAGCTGTGTATTGTAGCGACCGACGGCACCGCGTGTGCCGTAGGCAAGGCCAAGGATTAGGGTCGAGACGCCGGCAGCAAAGAAAACCATGATGGCCGTGGCCTGCATCAGTCCCTCACCCTGCGACGCGAGCGAGATGGCCCCGCCAAGGGTCGGGCCGATGCAGGGGCTCCAGACTGCGCCTAGCAGCAAACCACCTAGAAACTGCCCGCGCAGCCCGTTGCGGTCCAGCGTATCGATCTGCGCATCGGCTTGCGATGACAATCCGGCAGTGGCACCGGCCAGAACCGTTCCGGCTTTGGGTACCAGCAGCGCCAAGCCGAACAGCACCATCAGCGCAGCGCCTGTTTTAGAAATCGTATCTATGTCGATCCCCAGTGCCTGCCCGAAGGCGGTAACACCAACGCCCAATGTCACGAATGACACACTTAACCCCAGTGAAAGGGCAACTGGTCCGTATCGATTGGCCTGAAACGCAGTCGCAATAACAATCGGCAACACCGGCACAACGCAGGGGTTGATCAACGTCAGTAAGCCGGCGCCATATGCAAAGACAAGTTCCATGCGGACCACCTAAGCGATAGCGCGTAACACTGTCATCAAACGATCCCATGACGCTGTTTCACATGTTTGTGCGGTTTGTGACATGTGCGACGCGTTCGAGGGACGCAATAAACCATCAGGCGACGCTGCAGCGAAACTCGGGATATGTCGGCTGTTGCGCCATTCACCCATTTTCGCAAGTATCCGGTAGTGAAACGTGTCATGTGCGACGATGGCTTTTCGATGTGGGGAATTCGAGCATGCAGACTGTCAGGAAAATCGTGTAATGCTATGCATGATAGGCGCGAGGCTGCATAAGACAGAAGGCGGGCAATGCTTTGTCAGCTCCAGAGACGGCGAACGCTATGAGATTACCTGAACTGATGGAAGTACTGCGCAAGACCGAAAAGGATCTTTGTCTAAGGGCGGCGAAATAGCTCGCGAGTTTGGAAACCAACAGATCCGCATTCGATCTACATTTGCGGCAAGCGGACCTTGATGAGCGGGGCGCAGCGCGTATTGCGGCCGCAATCGGCAACCTTTCCCGCACAAATGGGCTAGCACTTGGTTCATTTGGCGTCAGCTACAATCCGGCACTTGAGGAAGCTGGCGCAATCGCTTTGATAAATTCACTGCCCAAAACCGTGAGCAAAATCGGGATGGTCGGGTGCGGACTTGTCGACGAAAGCGGCAAGGCCTTGCTGGCTTGGGCACAGAACGCTGCCGCACTTCGGGTGCTTTGTGTCGAAGGCAACCGCTTTTCCATAAGCAGGCGCCAGCAGACAATGTGTTTTTGACTAACACTTTTTGACGTGCGCCTTGGTATTCAGAACCGTTCGACCCAAGGGCGCAATTCAATCTCCCAAGCCCATGCCGACCGGTGCTGGTCTAGAAGGTGCATATAGCTTTGCGCGATACTGTCAGGGTCAAGCATGTTGTCGGGACTGTCGATTTGTTTCTCACGCTCGCTTTGCGGGGTCTTCGCGATACCACCGTCGATGACGATATGGCCGATGTGGATATTCTGCGGATGGAGTTCCCGCGCGAGCGACTGGCACAGGCCGCGCAGACCGAATTTTCCCATAGCGAAAGCTGCAGAATTAGCGAAGCCTTTGACACCCGCCGACGCGCCAGTGAACAACATCGTGCCGCGTCCTGTTTGCAGCATGCGGTGACTGGCGTGATGCGCCATCAGGAAAGCGCCATAGGCGCTGACCATGATGGCCTGTTCAACGGTTTCGGGGTCGACCTCGTTAATCGCGCCGCGGACACGGGCGCTGGGGTTGTAGACCGCCAGTTCCAGCGTGCCGCTCATGGCATCGACCTTTTCAAACAAGGCAGCCATTGCAACGCGATCCTTAGCGTCGCAATCGATGAGGACAGCACCAGTTGCCTCTACCAGATCTGACAAATCGGACGTATCGCGCGCAGCAAGGATGACCTGATGACCGCGCTCGGCCAAAGCCCGAGCCAGTGACGCAGACAATCCTGCACCTGCTCCGATGATAAGTGATTTTGGTGACATCTTTTGCCTCTCCGGTCCGCCGCACCAGCGTTTCACCACACCGACAGCTTTGCAACCAATACCGTCGCACTGAACGCTTTTTACACTCGGCCAAAAAGCCATCTAGACTGTATGACGGAACTTGCCGGTCGTTTGTCAGAAAAAGCCTACAGATTTTTGCCGTAGTCCGAAACCATCAGGTCTGCTATGTATCTAAAATCTAAACCAAATTCACTTGCGCATTACCTGCAATAGTCCGTAGATTTAACATGAAACTATCCCTGGCCGCCGGCGTCGCATATCTTCCTGGGGTCCCGCTCGCGTCGACTGTGAAGGTTGATGTTTCAGCAATTACGCATTCGTACAATGGTGGCACCGGCCAGGGTTTTTAACACCGGTATTGAATTTTCGATAGGGTCTGCCTTTACAGTGGCAACAGACCCTGATGAAATGTGGGCGCTCGACAAAGCCAACGGGCGGGCTTCAAACGCCAACGGCTTGACTGACCTTAATCTCTACGTTGTCGATAATGTGCTATGCGCGATATTGGGCGCTCTTGTCGGGCGTATTGGTGAAGATGGCGAAGGTTCCATCAAGGTTACCATAACAACGCATGACGATTGACCTGATGGTGTTGTTCCCCTGCCGGCTTCGCTGCCCCTGATGCTTGGAGCCTTGGGGGTGGCCGGTCTCGCACGGCGCAGATACTCTTAAAATAAAATATGTGAAGGGCGGCTGCTTAACTGAATTACTAGAAGTTGCCTTTGGATTATACAGAGCTATGAAGTCGAGCTGCCAGGCCAATTGCTGCAACCATCAGACGCGTTAAAACTACTTGAGCAGAAACGCTGTTTGTTAAGGTCTGTTCACATGCCAAAAGCCTACTTGATCGCCCATATACGCGCCCAGGATCCAGAAAAGATGTAAGAGTTTTCCGCGCTGGTACGTCCGGCGCTGGAAAAATAGGGCGGGAAGGTGCTGGTCACCAATATGAACCCGACAATCAAAGAAGGCGCCGACAGCAGTATTGCTGTTGCCGTAGAATTTGAAAGTCTCAATGCGGCCGACACCTTTTACCATTCCGACGAGTAGACAACAGCAAAAGCCATCCGGCTACTGGCTGCCGAAACCGATTTGACTATCGCAGAAGGCATTTAGCCCTTTGGACTTAGCTGTGTATAAAGGCAGTAACCTCTGCAAACCGAGAGTGCGCGAACCAAATTGTATAAGCGGTTTGCGCGGCAGGCGTCCTTAAGAAATTTTCGCGAAATGACGGCACTTAAGTCATAAAGTTCCAGAGTTTTTAAAAAAATCATACTGATACACCCCATCGGCCTTCTTGTGGCCTTTTTTCGCCATCAGTGATGGGGAAAGCAAACAAGTGACGCATCTGATGGGTGGAAATAATCGACATTTCGCTGACCGAGTGTCATGCAAACAACCAAACTGCCATCGCGCTATGCGTTGCAGCGCAACTTTCTTCGGAAAGCTGATGCCTCTGTTCCTTGCTTGCATCGGAATTATCGGCTGCGGCGCGCTGCAGGCCAGGGCAGAACAACCAACTTTTGGCCAAGAGGTGCAGATCGTGCATCCTGAATTTGGCCCCGTGACCGTCGCGGTGCTGCACGATTACTACGTTACTGATCCCCGGTCACAAGTGGTTGTTATTGACGCCAGCGGGCATTTGCTTGCCGCGTCAAAGCTGTCGGATAAATCCTATATCTACTGCACCCGGTCCGGTTCCAAACCCGTGTGCCGCGGATATGATTGGAAAAACTGGCTGCTCTCGGAACCCGTGGAATTCGAATGGAAGCGCACAGAGATTATTAAAAAAAACGGGCATCCAACGCGCTTTGCCGACCCCGATATCACCTATGGTTTTGTTCAGAGACCGATGACCTTTTTCGAAGTTCTGTACTACCAAGTATCCGCCATTTTGTCTTCGTCCTTTAGCGTGACGTTTGGTGTCGGATGGTGGTGTCTCACATTGTCTTTTGTCGCCTACCAATACCGACAATATTGGCGAGATGTTTATAGAGGTATTCCAAAACCGCGATGCAGAGACATTAGCAAGCTGTCGAACGGGTTTCACTTAGTGTTTTCTGTGACGGCTATTTCTTGGGTTATGTACCCATATTCAAACTTCTTTCTCGCCGTTGTCTGCTCTTTGGGTGGGTATATGGCCTTTGCCTTGGCGAAAGAACGCGAGTTACGAAACCACTGGCTTGAACACTTGAACGCCGACCAAAAAAATCCACACAAGATGAAGGACGCCGAGGAATGACAATGTTAAATGCAGAGGCTATTAGCTTGAACATCCGCAAGAACAGCCTGGCGAAATACATCGGCAATTCTCTTTGGGTGCTTGCCATTTGTAGTGTGTTGGGGCTGTTTTCATCGCTCTATTGGGTGTTTGATCTATTTAACCATTTCCGACCAAATGCTCTTGCCGCAAGTGTGATTTTTTGCGCGCTGACCTTCTTTTTTGACCGTAAACACCTAGCCCTTTCCCTAAGCCTCACCTGTTTTAACGCGGCCCTGCTTAGTTATGCCCTTTGGACGTTCGAGACGGTAGACGAATTGGGCGCGTCAGACACCGAAGGGTTGGTGCACATCGTGTCGTCCAACCTGCTTGCGTCGAACAATGACCACGAAACTGCGCTGGCAGTGCTGACAAAAGACGACCCCGATATCATTGCTTTGACCGAAGTAACGGACCCATGGCTGGCGGGTTTGTCTGCCTTGGAAAAGACGTACCCCTATACCATCAAACACTCGAGACCCGATAGTTTCGGCATCGCTGTATACTCAAAACGCCCTTTCAACGCCCAGATCAAACGGCCCAGCCCCCGTGCCATTCCCCTTGGCGTTCTGGAGTTTTCAAATTTCGATTTGCTTGTCGCCCATCCGCTACCACCGGTTTCGGCGTCCTATGCCTTTGACAGCAGCGTATATGTCCGCAGCATTGCGAAGTTCGCATCGCTATCGGACAAGCCCGTAATTGTCGCCGGTGATCTCAACAGCTCAATTTGGGCGGAGTCCATGAAGCCACTGCAAAAGACCGATCTGGAACGCGTGAAACTCGGGCTTTTATCCTATACCTGGCCCGTTCGTCTGCCGCTGGTTGCGGTCCAAATCGACCATTTTTTCGCGCAGGGGGTCACCGGAGCAACAGGTGAGGTTCTCAGCAGCATCGGGTCGGATCACTACCCCATACAGGCCAGTTTCAGGATTTCTGACAACACGCGTGACACTTCTGCTTTCGCACGGCGGATCGAGGCAGAGTTCTAGCGTCTTTCTTTATCAGGTTAGTGCAAAACTTCGGAACGGTCGAAATCGGGACCAGTATGCTGTATCATTGCACTGCAGGTCTAAGTTTGAGAATGCGATCATCGACCGTTCTTGGACGGGCAGGCCAGAACACAAATACGAAGTGGGGAGTGCAAGATGATTAGAGTGCTTTGTTTACTAATTCTTTCAGCGGGAACCGTTTACGCTGAACCTGTCGGCATAACCAAAGATATGCTGTCTGTACCGGTGGAAACCGCAGAGGGTCCTGTTGAAATATCACGCATTCAGGACAGCGAAAACACCATTCCCAAGGAATGGGCATTGACCTCGCGCGCGTGCCCCCCGTTCTGTATTCAACCGATGAGCCCTGCGGAAGGTGTGACGACCATTGGAGAGCTTGAGCTTCTTAGTTTTCTGCAAGACCCAGAGGCCATTGTAATTGATGGACGTGTCAGGCCAGAGTTTGAGGCGGGCACGATTCCCGGTGCAGTATCAGTACCCTACAACGAAGCCGCCAACAGGCTTGGCGAACTAGGCTGCGAGCCGGACTTCGAAGGGTATGAATGCCCCGAAGACGTGCCGTCTGTCGCACTGTTTTGCAATGGTCCATGGTGCGGACAATCACCCACCGCCGCGCGGCGCATGATCGAAGCGGGATATCCAGCAGAGAAAATATTCTATTATCGGGGCGGTATGCAGGTATGGCAGTCTTTGGGTTTAACCGTGGTTGCCGGACGCTGACGGCGAACCGAACTATAGTCAACTAATCGCCTGTATGATCTGCGACGATCAAAGCAAGTACCAGATTTCACATTTGGCTAAAGCTCTGTGCGACACCAAGACTTGTCTTGAAAATACAATAGCTGGCCTGCTTTCAGTTTAGTGTCCAATTTGTTGGTCACATACCCCGAACTGCCCAGAGGCCGGTCGGTCAGGATTGTCTTTGACCAACTCCGGGTGGATTGACCCAAGTGTGGAACCCCTGTCGTCGGGCCCAAAGCAAACCCAGGCAGCAGTGATCGTAAGTGTCGGTGTTTCAATTGAAAAACCATCAGGGCCTGCGGTGTGTTTCGCCCGATACCAGGGCGCATCTCGCTGTTCTGGACCCGCG
>Ga0316197_10004045_pt1 | contig 10415 bp, 8 predicted proteins | sample OudBiesiAoxic_MG_FD_204939 | JGI IMG/M metagenome (GOLD analysis project Ga0316197, IMG submission 204939) | Coastal sediment microbial communities from Oude Bieten Haven, Netherlands - site A oxic | ecosystem: Environmental > Aquatic > Marine > Coastal > Sediment | place: Netherlands... | reverse complement strand
AACCCTCTACCAGTTTCACCAGCTCGGGCTGCCTCAATAGCTGCATTTAAAGCTAAAAGATTGGTTTGATCTGAAATACCACGAATAACATTAATAATTTCGCCAATTTCACGGGTTCTTTCTTGCAATACGTTAACTTGTGTCACTGTCGCTTTTACAGTATTAGAAATTTTTTCAATTTCAGTGGCAACATTTTGAACCGCTTCTCGACCTCGTTTTGATAACTCAACCGTAGCTTGAGAATTACTTTCAGTTTGTTTCACTGTATCAACAACATTGTGAATACTATGACTCATAGAATCGAGATCGTTTTTGGCATGATTAGTTTGCACAACCTGTTTATCAGCGGCATGCAGTGCTTGCAACGAGCCAGCGGTTACAGATATTGCACGTTCTGATAACTCAGCCGAAGAAGCCACAATACTATTCACAGTCGTTTTTAGTTGCTGTTGCATCAAACCAACCGATGCTAACATGCTATTTGGACAACATGAGTTTATCTGCCCCGTCAAATCACCCTTTGAAATTCTAGCCACAACTTTAGCCGCTTCCTGAGGATCGCCGCCCACTGACTGCCTAACTCGAAAACTAATGCGATAAGCAACCGCTAAACCTATTACTATCGCAATACTGGTTAATATAATCATCCAGCTCTGAAACGAACTCGCAACTTCACGAACTTCCTTAGTGGCTTGTTGGTTAACCTTTTCTTGATAATCAATAAATTCGTTGATAATACTCAGCCAGTCTACAAATGCACCTCTTGCTTGGTTAAGTAAGACATCATTCGCTAATACAATATTGCCACTTTGCTTAGCGCTTATCACTTGCTCTATCAAAGGCATAGTTTTCTGTTCAATTTGATTAATCGAGGTATAAATGCGTTTTTCTTCTGCGCTAACATCCGCAGACGACATTTGTGATTGCATTTCTGCAGCAGATTGTTGATAGAATTTATCTAGTTTTTGTATATTAGCAATATCGGTATTTAATTCACTTTCGTTTCTTGCAAACACAACATCTCGAATCGCAATCGCTCGGTCGTGAACACTGCCTCTAAAATTAATAGCATAACGCTGCTTGACCGAATTGACATCTGTCATTTCAGTGATCGTAGCATCAATAAAATTAACCCTATGTATACTGATAGCGGTTAACACTATCATCATCAAAATCACCACGCCAAAACCAATAATTAAACGTAAATTGATAGTCATAAAGTTCCACTCTGAAATAGTATAAGATTTTAAATTAGACACTTAGCCTAGTCTGCAATCTCCAATTATGCCACTTTTATGTTAGTCGAATATCGACAATTAAAAATCCAATGGGAGTTTTGTTTATTATTTAGCCTTTATCATTGCAGATGCCGCGGGGAGACGACCGGTTTCGCTATAGGAATAGCAGCTATATGTTTGATATAAAACCAGTGTTTAACGTAACACTGGTTTGTAGGATAGTTGTTTATGGAAAGGATTTTACCGAAACTACTTATCTTCAGCAGGTAGGAAATCTTTGATAATTTCATAGAGGCGCGGACGTTGCGCAGCAATTTCCTGTGCACATAAACCTTCAAGAGAATGCGGGTATTTTAACCAAGCATCGGTTTCATGAATATAATAATCTGGCACACGGTTGGTTAGATTACGTGATGGTTTGTAATATGGCACCGCCACTCTTACATCTTCAGGCATGTTAAGTCTGGTTTTTCTTTGTAACTCTTGAATTATCGCTTCAATAGAACGACCTGTATCAAAAACATCATCCACCAATAATAATTTATCGTGATGTTGTAAGTTTTTAACTAAATAGTTCAAACCATGTACACGTACTTCCTTTTGCTGTTGGTCGATGGCAGCAGCATAAGAAGACGTTCTGATAGCAATATGATCCGATTGAGTTCCATGTACGGCTAAGAACTCCTGCACCGCAATACCAATTGGCGCACCACCACGCCAGATAGCAACAATAAAAGTAGGTTTAAACTCACTGTCTAAAATTTTACGCGCTAAAGCATAAGAATCTTCTAATAGGGTTTGTGCGGTTAAATACTGTTTGTCTGACATGTTATTTCCCAGTAAAACATTTAAAGATAGTGCCACTAAAGATTGAATTAAAATCTTGTTTATGTTCTAATTTTTCGATTAATTATTTTGTAAATTTAACACATTAAGTTGGTAATTTCTTGGCTAAATACAGTGAAAAAATCTTTTTAGATGAAGACACGCTAATCGAAGAATCCTTTCAATTAGCAACGCAAATTATGGCAAGTGATTTTAAGCCGACCTTTATTGTTGGCTTATGGCGCGGAGGTAGTTCGGTAGGTATCTATGTGCAGGAATGTTTGCAAACACTAGGTGTCAAAACCGATCATATCTCTATCCGTACTTCCTATGGTGGTTTTGATAGTTATCATGATCAAGATAGTGTCAACCAACCCATCCATGTGCATGGTTTAACTTACTTAGTAAAACAGTTAAATGCTGATGATAAATTACTGATTGTAGATGATATGTATCGTTCAGGTAAAAATGCTGATGCCGTGATCAACGAGCTTAAAGTCAGACTCAAGCGAAACATGCCTTCTGATGTCCGTATTGCAACTGTTTGGAAAAAAGCATCATTACCGGAAAATATAGGCCCAGACTACTTTGTCAATCAGACAGATGATTGGGTTGTATTTCCCTATGAGTTACAAGGGTTATCACTTGAAGAGATAAAAACTCATAAATCATTTGCTTTTAACCATATAGACACTAAATCATTTGTTAAAAGTTAATTAATGAAGCATTAATAAACAGTATTAATAATCAAACATTAATAACAGCTTACTAAAGGGCTAATATAATATTGGTCCTTTTTTATTTGTTGAATTGACAGCGTTTAGTAAAACTTTCATATTCAATCGACTGTATTAACTACCTATTCTAAGTTCTAAGTTCTAAGTTCTAAGCTTTACCTTTTAGCACCTTTACAGACATACATTTGCTGATCTGCCTCTGATAATAATAGGTCTATGGAGCTATGTTTATTAAGATTAAACTCAACAAACCCCATTGAAAACGAAACATTACAGCGCATTTCACTTTGTTGCTGGTGGTCTAAAAGCGACTGCTTAAAGTTCACCATTATTTTTTGTGCATCTTGCTGTGAAGCATTATTTAAAAGCAACACAAACTCATCCCCGGCAAGTCGAGCAACAATATCTGAATCACGAAACGAGCGATTTAAGAAAGCAGCAAATGAATGTAATATTTCATCTCCAACCGCATGCCCAAAGTTATCATTAATAAGCTTAAAATCATCTAAATCTAAATAAACAAGTGTACAAGTAACCCCATCTCTTACGCTTAGATTTAAACTATTTCGAGCTAAAGAGATAAAACCGCGTCTATTTAATATACCAGTTAGTTCATCATGGGTGGCCATTTGTAATGCAGAAAGCTCTTGTTCAACGGTTGCCGCTAAATCTTTTAATGCTGCAATATCTTGATCATCAAAGTCTCTTATTCGATTGTCCGCAATACATAAAGTACCAAGTCTGTAGCCCCCGACTACTAAGGGGCATCCCGCATAAAACTCAACATTAGGAACATCAATAACAAGAGGGTTATCAATAAAACGATGATCGCTGCTTGCAGAAGGAACGACTAAGACTTCACTATCAAGAATAGTATGCCCACAAAATGAAATATCACGCGACGCTTCAGTTGCCTCAAGACCAATACAAGACTTAAACCATTGTCTATTTTCATCAACCAAAGTGACTAATGCAATGGGCACATTAAACATATGCTTAGCCATTCTCGTTAACCTGTCAAAACGTTCTTCAGCAGGAGTATCTAAGATGCGCAGGCCGCAAAGCACTTCAAGTCGATTTATCTCATTAAATGGAATATCTGGCTGTATCATTAAATAATCCTAAAAGTAAGTTAAGTCATTAACTAAGTTAGTTTCCCTAAGGCAAATTAAAAATACAAACTAAGAAAGCTAAAACATAGACTTAAACTCGAAACAAAAAAAATACCTCTTACGAGGAGTAACAGTGACTGTATTCTAGCAATAATGATAAAAAAATTATCAAAAACATTACTTTGTTATCATTAATGTGATTTGAATCATAGTTATAAACTTTAGCTATAACTTTAAAATATCAAATATTTTCAGTTTAAAAGTATCAATACAACGGTCTCTTTAGCCGTTTTATAACACCGAAAGTAGTGAGAAGATAAATAGGCAGGTATTGGCTAGCGATTAGATGTGACAGGTAAATATTGATAGAGCTATATCTTCGATTTCTCTTTATATACTTGAACAATAAAATAATAAGGGCTAGTTGCGAAAGACGGCCTCATTCTTTGAATGGATCCCTCGTTGATTAATAACGTTCGAAGACCGTCTTAAAGACTACGTTTAAAAACCGCAGTTACACAGAATTATTTGCAGGGACTTAATTAACTATTTTTCTTCTTACAGTGATACATATTATCGTCTCCCTCAGATAACAAATCCTCAATGGTATGATGTTTTTCAGGATCAAATTCTACTAACCCAAATGAAAACGAAACAGGAAATAGCGTTTTCTGTTGTCGGTGAAATTTATCGATGTAACCTATAAATTTTTCAATGACTTTCTCTGCTTCATTTTGAGCGGTATAATTTAATAATAAAATAAATTCATCACCAGCTAATCTTGCAAGTATATCTGACTCTCTAAAATGGCTATTTAACAGTTGTGAAAAAGAACTTAAAATATTATCCCCTTCCGCATGGCCAAAGTTATCGTTAATATGTTTAAACTCATTTAAGTCTATATAAGCTAATGTCACCGGAAATCTATTTCTCGCACTCAGATTCAAACAATGTTGAGCAAGAGATAAAAAACCTCTTCGATTTAATAACCCTGTCAGTTCATCGTGTGTAGCAATTTCCAATATAGAAAGCTCTAATTCCACCGTCGCAGCAAGGTCTTTTAGTGAATCAATATCATCTTGCTCAAAGTCTCGAGGTTGATGATCTGAAATACACACGGCACCAACCCTATATCCATTCACAACTAGCGGGCAGCCAGCATAAAATTGGATATTAGCCTCACCAATGACAAAGGGATTATCAAAGAAACGCTGGTCCAAACTGGTATCAGGAATAACTAATACCTCACTATCTAAAATGGTATGAGCACAAAATGAAATCTCACGAGAGGTTTCTTTAATATCGATGCCAGCACAAGATTTAAACCACTGACGGTCCTCGTCAATTAAACTCACAATGGCAATCGGTGCATTAAACATTTTTTTAGCCATGCGAGTAATGCGATCAAAACGTTCCTCATTAGGTGTATCTAACACCCCTAGAGATTGTAGTGTATGTAATCGTTTTTTTTCATTAAGTGGAATATCTGCTTGTTTCATTAAATAGTCCTGAAAATAAGTTAATTAATTCACAATCTCAAGGCAACATTAGCAATCGCTATAGATTCGCTAAAGGTAATCTGAATAATAAAGATAGACTGAAACTGACCACCTATAAAGGAAAAACAAGAAAAATTACAAGTATGTACCAAAGTTATAACAAAATAAAGAAAACCAAAACACGCTTATTGAAAGACCTGATCAGTAAAAACTGTTTCGATTCAAAAGAATAAAGTTTGGTTTAGTTAAAATTAAATTTGCCACCATTTAAATGGACAGAGTTAGACGGTGAAATTGCATGTGAAAGGGTCTTTTGTGGACAGCTATTAATTTAATAAAAAGAGTCAAAGCAATTGATAAATAAACCGGACTCTTTTCATTAATGAGGAGGTAAAATAGACAAATAATCAGCACGATAAACATTGCTTATCATTGCCAGAATATGGGTATAACACGGGTTACTTAAAGCGGATCAATACATCCATTTTAGTTGACATGGTTGCGCTCAGTGTTTGTTTATTGTCAGTCGCTAAAATCACCATACCGTTATGCTTTGCGATATTTTTGAATAAATTATTAAGGTCAAAACCACTATCACGTTCGTGTGAATTTTTTACGTCTGTTTTTTTATCAAATAACAAATCTGATTTTTCAAACAATAATATATTGCGGCTATTTCGTGCATCAGCAAATAACACATCAACTTGTTCTGGTGTTGCTTTATCGTTAATCGCAGTAGAATGTTGTACTGCACTTTTTGTGATCGCAGTTAACTCTGCTGTCACCGCCTCTAAATCTGCCTCATTTGCACCATTAAAGGTAATCAAAAAACGGGTTTTATGGTTTATAACCTGAGGCATATCATTTAAAAAACGGTGATAACTTTTGCTCTGGTAATCTACTATTAACATTTATAATCCTATTTACATTGTCATTTTTTCTGCGCTTAGTTTAACAGCTTATTAGATCAAAAGTTCAGCTCTATTTACCAGTGTTTGCTATATTTTAGCGATGACTAAAATAAACAACGGCCTACCTCTAAAAATGTTCTATTAGCTCAGTGCTTATAGAGCTAACAATCGAATAAATAACGTAAAATTAAACGGCCTTTTTAACGCTCTAATGCTTAAATGAATACAACATTTACCTATCATCTTTTTCTAGATTACTTTTCTGCAAGCTTTCATAAGAAGCGGTTATCTCTTTTTGCCTTTCTGGATAAGCTGTTAATAAGGCCTTTAAAACGATATTAGCCTGCTCTTTTTCACCTTTCTCTAAATGTAATGCTATTATTTTCAGCCCTTCGATTATTGACGATGGTTGATTATTTTCAATTACTTTAGCTTGGGGCAATGAACGATCTTGGAGCCCTTGTAACGCCTCTGCTGATGCTTGTTGTTTTTGCTGAGACATTTTATTGGATTGCATCATCATGCTATGATTTTCTTTCTGTTGCGAGTGTATCGCAGCTTCAATTTCTTCGCTTTGTTGCATTTGGCTATCTAGCATTTCACTTTCTAACCTTTCACTGCCTATTTGTTGTTCATCGTAACTCGCCGTATCATGCGGCGGTGCAAAGCTTCGTATCGGCGGTTGATTTTGTAAGTACAATGCAGCAACAAAAACGAGTGAAGCAGCTGTTGAAAGCTGCCCATACCATGTTTTATAAAGTGGTTTTTTACGAGAAAATATCTTCTTAGCCTGAATTTTTGTAGGAAGCGCCACGACATCTTGTGTAGAAGGTTTATCACTGCTCGCATTAACATCACTCTCTTCAACCGTTAATGTAGCGCTATTGTTGTTATTAAATGTGCTGTTAGTATGCTTCTCACTATGACTATGTTGAACGTGAGCAATATTGGCTTGTTTTTCTGCCGATGCTAAAATGCACTGATCCAATGCATCGCTTGGTTGCTCTGTTGCTCCTTGATGATAAAGGGAATTCAGATCATGATCTGTCATCTTATCACTCATAAAATTTCCCCATGTTATGCCTTACACAATGCTTTAACTTATTGATGCTATAACGAATTCGACTTTTAATATTTTCACTCGTCTCACCGACTAATTGTGCGATTTCATTTAAGGTAAAACCTGATTCATGCTTAAGTAAAAAAGCTTCTTTTTGTTCTCGAGGTAATTGTTGTAAACACCACTTTAATTGCACAGCTTGTTGCTTCGACTCTAATTCATCATCGACATTCGGTTGATTTTTGTCGGCTAAAAAACCCGCTTTAACATCCTCTATACCTTGCTCGTCATTATCATTATTATGCACTTCCCTATTGCAATGATGACGCACTGAGAGGGCTTGACCTTTCTCTTGTACTTGCTCAATACTAGCCGAAAACACTTTTTTCTCAGAGGCATGACGACGGTAATGATCTATGAGTTCATTATGGGCGATTCGATATAACCAGGTACTAAATTTACTTTCAGCTTGGTAACTGGGACTAGCTTTGATCAGTTTATTCCAGACATCTTGATACAACTCTTCAGCCAATTCAGGTGTTGCTGTTTGACGTAAGAAATATCGATAAAGACTATTTTTATGGCGAAAGTACAGCTCACTAAAAGCCTGTACATCGCCCTGCGCATATTGCAGCATGAGTATTTCGTCTGCTATCCCTGTCATAATATCCTTAATATCTTAATACCCGTGCTCTTTTATTGGTGTGCTTTATCAGTGATTTTATTGCAACGCACTGGCGGTTCTCACAAGCTGAATAAATTCAGCGCGATAGCCAAAAGGATCTTCACCTTTGCTCTCTACCGCTAAATTAATAACATCTTGATACTGCCATTGCCCTGTGTATTTTGCACCTTTTAATAATTGAGCAAAACCTGCCACTGCACTCGCAAACTTAAAATCATCACTTTGTTTAGTTATTTTATCCACCACCATCACAGGCTGGCTAATTAACTGACTAACATCACTATTAGGTTGTTTATAACGTACTTTTACATAAGCCAATTCTTGGTCATTTAAATGATCTGTTGATGTTTCTGTTAATGCATTGGTTTGGTAACGCGATTCATCTATGTACTTATTATCAGTCTTCGCTAAGGTGATTTCATATAAGGCAGTGACAGTATGCCCCGCGCCGAGCTCTGCGGCATCAACGTTATCATTATTAAAATCCTCATTGGCCAATAAGCGATTTTGATAACCAATTAATCGATATTCAGCAACCTGTTGCGGATTAAACTCTACTTGAATTTTGACATCTTTAGCAATAATTTGCATGGTGCTACTTATCTCATCCACTAACACTTTTCGGGCTTCATTAATATTATCAATATAGGCATGTTGGCCATTGCCAATATTGGCAAGTTGCTCCATTAAGGCATCATTATAATTTCCCTGCCCAAAACCTAACGTTGTTAACGCAATACCTGTATCACGTTTCTGGGCAATCATTTCTTTCAACTTATCTATAGATTGAGTACCGACATTAAAATCACCATCAGTGGCTAAAATCACTCGATTAACGCCCCCCTCTTTAAAGTTTTCTTGCGCTATTTGATAAGCAAGTTCAATACCTTGTGCTCCATTCGTTGAACCACCTGCAGCTAATTTATTAAGTGCGTTAGTAATTGTTTGTTGATCATTACCAGCCGTCGCAGGCAATACCACACCCGCTGCGCCAGCATAAACAACAATAGCAACGGAGTCATTTTCATCAAGTTGCTTGGTCAACATGGTTAAACTTATTTTAAGCAGCGGTAATTTATCGGCTGCATTCATTGAACCAGAGACATCCAATAAAAATACTAAATTTGCCGCTTTTAAGTCTGCTTTTGCTATTTCAAACCCTTTAATCCCTATTTTTAATAACTGTCTTTGGTTATTCCAAGGTGCATTTGCAACTTCACTGTGCACTTTAAATGGAGTATCAATACGTTCTGGTGTACTGTACTGGTAGTTAAAATAATTAATAAATGCCTCTTCACGAACTGCATCCTTAGGTGGAAGTTGCCCATGATTGATAAAGCGGCGCATATTACTATAACTACCACTGTCTACATCTACAGAGAAGGTTGATAGTGGATTGCTACTCACTTGTTTCACTGGATTTGATAATGATACTGAGTAGTTTTCAGTATTCATTTTTTCAGCTACAACGGGTGGTTCAATAACCCGCGATGAAACAGGCGCGCTTGAAAGCGCGGCATAATTTAACTGTTTTGACTGCATACTAGATTGTTTTTGCAGTTGCTGACTTACTTGACGATCGGCCATCATTTCCTGCTCAAGCAACTCAGTGTGTACTTCTTTTTCGCTTCCCTCAAGCGGCTCTATATTGGTTTGGTTGCATGCCGTTAATCCACATAAAATAGCAGTACTTAATAGTGTTAAACGATACTTTTCAACTCGCAGCACAACACCCCGCTTCATGCTCTGACTAATACTCTGCGTTGATTGTTTCGATTCTTGCTGAAAATCTTGCTTAGCATTTTGCTTCATTTCTTGATTCGTTTTTTGCTGTAAATCCTGCTGTAAGTTACTGCTCATGATGTCACCCTTTTTATCTCAATTTAGAATAGAAATCTTTTATTTAACGAATTGTATAGAGCGTTAAATAAAGCCTTGTTATTGATATAAACGGATGACATGCAAAAGTGGGGTTAAAAAAGTTAAATTATTTTTCTTCTACATTTTTATGCATCCTAATTATGCCTCGTAACTGTGCATCCTAGTTATGCATCGTGATAACGTAGTTATTTAACTTACCCCTATTATATTTTTAGTGAATAGCGTTTAATGAAACGGTTTAAATAACTCATTAAATAATGTCTAAAATTAATAGTCATCATTAATGAGCTTAAAATCAGCCCCACTAACTATTTAAAATCATTCATTTTAATCATTTTTCACTCAAATTTAGAGCGACTATTTAATGCGTTTAATTACTATTCTCTGTTATCATCATGAGTCTTTTTTCTAACCATTAAGTTTCAGCATGCATTCTATCTCGCCTAAACGATCCCGCCTTGCCTCCG
>Ga0316197_10004044_pt1 | contig 10418 bp, 6 predicted proteins | sample OudBiesiAoxic_MG_FD_204939 | JGI IMG/M metagenome (GOLD analysis project Ga0316197, IMG submission 204939) | Coastal sediment microbial communities from Oude Bieten Haven, Netherlands - site A oxic | ecosystem: Environmental > Aquatic > Marine > Coastal > Sediment | place: Netherlands... | reverse complement strand
CGCGACAGCACTGTGCCTGCGAGCAAAACCGCGATCATTCCGATCAATGCACCACCGTGGTGCATGCCGCCCAGCTTGGTGCTTTCGCCGACTGTCAGACCAAAGACGTGACCACCGAAGGGCTCAAGGATCAGGTCCTGCAAATTATAAGCCAGCATGGACGCAAAGACGAAAACGGTGAAAACCCGCACACGCGGGTCGACCCACAACTCGCGGATCACATCACGAAAGTCACCTTCTCTGGCAGCAATGGTACGTTTCTCGCCCCGCTCCTGTCCCCAAACGCCCAAAAGCGTGAGGCCCATCGCGACAGTACAGACACTGATCGTCACCATCACAAGCCGCGTGTGTGTGTAAGGATCAAGCATTTGACCGGCGGTAATGCCTGTCACGGCCAAGCCGAAAATCATCATTATCCAGACAAGGCTGCCGGCAGGCGCTTGCCGTTCCGCACTGACGCGGGTGGACAAAAGGGCCAGCAGGTTTGTGCCTGCCGCACCGATGCCCAGACCGATCAGCAAGAACGAGGGCACTGCCGCAGCAATACCCATCCATGCGACCCGTTCCATCAGGCCAACCGAAAGCGCGGCACCGATTGCGCCAGCCGCCAGCAAGGCGACACCGCCGATGATCCAGGGTGTGCGCCGCCCGCCCTGATCGGCCCCATGTCCGAAACGCGGCCGCAAAAACTGGGTGCCGTAATAGATCGACACAAGCAGTCCGGGCAATATCGCAGGCATCGCAAGCTCAACCACCATCACGCGGTTCATTGTAGCGGTCGTCAGCACAACGATGGAGCCGAGCGACATCTGCACCAGCCCCAAACGCGCAATCCCTGCCCAGCTCAGCATCAGCCCAGCCCCCTTAATGCAAAGGCGGTCACCATCATACCGCTGATATAAAGAAGAACGCCGGTTCCGTTGTACCAAGGCGCTTTACCCTCGGGGTCTTTGAACATCACGGTCATCGCCCAAAACTGCAGAACCAGCACAGCACACACACCAAGCGCGTGCAGTGGTTTGTCCCAGTTGAACAAGAGCGCCGCCACAAGTATCTGCGGCACGGTCATAACAAGGCACGCAACCTGTGCCGCACGCCGCGGGCCCAACGTCACAGGCAAGGAATTCACACCTGTTTCGCGGTCGCCTTCCAGCGCTTTGAAATCATTGAGTGTCATGATGCCATGCGCGCCCAGACCGTAAAGAAGGGCCACAATGACCACTTCGACACGCGGCGCGCCCGCGCTCAGAACGGCGGCGCCCGTAAACCATGGCAGGCTTTCGTAGCTCAGCCCCACCAGACCCGGGCCCCACCAGCCGGACCGCTTCATCCGAACGGGTTCAGCCGAATAAGCCCACGCGGCCAACACGCCAACAACAGTCGCGCCAAAGCCCCAAGGCCCCAACTGCCACCCCACGACAAGCGACAGCGCTGACATGGCAAGAGCGATCCACAAACCCCAGCGGCCCGGAATACGGCCCGACGGGATCGGCCTGTCAGGCTCGTTAATTGCATCAACATGGCGGTCGCACCAATCGTTCGCCGCCTGGCTCATTCCACAAACGATGGGACCTGCGAGAATAATGCCCAGAATAACCAGCATCCACTGCCCTGAAGGCGACACCCCAGAGGAAACAACGCCGCACAAATAGGCCCACATCGGAGGGAACCATGTGATCGGCTTTATCAGCCTTAAAGCGGCGGCAGGTTCAGGAAAACGGCGCGGCTGTATGATCTCTGTGACAGACATGTGTAAACTATGCCTGACACATTGAGTCGGTGCAATAGCGCCGCTGCGCGAAACTAGCCGTTTTTGTTCAGAAGACCGTATTTGCGTAATTTGACATAGAGGCTCTGGCGCGACAGGCCCAGCATCTCGGCCGCCGCCACGCGATTGTTGGCAGTCAGCTCCACGGCGGTCTCGATACACATCTTTTCGACAACGTCTGTCGTCTCAGCCACGATGTCTTTCAGCGACGCAGACCCAACCAGATCCATCACATTGCGCGCAGGCTCTGTCGGCACTGTCCCCGATGCGGGTCCAGTCGACCGCACCGGTTCATTTCTGCTGACGTCCCGAATAACGCACCCGATCGCCGGCACATCCATATCTGCAAGATGGGTCGCTGATATTTCCACAGCCAGACGCGTGCCAAGTTCATTGACCAGTTTGGTTGAATAGATCCGCATGCTGCCCGCGCGCTGACGCTGCTCTGTCAATACGCCCAGATCAATCTGGCCCCGACCGAGGAAATCGCTCAGGCTGCGGCCCACAACATCCGACAGATGGGCCGCACCGATCAGATCAAGGAAGCTTTCGTTGACGGAAAGCACGACCCCCTTGGGCGTCATAAACAACATCGCGTCACTACCTGTGCGGAACAACGCCAAGGCATGGTCCGCTGCGGCGTCGGTTTGTTCCGCTTCAGCCGCCGGCGTCGACAAACGGCACATCAAAATGCGCTGCCCACCGGCACGGAAAACAACCGGATGCACAATCACAGACGACTTGGTCCGACTCGCCGTCAAGGTAACACGGCCTCCTCCATCCTCGGAGAGCGTGGCGTTCATCAGGCTTTCGGTCAGCTCAACAGTCGAGCGGTCGGCAAAATGCTGGGCAAAACTGCTGCTTGTCAGCGCTTCTGTGCTCAGACCCAATAACTGTCCCGCTGCGTCATTGGCATCTTCAACACGGCCGCTTTGCACCGAAACAAAGACAACCGCTTGTTTCGAGTTGGCCAGAAGCACGCGATACCGCGCATCATATTCGCGCCGCGCTTCATACCCTTGCTCCAGCGCGATCTGCGCCTGCACCAATTGCTGTTGCGTCTCCGCAATCGGGCGCAAGTCACGCCCCAGCAGCAGTGCCGCGTTCTCGTGACCGAACCGGTGGAACGTATAGCGCACAGGATACTGCCACACCGCATTATCACTGTGGTTCAGCTCCAACTGCTTGGTTGGCACTTCCCCCAGCAGATAAGCTTCATGCGCTCTTTCAAATTTCGGCGCGGATTCCCGCGTCAGAAACTCGGTCACTGCGCGGCCTTCCCAGTGTTTCAGGTTTCCAAAGCTATCGCTGTGGTCGTTGACGACAACAGACAGGATCACCCCTTCCGCTGACACGACCAATGCAATGTCAGAGGCTGCCGCAATAATGCTGCTTAAAAATTCAGGCTCGATCAGCGGAACCGATCCACTAGACCAGAATGTGTTGCCACCTGAAGTCATACCGGATTCTTTGATTTAATGCGCTTGACACAAACGGCTACGGCTTCTTCTGCTACATTCGTCACGACATCCGCATCCGCCAATTCAAGTACAACTTCTTTCGCGAGCTTTATGGCCCCGCCAACCGCCAGCGTTGGGGGCACCGCAGAAGAATTACGTACGACTTGTACCGTATTGCGCACACTGTCGAGCGTTTCGCGGCGCGCGCATGTGATCAAGACCAAGTCAGGCTTCTCTGCAATCAACCGTGTTGTCAATGACCCGAAGTCTTCGTCATAGGACATCGCCACATCACATCCCAAACGGCGCAATTGCCCCGCCAGAACACTGGCACCCAGAAAATGCTGTTCTTGTTGCGGTACAACCACCAGCGCATTAACCTCAGGTTGCTGTATCTGAAAATCGATCCGCGCGGTGTCAGAGGCCTCCGATACAAGAGACTGCAGACGCAGACTGCCAATCGTCACCTCGGCAAAATTGATCTTGTCCTCTTCCCAATACACACCAAGTATCCGCGCTGTTGCAGGCACATAAAGATCAATGATGGCGTCCGTTGAAAGGCGGTAGCCGCGCAACTCGGCCAGCACCGCGTCAGCCGAAAAAACGCCCCGCGATAAAACGGCCCGCACCATGTGATCCAGAACAAACTGTCGCAACCCGTCCAAAGAGATCGCCTGACGATCCTGCAAGACAGAGATCACCTGGGACGCCAAAACGTCCACATGGTCAGGCCGGTTGCGTTGAGCGCCACGCGGTTCTGCTTGATCATCCGTCGACATGACTTTTCCTCGATGACTCTTTCCTTGCGGTGCGAAGACAGAGGCCCTCGCGGAGTCGCTTGCGCAAAAGCGTCTACCTCAGACACCAGAATGTCAAATGGAATTGACACATGTGTATCTGTACTACACCTAAAAATGCCTAGCAATGCATAAATAACCCAGTTTTTAAGGAACTATACTCCCAACTGGCAAAAATCGGACACCCAGAAAGATGTAAACTTACTCCTTCAAGACTGTAAGTTTTAGTTGACACTTTTTGATAAAGACCGATACTTTCGACCAAGATGGCAAGAAAGGCGACTCCCCAAATGCACGGACAAATGTCCCGCACATCAGTACCCCCCGGCCTCTACACGGCCGAGGAGCGCGCACGCCGCGATGCAACCGTTTGGACCACCATTCAAGGTGTCCTCGCGCCTTTGCAGTTTTTGGTGTTTTTGGTCTCTCTCGGGTTGGTCTTGCGTTACTTGTTGAACGGCGAGGGGTACATGGCCGCAACGTGGTCCATCGTGATCAAAACCTTCGTGCTTTACACCATCATGGTGACAGGCGCGATTTGGGAAAAAATCGTTTTTGGTCAATATCTTTTCGCCCCTGCCTTCTTTTGGGAGGACGTCTTTTCCTTTGCTGTGATCGCACTGCACACCGCCTATCTCTGGGCGCTTTTCACAGCCGCTCTTGATCCTGCTTCGCTCATGATTTTGGCCCTCGCAGCCTACGGCGCCTACGTCATAAACGCAGTCCAGTTTGTGCTAAAATTACGCGCCGCCAGATTGCAGGCCGCCGCAACACAAGTCCCCCCTTCGGAGGTCCCTGCATGACCGAACTTCCTCGTATCCCAACCGGCGGTGGCTGCCGTGAAGAGCCGATTCTAAAGCAACGCGGCCAGCGTGAAGTCTTTTGCGGCCTGACGGGAATCATCTGGCTGCACCGCAAGATGCAAGACGCCTTCTTTCTGGTCATTGGCAGCCGCACCTGCGCGCACCTTCTGCAATCGGCAGCAGGCGTCATGATTTTTGCAGAACCCAGGTTCGGCACCGCCATCCTCGAAGAAACCGACCTAGCCGGATTGGCCGACGCACAAACAGAACTCGACAAGGTCGTTGACCAGCTGTTGGCGCGTCGCACCGACATCAAACAGCTCTTCCTCGTCGGCTCCTGCCCATCGGAGGTGATCAAACTCGACCTCTCCCGCGCCGCTGAACGCATGACAGAGAAATACGCGCCCTCCGTCCGGGTGCTCAACTTCTCAGGATCAGGTATCGAAACAACCTTTACCCAAGGCGAAGATGCCTGCCTCGCGGCGATGGTGCCGGTACTGCCCAAGACCGATGAAAAGCAACTGCTGCTGGTCGGCGCCCTGCCCGACGTGGTTGAAGAACAAGCAGTTTCCCTGCTGCAGCAAATGGGCATCGGCCCGATCAAAGTGCTCCCCGCCCCCAGAGCGGACAGCGACCTTGGCATCGGCGAAAACACTGTCTTTGCGCTCACACAGCCGTTTCTGGGCGATACACACGCCGCCCTCGAACGACGCGGTGCGCACCACATCGCAGCGCCCTTCCCTTTTGGCGAAGAAGGCACCACCGCATGGCTCCGCGCAGTAGCAGACCAATTCGACGTGACTGACGAGACCTTCGCCCGCGTCACGGATGCGCCGCGCGCCCGCGCCCGCAAGGCGATCTCACAAGCCTCAGAAAGCTTGCGCGGCAAATCCGTGTTCTTCTTTCCAGACAGCCAGCTCGAAATTCCCTTGGCGCGCTTTCTCACCCGCGAATGCGGCATGGACGCGATCGAAGTGGGCGCTCCCTTCATCCACAAAGGCATCGTTGGCCCCGATCTCGATATGCTCGCCAAAGGGCCTGTCCTCTCAGAAGGGCAGGACGTCGATCTGCAACTTGACAGATGCCGCGCAGCACGCCCCGATCTCACCGTGTGCGGGCTCGGTCTCGCCAACCCGCTCGAAGCGGATGGGCTCGCCACAAAATGGGCGATCGAACTCGTCTTCACACCCGTGCACTTCTACGAACAGGCCGGCGACCTCGCGGGCCTCTTCTCACGTCCCATGCGCCGCGCAGGCCTTCTGAAACTGGAGGCAGCGGAATGATGCTCTTTCATCTTGCCCAAAAAACTCCGGGGTGCGCGAGGGGCTGGCCCCTCGCCAGAGTAACATCATGAAGCTCACCGTCTGGACATACGAAGGCCCGCCCCATGTCGGCGCCATGCGCGTCGCCACCGGCATGAAAGGCCTGCATTACGTGCTGCACGCCCCGCAGGGCGACACATATGCCGATCTGCTCTTCACCATGATCGAACGCCGCGACCACCGCCCGCCGGTGACGTATACGACATTTCAGGCGCGTGATCTGGGCGCCGACACGGCAAATCTGTTCAAACAATCCCTGCAAGAGGCGTACGACCGCTTCCAGCCCGAAGCGCTGATCGTGGGTGCATCCTGCACCGCCGAGCTGATCCAGGACGACCCCGGCGGCATGTCCGAAACGATGGGGATCCCCGTCCCCGTGATCCCGCTTGAGTTGCCGAGCTACCAGCGCAAGGAAAACTTCGGCGCGGATGAAACCTTCTTCCAGATCGTACGGGCCCTCGCCAAGCCGATGGAAAAGACAAAACGCATCACTTGCAACCTCATCGGCCCCACAGCGCTTGGCTTCCGGCACCGTGACGATATCACAGAACTGACCGGCCTTCTGTCCGATATGGGCATCAGCGTGAATGCGGTGGCCCCGATGTCGTCGACCCCAAGCGACATCGCGCGCTTGGGTCAGGCACACTTTAACGTCCTGATGTATCCCGAAACGGCCGAAACTGCGGCGCGTTGGATGGAACGCGAGCTGGACCAGCCGTTTACCAAGACAGTACCCATAGGTGTCGGCGCTACCCGCGATTTTGTGGCCGAAGTAGCCAGTATCGCGGGCGTTGCGCCTTATCTGGATGACAGCAGACTGCGCCTGCCGTGGTACTCCAAATCGGTCGACAGCACATATCTGACCGGCAAACGCGTATTTCTCTTTGGCGACGGCACGCACGTGCTGGCTGCTGCGCGCGTCGCACGCGACGAGATGGGATTCGAGGTCGTGGGGCTTGGGTGCTACAACCGCGAGATGGCGCGCAGCGTCCGAGAGATGGCGCGCGACTATGGGGTAGAGGCGCTGATCACCGACGATTACCTCGAGGTTGAACGCCGTATTGAGGAACTCCAGCCCGAGATGATCCTCGGCACGCAGATGGAACGCCATATCGGAAAACGCCTCGGCATTCCCTGCGCCGTGATCTCTGCACCTGTCCATGTTCAGGACTTTCCCGCACGCTACTCACCCCAGATGGGGGTCGAAGGCGCCAATGTGATCTTTGATACATGGGTGCACCCGCTTGTGATGGGACTGGAAGAGCATCTGCTGCACATGTTCCGCGATGACTTTGAGTTCAACGACGCGGCGGGTGCGTCGCACCATGGCGGTCACGCGCCCAAACCTCAGACAGCTGAGGGGGGCCAGCCCCCCGCGCCTGCGGCACCCCCCCCGGAGTTTGAAGGCAAGATGACAGCGGAGAGCGGTTCTTCGGTGACTATCGTCTGGCTGGAAGATGCAGAACGCGAATTGAAAAAGATCCCCTTCTTTGTGCGAGGCAAAGCCCGCCGTAATACCGAGACCTTCGCAAGCGAACGCGGGGTTGAGGAAATATCTGTCGACACCCTTTATGAGGCAAAGGCCCATTATGCGCGATGACGCGGTCATAAGCGGGCGTTTGCCCGGGTACCGCGTCGTGGTTCTGACGCTGGACAGCCATGCGGCGGGCCCTGCCACGCGGGCGGCTGAACGTCTGGCAGCGGATTATCCGGGGCTACAAATCTCGATCCATGCTGCCGCCGAATGGGGTGAAACCCCCGGCACATTCGAGGCCGCGCGCGAAGCCATTGAGACCGGCGACATCATTGTCGCGAACCTTTTGTTTCTTGAAGAGCATGTTACGCGCATTCTACCCCATCTCGAAGCACGCAGGGACCACTGCGATGCGATGATCGGCGTGATCGCGGATGCCTCGATCGTGAAGCTGACGCGCATGGGGTCGCTTGACATGATGGCGCCCAAGTCGGGTGCGATGAAGCTGATGAAGAAGCTGCGCGGCTCGTCCAAACCCTCCAGCTCTTCCGGTGCGGACAAGATGGCGCTGCTGCGCCGCTTGCCGAAGATCCTCAAGTTTATTCCAGGTAAATCGCAAGATCTGCGCGCGTGGTTTTTAACCATGCAATACTGGCTGGGTGGCTCGGACGATAACGTCGAGGCGATGATGCGCTTCCTGCTAAACCGCTATGCGCAAGGGACCGGCTGGAAAAAGGCACCAGACGCGGCCGCCCCGATCGATTACCCTGATGCCGGGCTTTATCACCCTGATCTCGCTGAACGGATTACCATTGACCCCGGCAGATTGCCGGTGCCGCAAGATGCGACGCTGACCGTGGGTCTGTTGATGATGCGCTCTTACGTGCTGTCGTCTGACACCGCGCATTATGACGCCGTTATCCGTGCTTTTGAAGCACGTGGCATCGCTGTGCGCGCAGCTTTTGCTGGTGGCCTTGACGGGCGGCCTGCCATTGAGGCGTATTTTCAGGACGAAAACGGCACCACCGTTGACGCCATGGTCTCCCTCACCGGGTTTTCGCTGGTGGGTGGACCTGCATATAATGACAATGCCTCAGCCATCAAAGTGCTGAAGGAACTGGATGTGCCTTATATTGCGGCGCATCCGCTGGAGTTTCAGACGTTAGGTCAGTGGACCGCGTCTGCCCAAGGCCTTGGACCAATTGAAACCACAATGCTGATCGCGCTGCCGGAACTTGACGGTGCGACCAACCCCACCGTTTTTGCCGGTCGGCATGGTGCTGACGGCTGTTCAGGCTGCGCCTACAACTGTGAAAACCGGTCCGAGACAAAGGCCATGGCCCCGTGCAACGAACGGATCGACAGTCTGGTGGAAAAGACCCACCGGCTGGCCGTCCTGCGCCGCAAAGAGAATGCAGATAAGACCGTTGGCATCGTGCTCTTTGGCTTCCCGCCCAATGCGGGCGCTGTGGGCACAGCTGCCTATCTTTCTGTTTTTGAAAGCCTTTTCAATACTTTACATAAGTTGAAATCAGATGGATACGATGTTGAGCTTCCACAGGACGTTGATGAACTGCGGGCCAAGGTGCTTAAGGGTAATGCGGCACAGTATGGCCAGGAGGCCAACGTCGCCGACCACGTGACCGCTGATACAATTGTGCGCACGACGCAACCGCTCGCCGCGATTGAAGCGGTGTGGGGTCCTGCGCCCGGGCGCATACAGTCTGACGGGCGCGGTGTTTTTGTCCTCGGTGCGCATTTTGGCAATGTGTTTGTCGGCGTGCAGCCCACCTTCGGCTATGAGGGCGATCCGATGCGTTTGCTCTTTGAAAAAGGCTTTGCGCCCACACATGCTTTTGTCGCTTTCTATCTGTGGCTCAAAAATACGCTCAAGGCCGACGCCATTTTGCACTTTGGCATGCATGGCGCACTGGAGTTTATGCCCGGCAAACAATCGGGTCTTGGTGCCCACGACTGGCCCGACCGTTTGATCGGAGAGATGCCGAACGTCTATCTTTATGCGTCCAACAACCCGTCCGAAGCATCGCTGGCCAAGCGCCGCTCGGGTGCGGTGACGGTGACACATTTGACCCCACCGTTGGCGGCCTCGGGCCTCTATAAAGGGCTTTTGGAGCTGAAAGACAGCCTGACGCGCTGGCGCGCCATGGAAGATGCAGCGCCCGAACGCGCAGAGCTTGAAGCCTTGATCGCAGTACAGGCAGAGGCCGTGGATATGGGCGATACGGCCCCCGGCGCGCTGTGGCTGACGCTGCTGGAAACCGAAGATGCGCTAATCCCTGACGGCTTGCACATCGTGGGCAAACCGCTGAGCGATATGGCGCGTGCCGAATATCTGGCGATCATGGATCACACAGACAGTGACACCCGCGCGCGGGTTGATCTGATGCTGCAACAGGAAACCGAGCTTGATGCGATCACCCGTGCACTGTCGGCGCGCTACATTGAACCTGTGCCGGGGGGTGATCTGATCCGGTCGACGGATATTTTGCCGACCGGGCGCAATATCCACGCGTTCGATCCTTTCCGGATGCCGACGGCTTTTGCCTGTCAGGATGGGGCCAAACAAGCGCAATTGCTGCTCGAAACCCATGACTGTCTGCCGCGCACAGTGGCCTTGGTCTTGTGGGGCAGTGACAATATCAAATCCGACGGTGGGCCGATTGCTCAGGCACTGGCACTGATGGGTTGCGTGCCGCGGTTTGACAGTTTTGGCCGGTTGGCCGGTGCCGATCTTGTGCCCTTGGAAGAGCTTGGCCGCCCGCGGGTTGACGTC
>Ga0316197_10004043_pt1 | contig 10418 bp, 13 predicted proteins | sample OudBiesiAoxic_MG_FD_204939 | JGI IMG/M metagenome (GOLD analysis project Ga0316197, IMG submission 204939) | Coastal sediment microbial communities from Oude Bieten Haven, Netherlands - site A oxic | ecosystem: Environmental > Aquatic > Marine > Coastal > Sediment | place: Netherlands... | reverse complement strand
AATTCAGCGCTCAAGTTAGATCACTGGTAGAAAACTAGCTCGAAAGTATTCTAGGTGTCGTGATCGATATAAGCGAAGCGCGCGGCTTCCGGCGTGCCGGTAAGCGCACTGTCTTCCCGATCAGGTCGCCAGCAAATGACTTCATCAAGTTTTCGGGCAAGTTCAAAATCCTTGCCGGTGATGCCTTTAGCCGAGTGGTTCATCAGCCGCACTTCGACAGATTTGTATGAAACGCGCATATCAGGATGGTGCCAGGCCACTTCCGCCAGATGGCCAATCGTATTGACGACCATCAGGGTGCCTTTCCAATTGTGGGTTTTGTAAATCCGGCATATATGGCCATCAACAAACGTCCAGTGAGGGAATTCGTCTTGGAGCTTCTTGATGATTTCTGTCTCAGAAAACACCTGTTCGCCGCCATCGTTTGACATTCCTGCACCCCGAACTTCACTGCGCTGAAAAAACCACTTTCACCTTAACAACTTTGGCGCTCGGAAACCATGTCTTCACTTCAGGGAGAAATTTTCGCGCCAGATCTCTGGTCGCAAATGTAGCCGGCGAGATGCCTGCCGAAAATGGCGGCATTTGATGGCCAAAATACTCCTGGCTGATAAAACGGTCACCCTTGGGCACGTTAGTCTCGATTGCCCAGGTGAATTCTGAGTAGTTCGCCATCAGTCTTCTCCGCTGCTCGCGCCGTTGAAAATGCAAATAAGAGCAAGCGAAAATCCTAAGGTTCGCCACCCGCACGATCGGCATTTTGCATCTACCGTTCTGTGTCCCAGCCTGGCGAGAACTCAAGAGTTGACCATAATGCCATTATGAGCGCGCCACAGAAATCATCATACTGGCGCATGCACGCGCGCATCAAGCCATCTCAGGTAAATTGCTGTTGAACTTTGGTATGCTGTTACTTCCTGTGGTAAAGGATTCGACCAACCGTGTTCATTAGAATTTGCGCCGCCAGCGTGGTGGTCGATCCGGAGGCATCATAATCCGGTGCAACTTCCACCAAATCAAGGCCAACAATATCACCGCGTCGGGTCAGGCCATCCAACAACTCGAGGATTTCATAATACATGAACCCGCCATGGCTCGGCGTGCCGGTGCCTGGCGCAATGGATGGGTCAAATGCGTCGATATCGATGGTAACATAGTAACGCACATTTTCAGGGATACGTGCCAGCATGCCGTCGACCCCAAGTTTGCGGAATTGACGTACAGACTGGATATCTGAACCCATTTTGCGCGCGTCTTCATAGCCTTCCCGCGCAGTAGATGAAACATTGCGGATGCCAATTTGGCTTAAACCGGTCACATACTCCTTCTCCGCCGCCCGACGAAGCGGATTACCATGGCCAAAACGCACCCCGTGGCGCTCATCAACAAAATCAAGATGGGCATCTATCTGCACCACATGGATTGGGCCCTGATCATCAAATGCGTTGATACAGGGTATGTTAATGGAATGATCGCCGCCAAGCACCACCGGAATGGCATTTGCAGCGAGGATTTTACGCACCCCATATTCAATATTGGCATGGCTTTTTACCGTGTCTGTATGAACGATATCGGCATCACCAATATCGACAATACGGGTTGTCGCAGCCGGTAAATACTCAATATCATCTTCATGGTCATAGGCACCACCATGTCCAAAAGAGAACAAGGTGGACGCCTCACGGATGCCACGTGGCCCCATGCGCGCGCCAGAACGCCACTGACAGCCGAAGTCGTATGGTGCACCGAGCACCGCAATGTCTGCATCAATCGCGTCCCAGTCCTGCACGTAAGGGTACTTTCCAAAGGTGCAAATGCCTACAAATGGCAGGTCTAGACGACCATCTTCATATCCATGGGCCATCGCAAAATCCTCTTATCTATCCGCCAGTATCAGCCTGGTAACCGGCCGCGGCGATCCCGGCAATGGCACATTGTTCGTCATTGTCAGAGGTATCACCGGTAATGCCAACGGCACCGATAAGGTTGCCCGATTCATCGCGCACCAAAACCCCGCCCGGCACCGGCACCAGCGCACCATCTGCAAGCGTGTTCATGGCGTTGATAAAGAACGGTTCCTGTTTTGCACGCTCAAACAATGCACGTGAACCAAGCCCCATGGAAATTGCACCAAAAGCCTTGCCATGAGCAATCTTGGGGCGCATCAGGCTCGTGCCGTCCTGGCATTCACAAGCCTTGAGATTTCCACCCGGCCCGAGCACAGCAATGGCCATGGGCTTCAAGTTCAGCTCTGCAGCCTTTTCAAAGGCCGCTGCGATGATTGTTTTTGCTTGTGATAGTGAGAGTTCTGGCATGCGTTCCCTGCCCTTTATGTTGATTTAGCTGCGCCACTGTCCAGCAACGCCGATACTTCTTGGCTTGAAAACCCCGCTTCGCGCAAGACCTCAACTGTATGTTGACCCAACAAAGGGGCGGCATTTTTTACACCACCGGTTGTTTTGTGAAATTTAACCGGCGCACCGATGGTTTCCACCTCGCCGGCAACCGGGTGGTCAACTGTCACAACCATATCGCGGGCGCGGGTTTGTTCGTGCGCATGCATCTCGCCTACCGAAAGCACGGGCCCAGCCGGAACACCCACTGCCTCAAGCGCTGAAACCCAGTGTTCGACTGTGTGATCTGCAAAAAACGGAGCCAGTGTAGCAGCAAGGGTTTCCCGGTTTTCAATACGTGATTTATTGCTGGAAAACCTCGGGTCATCATTTAGCTCTGGAGCGCCTATTACATTTAGCATGCGTTCCCAATTGGTCTGATTGGCGGCCCCCAAGTTGAGCCATCCATCTTTGGTCAAAAATGATTCATAAGGTGCATTGAGCGGATGGGCAGAACCCATTGGCCCGGGTGCGATGCCTGTTGCAAGACAAATCGCCGATTGCCAGAAGGTTTGCGTTATGCCGGCTTCAAACAAGGAAGTGTCTACCCGCTGCCCCTCACCGGTTTTGAGTTTATGGGCATAGGCCGCTGCACATCCCATCGCGCCAAGAATGCCCGCTGTAATATCTGACACCGGCGCACCTACCTTTACCGGCGGACGCCCTGGTCCCTCGCCGGTAATCGACATGAGCCCAGACATACCCTGAGCGATCAAATCAAATCCGCCTTTTTCCGAGAAAGGCCCGGTGCGGCCAAAGCCTGAAATTTCACAGTAAATCAAACCCGGATTAAGCTTCGCCAATGTTTCATACCCAAGACCGAGCTTTTCCATTGTGTCATGCCGATAATTCTCCACCAAACAATCAGCTGTTTCCAAAAGTTTCAAGAGAGCCGCTTTACCACCTGGAGACTTTAGATCGAGCACAATCCCGCGTTTATTGCGGTTCATCATCATGAATGCTGCAGATTCACCGTGAATATCTGGTGGTACGAACCGGCGGGTATCATCACCACCACCGACCTTCTCCACCTTAATGACATCTGCCCCCATATCCGCCAGCATCAACCCACAACAAGGTCCAGCCATAATATGTGCCAGTTCAATAACGCGCATTCCGTGAAGCGGGCCGTTTGCAGGTTTTGAATTTTGATCACTCATAAATAGCCATTCCAGCCATGCCATTATCCCCGTTTTGTTTTGGAAACTATAAGGGTACAGATACAGCAAGGCTAGCTGGGCAGTTGCCCCAAATACGCAGCTGAAAACCAAAATTACCTGGAAAATCAGTGTACTGTTCACGAGAAGTTTCCCGAAAACCCGCTAAGATTACCAAAATTTCATGTTTCAGAACGTCGAAAACCCTTAAAATTGGGCATTGAAATCACTATGTATCATTTAACGAGGCGGGCAGATAATACAATTGCGCGCTATTTGGAAGAGAGGAAATGATATGAGCACCCAAAGCCTTCCTACCCTATCAAGTGATGGCGGATTGACCCGTTATCTTCGCGAAATCCGCCAGTTTCCTATGTTGAAACCGGATGAGGAATTCAAGCTGGCTAAAAGCTGGCGCGATGACGGTGACCGCCCCGCTGCCCATAAGTTGGTAACAAGCCATCTTCGCCTTGTTGCAAAAATCGCCATGGGCTATCGCGGCTATGGATTGCCAATCAATGAGGTCATTTCCGAGGGAAATGTGGGCCTGATGCAGGCTGTAAAGCGGTTTGAGCCCGACAAGGGCTTCCGTTTGTCCACCTATGCCATGTGGTGGATCCGCGCTTCAATCCAGGAATTTGTTCTGCGCTCGTGGAGCCTTGTTAAAATGGGCACCACGGCAAGTCAGAAGAAGCTGTTTTTCAACCTTCGTAAGGTAAAAGGCCAGATTGAAGCGCTGAATGATGGCGATTTGCATCCCGATCATGTGGCCGAGATTGCTGAGCGCCTGGGCGTTCCCGAAGTTGATGTTGTGTCTATGAATCGCCGCCTTGGTGGCGACTCCTCCCTTAATTCGCCAATTAAGACCGATGGTGAAGGCGTGGGCGAATGGCAAGATTGGCTGGTTGACGAAGAACCAGATCAGGAAACCCTGCTTGCAGAAACTGAAGAGCATTCCAGCCGTATGGGTCTTTTGCACTCAGCAATGGACAACCTGAATGACCGCGAAAAGCGTATTTTCGAAGCCCGCCGGCTTTCCGAAGATCCTTTGACCCTCGAACAGCTGTCAAAAGAGTTCGACGTAAGCCGCGAACGCATCCGCCAGATTGAAGTCAGAGCATTTGAAAAAGTGCAAAAGGCGGTGAAATCTGCCGCCCGTGAACAGGCAATGCCGACCGCCGCTTAAGCGGTTCGGGTCAGAGCCCTAGACAAGCTGGCCAAGATGGCCGGATTTCACCCAAACCAGCGCACCCTTCTCACTGAAGGGTGCGTGGGCTGACCCAGGCGGGCTGCGCATCCAGGTACCTTGGGGATAAACCCCGCTTTCATCGCGCAATTCACCTTCCAGCACCAACAACTCTTCTCCCAACGGATGATCGTGAAGGCCAAGCTCACCACCTGGGCTGAACCGGACCAAGCGCACGAACTCGTCGCCGAACTTGTGCAAAGGCAGTATTTCCGCGCCAAGATTAGTTGGTGCCGGAACCCAGCCTTCACTGTTATCTGAATTTACGACGAATTGTTTCTGATCACCTTCATCAAATTGGCGCAGTTTTACAAAAAGTGTGCACCCTTCATTGCTATGAGGTGTGTGGGATGTACCTGCCGGATTCCGCACATAAGACCCTTTAGGAAAATCGCCCGTTTCATCAGAAAACACACCCTCCAGGACAATGAACTCTTCGCCCAGATCATGGTTGTGGGCGGAGAACTTTGAATCTGGCGCAAACCGAACAATGGTCGTTGCCCTTGCCACTTCATCACCAATACGATCCAGCATCAGGCGTTCGACACCTGGCATTGGGGAGGCAATAAATTCTTCATCGCCCGGCCGGACAATTGCGTATTGTGAGAAATCGGACCTAATGTTCATGCTGCATGTTCCCTGTGCGGTATTCTCCGGCAATAGAGCATTGCAATCAGTGCAAGTACAGTACGCATTGTCTCATCTGGTACGGAGTTTTGATGATTATTGGGACTTCTGGTGGAGGGTAACTGGTCACAGTCTAACGCAGTTTTCAATTTTTGAAGGAAGAGTTATGACCGGAACAGCCAAACCGAGCGTCTTTATCAACAACGAGCGAGTATGCGTCACCGAATGGCGCTTTGAGGCCAAGGGAGACGACACAGGCTGGCACAAACACGGGTACGACTATGTCGTGGTGCCGATGGGTGATGGCGTGTTGGAAATCGATGGGCCAGACGGTGTCAGGACCACCGCGGAGCTCAAAAACGGCGTTCCGTATTATCGCGAAGCAGGCGTTGAGCACAATGTGATCAACGGCAATGATTTTGAGTTTGCATTTGTTGAAATCGAGATCAAATAAAGCCCTCCCCGCAGTGGCGGGAAGGGTGAATTAGCGGCTATTCTTTGTGATGCTTAGTGCCTATTGGCAGCGGCGATATTGGCCAGAGTAAGCAAGGTACATACCTGTCTGCGGATCAAACGAACGGTATTTAGAGGCACAATATTGCAGCCAATCCTGCGTGCCTTCGCGCGGCGCACGATTAACGGGAGCTGGTTCCTCATATCTGACTGGCCGCCGGTTTTCGTCCAGGCACCTCTCATAAGCCCTGTCATAAGACCTGCGCCATTGAGCAGATGAGCCTATGGCACCACCCATAACACCGGAAACCCCGCCAATGGCAGCACCAGTGCCTGCACCGCGGCTACCACCAACGATTCCACCGATTATCGCGCCTACGGCCGCACTGCCTATACCGCTGGCAACTGCAGCTTCGCCCGGGCTATGGCGCGAATCTGCAAATGCGCGCGCTTCACGTTCGCAATACCGCGAGGCTTGCGCGCCCGAAACCGCACCTACAAATCCAGTTCCTAAAGCGAGAGAAAAAATAGCTAGTCGAAATGTTTTGGACGAATTCATGCCCGGTCCTTTCACAAACATAAAAAATTTAACCTCGTGCGCCCACCTGCGTTCCTATCTCACATAATTATGCGGCTGCAAAATGGCAGAATCCTTGCCTACTTGCAGTCGCAACTGACAGAGTGCATACGAGTATTTAAACAGGAATTGCAAAAGACCCTTAAAAATTCAAGAATCAACACACGATTCGCAAGGTATGTTTTCCAAGGACGGAATTGAAGATGAAAGAACTGCGCATCATTGCAGCGATTATGTTGTCAGGGACATTGCTGGCCTGCAGTGCAAAAAACACCCCGAACGTGAGCGATGGGCCAGATGAGCCGCAGGCCACGCAGAGCCAAGTGCGCAGCCCGTCTTCTCCGCCGGCATCTGGTATTTCCAGTGTTGACGAGGTGAAAGTCACCCCGGCAGCTGGCGACAAGCTCCAGTTGCGCGGTTCGTCACTCGCCAAGTATGAGTATAGCGATCTGATGGCCACATTGTATTGCCGGGCCTGGCGACACACCCAGGCAAACGGCTTCGATGGTGCCTATCCGCTGCGTTTTCACAAACTACAAGGTGGCGAAGCTGCATCTGCACACGTGGCAATAGCCAGTGTGCAAATGTTTCGCGGATCGCCGCCCAAGGGGCAGTCCCCACTTGATAGAAGCTGGTGTTCCAAGATCCCATGAGACGATGATTTCAGAGACCGAACTTTTCTTTCAGTTCTGCAGGCGGATTTGAGGGTGAAGGTGTGGCGCATTGCCATTCGTTAAGCGAAACACACGAACGTTCAAGATCCAGAATCACTTCCGTCAGTTCGAGCTTTTTCTTCTCCAGTTCGTTTATCTGGGTACGGCAATTTTTCAATGCGAGCAGGTTTTCCAACTCCTCAAGACGGGTGTTGCTCTTTCCGTTGAGCATCTTTGCAATTACCGCTAATTTGAGCCCGGCGCGCTTGCCAGCGAGTATAACTTTCAACCGGGCAACGTCGTGATCCGTAATGAACGAGGAAACGCCTTCGGCGAGCTTGGAAAGAAGCCCGCGTTTTTGATAAAAAACAATTTCTCGCGTGGGTATCTTGAACTTCGCTCCCACTTGCTCAATCGAATGAAGTTTGATTTGAGCCTTCAAATTTTTCTGATCTTTAAACATTGCATCCTCACTTTTTAAGTGTTCCCAACACGGTTGCGAATGAAATGAACTCTTTTCCGTTTCACTCTTGAGATATGTATTGCACTCAGAGGAAAGTATTTTCTCATCATGAAATGCCAAATTTTTTTTATTTGATGACACCAAATGATCGCCCGCCAACTTGAAAAACAAAGTCGATAGGCCGCTAAAACGGCAATAATTCAACAAAAATCCCATGTTTATTGGCAATTCAATATTATTTTTCACCTGGTTTTCGGCTACTATTCTTTTGAATTTTTCAATTTTCGATGTTTTTGCGGCGCACCAATTGAAAATTTGAAGTAACGAAAGGAGACGCCAAGGAAACATGCAACCAATCAGAAAAATGAAACCGTTTGCAGTTTTGGCCGCTCTGCCCACTCTCAATGAGGAGGGGATAGATACCAACGCGTTGCTGCGCCAGGTTGGGTTGAATGAAACCAACATGCATCAACAAGACGCCCGGATTTCGTTTATCCGCGCGGCAGAATTTTTTGAGTTAGCCGCCACTGAACTCAACGATCCGTTTTTTGGTATGCGCGTTGGAGAGCAATGTGAGCCAGGTACCGCTGGCCCCTGGCTTTACTTGGGAAAAGCAGCCAAGACATTTGGAGACCTCCTGTCGCTGCTCACCCGATATACAATACTGTTTGATGAAGCCTGGATAATTGAAACTACAAAACGTGGGGGCGAGGCGATCATTGAACGAACACCTGCCCAGGAATCATTTTTGCATTATCGCCAGATTGCAGAGTTCGGCAATCATATCACCATGCGAATTTTTGACAGCGTTACGGAATCATATGTCCAATTCATTTATGCTGGAAGTCCATATTCACCGATTGGATCTGAGGGAGAATATGATGAGTGGCTCGGCTGCCCGGCCCGCTTCAATTGCGACAAATTTGAGATTGTATTGCCAGCATCTTTGCTCGATGAACCTCTTCCTGCCGGAGATGAACAGCTTTGGCCGGTGGTCACCCGGCACTACGACGAAATGTTGGAAAACCATTTGAAAATGCAAAATGCATTCCTTGTTGAAGCAGAGAAAAAAATCATTGAACGAATTCCATATGGCCAAGCCAAGTTAGAAATTATTGCAAAAGACATGGCGGTCAGCAAACGCACCTTTTTGCGCCGCCTGAATGATGAAGCCATAACTTTCTCAGGGCTTTTGAGGCGCGTGCGCCACGATCTGGCGTTAAGATACTTAAAGCAATCGGAACTTAGCCTGACCGAAATTTCATTTAATTTGGGATATTCTGGCCTTAATGCATTTAGCGCGGCATTTAAACGCTGGACTGGAAAGTCTCCAAAAGCCTATCGCATCTCTTGAATTTTTCTAATTCAAGCCAAAGGCTATACATTCAATGCCTAATTACAGGTCATAAAAATATCTCCGAAATCTTCCGGTATGGTTGTATGCGAAATCACAACCGGAAAACCATCAATGAGTGGAAAACCGAAAATTGGAACATGGGCCGCCTGGCGTGCCATGACTGCGGTACACAATGCCGGCGGTGACACCAGCACGGTTCTGAAACAGGCCGGGTTGACCGAGGATATAGTCTCTCAAACAAACCATCGGATAGATTATCGGCAGAACCTTCAATTTTTCGAAGCCTGTGCAACGCACCTTCAGAATCCGCATTTTGGCCTCGATGTTGGCAATGAGCTCGATATTCTGGATATCGGCCCTGTCGCATTTTGTATGGCCAGCAGTGCCAATCTTGGAGACGGCATCAAGAACTACGCAAAGTTTTCGCAACTGGTCACAGATGGAACAGTATGCACAGTCCATACCGTTGATGGAAACCTCGTTTTTGAACGATTTTTACTCGACAAAGAAAGTACAAAGTTCCGGCAATTCAGCGATTTCGTAGCCTCTGGTTTTATAAAAAGCATGAGCGACCTGATTGCCGAACCATTAGCACCGATGTCAATTTACCTCCCTTATGAGCACAGCGGTCCAGTGGAACGGTATGAACAAATGCTTGGCGGGCCGGTTACATTTGGTGTCGACAAGCTGGGCCTGGTTGTGAGCGCGCAAAAGGCACAGATGCCTTTACGTAGCCGTGACGACTCTCTGCGTCGGGCAATTCATGCCCATTGTGAAAGTTTACTCGAATCCCTGACATCGAAATCGATAGGGTTTACCCGGGAAGTAGAGCGAATTGCGCTAGAATTGCTACCATCTAACCGTGCGAAAACAAAAATCATTGCAGAAAAATTACAAATCAGCGAACGGACCCTGCTGCGGCGGTTAGCGTCAGAAGGCCAGACATATTCAGAATTTATCGACAATTTACGCCACGGCTTGGCATTAAAATACCTGGAACAGAACCGTCTTAATCTAAAAGAAATTGCGCTGATGTTGGGGTATTCCAATCAGAGCGGGTTCAACACTGCATTCAAGCGCTGGACAGGAAAGACCCCCAAAAAAGTCCGCAAAAAGCTTAGCAAACGCCTTTAGCTTTCCGCTTCTTCTTGCAGGGTACGGATCCTCTTGGCCAGCGAAAGCACCTTTTGCCGCTTGCTGCGGGCCGGAGCAGCCGATGCCGCATCTGGTTCCGGTTTAGGGGCCGACGATGACGGCTTGCTGGCAGCCTTTCGCCCTTTCGCAGTGCGCAACGTCCTTGCCGCTGGTTTTTGCGCATTTGCCTTCTTGCCGGTTGCCCGTTTTGTTGCACTTTGTTCAAGAACAGTTTCTTCCAGCTCCTCCGCTGGAACTTGACGCGCAACTTCGCGAAGCGATGTTGTTTGCCGGATATTTTCTGCAACGCGCTGCTCTAAACGACTGATCGCTAAATCTTTTTTGGCCTCACGTTGCT
>Ga0316197_10004042_pt1 | contig 10418 bp, 10 predicted proteins | sample OudBiesiAoxic_MG_FD_204939 | JGI IMG/M metagenome (GOLD analysis project Ga0316197, IMG submission 204939) | Coastal sediment microbial communities from Oude Bieten Haven, Netherlands - site A oxic | ecosystem: Environmental > Aquatic > Marine > Coastal > Sediment | place: Netherlands... | reverse complement strand
ACGTCGAGGGCCCGTGGGGCCGCTCGGGCGACCATCTGCTGCTGCTGTACACCGGCGGCACCACCGGGATGCCCAAGGGCGTGATGTGGCGCCAGGACGACCTGTTCGGCGTGCTCGACGCGAACAACAAGAAGCGCCTGCCACCCGAGCAGGACCTCGACGCCGTTGTCGACCGCATCACCAAGGCGGGCCCGCGCAACATGCCCGCCGCGCCGCTGATGCACGGCACCGGGCTGTTCAACGCGCTCAGCAACCTGATGATCGGGGGCTCGATCACCACCATGGAGGGCCGGCACTTCAGCGCGGAGGAGTTCCTCGACGACGTGCAGCGCTACGGGATCAACTCGACGTCGATCGTCGGCGACGCGTTCGCCAAGCCGATCCTGCGCGCACTCGATGCCGAACCCGACCGATGGGACATCTCCACCCTGCGGGTGATCGTGTCGTCGGGCGTGATGTGGTCGAAGGAGACCAAGGAGGGCCTGCTGCGCCACAACCCGCGGCTCATCATGGTCGACTCGCTCGGCTCGAGCGAGGCGATCGGGATGGCGACGAACACGACGACGTCGGAGTCGAGCGGCGAGACCGCCAAGTTCGAGCTGAGCCCGACGTCACGCGTGGTGACCGACGACGGACGAGACGTCGTGCCCGGCTCGGGCGAACTCGGCCGGGTCGCACTCCGTGGTCGCACCCCGATCGGGTACTACAAGGACGAGGCGAAGTCGGCCCAGACCTTCGTGGTGATCGACGGCGAGCGCTACTCGATCCCGGGCGACTACGCCACCGTCGAGGCCGACGGCACCGTCACCCTGCTCGGCCGGGGCAGCCAGTGCATCAACACGGGCGGCGAGAAGGTCTATCCCGAAGAGGTCGAGGAGTGCCTGAAGCTCCACCCGACTGTTGCCGACGCTGCGGTGGTCGGCGTCCCCGACGACAAGTGGGGCGAGGCGATCACCGCACTCGTCGAACCGCACACCGGCGACGAGATCGACGGGGCCGCCCTGATCGCCCACGTCAAGGAGCGTCTCGCCGCCTACAAGGCCCCGAAACGTGTCGTCGCCGTGGCGAGCATCGGCCGCGCCGCGAACGGCAAGCTCGACTACAAGAAGCTACGGTCCGACGCCATCGAAGCACCGGCTGTCTAACCTGGGCCGGGTGACGGGGACCACGACGGCGGCCGAGTTCGACTGGCGGGCGCACGACGGCGCCCTGTTCGACCTCGACGGCGTGATCACGCCGACCGCGGAGATCCACGAGCACGCCTGGGGTGAGTTGTTCGCCGAGTTCGCGTACACCGGGGACGACTACCTCCGCTACATCGACGGCAAGCCGCGCTACGACGGGGTCCGGTCGTTCCTGGCCTCCCGCGACATCACGCTGCCGGACGGCGACCCGAGCGATCCGCCCGGCACCGACACGGTGTGCGCGATGGGCAACCGCAAGAACGAGCTGTTCAACGAGATCCTCGCCCGTGACGGCATCGCCCCGTATCCCGGTTCGACCGCGACGCTCGAGCTGCTCGCGGCGCACGACATCCCCGCCGCGATCGTCTCCTCGTCGAAGAATGCGCGCACCGTGCTCGATGCCGCAGGGCTCGGCGATCGCTTCGACGTCGTCGTCGACGGCGTCGTGGCTGCCGAACACCACATCGTCGGCAAGCCCGCACCCGACATGTTCCGCCGAGCGGCCGAGCTGCTCGGCGTCGCCGAGTCCGGCGCAGTCGTCGTGGAGGATGCGGTGTCCGGCGTCGCTGCGGGAGCGGCCGGCGACTTCGCCGTCGTGATCGGCGTCGACCGCGGCGCCGGCTCCGAGGCCCTGCTCGCACACGGCGCCACGTTCGTCGTGTCCGATCTCGCCGAGCTGTTGCCCAACGAACCCCGCGCCGACGCCGGAGACGATTCGTGAATCGCCAATCCATCCCCGCGGGCCTTCCGAGCTACCGGTTCCCGGTCGAGCCCTGGCGACTGGTCGAGACCGCGTACTCCAACGACGACCTCGGCGTGACCGAGACGCTGTTCGCCGTCGGCAACGGCTACCTCGGGATGCGTGCGAACCCGGAGGAGGGCCGCGAGGCGCACAGCCACGGCACCTATCTGAACGGCTTTCACGAGACGTGGCAGATCCGCCACGCCGAGGAGGCGTTCGGCTTCGCGAAGACCGGCCAGACGATCGTCAACGTGCCCGACGCCAAGTTGATGAAGCTGTACGTCGACGACGAGCCGCTCCTGCTGGCGTCGGCCGACCTCGACAGCTACGAGCGAGCGGTCGACTTCCGCAACGGGGTGCTGACCCGCGACATGATCTGGCGAACCCCGGCGGGCAAGCGGGTACGCGTGTCGTCGCAGCGGATGGTCAGCTTCGCGCACCGCCACCTCGCCGTGATGACGCTGGAGATCACCCTGCTCGACTCGCCGGCACCCGTCGTCATCTCGTCGCAACTGCTCAACCGCCAGGACGGCGAGGACGAGTACCACGTCCGGGCGGCGGCGCTCGGCGAGGGAAAGGATCCGCGTCAGGCCCGCAAGTTCGACCATCGGGTCCTCCAGCCCCGCCTCCAGCGCGAGCGCGACAACGAGATCGTGCTCGGCTACCGGTGCGCGAACAGCCAGATGACGCTGGCCTGCGGCACCCGCCACCGCATCGAGACCTCCTGCACCCACGACGTGACCACCGAGGTCGGCGCGGACCTCGCCAAGACGGTGTTCACCGTGCGGGCGACACCGGGCGACCCGATCAAGATCTCCAAGCTCGTGAGTTACCACTCGTCCAACGGTGTCCCTGCCGAGGAACTGGCAGACCGCTGCTCGCGGACGCTGGAGCGCGCCGAGCACGACGGCAACGAGCACCTGCTGACGGAGCAACGCGAGTGGCTCGACGAGTTCTGGGGGCACGCCGACATCGAGCTGCGCGGCGACGATCAGGCGCAGCAGGCGCTGCGGTGGAACCTCTTCCAACTCGCCCAGGCCTCCGCGCGAACCCAGGAGCAGGGCATCGCCGCGAAGGGGGTCACCGGAGAGGGCTACGGCGGCCACTACTTCTGGGACACCGAGGTGTACGTGGCCCCGTTCCTCTCCTACACGATGCCCGAGGCGGCCCGGAAGGTCGTGCGGTTCCGGTGGAAGATGCTCGACGCTGCCCGTCAACGAGCCGAGGAGATGAGCCAGGCCGGCGCGCTGTACCCGTGGCGGACGATCAACGGCGAGGAGGCCTCGGCGTACTACGCGGCCGGCACGGCGCAGTACCACATCAACGCGGCCGTGGTCCTGGCGATGCGGCGGTACCTGGAGGCGTCGGGCGACATCGCATTCCTGTCCCACGAGGGCGCCGAGATCCTGGTCGAGACCGCCCGGTTGTGGGCCGACCTCGGCTTCTACGCGAGCAACGGTGGCCGAACGTTCCACATCCACCGGGTGACCGGGCCGGACGAGTACACGACCGTGGTGAACGACAACTTCTACACGAACGTGATGGCGAGGTTCAATCTCCGCTATGCCGCGCGGACCGTGCGGTTCCTGGCGAATTGGAACCCCGGGGCCTTCGAGCAGCTCTGCCGGGAGACCGAACTCGACCTGCGCGAACTCGACGACTGGGACGATGCCGCCGACGCGATGTTCCTGCCGTTCGACGAGAGCCTCGGGATCAACCCGCAGGACTCGGAGTTCCTCGATCTGGAGCCGTGGGACTGGGAGACCACGCCGCCGGAGAAGTTCCCACTGCTGCTGCACTATCACCCGTTGGTGATCTATCGGCACCAGGTGCTCAAGCAGGCCGACGTCGTCCTGGCGATGTTCCTGCGTTCCGAACGGTTCCCGATCGAACAGAAGCGACGGAACTTCGACTACTACGACCCGATCACGACCGGTGACTCGTCGCTGTCGGCGTGCGTGCAGGCGGTGGTGGCTGCCGAGGTGGGCTACGACGACCTGGCGCTCGAGTACTTCACCCGCTCGCTCTACCTCGACCTCTGCAACTCGCACGGCAACACCGCCGACGGCGTCCACGTCGCCTCCACCGGCGGGGTCTGGGCGGGCATCGTGCACGGGTTCGCCGGGATGGTCGAACAGGGCGACCACCTCGAGTTCTCACCGCGTCTGCCCTCGCCGTGGGACGGCCTCACGTTCCATCTGCTCCGACACGGCTCGAGGCTGCGCGTCGAACTCGACCCAGGTGGGTTGACGCTGACGGTGCTCGACGGCTCGGGCGTGCCGGTCCGTGATGGCGACGAGAACGTGCTCGTCACGATGGACGAGCCGTATCGGATCGTGCGCGCCGTCGACGACGACTGACCATCGGTGAGAGAATCGGGGACATGACATCGCCGGACGGACCGCTCGGTGAGCGGGTCGCGCTGGTCACCGGCGTGTCGCGTTCGATCGGCATCGGCGCCGCCGTGGCGCATCGGCTCCACGGCCTCGGGGCGACCATCGTCGCAACCGGATGGTTGCCGCACGACGCAGAGATGCCGTGGGACGACGCTCCCGTGGGCCCACTCCCGTTCTCCGTCGGCCAGCACGACCTCTCCGATCCGGACGTCCCCGCGGCCCTGATCGACGAGGTGGTCGACGCGCACGGCCGAGTCGACATCGTGGTCGCCGTGCACGCCCGGTCGTCTCACGCCTCGTTCGCCGAGGTCACCGCGGCCGAACTCGACCGGTGCTGGGCGGCCAACGTACGCAGCGTCGTGCTGCTGGCCCAGCGCCTCGCCGAACGTCACGAGCCGGCACCTCCCGACTCGGCCCCGACCGGTCGGATGCTGTGGTTCACGAGCGGTCAGCATCTCGGACCGATGGACGGCGAGATCGCCTACGCAGTCTCGAAGGGAGCACTGCACCAGATGACCCGATCGGTCGACCATGCGCTGTCGGCCCGCCGGATCGTCGCGAACTGCATCAATCCGGGACCGGTCGACACCGGGTACGCGACGGGCGCCGCCCATGACGCCGTGGCGCGCATGTTCCCCGACCATCGCTGGGGGACCCCGAACGACGTCGCCAACCTCGTCGCGTTCCTCGTGGGCGACGACGGCTCGTGGATCCGCGGGCAGGTGCTCGACTCCGAGGGCGGTTTTTCCCGATTCGCATGACCGCCGTTAGCGTTCCGGCCATGACTGATCTCGGATTCGACGGCAAGGTAGCGATCATCACGGGCGCCGGTGGCGGCCTCGGCAGGCAGCACGCGCTGATGATGGCCAAGCGCGGCGCGCTGATCGTCGTGAACGACCTCGGCGGCTCCGTCGACGGCACCGGCAGCGACAAGGGCGCCGCCCAGCTCGTCGTCGACGAGATCACCGCGGCCGGCGGCGAAGCCGTCGCCAACACCGACTCGGTCGCCACGCCCGAGGGTGGCGCGGCGATCGTCCAGGGCGCCGTCGATGCGTTCGGCAAGATCGACATCGTGATCAACAACGCCGGCATCCTGCGCGACAAGTCGTTCCACAACATGGACGCCGAACTGTTCGACCCGGTGATCGACGTCCACCTGCGCGGCGCGTTCAACGTCACCCAGCCGGCCTGGAAGATCATGCGCGACCAGGGCTACGGCCGCATCGTCTCGACATCGTCGGCTGCCGGCATCTTCGGCAACTTCGGTCAGGCGAACTACGGCGCCGCCAAGATGGGTCTCGTCGGCTTCACCAACGTGCTCGCGGTCGAGGGCGCCAAGTACAACATCAAGGCCAACGCGATCGCGCCGCTGGCGAAGACCCGGATGACCGAGGATCTGCTCGGTGGGCTCGGCGACAAGCTGAACCCCGAGTTGGTCTCGCCGCTGGTGACCTATCTCGCTCACGAGTCGTGCGAGGCGAGCGGGCGCGTCTTCTCCGTCGGTGGTGGCCGCGTCGCCGAAGTGTTCATCGCCGAGACCGTCGGCTACACGAACACGAGCGACCTCACGCCCGAGGATCTCGCTGCGAACTGGGACACGGTCACCGACCAGGCCGGCTACAGCGTGCCGGCCAGCCTCGCCGAGGAGACGGCGATGTTCCTCGGCGCCCTCTCCTGACGCTCCGATGACATCAGGGGTCGGACCCGCGAGGTGACACTGGCCGGGCGATCACGGTCGAGGAGTTCCGGCACGACGCCGCCGAGTGGCTCGCGTCGAACGCCGTGCACGCCGGAGCAGCAGATGAACCACCTCCGCTCGACGTTGGCGACCGACCACGTCTGGTGCCAGCTCTTCTCCGAGCCCGGTGCGGGCATCGAGATCCGCCCACTGAAGCAGATGACCGGCGAGTCCGGGTTCGACGAGGTGTTCTTCACCGACCTCGAGCTGCCGGCTCGACCAGATGGCCCGGCCGGCCGAGGGTCGCCCGTTGAGCGCGCCCGATGCGCTGACGTCGCTGCTCGCCCGCGGGACCGCGGCCAAGACCATGGCCCAGCGCCAGGGACCGATCGCGTCGACGGCGGCATCGCTGATGAAGCTCGGGATCACCGAGATGATGTTCGACGTGGCGATGCTGCGGGGTGACATCGCTGGCCCAGCGGCGATGCTCGACGGTGCCGACGCTGCAGGCATGCTGGCCGCGCCCGGAGGGCGTATCGCCGGCGGGACGAGCCAGGTCCAACGCAACATCATCGGCGAACGCCTGCTCGGCCTGCCGCGCGAGCCGAGGTCTGCGCCATGATGGCGCCGTGCGGGTGATGTCGTCGGATCATGTGAGTGTCGCTGTCCACGAGTTCGGTGGCGTCGGGCGGCCGCTGCTGCTCTCCCACGCAACCGGGTTCCACGGGTACTGCTACCTGCCGATCGCCGACGAGCTCGCCGACGACTTCACGGCATTCGCCGTCGACTACCGCGGGCACGGCGACACGGCGCGCCCCGACGACCGGCAGGTCGACTGGGAGCGCTACGGCGACGACGCGGTCGTCGCGGCCCGGGCAGTCGCTCCGGATGGCGGCCTCGTCGGGTTCGGGCACTCGATGGGTGGTGCCGGCCTGTTGATGGCCGCTCACCGCGAACCCGACCTCTTCGACCTGATCGTCGCGTTCGAACCGATCGTGTTCCCGCCTCGCGATCCCGACGACTCACAGGGCGAGGGCCCCTCGCTGTCGATCGGAGCCCGCAAGCGGCGCGCCGTGTTCGACTCGTTCGAGCACGCGATCGCGAACTACTCGTCGAAGCCACCGATGATGGCCTTCCACCCCGACGTGCTGCGGCTGTACGTCGCCCACGGCTTCCGCCCGTCTCCCGACGGGGTGCGGTTGAAGTGTGATCCCGAGCACGAGGCCCGCACATTCGACACGGGTGGCGATCACGGTACGTGGAACCTGCTCCCCGAGATCGAGACCCCGGTGGTCGTGTTGATCGGCCGCGAAGAGTACGGGCCCGGAGCGGTCGCCGAACGGATCGCCGACCGGTTGCCGCACTCGACGTACGTCCAACGCGACGAGTGGAATCACTTCACGCCCTTCGTCGATCCGGGAGCGATGGCGGACATCGTCCGTTCCGCTGCCGGTTGACGGCTCCTGAGCACGTCGGACACTCGCTCAGCCACGGTCCGAGCCACGACCGGGTACAGTCGTCGGTTCCGGGACGACGTCGTTCTGCTGGACGACCATTCGTTCCGTGGAGTGTCCGTCGCCCCGACCCAACCAGCTCGAGGAGCGACATCGATGGCCACCAAGAAGCAACCCGTCACCCGTTGGTTCGACGGATCCACCCCCGTCGAGGAACTGTCGGCGCCCGAGCAACTCGCTCACGAAGTGGTCAGCCAGTTCCGCGATCTCGCCCCGTCCGTCGAACGGATCATGGACGCGGAACTCTCCGATGAGCAGCGCGAGCAGGCGCTGATCGCCTTCCGGGATTCGCTCGGCACCCCGGGCGACCCGAACCGCGACCCGCGCGTCGCCATCGCCAACGCCTCCTGACGCTTCGTCGGACGCCGCGGGTCGCCATGCCGGCGGCGGACTCGATGCGCGCCTGTCGGGGCGTCCGCGACCCTGTCACAGGCCCTGCGTACGATGACCTCCATGACCGACACCGCCACCGCTCCCGTGTTCCCGGTGCCGACGTCGTTGTCGCCGTCGCGGGTGTCCTCGTTCACGTCGTGCCCGATGCAGTTCCGGTTCTCCAGCATCGAGAAGTTGCCCGAGCCCCCGGGGATCGCCACGACGAAGGGGACCATCGTCCACCGGGCCCTGGAGCTGCTGTTCGTCCGGCCCGCCGCCGACCGGACACCGGCGGCGCTGGCCACCGACATGGCCGCGGCCCTCGAGGAATACCGCACCCACCCCGACTTCGTCGGCTTGCGCCTCGACGCCGACGCCACGGCCAAGTTCGACGGTGACTGCCGCGCGCTGATCGAGAAGTACTTCGCCATGGAGGACCCCACCACCGTTCGCGAGATCGGCCTCGAGCTGTGGATGGAAGCCGAGGTGGGCGCGCTCACGCTGCGCGGCATCATCGACCGTCTCGAACTCGACGCCGACGGGGAACTGGTGGTGACCGACTACAAGACGGGTCGGGCGCCGTCGAGCAACTTCGAGCAGAAGAGCCTGGCGGGGGTGCACTTCTACTCGTTCCTGTGCGAGGCGGTGTTCGGCAAGCGTCCGGCCAAGATCCGCCTGATGTACCTCTCGTCGGGCGAGACGATCGAGACCGTGCCGTCCGCACAGTCGGTGAAGTTCATCACCACCCGCACGACCGCGGTGTGGTCGGCGGTCGAGCGGGCGTGCACGACCGGCGACTTCCGGCCGCGACAGAGCAAGTTGTGCGACTGGTGCTCGTTCCAGCAGTGGTGCCCCGCATTCGGTGGCGACCCGTCACTCGCCGCGACCGAGGCCGTCGCGGCCCACGACGCGTTGGTCGCCGCTCCCGCGTGACCGAGCGCACGCCGATCGTTCCCGGCCAGGGCCAGTTCGGCCCGCAGGTCGACGTGTTCGACGCCCGCGTCGACGAACTGCTCGAACAGCTCCGGGGCCACCCGATCGCCGATCGGCTGTTCAGCACCGCCAGTCACGTCGGTGACTTCAGTCTGATCTGGCACGCGATCGGCATCGTCCGCGGCGTCGCCAAGGGTCGGCCCGATCAGGTGATCGTGCTCGCGGCGCTGCTCGGCGTCGAGAGCCTCGTGGTCAACCAGGGCGTCAAGCGGCTCTTCCGACGCGATCGACCGACGACGACCGGCGACGATCGCCTCCCCGTCCGCACCCCGACGACCTCCTCGTTTCCCTCGGGGCACGCGAGTTCCGCGGCGTTCGCCGCCACCGTGCTCGCCGGCTGGGACGGCCCACCGCTGGGTCTCGTGTGGTACGAGGTGGCCGCGATCGTCGGGATCAGCCGGGCCTACGTGCGGATCCACCACGGCTCCGACGTGATCGCCGGCGCCATCGTCGGCACGGCGTTGGGCTACGTCGGTCGCCGCATCGCCCGACGCTTGGCGCCCTGATCGCCGGCGCCGTAATCTGCGGCGCGGCAGCGCCGGGACGTGGTCCTCGACGCTCAGACGGCGTCGGTGGTGACGACGGTGTCGACCAGTGTGGTCGGCTCGGACGTCAGCAGCGTGCGCACGTCGAGCAGCAGATCGGCAACTTCGCCCGTCGAGACGAGTTCGCGTTGCATCATGCGGGCAAGGGCGCCATCGATGACGCTCAGGGCTTCGGTGATCACGGCCTCGGAGTCGGTGCGCTCATCAGTCATTGGTGAACACGGTACCTGTGTCTCGGGCGTCGCGCGCGCACCTGGTGCACCGATGAGGAAGGTGTCACACAACGTTTACACGACGCTGCGAGTCCGAGGCGGCGGAGGTTCGGGCTCCTACGATGGGCAGATGGACGTCAACGGTCGCAACGTGGTGGTCACCGGCGCAGGACGCGGCATCGGCGAAGCGCTCGCACGGGAGTTCCACGCTCGTGGGGCGAACGTCGTCGTCGCCGATCTGGCCGGAGCCGACGACGTGGCGGCTCCCCTGGATCGGGCCACGGCGATCACGGCCGACGTGAGCACCGAGGCCGGCAACCGGGCGTTGGTCGACGCGGCGCGTGAAGTGCTCGGATCGATCGACCTGTTCTTCTGCAACGCCGGCGTCGGCAGCGGGCGCGGCGTCGTCGAGACGCCGGAGGACGAGTGGGACCTGGCGTTCGCCGTCAACGTGCACGCCCACCGATGGGCGGCCAAGTACCTGCTCCCCGACTGGCTCGAGCGCGGCGAGGGGTACTTCTGCTCGACGGCGTCGGCCGCGGGGTTGCTGATGCAGATCGGGTCGGCGCCGTACACGCTCACGAAGCGAGCGGCGGTGGCATTCGCCGAGTACATGGCGGTCACCTACGGCGACGCCGGCATCAAGGTGACGTGCCTGTGCCCGCAGGGGGTCAACACCGCGATGCTGCACGCCGGCGACGACGAGGCCAGCGGGAGCAACGTGGTCAAGGCCGCCGGCGTCGTGCTGGAGCCGGCCGACGTGGCGGTCGAGGTCGTCGATG
>Ga0316197_10004041_pt1 | contig 10420 bp, 9 predicted proteins | sample OudBiesiAoxic_MG_FD_204939 | JGI IMG/M metagenome (GOLD analysis project Ga0316197, IMG submission 204939) | Coastal sediment microbial communities from Oude Bieten Haven, Netherlands - site A oxic | ecosystem: Environmental > Aquatic > Marine > Coastal > Sediment | place: Netherlands... | reverse complement strand
ACTCACGCGCCAGCGTGACTGACGCTTCGGGGTCGCTCTGGTCATCCTTGTAGATGACTTCGATCGGGCAGTCGTCCACCATGTACGTGTCGCCTGACGCAGCGGCGCCGGTGGCGTACTCCATGCCAAGGGGGAACGAAGCCATGATGTGTGCGCCGTAGATCGCCAACGAACCAGTCTGATCGGTAATCACACCAACCTTCACCGGTTCGTCGCACGCCACACCCTCGGCCATCGCCTCGGTCGTGGTTGTCTCCTCGGCCATCGCCTCGGTTGTTGTTGTCTCCTCGGCCATCGCCTCGGTTGTTGTTGTCTCTTCGGCCGCAGCCGCCGTTGTGGTTGTGTCGTCGCTGTCGCTGCTACATGCCGTAGCAATGAGCGCGAACGCCATAACCACCATCAGGAGCCGAATGGCTCGTCGTGTCATCGTCTTCCTCCTCATTTGTTGTTGTCTTGCTCGAGGTACGCGTGAAACACGCGGTTGAACTCGTCGGGATGTGACATAAACGGAACGTGCCCTGAGCCTGCGACGGCGACGTCTTCGTACGACCCACCACTGGTGGTGTAGTCATCGAGCACCGTACGAATCTGGTCCATCATCGGCTGGGGCGGGTATGCCTCCTCTCCCGGGTATCCGGGGAGCAGGCCTCGCGGCCCCCACGTCCCCGGGTCGGATGCAGCGCTGTTCGACACCGCAACGTCGTCGGCGCCGTAGATCCACAACACGTTGAATTTCGGCTCGGCCGCAACCAACCGCTCGATGAGGTTGCCGATGTATTTGGGCGACATCGCGTTCGACGCGCCGCCGCGGCCCGGAGCGACAAACGGCCAGTTCGGCGAAACAGCACGATCCCCGGGGAGGCCATCGTCGCCGGTCTTGACCTTGAACATGGCTTCGAGCAGGTCATCTTCACGCTCCGGCACGAACGGCGGGCCCCACACGAGGAGGCGCAGCACGTTTCTGGGACTGAATGGGGAATCAAGCGACCGATCTCCGGCCTCGAGCAGGCGCATCAGCTCAGGGTTGATGAGCCCGCCACCCGACCCCGCGAAGTCGTCGGTGGTTGGCGTGCCGCGGGCGCCCTTCGTACCTCCGAAGCCGTATGGCGATCCGGGCCCCGCAAGTGTCACCGAAAGGAGCCGTTCGGGCGTGTCGGCCATCATCCACCATGCCACGAGTCCACCAAGCGAGTTCCCGACAAGATGGACCTTGTCGTATCCGAGGTGATCGATGAGCGCTATGGCATCATCGACGAACTCGCCCATGCCCTTGGTTGCGTCGACGCTGACCGCCGGATCGGCGTCGCCGTAGCCACGCTGGTCCGGGCCGATCGCGCGGAATGCCGGTGGCAGGGCGACCATGGTCTCTTCCCACCATGTCGCCGATGAGAAGTTGCCGTGGATGAACAGCACGGGAATACCGTCTTCGGGGCCGGCGAACAACACACGGGTCGTCAAGCGATCGGTCGTAACGGTCTCCGCGGTAATCCCGGGAAGCGTCGGGACACTCATGATGGGGCCTCCTCCGATGCGAGCAGCTTCTTGTCGATCTTTCCGATAGCGGTCAGCGGGATCTCGTCGAGGACAACGAAACTCCGCGGGAGTTTGTAGCGGGCGAGACGGTCGTTGAGGAAGGCAGTGAGGCCGGCCTGGTCGAAGTTGTCCTCGACCACGAGAAACGCTCGGCCGACCTCACCCCAGGTTTCGTCCGACACCCCGACGACCGCGGCCTCGCGCACGGTCGGGTACGCGGTGATTGCCGATTCGACCTCGGCCGGATAGACGTTCTCACCACCGCTAATGAACATATCCTTCGAGCGCCCGAGGATCCGGAAACACCCATCGGCGTCTCGGGTAGCAACGTCGCCGGTGTGGAGCCAACCGTTGCGGATCGTCTCGTTGGTTGCATCGGGCCGGTTCCAGTAGCCGGCCACCACGTGTGGGCCACGGATGAGGAGTTCGCCCTCTTCATCGGCCTCACACTCGGTTCCATCTTCCCTGATGATCTTCATGTCGATATGGAACAAGGGGTATCCAACGGAACCGATCTTCTCCTGCACCATCTCTGGAGGGAGCCAGAAGTTGTTGCCGGACGCCTCGGTCAGGCCGTAGCCCATCTTGAAGTCGACGCCGCGCTTCCAGAACTTCTCCATGATGGGGAGCGGGCACGGGGCTCCACCGCTGATGACAAGCTCGAGACGGGAGAAGTCCGCGTCATCCCACCGTGGATGAGCCTGGAGCATCTGGAACATCGTTGGGACCGCGACGTAGTGCGTGATGCCGCCGCTCTCTACGAGGTCAAACGTCTCGTCGGGATCGAAGCCGGAGCAGAGGATGCTCGTTCCTCCGGTGTGCACCAGCGGCACCATGAAGATGTTCGGCCCGCCGATGTGAAAGAACGGAAGCTGGAGCGGTGCAACATGGTCACCGGTGATGCCCCACGACGTGATCGTATTCACGCTGTTCCAGGTGACGTTTCGGTGCGTGACGACGGCTCCCTTGGGCAGGCCGGTCGTGCCTCCCGTGTAGTAGATCCCCCACGCATCGTCTTGCGAGAGTTCGGGCCGGTCGGGTGTCTCGGAGCTCATCGTGTCGCGTTCGGAGAAGTCTCGCTCTCCGGGGCCCGGATTGGTCATCGCCACGATGTGCTCGATGGTGGTGAACGACGGCTTCAACTCCTCGACCTCGTCGCGCCAGTCCTCGCTGTAGATCAGGACCTTCGGTTCGCCGTCCTCGACGATGCCGCGAAGTTCATGGACGGTCAACCGCCAGTTCAGATTCTGAAGGATTGCACCGATCTTGGGAGCCGCCCAGAAGAGGTCGACATACTCGGAACGATTCGAGGCGTAGACGGCGACGCGGTCGCCCTTGCCGACTCCGAGGCTGCTGAGGTAGTTCGCCGTGCGATTCGCTCGTTCGTTCCACTCGGCGAACGCGGTCTCGGCGCCCGTAGCGGCGTCGATGAGCCCAACGCGGTCTGGGGTGAGTTTGGCCCGCTTGTCGAGCCAGTCGGTGGTGAAGTGAGACGGTTGGCTCATTCCGCAGGTCCCCATTCGACAATCGCACCGGCCCAGACGTACCCGATACCCGCGGCGATGATCGCCATCGTGTCGCCGGGTTTGAGGCGGCCCTGCTCCTGGCCGGCCTCGATGTTGATGATCGCATCCTGTTCCCCGATGTGCCCGATCGACGACATGTAGACGCCCTGGTCTTCGGTGAGACCGAGGTGGTCGAGCATCTCGCGGTACGCCGACGGTTTCACCAGGGACATGTTGAAGAAGTCGATGTCCCCTCTCGTGTAGGGAGTCCCGTCGCTCTTCACCCCCGACTTCTCCAACGACGTGTCCACACAGGCGAGCCAGTTGTCGATCGAGACCTCACCGAGTCGTGCCTTCATCGCTTCCGGCTCGACGAGGCGGAACTTGAAGTCCCCGCCACCGACGGCGTCGTCGGTCGGGTGTCGGACGGTTCCGCTCGCGGGCACGATGACGTGACGGCTCATCGATCCATCGGTGATCAGATGCATCCCGAGCACCCGATTCTCCGGCCAGTCACGCTTCACGATCATCGCGCCGGCTCCGGCACCGATGTTGAAGAGGAACGACGTGTTGAGGTCGGTCAAGTCGATGAAGTGCGAAATCGCGTAGCCGCCGCCGATGAGGATGGTGTTGATCGTCGGATCGTCGGCCATGAGGCTTCTCGCGAGCTTCATGGCCGCAATCGTGGTGGCACACCGTGTGTGGATGTCGATACCCCATGCGTTCTCCGCTCCGACCTCGTGTGCGAGGTCGATGGCGGTGGTCCACAGCAGGTACTCCCGCCATTCTTCGGTGGTGCCGAGCACGACGTCGATTTCGAGCGGATCGATGCCTGCCTTGTTGATGGCCTCGCGTGCGGCATGAGCGGCCATCTCGTTCGGATGCACCGTGGGGTCGGCGACGAACTTCCTCTCGATCCCGAGCTTCTCCCGCACGACCCACTCAGGAAGACCACTCTGTTCTGCGATGTCTTCTGCCGTCATGAACGAGTCCGGGAAGAACGTTGCCGTTGAGACGATGCCCATGTTGATCATGTGTGATCCCCTGGTTCGCAGTATCCGAACCCTCTCGCAATGAAGGCCATGACCTCGTCGATCACTTCCTCCGGCGGTTCCTGGTGCTCGAGGATGACCCAGCGGCTTCCGAGCAGTTCGGCGATTCCCATGAGGATCCAGGCGAGGGTCTCCGGGGAGATGTCATCCGTGATCTGACCACGTCCGACGGCAGCCTCGAGGCCCCTCGCGTACGCTGCGCCGAGCGTCCGGTAGTGCCATCGATAGATGTCCTCGTCGACGAACTCGGCCTCTCGCACGACCTTGTAGAGCGCGCGGTGGCTTGCAGCGAATTCGAAGAAGGCTCGGAGCCCGACCCGCTCCATTTCGAGGCGGTTGTCGATGCCGGCAACGGCTTCCGCTATGTGTTTGCGGAGTCCGTGGTTGAGGTCCTGGACGAGTTCGACAAAGGCGGAGCGTTTGTCCGGGAAGTAGACGTAGAAGGTGCCCTGGGCTACGCCGGCTCTGCGCGTGATCTCGGCGATCGAAGCGCGGTCGTAGCTGTCTTCCCCGAAAACCTCTTCGGCGGCGCTGAGCAGCGCCTGCCGTGTGACTCGTCCTTTCTCTGTCACCGGTATCGCTATGAGCGGACTCCCTCTCGGTCGTCGGTGATCGGATTCTGTTCTCAAAACTGACGAGTGATTCAGGTTTCAGTTCTGAGTTATACCAAGTCGTCGGGGAGCCTGTCAAACGCCAGCGCTCAGAGCCTGCCCGTAACCTCCCCCGTTCGGTCCACTCTGCCCTAGGGAACTGCGACGCGGCCGTCGACGACGTCGAAGACAATCGTGACGGGGCCGTCGTTGACGAGGTCGACGACCATGTGCGCACCGAAGCGGCCGTGTTCCACCGCCACCCCGGTCGCCGCAATGGCATCCGAGAGCGCTGCAAGAATCGGAACCGCGCGGTCCGGTGAAGCAGCAGCCGTGAAGGCCGGCCGGCGGCCCTTCCGAACATCACCGAGCAGGGTGAACTGGGAGACCAGCAGGATCGCTCCCTCGGCGTCTGCGACGCTGCGGTTCATCTTCCCTTTCATGTCGGGGAAGATGCGCATGCCGACGATCTTCGCTGCGGCGGACCGCGCATCGTCGTTGGTGTCGCCGTCGGCCACACCAACAAGCGCGAGGAGACCCACTCCGATCTGGCCAGTTGTTTCACCTTCAACCTCGACGGATGCCCGATTGACCCGTTGGAGGACGATCCTCATCCCGGCTCCCTTGACGTCTCTCGTGGGACACGGTACACCGGTCGTGGAAACGCTCCCCTACACTCGCCGCCGTGTTTCGCGAGATTCCCTGGTCCATCCTGCGCGGCTACCTCATGGGGGCTGCCGATATCGTCCCCGGTGTATCCGGTGGCACGATCGCGCTCGTCCTCGGCATCTATGAACGGCTGATCGCGTCGGTCCGCGCTGGGAGTTCGGCATTGGGTTCGTTCGTGCGCCTCGACTTCTCGGGCGGCATGGAGTGGCTCCGCAAAGTGGATTGGGGATTCATCCTTCCGCTCGGAGCCGGGATCGGCCTCGCGATCATCTCGCTGTCGCATCTCCTCGAGAGCCTGCTGCGAGACCATGCGGTACTGATGGCGTCGCTCTTCCTTGGACTCGTCGCCGGTTCGGCTCTGATTGTCTGGCGTCTCCTCACCGTCCGTGATCTACGCAGAATCGGGATCATCGTCGCCGTGACGGTGGTGGTCTTCGTGCTCCTCGGGTTGCGTGAGGACACGTCGAGTGAGTCGGCGGCCCAAATCGCCAACCCGGAGACCTGGGCATACTTCCTCTCCGGCTCTGTGGCCATCTGCGCCATGATCCTGCCGGGGATCAGCGGTTCGTTCATCCTCGTGATGCTCGGGATGTACGGCCCGGTGCTGTCGGCGGTCACCTCGCGTGACATCATCTCTCTCGCCGTATTCGGCGTCGGAGCAATCATCGGCCTTGCCCTCTTCTCCCAAGTCCTGCACCGCGCGTTGCGCGACCACTACAACTCTGTGATGGCCGCACTGATCGGGCTGATGCTTGGTTCGTTGCGCGTATTGTGGCCATGGCCGAGGGGCGTCGACAGCACCGCCCTCCAGGCACCCAACGAAAACGTGCTTGTGGCGATCGTTGCCGCCGTTCTAGCCTTCGCCGTTGTGATGACAATCGACGCTTTCGGACGTCGGGTCGGGCATCACACCGCTGCGGACGAAGTCGACGAACTCACCGCCGACTAGTCGGTTCGATTCGTCGGTACCAAGCCATGACGGCATCGGCGACGCGTTCCGGAGGAACCTGATAGTCCCCCCGATCGATCTTGGCCTTCAGGGCCAGGATCCGTTCAGGTCTGCGAGCGTCTCCTTTCGGAGTCCAGCCGGTCACGACGCTGCCTCACTCCGAAGCAGCGCGTTGATGTCCTGGGTGTCCCATCCGAGTTCGCCCAGAATTGTTGTGGTGTTGGCACCGGGCTCGACGTTGCCTCCGAGTTGAGCATCTGGTGTGCTTTCGAATCGCGGCGACCGACTCGGCAGTCGGTGTTCGGCGGGACCGTCGAACACCGCGCGTTCGACGTTGTGAGGGTGGTTGGGTGCCTCCCTGAGCGCCAGTACGGGAGTGGTGCACGCGTCGGTCCCATCGAAGACCGCTGTCCACTCCTCCCGGGTTCGTGTAGCGAACTGTGCTCCGATGATCTCCCGAAGCTCCGGCCAACCCGCCTCGTCGTTTTGCTTCGGCAGGTCCGCCGCATCGAGTTCGAGACCGTTCAGAAGCTCCGCGTAGAAGTGGGGTTCAAGCGCCCCGACGGCCATCGTCCCGCCGTCGCTTGTTGTGTAGGTGGTGTAGAACGGCGCTCCTCCATCGAGCAAGTTCCCACCGCGCCGGTCCTCCCAGAGACCGATCGCCAGCAGCTCGTAGAAGGGGCTCATCAGAGAGGCGGCGCCGTCCAGGATGGCAGAGTTCACGACGGTTCCACCGGAACGTTCACGATCGTGCAGGGCTGCGAGCACACCGGCGACGAGGAACATCGCCCCACCGCCGTCTCCGACGAGATTGAGGGGCGGAGCCGCCCGGTCAACGTCGCCGATCGTGTGAAGTGCGCCGGCCAGGCCGATGTAGTTGATGTCGTGGCCCGCCATCGTCGAGTACGAACCGTCCTTCCCCCACCCCGTCATACGCCCGTATACAAGGTCGGGGTTCGCTACGAGGCATTCTTCGGGACCCAACCCAAGGCGCTCCATCACACCGGGCCGAAACCCCTCGAGAAGGACATCGGACTGGCCAACAAGTTGCAGCGCTACGTCAACCGCCGCAGGCTGCTTGAGGTTCAGAGCGATCGACCGTTTGCCGCGACCCACGGCTCCAACCATCGGATCCGGGATCGCGGGACCGCCGGGACGATCCACCCTGATGATGTTCGCCCCGAGACCGGCGAGGACCATACCGGCGAAGGGCACCGGTCCGAGACCGGCAAACTCGACCACGGTCACGTCGCTGAGCGGCATCGCGGTGAGGCTCGGCGGTGTGATCAGGCTCGGCCCATTTCCTGTTCGAGGCACACGTGCGTGTACGGCGTGAAGCGGCCGTCGACCTCGATCTCGCAGTTCGCCTGCAGTCCTTCGACGGCCCGCAGGGTTCCGCTCCCATAGTCGCCGTCCGCCGGTCCGGGATAGAGCTTCAACTCCATCAGGTCCTCTTGAATCGCGGTGACGATGTCCGGGTCGGCTTCCATCGCATCGGCAAGCGCCTCATAGGTCTCGGGACCGTAGGCCCCATCTGCGGTGATTCCCGCGTCGGTCTGGAAGGCGGTGATCGCCTCGACGGTCATCGGTCCCAGTAGCCCGTCGGGTACTCCCTCAAAGTACCCAAGAGCGGTCAGCTCTTGCTGGATCACTGTGGTGAGGAGCGTTGCCGGCCCATACGGGGAGGTCGTGGTGGTCACCGCCGTGGTCGTCGTGGACGTCACCGCCGTGGTTGTGGTCACCGTGGTGTCCGTCGGAAAGGTCGTCGACGTCGTGGTCGTCGTATCTTCGCCGCTCGACCCGCACGCGGCCAGGACAAACGCCAACACCACAACGATGGCGAGGCCTCGTCGATCGCTCATCGGGGTTTCCCTTTCGCCGATGCCACTTCTGTCGGCGCCGAGGGTACACGCCGGCGTACCCCCCTTGCACATCGAATCATCCGAGACCTCGCTCGTTTGACCCGCGATCAGCGTGCTCGAGCGGGTTCTCGGCAGGTCACCGGCAGCCTCTACTCTGAGGCGTTCATGGCCTCTACAACCAAATCACCACCAGAAGGTGTCGACTATTCACGCAAGTGGTACGTCCTGGTGGCGATCGCCATGGCGATCTTCCTCGGCACGATCGACGGCAGCATCGTCAACGTTGCGCTTCCGACGCTGGCTGAGGAGTTCGACACCACGTTTGGTGTCGCTCAATGGGTGGTGTTGGCCTATCTGCTGACACAGGCGACCTTGACGCTCGGTTTCGGTCGCCTTGGGGACATGATCGGGAAGAAACCCATCTTCACGGCCGGCTTCGCCGTTTTCACGTTCGGCTCGGTACTTGCAGGGCTTTCACCAACGATCGGGTTCCTCATCGCTGCGAGAGTTGTGCAGGCCCTCGGAGCAGCAATGATCTTCGCGCTCGGTTTCGCCATCACAACGGAGGCGTTCCCCCCGTCAGAGCGCGGCAAAGCTCTCGGTATCAACGGGACCACAGTGTCGCTCGGCATCATGGCGGGACCCATCCTCGGCGGCATCATCCTCGAGGCGACCGATTGGCGGTGGATCTTCTTCGTGAACCTGCCGATCGGCATCATCGGCACGATCACAGCGATCAAGTTCATCCCCAATACGAAACCAAAAGGGAAACAGCGGTTCGACTTCGCCGGCGCAATAGCGTTCTTTGTGGCTCTGTTGTCGCTCCTGCTCGCGCTCACCATGGGCCAGAACGTCGGCTTCACCGACCCAGCGATCCTCACAGCTTTCGGGCTTTCGGCGATTGCCTTCGTCTCCTTCTTCGCGATCGAGCAGCGGGTCGCTCAACCGATGCTGAACCTGGACCTCTTCCGGAGTCGAGACCTCACGGTCAATCTGATCACGGGGTTCGTCTCGTTCTTTGCCCTCTCCGGTCTTCTGCTCGTCGTGCCGTTCTATCTCACCGATGTCATGTACCTGTCGCCGCGCGAGATCGGGCTCGTCCTCGGCGCCGTCCCGATCACGATGGGCATCGTCGCTCCGATGTCGGGGACGCTGTCGGATCGCGTGGGATCGAGACCGGTCACCGTCGCTGGGCTCGTGTTGATGACGATCGCATATGCGATCGCGGCGTGGTTGATCGAGGACGCAACAACTTCACTCGTCGTGGTCGTTGTCGGTCTCATCATCGGTCTCGGGATGGGAATCTTTCAATCGCCAAACAACTCGGCGATCCTCGGCTCGGTTCCTCTCGACCAACTCGGTGTCACCTCAGGCATGTTGACCATCAACCGAACCACCGCGAGCGTCACCGGCATCGCTGTGCTGGGCACGTTGTGGGCTGCACGCACCGCGGTCTACGGCGGCGTGGGAGATGCCGCAGACGCTCCGGCCGCAGCTCAAGCGGCTGGTCTCGCCGACACGATGGTGGTAGCGACGATCCTGGCCGCGGCTGCTCTATTGCTGGGTCTCTGGGCCTGGCTCGCCAAGAGCAAGGCGTGATCCTGGTACGACCAGCCCACGTCAAAGGCGGGCGATGCGCTCCACCACGAGGTCGATGAATCCTTGCCGATCGACATCGGAGATGACCATCACATTCGGCGGCGATCCGGTCACGCCCCACCAATCAACGACGGTCTGACCAACGGTGAGTTCGGAGTCCGTCTCGATCTCCACGCGGCAGCTCTTTCCCGAGAAGAGGTTGGGATCGATCAGGTAGGCGATCACACACGGATCGTGGAGCGGTGCGCCGGCGATGCCGTATTTCTCGATGTCGTGGCGCTCATAGAAGTCGAGCATGCCGGCGACGGCATCGCTGACCGGCGTGCCAATGTCCCGGATCCGATCGAGGTCTGCCGGGAGAACGAGAGCCTTGTGCGTCACGTCGAGCGGCACCATCGTGATCGGAGCTCCGCAGTTGAACACGATTGCTGCGGCGTCGGGATCCACGTAGATGTTGAACTCGGCGACCGGCGTAGTGTTCCCTCCTTCGAAAAACCCTCCACCCATCAGGGCGATCTCGCGGATCTTTGGGATGATCGTGGGTTCATGCGCGATTGCGGACGCGATGTTGGTGAGAGGTCCGACCGGACAGAGTGTGATTCCTTCTTCTCCAGCAGCCAGACATGTCTCCACGATGAAGTCCACGGCGTCTTTCGCCGCA
>Ga0316197_10004040_pt1 | contig 10420 bp, 8 predicted proteins | sample OudBiesiAoxic_MG_FD_204939 | JGI IMG/M metagenome (GOLD analysis project Ga0316197, IMG submission 204939) | Coastal sediment microbial communities from Oude Bieten Haven, Netherlands - site A oxic | ecosystem: Environmental > Aquatic > Marine > Coastal > Sediment | place: Netherlands... | reverse complement strand
TCCTTGCCGGCGACCGGGACCGGCTTCTTCTGCACGCGGCTCGTGTGCTTGGGTTCCGGCTTGAGGATGCCCGTAACCGATTTCTCGTCCACGAGGTATTCCTGCGCGACCTTGCGGACATCGTCCACGGTCACGGCCTTGATACGGTTCGGCCAGTCCTCCACATCCTCAATGCTCAGCCCGGCCGCCAGGCGCCAGCCATATTGGCGGGCCACGCGCGAGATTGAATCGGACGAATACACATACTCGGCGAGGAGCCCGGCGCGGGCGCGGTCCAGCTCGTCTTGGGTCACGCCGTTTTCGCGGATGTCTGCAATCACCGCGTCGACCGCGGCTTCCATCTGTTCGGGCGTATTCTTCTCGCCGGCGATCGCGTAGAAACCCATCCGCCCTGAGTCGAGGCCCGAGTCAGAGTACCAGCCGCCCGCGGACGCGGCCACTTTCTCCTTCATGACAAGGTGCTTGTAGACCCGGCCTGTGGTGCCATGGACCATGACACGTGCAAGGAGGTCGAGCGCTTCGGCTTCGCCAGGCTTCGCGGACGCGTAGCTCGGCGCGATGTAGTAACGCTCCACGGTGGTGCGCCCGGCACGGGGATCCTCGAGCGTTACGGTGACGGAGCCGTCGTGCTCCGGTTCCGTGGGACGCGTGCGCTCGATGGCTTCGCCATGTCTTGGAATCTTGCCGAAGGTCTCCTCGGCCAACACCAGCACGTCGTCCGGCTCCACATCGCCAGCGACGATGAGAATGGCGTTCTCCGGCGCGTAGAAGCGATCGTAGAAGGAAAGCGCGTCCTCGCGATCGAGCTGCTTCATCTCATGTTCCCAGCCGATGACGGGAATGCCATAGGGATGATTGCGGTAGAGCGCGGCCATCATCTGCTCTTGCAGGAGGCTGGCCGGATCGTTGTCGACCCGGGACCGGCGCTCTTCAAGGATCACATCGCGCTCGGTGTTCACATCCGTCTCCGACAGACGCAGATTCGCCATTCGGTCCGCCTCCATCTCCATCACGGAGGCCAAACGATCCTTGGCGACCCGCTGGAAATAGGCGGTGACGTCTTGATTGGTAAAGGCGTTGTCGTCGCCGCCTTTCCGCGCGATCATCTTGGAGAACTGGCCCGCCGGAATGTTTTCCGTCCCCTTGAACATCAGATGTTCGAGGAAGTGGGCGATGCCCGAAACGCCGGGTGGCTCGTCGGCAGCGCCGGCCTTGTACCAGACCATCTGCGTCACAATTGGCGCACGGTGGTCCGGAATCACGACTACGTCGAGGCCGTTCTCAAGGGTGAACTCAATGGCCTTCTTCGCGGATTTTTCCGGGGAGGCAGTAAGCACGGGGGCGCTGTCGGCCTCGGCAGCAATGGCGGCAACTGGCATCGATAGACTCACCAAGGTTGTGACCAAACCGGCCCTTAAGCGGGACGCGGCGATCCAGTGTTCGAACATTCATCGCACCTTTGGCGGAACGCCAGAGCAAGTGGAGGCAAGCAAACGCCACAGCGGCCTTAACGTTTCAGGGATCGTACCCTACCCTAGATGTTGGACGTCCGATCAGTTGTTTCAAGAAAATGTAGCCTTCAATTCGCGGCGGCCAAACTTACAGATTCGAAAGGTTGAAGGGCGTCGCACGCCTTTTCGCCGCGACCCAAGAGCCCTGCAGGCCCAACGGGTGCGCCGCCAGCCAAACAAGCTGGCCTAAAACGTGTTCCTCCGGGAGTCCGAACCGCTCTTGTAGCTGTCGGGTACGGCAGGATTGAAGGCTTCCTTATTCCGACTCGGGAGCGGCGCTTCCGCTTGATGCGGCGTGATCGCCTGCTTGCGCGTTGCAACAGCTGAACCTGGCACGGCGTCGGACGAATCCGGCTCCGGCACATCGGCCACCGGCTCCTCGACCGTCTTATTCCCCTTGAACAGCTTGTCGAGTAGCGTTTCCTTGCCCGCGTAGGCATTGAGCGGATCGTTGGCCTTGGCCACCTCTGCGTCCACAGCCTCCTGCTCCTTGACCTCCCGGACCCGCACTTTCTCGGGGTCCTCCGGCCAATCTTGGCGGTTGGCGGCTACGGACCGGGCTTCAGTGGGCGTCGGCAGTCGCTGAAGGTTGGGCGGCACGATAAGCGGCGCCCGCGACGACATCGTCGGATCAGGCTTCTTGGCGGTGCTGCCGGAAAGCCCGGCATAGTCAAAGATCTTGCCTTCGAGTTCGACACCACCTCCGCAACCGCTTAGGAGTGTCGCGCAGAGAAGCGCCGCCGCGATCCGTCCGAGCCGATTTCCGGCGCTTATGATGGTGATGTGCCCCAAGAAGTCCCCTCAAATCCGGTAGAACCTGGATTTATTCACATATTAGAGGGGTTTCCGGCCTTTTTATGACCCCCGAACAAGGAGTCATACAGAAGTCCGACAACCCCGGCAACTATGGCGACATCGGCAACATTGAAGATGTACCACTGAAATCCGAAGGCGTGAAATGAGTAGAAATCAGCCACTGCGCCATGGACGGCCCGGTCAATGGCGTTGCCGACGGCCCCGCCGACAATGAGCCCAATGGCAATCGCTGTCAGGGCCGTCGTGATCCGGGCCAGCCAAATGATCAGAGCAAGGCTCACAAAAACCGCGAAAGCGACGAGCGCCAAACGCCCCATAAGGCCGTCTTGCTGGAACAGCCCGTAGCTGATGCCTTTGTTCCACACCAGGATGAGGTCGAAGAACGGGGTGACCGCCACAGGCTGCTTGCTGCCGATGTCGAAGACATAGAGCATCCAGAGCTTGTTCCCCTGGTCGGCAAGAGCGACCAACCCTGCCACAATCAACCCAAGCGGCGAATAGGGTCCCCAAAACCAGCGACGGATCATGGCACTACCCCGCCCGTCCCGCGCGCCGGTCGAACTGGCGCACGGCTTCGGCGTCGCGGGGCGACAATGTCGGGAACTCGGGGTCGCCCCCCACTTCGGCAAGGATTTTCCAGGACCTTGCGCACTTTTGGCCTTCCGCACGGGCGAAGACGACCGCTACGGTAGGCACATCCTCCAGCCGGAAGGCATCCGCCGGTCCTTCGCCTGCGACAAGGCTTGCCCCGCTAGTGATCGCGATCTCGGCGAGATCTAGACCCTCAAGCGCGCTGCGGAGATCGTCATCCGCCACGTGGACCAGCGGCGATGCTTCCAGGCTCGAGCCGATGCGCCGTTCGCGCCGTTCGATTTCCAGCGCGCCGGTCACGACACGTCGGATCTGCCGCACCTTGTGCCACTTGTCCCGCAGTGCCGCGTCGTCCCACGCGTCCGGCACATCCGGGAAGTCGCGCAAGTGCACCGATCCCTTGTCGTTGGGGAAGCGCGTCAGCCACGCCTCTTCCATGGTGAAGCACAGCATGGGCGCGAGCCACGCGCTGAGCGTGGCGAAGAGCCGGTCCATGACCGTGAGCGCCGCGCGCCGCGTAAGGCTGTCGTGCGGATCGCAATAGAGCGCATCTTTGCGGATATCCAAATAGAACGCCGACAGATCGTTCACGCAGAAATTCAGGAGCATATGGAAGATGCGCTTGAAGTCGTAGACGATGTACCCCTCTCGCACCAACGCATCGAGCTCGGCGATCCGCGCCAGCATGTAGCGCTCGAGCTCTGGCATCTCGTCGTAGCCGACCGTGAGATCGTCGCGGTAATGGGTGAGATTGCCGAGCAGGAAGCGCAGCGTGTTCCGCAGGCGGCGATAAGAGTCCACGTTGGCCTTGACGATATCGGGCCCGATCCGCAAATCGTCAGCATAGTCGGAACTCATTGCCCAGAGACGCAAGATCTCGGCGCCCGACTGGCGGATCACGTCTTGCGGTGACACCACATTGCCGAGCGACTTCGACATTTTGCGCCCATCCTCGTCATTCACGAAGCCATGGGTGAGGACCTCGTCGAAAGGTGCGCGGCCGCGCGTTCCGCAACCTGCGAGCAACGAGGATTGGAACCAGCCGCGATGCTGGTCAGAACCTTCCAGATAGAGCGAGGCCGGCCATTTCAGATCGGGGCGCTGCTCCAGGACGAAGGCGTGGGTTGAGCCTGAGTCGAACCAGACATCCAGAATGTCCCCGACCTTTTCCCAGGCAGCCGGGTCGTCCACGAGCCCATCCAGAAAACGCTCCGTCGCACCGTCCACGAACCAAGCGTCCGCGCCCTCCGCCTCGAAGGCTGTGACGATGCGGTCGATCAATTCGCCCGAAGCGTTGAAATCGCCGCGTGGAATAACCTCGCCCGTCTCCTTGTGCACGAACACGGTAATCGGCACGCCCCAAGCCCGTTGGCGCGAGACCACCCAGTCGGGGCGCGTCTCAACCATGCCCTTAATGCGCTTCTCGCCTTGCGGCGGCACGAAGCGCGTCGTGTCGATGGCGTCGAGCGCGCGGGCCCGCAAGCTCTCGCCATTGTCGAAGTCCTCGTCCATTGCAATGAACCATTGCGGCGTCGCCCGAAAAATGATCGGCTTCTTGGACCGCCAGGAATGCGGATAGTCGTGTTTGTAGCGGGCGCGTGCCAACAGCGCCTTCGCTTCGACCAGCGCCCGAATGACGGTCTCGTTGGCGTCGCCGAACTTGCCCTTGTCGTTGACCACGCGGCGCCCCTCGAAGCGCGGCGCATCCTTCGTGAAGAAGCCTGCCTCGCCGACCGTGAAGGGGATCGCCTTGTCGATATGACGATCGCGCAATAGCGCCTCGCTCGCCGACCAGACCTCGAAATCGTCCGCGCCATGACCGGGGGCTGTGTGCACGAAGCCGGTACCGGCTTCGTCCGTGACGTGGTCGCCCGCGAGCAGCGGTACCTTGAACCGGTACGCGTCCTCATCTCGCAAGGGGTGAGCGCACATCGATTGGCCAAGCATGCCGGTGGTCACATTGCCGATCCGGCTCCAGCCCTCAATGCGGGCTGCGGTCTTGACCGTCTCGGCCAGCGCGTCCGCCAGGATCAGCCGCTCGCCGACCTTGGCCCAATTCTCTTCCGGCGCCTGCGTCACCTCGTAAAGGCCATAGGCGATCGAGGGCGAATAGGAGACAGCGCGGTTGCCCGGAATTGTCCAGGGCGTAGTCGTCCAGATCACGACCGAGGCATGCTGCAAAAACGCCGGGTCCGGATTGTCGTCGGCAGCGAACATGACCGGGAACTTCACATAGATCGCCGGGCTTTCGATCTCCTGGTACTCGACTTCGGCCTCGGCCAGGGCGGTGCGCTCCACCACGGACCACATCACGGGCTTAGACCCGCGATAGAGCAGCCCATTCATCGCGAACTTCATCAGCTCTCGTGCGATGGTGGATTCGGCCTTGTAGTTCATCGTGGTGTACGGATGGTCCCAATCGCCTTCGATGCCCAGACGCTTGAACTCTTCGCGCTGCACGTCGAGCCAGTGTGCCGCATAGGCACGGCACTCGCGGCGGAACGCGACGATCGCGTCCGAATCCGCGAAGTCTGGCTTGGACAGGCCCTTAGCCCGGTACTTTTCTTCCTCGACCTTCCATTCGATGGGAAGGCCGTGGCAGTCCCAGCCCGGCACGTAGTTGGCGTCCTTTCCCATCATGGACTGCGACCGGCAGATCACATCTTTCAGGATTTTGTTGAGCGCGTGCCCGATATGAAGATGGCCGTTCGCGTAGGGCGGCCCATCGTGCAGCACGAACTTGTCTTGGGTCCGACCTTTCTCGCGCAAACGCTCATAGAGGCCGAGCTCGGCCCAGCGCTGCAGCAGTTCCGGTTCGCGCTTTGGCAAGCCCGCCTTCATCGGAAAGTCGGTCTTGGGCAGGAACAGAGTCTCGCTCCAAACGCGCTCCGTTTGCGGCTGAACCGGCTTCGGCTCCGGCGGGGGTGGAACGCGCGTCGTGTTATCCGTCATCTCAGTCTTTTTCGTAATGGTCTTGTTCGTCGTGGGCTTGGGCGCTGCGGGTTTTCGGGACGCCGTTTTCTTCTTCACGACGGCCTTCGTCTTCTTGCTCGTGACGGCCTTCGTCTTGGGCGCACGCACCGATTTCGGTGCCGCGGGTTTGGCCGCAACGCGGGTCTTGGTCGCGGACTTCTTCGCCGCGCTCGTCTTTACAGGTTTTTCGGGCGTCGTTTTTCTAACAACTGTCTTTTTGGCGACCTTCTTCGGTGCAGCCTTCTTAGCTACGACCCTCTCAGCGGCAGTCTTCTTCGCGGCCTTCTTAGCTAGAAACTTTTTGGCAGAGGCCTTTTTGACCAACTTCTTCGACGCATGTTTCTTGGCCGTAGCCTTCTCGACGGCTGGCTTCCTCACCGCCGATTTCCGCGCCGCCGTGACTGACGTTTTCGCCTTGGCTGCCGTGTTCTTTGTCTTGCTCGACGTCTTCTTCGTATTGCGCGCAGGGCTGGCGGCGGATTTGCCGCTCTTCGACTTGGTGACCATGATTTCTATGTCCGCCCGGGTTCGGCCTTCGGTTTGTCCACCTGGCCGCGATTCGATTTGCGAGGCGTTCTAGCAACCGGGCTGGCCACAATCCAGTGTTCGCGTCGCGAGCGCGGCGCCCAGCGGAAATCGCCGCATGGGATCGTCGGCCGCGACGCCGGCCAAAACGGCCCGTGCGGCCTCGCAGTCTTTGTCCATTTGTGCCGCGAGCGCCTCCGCGGAGGCAAAGGTCTCGTCTGGGCGAATGAAATCGATGAACTCGACTTCGATAGTCTGATCGTAGAGTTCGCCGGAGAAGTCGAACAGAAAGGCCTCGAGCGCCGGTTCGCCGGCGCCGAATGTCGGACGAGGCCCCACATAACCCGCCGCATCGTGACGGCCTCCCGCGTGGTGGACACGCATGGCGTAGATGCCATGGCACACATCCTGGCCCGGCAGCAGCGCGAAATTGACTGTCGGAAAGCCGAGGCCCTGCCCCCTCCCCGCCCCATGGGCAACAGCCCCCCGGACTCGCCACCAATAGCCGAGCTGTTCAGCGGCATCGCGCACACGGCCCTTGAATAGGTGATCCCGGATCGCGCTGGAGGCGAAGACCATCTCACCCCCGAGCCGGACCGGTTCAACCACGTCGACCCCGTATCCCTGGGTCTCGCCCGACGCCGCAAGATGCGCGACCGTACCGGCGCGCCCTTTGCCGTAGGTGAAATCGTAGCCCACCACCACATGGCGCGCGCCGAACGCCTCGCCCAAGACATCCGCGGCGAAGGCATCGGCCGATAGATCGGCAAGGGCTTTGTCGAAAGGCAGGACGAAAGCGACGTCGAGGCCGAGCGCCTCAAGCAGTTCCAGCTTCACCGGCAGAGGCGTCAGCCGAAAAAAGGGGCTGCCAGGCGCAAAGAACTCACGCGGATGCGGTTCGAAGATTACGGCGCCGGCCTTTCGGCCTTCGGCCGCTGCAATCGCCTTGGCCACGCCGAGAACGGCCTGGTGCCCGCGATGGACGCCGTCGAAGTTTCCGATGGCCAGGACCGCACCTTTCAGGTCTGGCGGCGTCTCCCGCCAGGAGCGGACGATGTCCATCTGAAATCCTTCGGGTTTGTCCGGACTAGTCGCCGGAGGGCCGGCGTGAAACCATCATAAGCGCTTCACCGGTCAGGACGGGTTTGTCGTTCACTGCGCAGACGCAATCGAACGACACGCGCCCCTTCTCCAGATCGACATTGCTCACGGTGCAGGTCGCGACAAGCTCGTCGCCGATAAAAACCGGACCTTTGAACTTCATGGTCTGGGATAGGTATACGCAGCCTGGTCCCGGCAGCTTGGTCCCCAGCACCGTGGAGAAAAGCGAACCCGTCAGGAAGCCATGCGCAATACGCTTCTTGAAGATCGTTCCGGCCGCGAACTCTTCGTTCAGGTGCACGGGATTGATGTCGCCAGACAGCTCGGCAAACGCGGTGATGTCCTCGTTCGTCACGGTCTTGGAGACGCTGGCCTCCATTCCGGGCGACAGATCTTCCAGGTAGTAGCCGTGATCGAGGCTCATTCGTTGTTCTCCCTACGGTGTTGGTGCTCTCAAGAGTGGCGCAAAATAGCGAAGGCCTTGCCGCGCCGCAACAGAACTCGACCGCCTGCACTTTTCGCAGAAAAACCTATATAGAACAGTTGCTTAAGACTTCGTTCACCAATTCTCCATAGCCTTGAGTGAGGCAGACGGAGGATGGCCATGGCAATCGATTTCAATATGCCGGTGCTCGTCGTCGACGATTACAGGACGATGGTCCGGATCATTCGCAACTTTCTGAGACAGCTTGGCTTTGAAGATGTGGACGGCGCCAGCGACGGCAGCGTGGCACTTGAGATGATGCACGAGAAAGACTATGGGCTCGTCATCTCCGATTGGAACATGGCGCCGATGACAGGCTACGACCTGCTGCGTGAGGTGCGTAAGGACTACGACCTCTCCCGCACCCCGTTCATCATGGTCACGGCGGACGGTACGTCCGAGAACCAGGTTGCGGCGAAGCGGGCCGGCGTTAGCGACTACCTCCAGAAACCGTTCAACGCGGCCACGCTGCGGTCGAAAATCGAGACGGCATTCGACGACCACTCGTAAGGGCGCTACCAGCGGAGCCTGCGCGTGGCGGCAATCGGCGGACTCGGCTCCTCGGCAAAGAGCGCCGATAAGTGCTCGGCGTCCAACAGCCCGACGTTCTCATCCGGGGCATGCAGCCGGCTTGCGACAAACACGGACGGCACGCCAAACACGCCGGCACCGACAATGTCGGTCTTAGCGCCATCGCCAATGGCGAGGACATCGGACTTTGCAACGGTTTCGCCGCGCGCCGCTGCGATTCCCGCGGCGGTTTCGAAGGCCAATTGGTAGACCGGCAGGTGCGGCTTGCCGGCATAGAAGGTCTTGCCGCCGAGCGTCTCATAGGCCGCAGCCAGCGCCCCGGCACAGTAGAGCAACTGGTGGCCGCGCTCGACCTTGTGGTCGGGGTTGGCGCAGATCATCAGCAGCTCGCGCGCTGCCAGACTCGACAATTGATCGACATAGTCCTCCGGCGTCTCGACCTCGTCGTCGAACAGGCCTGAGCAGACGATCAGCTCGGCGTCATCCGGGCCCGTCAGGGTGACCTCGGCGTTCTCGAAGATGGGCAGGTCGCGCGCGGGCCCCAAATGGAACACGCGGGCTCCCTTGTGCTTGGCGAGCTCGTGGCGCGTGAGATCGCCCGACGACACGGTGGCGTCGTAGGCGTCATCCGGCACCCTGATGAGGCGAAGCTGGTCCTGGAGATCGGGGCTCGGCCGTGGCGAATTGGACAACAGCACGACCACGCCACCCGCGTCCCGGAAGGCGCGCGTCGCCGCCGAGGCATCCGGAAAGGCATCGCGACCATTATGCATGACGCCCCAGATATCGACGAACCAGACATGTCGGCAGCCGCCGATTTCGCGGATGGAGTCGATCACGGGAATTTTGGGGGAAGCTTCCATGGCGCTCGGTTAGAGGCTCCCGCGCCGCCGGTCAAGACGGGTCGCTGCGGCCTGTCGAAGCGCTACGAGCAAATGCGGAGCGATGATAGGCTGTGGCAGGGCTGAAATTGCACAGCATCGCTAGGAGGCGACTATGCGCCGTTTTAATGGAATGGTTTGGATTGCAGGAATTGCAGCTATCGCGTTAGCCGGAGGCCCGGCTGCGGCCCTGACCCCGCACAGCTTGGAGTCAGGCGCGTCGATGGTCCGGCCTGTGATGGACCAGGAAAATCTCTCCGTCGAGGAAGATATGGAGCCCGGTAAGGTCCCCGGCGCCATGAAGGACTCCGGCGAGAAATCGATGCCCGCCCCTGATCGGCGAGGAGCTGCGGGCGACATGGAGGACGACGCCGTCAAGAAAGACCTGGACACAGGGGAGTAACAGGCGCAGCCCCGTCTCTGATTGGCGGCTTTGCGCGGGCTCAGCGCAGAGCGCGCCATGCGGAGGACCTTACGAGGCGCCGACGTTGGACAGCTCACGCGACAACGCGGTGTTCATCGGCTCGGCCGCGGCGAAGAGATGGCCTTGCGCCAGCTCAATGCCGTGGTCGATGAGGCGCGCGATGTCGCCTTCTTTCTCGACGTTCTCGACGATGAGCTGAATACCAGCCGCATCCAGGCGCCGCTTGAGATCGGCCGCGTTGCGGCCAGGTCCACCCAGGAACTCCGCCGCGCCAACCTTGGCGAAGCGGAAATTGCGGTCGCTCAACCCATCGAACCCGGTTTCCAGATCGACCACATTGTCGAGACAGTACCCGAAGCCCAGGCCCCCCAACGTTTCTAGGCAGCCGAGTTCGGATTCATTCAGCCCTTGCATCTCGGCCTGACTGATCTCGAAGATCAACCGCTCGCTGAGACTGGCGTTCTCCTCCATGAACTCGATTAACTCCGGAAAATAGTCGGGATCGAGCATGGAATGCATGGAGATATTGGCAAAGACGCCCTCAATCGGCGCATCGGGTCCGAGGCGCCGCAGCACCTGGACG
>Ga0316197_10004038_pt1 | contig 10421 bp, 8 predicted proteins | sample OudBiesiAoxic_MG_FD_204939 | JGI IMG/M metagenome (GOLD analysis project Ga0316197, IMG submission 204939) | Coastal sediment microbial communities from Oude Bieten Haven, Netherlands - site A oxic | ecosystem: Environmental > Aquatic > Marine > Coastal > Sediment | place: Netherlands... | reverse complement strand
CGTACACCTGCGTGGCGCCGAGCAGCCGCGTCCGGCGGATGTCGGCGTGCACGTCGATTGCCGGGTACAGCCCGCCCATACGAACGAGGTTGTCGAGGTTGTGGACGTAGTGCGGGTACCAGTTGTTTTCCGGCGAATGGCGGAAGAAGGCGTACTCGACGCCCAACTTCTTGAACTCCTCGCGGCACCAGCCCAACTCCTGGTCGACGTTGTTGGCCGACACCATCGGACAGTTCGTGAACCACACCTCGTTCCAGTTCAGCGGGACGGTGGTGGCGACTCTCTCGGACATCGAATGTTCCTCCTGGGTTGCGCGGCTCGCTTCATCTCGCGAAGCGGGCCGCACCAATGTGTACGTATGTACTCATCATGCGCCCGATGCTCCGAGCTTCCCAGAGCCGATGGTCCCGAGCGGCCTCCGATGCTCAGACGTGGCGCTGGACGGGGTCGGCCGGCGACGACCACGGTGTCGCACCGAGCCGGCGCGCCGAGTGCACCAACTCTTCCCGAAGCGTCGCCAACGGCACCTCATCAAGTTCACCCGCCGCGACCAGGTAGTCCTCGAAGACTCGCCATCCGATGGCTGTCGCCACGATCTGTGCCGCTCGAACTCGTGCCGCGACCGGGTCCAGCCCGTACCCATCAGCAAGGGTGTTCGCCATCGCCGCAACCGGGTTGAAACCCTGGCGTCCTGCCAGGGGGCGTCCCCGTATGACGAGCGACGCCGTCACCCGCGACCATTTGCCCATCACCGTCTCGACCCCGTGCCCTTGACCCGACAATGGGTTCTCACTCACGCTTCGGGCCAACTGGGCGGACAGGTCGTCGAAGACCGCCAACTCGAGATCCTCCCGATTGCCGATGTACCGGCCGATGAGCCCGAGACTCGTGTTCGCCGCAGCAGCGACGTCACGCAGCGAGACCTGTCCGACGTCCCGTTCCGCGAACAGCTTCGCGGCAGCGTCGAGCACCGCTCGCCGAACCTCGTCCGGTCCCGACGGAGACCCCGGAGGGCGCCGCGGTCCAGGTCGGGGGGAAACGCCGCGCTCATGTTCGGTCATATGGCTCCGAGCAATCCTTCCACAGCATGCCAGTCTTGCTGCCAACGACGCATGGACGGTCACCAGCATCCGTCGTCATGCTGGTGAGACACGAGCGAATCACTGACCGCACGGCAACGCGAGCGGAGCAAGCAGACGCTTTCGGCAACGGTTACCCACCGCAGATCGACATGCAGAATCACTGCTCGGCATGCGGGACGCGCTCCACCGTTCGACCCAAGTCGAGCGGGTCCTGGTCCGTCGAGTCGGGCGTTGAGTGAGCGCCATCCGCCTCGAGTGACGCGGCCGACCGTCGAGCCTGCGGGCCCGGGGGCTGGGTGTTCACGGTTCTTCGTGCCGCTCGGGTGCGGACCAGCGATCCCGTCCCGCCAGGGACAACCTCCCCGGTCATCACAGCTCGGGGTTGGCGACCGTGTCGAGGTAGATCGCCTCGACCTGCTGAGCGATGCGAGTCCACTCGAAGTTGCGTTCGATGAGCGCGCGGCCACTACGGCCGCGATGCTGGCTTTCGGTCGGGTTGGAGGCTGCTGCGATGATGGCCCTCGAGAGTTCGCCTTGCGCGTCTGGGGTCACCAGCCAGCCGGTGGGTTGGGCCGGATCGGTGTTGATGAACGAAGGCGGACCACCGGAGTCGGTGGCGATGACCGGCAAGGCAGCGGCCATCGCCTCGAGGTACACCTGGCCGAAGGGTTCGTCGACGGAAGGGGCCACGAACACGTTGGAGCAGTTCAGCGCCACAGAGAGGTCGTCGTGGCCGCGCCAGCCAACGAAGAAGACCCCGTCCACTCCGAGCGAGGCTGCCACGGTGTGTGGGTGCTCGCCCTCCCATTCGCCGGGGTGACCACCCCAGATCACCAAGGGTGGAGCCGTCGGACCCAATGTGGCCCGGGCTTGGGCATATGCACGGATCAGAAGCGGCACTCGCTTGAAGCCGAGGAACCGCCCCACGAACAGCAGGACCGGCAGCGGTTCTCCGCTGATCGGATGGACGAAACCGCGGTGCAGGTCGCGAGCTGAGTAGCGGACAGAGCCGGCCACTCCTGACTCGTCCCACCCGAGTGGATCGTCCACCAGCCACTCGCTCCAGTGGGCCAACCGCTCCTCCGGTGGGATCGGGTCCGCCGAGAATTGTCCGAGGTCCACGCCGTTTGGGACCACCTCGATGGAGCCAGGTTCGACCCCGAGGAGTTCGATCGCCAAGTCGCGATCGCTGGGCGAGATCACGATCAGGCGGCTCGCTCGTTGAGCGGACGCAACGAGGCGTTGCATCCAGGCCGACGCATGGGGCCAGGAGCCTGCTCGAGCGCCGCCGATCTCGGCCAACATCTTCAGCTCGGTGCCATGCAGATGGGCCACGACGGGAACGTGGTCGAACGTGAGCAGTGCGTCGTTCACGTGGGTCAGATGATGAACGTGATACAGGTCGGGCGGCCCGATCCTCTCGAGCACCGACCGCCAGACCGCCACCTGATGGCGGTAGTCGTGGTCGTCGATCGAGGCGAACACCCGGTCGGGCACCGCCGGACGATCCTCGAACGAGGGGTGCATCGGAACAGGAGCGTTCATCGGGTCGCGGCCCTCCTCGAACCACGAAACCGCGTCGGTGAAATCGAGCGCATCCACGTCGAGGCCGGCGAAGAAGGTCGACGCATTCGACGACGAGCCCGGCGGGCCCAACGAGCCGCAGCACACTGTCGTCGTCAGCCCGCGGTCTTCCAGCGCCCGGGCGAGGTAGCGCACCACCTGAGCCGAGCCGCCGCGAGGGTAGAAGGCCAGCGTCATCACGACCCGAAGCTCATTGGTCATGCGCACGATCATTGCAGCACTGTGATAGCCGCATCCCATGGGGAGCTGAGTGTGAGAGGGCTCCGCCAGCAGTCCGCAGGCGCCGCTGACCAGTCCTCGACCCGCTTCGGTACCTGGCCGAAGGTGACCGTGCAGGCAGAACAAGCTGTTCGGCTACGGTCGGCGCATGAGTGCCCCAGCGATCATCACGTACGACGTCTCCGATCCCGACCGGTTCGCCGATGACGACTACGCCCCGCTCAAGGCGATCCGCCACGAATCGACGACGAATAGCAGGGAGTACATCGCCCCCGGTATGGGGTGAACGGTACGCCGACGAGATGGCTTCACTGCCGGATCCACCGTCAGGCGTGGTGACGTTCCTCTTCACCGACATCGAGGGCTCGACCGCTCTCTGGGATCGGTATCCCGACACGATGACCGACGCTCTGGCCGAGCACGACCGCCGCATCCGCAGGATCGTCGACGCTCGGAGCGGGTATGTGTTCACCACGGCCGGCGACAGCTTCGCTGTTGCGTTCCGATCTCCCGCCGACGCGTTGAGCGCCGGCTTCGAGATCCAGATGGCGATGCTCGAACCGGCCGGCGACCTGACGCTGCAGGTTCGCGCAGGCGTTCACACCGGCACGGCTTCCCACCGCGACGGCGACTACTTCGGCCCGACAGTGAACCGCGGCGCACGCCTGGCCGCAAGTGCTCACGGCGGGCAACTCGTCGTGTCGCAGTCGACCATCGACTCGTTGGGCGGGATGCTCCCCGACGAGGCCGAACTGTTCGACCTCGGGTCGCATCGGCTGCGCGGACTCGCGGAGCCCGAGCGGATCCACCAGTTCTGTCACCCAGCGCTTCAGCGGGACTTCCCTCGCCTGCGAACCGTCGAAGGCCCGGGCGACAACCTCCCGACTCAGTTGACGAGCTTCGTGGGACGCGAGACGGAAGTCGCCGAGATCACCCAACTCCTGATCGAGCATCGACTCGTCACGCTCTCGGGTGCCGGGGGTGCGGGAAAGACCCGACTGGCGCTCCGTGTCGCCGACGACCTGATCGGCGACTTCCCCGACGGACTGCGCTTCGCCGAGCTCGGTGCGCTCTATGACCTCGACGTGCTCGTCGACGAGATCGCTCAGCGTTTCGGGGTCACGGCGATGCCCGATGTACCGCTGATCCGTTCCGTCGCTGAGACGATCGGGGACCAGCGCATTCTCCTCGTGCTCGACAACTGTGAACAGATCGTCGCCCACGTCGCGTCGGTGTGCGCTGACCTGCTCACCAGCTGTCCGCAGCTGCACGTGCTCGCGACGAGCCGTGAGCGCCTCGGCATCGCCGGCGAGGTGCTGTACCGGGTTCCGTCGCTGTCGTTGCCGTCGTCGGAAGTGACGGTCGACGACAGCCTGCGGTTCGACGCCGTTCGGCTGTTCGCCGAACGAGCACAGCTGGCGGCGCCCGACTTCGAGGTGACCGCGGACACCGTGGCCGACATCGTGGCGATCTGCGAACGACTCGACGGCATCCCGCTGGCGATCGAGCTCGCCGCCGCCCGAACCAGGTCGATGTCGCCGGCCCAGATCGGTGAGCGGCTCAACGAGCGTTTCCGCCTGCTCACTGCGTCCGATCGGATCGCGAGCGAGCGGCAGCGGACGTTGTTGAGCACCATCGAGTGGAGTCACGAATTGCTCGGGGACGCCGAGCGACAGTTGTTCCGTCGGCTCGGCGTCTTTGCCGCCGACTTCGGACTGTCAGCCGCCGAGCGGGTGTGCGCCGGCGGCGACATCGACGAGTTCGACGTCCTCGACGTCATGGTCGCGCTGGTCGACAAGTCGATGGTGGCCACTGAACCAGGCGGCGACGGCACCACGCGCTACGTGCTGCTGGAGACGCTTCGGGAATTCGCTCGTCGCGAACTCGAACGGACCGGTGAGCGGCACACGCTCGAGCGTCGCCACGCCGAATTCTTCGCCGATCTGGCGGCAGACCTGCAAGCGATGCACCGACGAGGCGAGCTGGGCGGCGCACTGCAGCAACTCGGCCAGGAAGAGGCAGACTTCCGTTCGGCCCTGCGCTACAGCCTCGGCGCTGCACACTTCGTCGTGGCGGGTCGTTTGGTGAGCGGCCTCGGCTACCTGTGGTACACCGCCGGTCAGCACCGTGAGGGCCTTCAGTGGTGCGATGCCTTGTTCGACGCCGACCCAGAGCTGCCTGACGACATCCGCGCTGGCGCGCTGCACAGCTACGCCAGCATGCTCGCCGTCATGGGGCAGGCCACCCTGGGCATCGCCGTGAACACCGAGCAGGTCGAGCTCAGGCGCCGCCTGGGGGACCCGGTGCGCCTGGGCGCGGCGCTGAACAACCTCGGAGACATGCTGTGCGACGTCGGGGAGTTCGACGCCGCGGAACCAATTCTGGCCGAATCGATCGAACTGATGCGCACGGCCGGTGGGTCGCCGAGCTTCGCCCTGTGCACTCTGGGAATGGGGCAGGCGCGGCGAGGGGCCTTCGATCAGGGCGAGCAGAATCTCCGTGACGCGCTGGCAGAGGCGCGTGAGCGTGACGAGCCGCACGCGATCGCAGTGGCGATGGGGGGCCTGGGTGAGGTGCTCACGGTGTCTGGGCAGTACGAGGTGGCTCGCGCTTCACTGGTCGAGGCACGTGAGCGTTTCGACGAGCTGGGCATTGCTCCCGGCATCCTCGGGGCGGACCTGTACCTAGGTATCGTCGAGCGCGGCTGCGGCAACCGGAGCAAGGCGGCCTCGCGGTTCCTCTCCTCCCTGACCGGGCCAGGCGATCAGTGGTCCGACGAGGCCGGTTATTGGATCATGCAGCTGACCGCGTCGATCCTCGACGATCGCCAGACGGCAGCGGTGCTGGTCGGGGCGGCGAGCGCTGGCTACGAACGCGCCGGGATCCAGCAGTCGACGTTCATCCGGGACGACCTCGACAACGTCACCGCAGACCTCGAGCGCGACCTCGGACCAGACGAGTTCGGACGGAACATCCGCGCCGGAGGACGGCGGACCCGGTCCGAGGCGCAGGCGATCGCCGAGACGGCGTTGCGCACGATGCTCGATGACCCGACGCTGCCGCCCTGACCTCGTCCGGGCCCGCTCAACGGTCGGTCGAACGGTTGCCACGACCCTGGAGGGAGCGGTGTTGCGGCCTACCGTGGGAACATGCAGCTGACGTACACCGCCGACGAATTGATGCAGGACCATCCCGACCTGCAGCCGCACGTGATCCTCGATCAACGTGTACACGGCGGGTTCGACGCGGCCGGCACGTACCAGCCGCCGCGAGCGTTCATTCGTGAACGTGCGCTCGACGCCTGGACCGACGCGCTGCAGGCGCGTGGCGGGGAGGTGTTCCCCGCGAGCTCGTCACTGCTCGATGGGCAGCGCGTGGTCAACGTCGAGCAGCAGCGTGTGCTGCTTCGCAATGGACTCGGCCGCTGGTTCTGGGATCAGCTCACGGTCACCGGCAAGATCGAGGCGCGTGGGCGCCTCCTCGCCGACGTGCACTTCCCCGAACTCCAACCGGTGATCGTCGACGACATCTCCGAGATGGCGATCGGGCACCTCGGTTCCGGCCTGTTGGTGGCCCACGGGCTCGACGAGGGCGGTCAGCCCGATGTCGGGATCGGCGGTCATGACGTGATGTGGTTCCTCGCTCGCGACCTCGCATTCGGCGAGGACGCCTATGCCGACGCCGAACCGCCGGAGAGCATCGCCCGCCCCGAGGCCGGCACTCGCTACATGCCCGAGCTGCCACCGGAGATCGAGGGTCTCATTTCGCTGCTGGCGAACCTTCTGATCATCGAGTTCCGAGCCGAGCTGGGTTTCGCCGAGAGTCAGGCGATCCTGCGGTCGCCGGACGTGTTCGTCGACCGTCGAGGCGAGGCCGAACTCGCCGCCGAGATCATCGAACGGATCCGCACCGATGAACTGATCCACGTCCGGTCGTTGTGCGTGTACCTCGGCGAGCTGCAGTCGGTCACTTTTCGTACGCTCGACGGTGGGACGGTCGGCGGGCAGGAACTGTTCGGTCGGTTCTGGGACGGCATGGTGCAGTGGGCGACGATCGACCAGCCGACGCTGAACGTCGAACGCATCCGTCCCGCCGTCGAGGACTACATCGCAACACACCCGGACGCCGAGCGAGTTCGATCCGAGTTCGAGGCTGCGGCCGGCTGATCACCGGCTCGGCGCCAGCGACAGCCGAGCACCGTCGGCGTGTCCTGCTGCCCTCGGTACTCGGGGAACCGGGACAGCGTCGTTTCGCTCGGGCCGCGTTCGGTGAGTCGGTCGAGACACCATCCGGCGTCGGCAGCGGCGACGATCAGCTCACCCAATGGTCGATGGTGCAGCACGACCTGCGCGCCGTCGACGTCCTGGCGCAGGCTGCCGGTGGAGAGGTAACTGCCCCACCGCCACAGCACCTCGCCGGTCGGGTCGACCAGTGGCTCCGAATCGGGCGCCGTGGACACTGGGTGATTCATCACGACGACGAGGTGCCCGCCCGGGGCCACGATCGATGCAGCCTCCGCGAACAGGCGTCGATGATCTTCGATCATCTCGACGACCCCGACACACAACGCACGTTCGAACGAGGCAGACCTCACCCAGCCGAGTTCGGGGAGGCGAGCACGCACGACCGGTCCCGCTCCGACTGCGTTGGCGAGCAGCTTCGTCGAGACGTCGGTGCCGATCACCGGCGTTCCGAGGTGGCGCATCACCTGCCCCTCGCCGCAGCCGAGGTCGATCGTCCGGCCGGCGGTGCCGACCAGCAGTTCGTCGAGCAGCGCGAGCAGATCACTCGAGTCACGGGGGTCGTCGCGCACCGCGTCGATCCACCACGGCGCCAGGTCGTCCCAGACGTCGGTCATTCGTTGCCCTGTCGGTCGTGCAGGCGCTTCGAGCCGGCATCGATGCCTGGCAGTTGTGGCTCGTAGCGGCCTGCGTGACCGGCGACCAGCTCGGCGACGATCGCTTCGACGTCGCTCCAGCTGCGTGCCCGGAGGCCCGGCAGCGACTGGTTGTAGGGCTGGTCGAACACGATGGTGGTGTTGCCGAGGGCACGAAGCTGTTCCACGTTGTGCGGTGCATCGTCGATGTACGCGTCGGCATCTGCCTCGGGCTTCGCCCCAAGAAAGCACAGGTCGCGATACGGAATCCGGTTGGCATCCAACCACGCGGCGGTGTCGCCGACGGCCTTCTCGTGCCCCCAGTTCACATAGAGCCGGTGGGTGATGATCCGGATCCAGACGCCCGCGTCCGATAGTCGCCACAGCGCGTCGGCCGCACCCTCGATGGGTTCCATCGTGCGGAACATGTCGTACTCCATCACCGCAACCCGGTGGAGCTCTGCGTACTCACCCGGCCCGAGGCCCCACTCGCCGAAGTCCCACGAGCGTTCGAGCGAGAACGTCTCCGGATCGACACTTCGTATGTCGGCGAGGATGTCTCGGAAACGGCGCGTGTGATCAGCGACCACGCCGTCGAGATCGACGCCCAGCGTGAACGAGGACGTCATGCTGACTGAGTCGCACGCGACGGGGTCGAGCGAGCATTCATGTGTCCAGCCTGCCAGAGTGGTCGCCCATGGCGAGCTCGGACAGCCCTCGACCGACGACTCGACGTCGTCTCGGCATCGATCTCGACGGGGTCGTCGCCGACTTCAACGCCGGTTGGATCTCGCGCTACAACGAACACTTCGGCACCGAACTCACGCCGGAACACGTCGACGTCTGGGATGCCCCGACGCTCTTGACGCACTTCACCGACATGAGTGAATTCTGGCGGTGGGCGCGCACCAGCGGTGAGGGAGCGAGCATCTTTCGCATTCTGCAGCCGTACCGGGGTGCGGTCGAGGCACTCGACCGTCTCGCTGCGAGCCATCACATCGTGATCGTCACGACGAAACCGCGTTTCGCGGTCCACGACACGTTCGAGTGGCTCGCCGAGCATCGAATCCCGACCACCGAGGTGCACATCGTCGACGACAAGACCACGGTCGATTGCGACGTGTATCTCGACGATGCCGACCACAACCTCAGCGCGCTCAGCGCGAGTCACCCGGACGCCACGGTGTGCAGGTATGTCCGGCCCTGGAACGCACCCCACGCGGGCGTCGTCGACGTCGACGGATGGCCGGAGTTCGAACGGATCGTTTCGTCGATGTGAACGCTGCGGGACTCATGCTGGGCAGCGACGCCCAGCGAGCTACGGTCGCGCTCAACGGCTACCGGTTTCGACGGTGCCACGTGAACAGGAGGATCCATGCGAACACGAAAGATGCTCGCCGGTGCGTGCGCGCTCGGCCTGGTGGTCGCGGCATGCGGCAGCGACGACGACTCGGATTCGAGCAGCACCGATGCGCCGGCTGCGACGGATGCACCCGACGCAACCGAGGCACCCGAGGCCACCGACGCACCGGAGGCCACCGAGGCTCCCGAGGCCACCGACGCACCGGACGACGGGGAGGCAGCCGCCGTTCCCGACGACTGGCCCGACTCGATCGTGTTCGGTTTCGTTCCCTCCCAGGAGCAGGAGTCACTCCAAGACGACATCCAGCCGTTCATCGACGTCCTCGAAGACGGCCTCGGCATCGAGGTCGAGGGTGTCGTCACCAACGACTACACCGGCCTGGTCACCGCCATGGGCGCCGGCACCGCTGATCTCGGCGCATTCGGACCGTTCGGCTACGTGCTCGGCAAGGACAACTTCGGCAATATCGAAGCGTTGATCCAGTCGATCCGCTTCGGATCGGCGACCTACCACGGACAGTGGTTCACGAATGATCCGAGCATCTGCGCTGAGGCACCGGTTCCCGCCACCGCATTGGAGAACAGCGATGATGGCATCGTGCAGGTCGACGCGCTCGAGGCCGTCGCGTTGCAGGTCGGCGTCGCGTTCGGCGACGACGGTCCGGAGATGACCGACACCGCCGAAGACGGCACGCCGATCTCACCGGGGTCGTCGTGCATCGGCGACATCTCGGCCGTCGCAGGCGAAGAGGTGGCCTTCGTGTCGGAGAGTTCCACGTCGGGATACCTGTTCCCGGCGCTCGAGCTCGTGAACGCCGGCATCGACCCGCAGACCGGTGTCACGCCCGTCTTCGCTGGTAGTCACGATGCCGCGGTCACGGCCGTCTACAACGGTGACGCCAAGTACGGACTCTCGTTCGACGACGCCCGCCGCAACATCCGTGAGGAGCAGCCCGACGTGGGGGAGAACGTGATCGTGTTCTCGATCACCCGGGAGATCCCCAACGACGTGGTCGCCGTTCGCTCCGACCTGCCCGACTCGCTGAAGACCGCCGTCTACGACACGGTCGACGCCTACCTCGACACCGAAGAAGGCGAAGCGGTCTTCGACGAGATCTACTCGTGGACCGACATCCGGCCTGCGGTCGAGTCCGATTTCGACATCGTCCGCGAAGCTGCCACCGAACTGGGCATCAGCGAGCCGCCGGAATGATGCGGTCGGTGTGACGACGACATCGTGATCGAATTCGATGACGTCTCGGTCACGTACCGGGGCGGCGTCAAGGCACTGTGCAACG
>Ga0316197_10004037_pt1 | contig 10427 bp, 8 predicted proteins | sample OudBiesiAoxic_MG_FD_204939 | JGI IMG/M metagenome (GOLD analysis project Ga0316197, IMG submission 204939) | Coastal sediment microbial communities from Oude Bieten Haven, Netherlands - site A oxic | ecosystem: Environmental > Aquatic > Marine > Coastal > Sediment | place: Netherlands... | reverse complement strand
AGCTTGACAAGGCTCGCACCATGCTGGGCGATGGCTTTTTCATGACCTTCCCCGGCACCGCGCCCATGCAAACGCTCGAAGAGCTGATCGAATGGTCAAAACCGCGTTACAAGTTCGTCACCAAAACCTACGATGGCTTTGATGCGATGCAGAGCGCCGGCGATGCAGCAATTGTCTATTGCCGCGGCACTCTGCAAGGCGAATACCACGATGACAGCACGTTCGAGGGCATCCGGTTTATTGACCGTTTCGAGATCGAGGACGGAAAAATCACGCGCCAGGACGTGTGGAATGACATGGCAGAAGTCAGGACAATTACATGAGCGAAATTGACCCAATCACCCTTTCTGTTCTTGCAGGTCGCATGGAACAGATCGCCGATGAAATGGACGCAACGCTGTTTCGCGCGGCCTTCAACCCGATTATCGCCGAGGCGCATGATGCCAGCCACGGGCTTTATCATGCCTTGTCGGGCGATACGCTGGTGCAGGGTAAATCGGGCCTGCCGATCTTCGTGGGCGTTATGTCCTTTGCCGTCAAGGCGGTGATCGAAAAGGCGGCCAGGGATGGTGATCTGGAAGATGGCGATATCTATATTTTCAACGATGCCCACATCGGAGGCACGCACCTGTCTGACATGCGCCTCGTGCGGCCCTATTATCGCGACGGCAAGCTGTTTTGTTATCTTGCTTCGGTTGGCCACTGGCATGACGTGGGCGGCGCGGTGCCCGGAAATTATAACCCGGCGGCCACGGATGTTTTCCAGGAGGCGTTCAACCTGCCGCCCGTGAAACTCGCCCGAAAAGGCGAGATTAATCAGGACATCATCGACATCCTGCTGCGCAACACCCGCTTACCGCAATCGGCCATGGGCGATCTCAACGGGCAGCTCGGCGCGCTCGATCTGGGCGTGAAGCGGATGGATGAACTGTTGGATGAATACGGGGCCGAAACGATCTCGGCCGCGCTTCAGGCCTTGGGCGACCGCGCCGAGGCGCTCATGCGGTCCGAACTGACCGATCTGCCCGATGGCCGCTGGGAGGCCGAGGATTTTCTCGACAATGACGGCATCGCCGATGAACCCCTCAAGATCAGGATCGCGCTTGAGATCAGAGGCGATGAAATGACGCTTGATTTCACGGGGTCGTCGCCGCAATGCGTGGGCCCCGTGAACATCGCGCTGCCGACGACCGTGGCAACCGCCTACGTGGCGATCAAACATGTCTTTCCGGCGCTGCCCGCCAATGCAGGCGTGATGCGCCCCATCGATGTGATCGTCCCCGAAGGAAGTCTTTTGGCGGCGCAATTTCCTGCCCCCACGGGTGGCTATACCGAAACCATCCTGCGGATGATCGACGTGGTCTTTTCCGCCTTTGCCCAGGCCGCGCCCGAACGCGTTGTCGCCAATGCCTATGGCACGATCAATGCCCTCTCCATTGCGGGCAAGCGCAGCAACGGCCAGCCCTGGGTGATGTTCTCCTTCTATGGCGGCGGCCATGGCGGCTCGATCCAGACGGATGGGCTCAACCACGGCAATGCGCCGATTTCGACCGCCACGATCCCGCCGATGGAGATTCTCGAGGCGGCCTATCCCGTCATGTTCCGCAAATGGGCACTGCGCCCCGACAGCGCCGGTGCGGGTGCGCACCGCGGCGGGCTTGGCGCGGTCTACGAGATCGAGGTGCTGGAAGAAAACGGCGCCGAGGCGTTCCTTTTCGGCGAGCGCGGGCGCTTTGCCCCCAAGGGCATCGCGGGGGGCGGCGACGCGGCAATGAACGCGTTCCAGTATGAACAGGATGACGGCTGGCACAGCCCGCCGCTGGCCTCGAAAATGCGTGGCATCAAGCTCAAGGCGGGACAGGCCGTGCGGCTTAAAACGCCTGGTGGCGGTGGCTACGGCGCAGCCGCTGAGCGTAGCGCAGAAGCCGTGGCGCGCGATGTGGCGCGCGGGCTTGTGAGCGAGGCAGAGGCGGATGCCACCTACGGCACAGATTGGCGCGAGGGCACAGTATGAGCAGACGCATGATCGGTGTCGATGTTGGCGGCACGTTTACAGACGTCTTTGTGCTCGACGAGGCAGAAGGAACAGCTTCGGTCGCCAAAGTTCCGACAACGCGGCCTGACCAGTCGGGCGGGTTTCTCGATGGCATTGGCCGTGAAGTCAAAGACCTCTCGGAAATCGCCGTGGTCGTTCATGGTACGACGGCGGGCACGAACGCGCTTCTGGAACGCAAGGGCGCCAAGACCGGTGTGATCTGCACCGAAGGTCTCCGCGATGTGCTGGAAATGCGCCGCCGTGACAGGCCGCGCACATGGGGGTTGCGTGGCGATTTCGAACCGGTGGTGGACCGCCGCAGTCGCCTCGAAGTGCCCGAGCGAACCTTGGCCGATGGCACCGTACGCACCCCCGTAGACCTTGATGCCGTGCGCGCCGCTGCCAAAATGTTGCAGGGACAAGGTTGCGAGGGCGTGGCGATTCTGTTTGCCAATTCCTACGCCAACACCGCCAACGAAGATGCTGCGGTCGCCGCGTTGCGCAAGGTCTGGCACAATGAACATGTCTCGGCCTCCTCTGAGATCCTGCCTGAGATACGCGAGTTCGAACGCTTCTCGACCACCGCGCTCAACGCCTATTTGCAGCCCGAGGTGTCGGGCTATCTTGGGCGGCTTGAAAACGCGCTCAAGGCGGGCGGGTTTGATGGCGAGTTCATGATCGTTCAATCCAATGGTGGTGTGATGGCGGTGGATACGGCCTGCCGTCTGCCTGTGCGTACGGCGCTCTCCGGCCCTGCCGCCGGGGTGATCGCCGCAGGCTATATCGCGCAGTCGGCAGGGTTTGAGAACATTATCACCGGGGATATGGGCGGCACGAGCTTTGATGTCTCGCTCATCGCGGAAGGCCAGTCGATGCTGTCGCCGCAGACCTCGATTGATTTCGGCATGGTCGTGCGCAACCCGATGATCGAGATCACCACGATCGGCGCGGGTGGCGGCTCGATCGCCTGGGTGGACAAGGGCGGGCTTCTGAACATCGGCCCTGAAAGCGCGGGCAGCGATCCCGGCCCGGTGGCCTATGGGTTGGGCAACACGCGCCCGACGGTGACGGATGCCAATATTGTGCTGGGCCGCATCGACCCGGACAACCCCATCGGCGGCAAGCTTGAAAGCCTTGATGTCGAGGCCGCGGGCCGCGCGATCGATGAACATGTGGGCACACCGCTTGGCCTGACCACCGTTGAGGCCGCCGAAGCGATCCTGCGGGTCGCCAATAGCCGCATGGCCGGCGCGATCCGCCTTGTCAGCGTGGAGCGCGGCTTTGACCCCAAGCGGTTCGCCTTCATGCCCTTTGGTGGCGGCGGGGCGCTGCATTCCGGTGCCATGCTGGCCGAAGTGGGTATCGCCCGCGCCATCGTGCCGCGCTACCCCGGCGTGACCTCGGCCATGGGCTGCGTCATCGCCGACATGCGGCAGGATTTCGTGCAGACGATCAATTCGCTGGTGGATACGCTCGATGAGGCTGCGCTGGGGGCCTTCATGGAGGACCACGCCGATCAGGGCATGGCGCTGCTTGATGCCGCGCGTACGAACTTCGAAGCGCGCGCGCTCAGCTTTGAACTCGACATGGCCTATATCGGGCAGACACATACCGTTTCCGTCCCGCTCGACGTGAAGGTCGACGGCAGCAAGATCACCGCCCCCAGCCGCGCCGAGATCGAAGAGGCATTTGATGCAGCATACAGCGCCACCTTTGGCAGGCTGCTGAAAAATGGCGTGCGGCGTATTCTCAACCTGCGCAGCGCGGTGACGGGCAAACGGCCCAAATTCGATCTGGGCACGCTAGCCCCCTCGGGCGATGGCTCAACCCAACCGATTGCCCAACGGCAGGTGCATTTCGGCGACAGTTGGCACGACACGGCGATCTATGACCGCCTTGCTCTGCCGGTGGGCACAATAGTCAAGGGTCCTGCAATCCTGACACAGCCAGACACGACCGTGCTCATCGAACCTGATTTGCAGGGCCGGGTCGACCGTTTTGGCAATACAATCATTGAGCCGAAAGAGGAGAGAAGATGAGCGATCCAACCACATGGAACCTCGCGCGCACCGCGCTTCTGACGATCGATCTGCAGAATGATTTCATCCACCCCGAGGGCGCCTATGGCCGCGCGGGCCAGAGCGCCGAAAGTATCGCCGCACTGCCAGAGCGCATTGCACCCTTGGCGCGCGCGCTTCAGGCAAAAGGCGGGCGCTATTTCTCGGCGCAGTTCACCCTAGTCCCCGACAGGGACGGCGAGCCGCTCATTGCGCCGCACCTCAAAAAGCTGCGGCCATTTCTGGGCAAGGGAGATTTCGCCCCCGGCAGCTTTGGCCACACGCTGGTCGATACGCTTCAACCTGCGGATTTTGTAATCGAAAAGGTGGCCTATTCGGCGTTTTACCAGACGCGTCTTGAATATCTCATGCGCGCGGTGGGCATCGAGCATCTCATCGTCGGTGGCATCGTCACGAACGGCGGCGTCGCTTCCACCCTGCGCGACGCGCATCTGCGCAATATCGAAACCGTTATGCTGACGGATGGCTGTGCCGCGTTCAAACAAGAGGTGCATGATGCAACGCTCCTTTCGCTTGGCACGGTAACTCAGCAAATGAGCTGCGATGATGTGCTGGCCTGGATCGAGGGCGCGTCATGAGCCTCAAGACACGCCTTCAGCAAAACGAGATCGTCGTCGCACCCGGCGTTTATGACGGGCTGACAGCCTCGCTCGCTGAGGCGGCAGGCTTTGAAGCGCTCTACTTAAGCGGTGCGGCCGTGGCCTACACGCGGCTCGGGCGGCCCGACATTGGCCTCACCACCGCCTCAGAGATGGCCGACGCGATGACACTCATCGCTGACCGCACGGCGCTGCCGGTGATCATCGATGCGGACACCGGCTTTGGCAACGCGCTGAACGCTCAGCGCACGATGCGGCTTTATGAGCGGGCAGGTGCTTCGGCGCTGCAAATGGAAGACCAGACTTATCCAAAGCGTTGCGGGCATCTGGCTGACAAATCGCTCATCCCGGCTTCGGAAATGGTCGGCAAGATTGCCGCTTTGGCAGATGCCCGCACCAGCGACCAGACCCTCATCATCGCGCGTACCGATGCGATTGCCGTAGAAGGATTTGCCGCCGCCCAAGACCGTGCCGGGGCTTATCTGGAGGCTGGCGCTGATGTGCTTTTCATCGAAGCGCCGCAAAACCGCGACCAACTGGAACAGATCGCGGAGCGCTTTGCCACGCGCGTTCCACTTCTGGCCAATATGGTCGAAGGCGGTGCCACCCCGATCACTGGCGCTGATGATCTGGAAAACCTCGGCTTCTCTATCGTGATCTTTCCCGGCGGAATCGTGCGTGCGCTCGCGCGTACTGCACAGGACTATTATCAAAGCCTTGTCAAACATGGGTCAAACAAACCCTTTGCCGAACGCATGTTCGATTTTGACGGTCTCAACGACGTGATCGGCACGACGGACATGCTTAAAAAAGGCGCGCGCTATGACGGCTCCAACAGTTAAGGCCCCGCCCGAAATCTTCGACCTTGAGGTGGAAACCCTCATCATCGGCGCAGGCGCCTGCGGGCTGATCGCCGCCCTGTCAGCCAACGAAGCCGGGCAAGACGTTCTGGTGATCGAGGCCGATGCCGTTCCGTCAGGATCCACCGCGCTGTCTGCCGGGCTGATCCCCGCCGCGGGCACTCGGCTGCAACGGAAGGCTGGTGTCTGCGACAGCCCGGCACAATTCGCCGCCGATATCCAAGCCAAGGCCCATGGCGAGAACGATCAAGCTCTGGTCGATCTCATGGCACAGAATGCGGCCTCGGTGATCGACTGGCTGACAGAGGTGCACGGCCTGCCGTTCTCGGTCGTTGACGATTTCGACTATCCCGGCCATTCCAGCCGCCGCATGCACGGGCTTCCCACGCGCGCTGGCGCAGAACTTATTGACGCATTGCGAAGCGCCGTCGAGCGCGCCGGCATCGACATTATCTGCGAGCGCCGTGCTGAAACGCTTTATTTTGCCGATGGATTGGCCCATGGCGTCGCCGCCCGCCGTCCCGATGGCGGGGTCGAGACGATCGGGTGCGCCCGGCTCATTCTTGCGTGCAACGGCTTTGGCGGAAACCGCACATTGGTCGCCCGCCATATGCCCGAGATCGAAGAGGGCCTCTGGTTCGGCCATGATGGCAACCGCGGCGAAGCTGTGCTTTGGGCCGATCAGATTGGCGCAGCGACAGAACACCTAGGCGCCTACCAGGGCCATGGCAACGTGGCGCACCCGCATGGTATCCTCATCACATGGGCGACGATGACCGAAGGCGGCGTACAAGTGAACCGCGCAGGCGAGCGATTTTGGAACGAAGCACGGGGTTATTCCGAAGCGGCACGCGCCGTGCTGTCGCAACCGGGCGGCGAGGCCTTTGCCATCTTTGATGCGCGCATCGCCGCTATCGCCCGGCAATTCGAAGATTTCAAACGCGCCGAAGCGCAGGGCGCGATCAAGACAGCCGAAACACTGGAAGCGCTGGCAATTGCCTTCGGTATACCAGCTGACACATTTCGCAAAACGATCGATGACATCCCGTCAAACGGCACAGACAGTTTTGGCCGCCACTTCGGGCCGACTGTTCTTACCCCGCCTTACTGCGGCGTGAAAGTCACCGGTGCTCTGTTTCACACTCAGGGCGGTTTGCGCGTCGATAGGGCGGCACGGGTCATGAACCGCGAAGGCAAGCCAATCCCCAATCTATACGCGGGTGGCGGCGCAGCCTGCGGCGTGTCCGGTAGCACCGACACTGGCTATCTGTCCGGCAACGGATTGCTCGCCGCTGCTGTATTGGGACGCATTGCAGGAAACGGCACCACCGCTTGATGAACGCAACTGTTCAAACCCAAGCTTGATGCAGGAGTGCCAGAGGCTCCCCATGACTTCAGAATTCCAGGCCCAAAGCCAATGTCGTCATCATCGGCGGCGGCTTTCTGCAAGTCGCTGGAAGGGTGCGCCAATCCGGTCGGCACTACCTTGGCCCTGGGCCGCTCAGCCGTGGAGCGCAGATCGTCTGGCTGAACATGACATGAGGTCGGGCGCATGCGAGGCGGGTTCATGGCCACGGCCAAAGGGCGCGACGGCATCGCTCCGGCCTTTGTTTTACCCGAGTACGGAACGGATCCGTTGTTGATCGCGCTAGGAAGAGAAGCATTGGCGGCACATTCACATAAACTGAAAAGTCTGAAACCCGAGAAACTCGCGGCGGCGAACGAACTAGCATAAATGAGACTTTTCGCTGCGACCGGACACGCCGCAAGCTGCGCCGGAAATGGTCACCGCAGCAGATCGCAGGGTGGCTGAAGCGCAAGCATCCGAAGGAAGAGCAATAGCGCGTGTCCCACGAAACGATTTATCGTTGCCTTTATGTTCAAACCCGCGGGGTTCTGAAAAAGGAATTGCAAGACTGTCTGCGTTGAACCTCGCGCTCGTTGTTCGTCATTGAACTTACCTCCGTCCAAAATCTGGGAATTTACAGAAGGTGTCCCGCAGGTCCGTACGTATCTACAATATACGATTTGAACATCTTAATCTTAGAAAAGACGTCCCGTCGGTCGATGAAGCCGCAGCCGCTCAACGGCCCATTATTTCAGTCAGTCTGCTTTGCCAATTGGGTGCTTGTTTGCAGCTCATGTGCCTCAGCGTTTTCGAGAATGACTGTTCGCGTATTGTAGGCGAGCTTTGTTCCCGCCCCTACGACTGCCCCGCGCAGGGCGAGCGTCAGCCGCCCGCACACTTCCAGATAAGTTTGGTAGGATGTGGTTTTCGCAAAGATATAGATCGTGATTTCGATAGCACTGTCCGAAAGCCCTACAGGCACGACAAAACACAGAAGGCTGCCATCTGTAACGAATTCGCCGCTTTTCTCGATATACTCACGCAGGTCCGCGCAGATCGCGTTTACCTGCTTGTCCGTCGCTGCCAACTCAACCCCGAAAGTCCAATTGACCTGTCGATGATCCATCCGGTTGTAATTCAGCAGAACCGAATTCGCGAGGTTGCTGTTGGGAACATACCGGGGCACACGGTCAAATCCCATGACCGTGGTCGACCGCAAATCCAAACTGACCACGGTTCCTTCGACACCGTTTTCCACCTTGATCCAGTCACCGGGGCGAAAGCGCCGCTCGCTGATGTTATTCAGCCCAGCCACGAAGTTGCTCACGAAGTCTTGCGCCGCGATGGCCACGCCTGCACCCAGAACGCCCACACCAGTCAAAGCCCCGGATATATCCACCCCCCAGACTTTCGTGACTGTGGCAAAAGCCATGACAGCAACCGCCAGACGAAACAGGCTCACCATCCAGCTCTTATCGGCCTCCAATTCGGTACTTGAGGCAGAGTTCAACCTTGCGATGATCCGGTCAGCGCGCCGATAAAGCGTTCCGTAGAGCGCGAGAACAACAAATGTGGTCAAGATGCGTTGCAAAACGCCATCCACTTTCGCGGGCGGTGACAGAATATTCAGTGCCATCAAAATCGCGATGGCTACAACAAGGGTCTGGACCGCCTCGTTTATGTCGGAACGCGCATGACCGCATAGCTTTATTTTGATCGCTGAACAAAGCCACACGATGATCGACGTGACAAGAGCGGAAAGGGGTCGGCGCAATAGTATCGTCAAGCCGATCAGGATCGCGGCGGCGAGCAAGCGATCCATGTCGAGATCTTCGAACCAACCTTCTGCGCGCCCGACAACAAGGCTGAATTTTTCGCCTAAATCCAACACTGTACGACCCCCATAACCGTCCTGTTTCTGCCATGACGAATACGATTAGCGCACTCTGGCAAAACATGCATGGTCTTACTGTAAAACATGCGCTTATAGAAGCCTGGAACGGCGAGATAAAGCTCACGTAGCAGCCAATGCGCACGGTTGGCACACACCGGCACTTGCAAGAGCGATTTGACGCTCTGGCCGATGTATCGATGTCGCGATCCCCTCCGAAAAGCGTAGGATCTGATGCAATTGTGAAACAGAGCCAGGTTTTGAATTTACCGCCCGAATGCGCGTTTCAGACCATACGGCTCTCACCAATATCCTTGCCACGATCGAGCAGATCATTGCCCAGCCCGGTGCGAATTCGGTCAGAACCAGCGCCCAAGCGCAGCCAATGGCGGTGTGACCGGAAAGGTAGGAGCCGTCGGCCCGCAGTTTGTCGATTTCGTCAGGCGTGCAAACGGGGGCCCCGTTCCACATCAACGGGCGGTGGCGCTGATACTTTTCCTTGGCGTAATAGGTCGACAGACCGGCGTCCGTCAGCGTCCGGATCGCCGCAGTTCTTGGGCCAATCCCATCTAGTCTCTTCTTTCAGCTGCAAATACAGACAAAGAGATGAGCCTGAAAAACGAGTGAAGCCGTTCCCTCTAAAGGAACGGCTTCAGCCTAAACCAAAAATGCCACAAGTGAGCACATAAAACACAACCCCGCCCACTACCTAGAGGTAATCCTCTGAGATAGCGCGACATGTAGTGCCGAGCGCTATCACTGGCAACCTCAATAGAACAGTGGGAGTGCCATGTATGGCATTTTTGCATCACGGATCACTTAGCTGCGGTGACCGGCACGCAAACGATACGGAATGTCCATATTTGCCAACGTCCCAGCCTACTAGGAATGCACGCTGTTGGACTGGTTGATTTGGCTTGGGATTCTGATGCAACTGGGAAAGTCCTCGCTGCCAATCACAATACAACTCAGCGACCGTATTCGATATCGGTAGACAAACCATATCAAGATCATCTGGGACAGGATCAATGGATCCGGAGTTGCTTTCTGTGAAGTGGCCTGCTGTTGGCTTTGGGATCTAGGTTCTCGAATAGCGGTGCTGCCAGACTAGTGTTGCGAGTCATTCAAGATGGAATTTTGAGCAGTCAAGGATAGGCGGTAACCGCTGATATGGGAGGCTGGTTTCAAGACCCCTAAGCCCATTTTTTTTGTCATTCACTACAAAGCAGATTGAGGCTGGCCCACGCGTGGTTGAGGCGTGCCGCAAGGCCTTGGTTGCTATGGCCGCAATCCATAACAGTATAAAGAAGGATAGGGATCAGATGCCGTCTGAGATGAATTGGTTGAGACGGTGATAACCAAAATGCCAGGCTGAAGCCGCTCAGTCTGATCTGTCTTTGGACAATGCTATGTTGCAGGATCCGGTCGATCGCAAGCACTAAGGCGGACGCAACCTACCCGTGAAAATCCAACCACTTCCTCAACTCTTACACAATCGTGACACAATCTGTTGCGCATCTGGCAACAATAAAATTGACAGTGGCGCTGGCAGAAACGAAGCGCGATGGCAGATGCGAAAGCCCAAAAAAACATGGGCACAGAGCGGAAAAAGACCA
>Ga0316197_10004035_pt1 | contig 10428 bp, 11 predicted proteins | sample OudBiesiAoxic_MG_FD_204939 | JGI IMG/M metagenome (GOLD analysis project Ga0316197, IMG submission 204939) | Coastal sediment microbial communities from Oude Bieten Haven, Netherlands - site A oxic | ecosystem: Environmental > Aquatic > Marine > Coastal > Sediment | place: Netherlands... | reverse complement strand
GCGCGATCGCGTCACGTCGCCCCGGCGCTCATCGCCGACTCGCTGTGGATCGGCTTTCGACGCAGCGCCCGGCGACGGGTTGCATCCGAGGTCCCCGTCGCAGGCGACATGCTCGGGACGCAGGCGGCGCCACAGCGCGTCGCCGACCCGATCACGGCGTTGGCGGGCACCGTGCGCGCCGCGGCCCGAGCCGGGGTGCCCGCCGCCGACCTCGAACTCATCCGCACGATCGCCGCATCGGGCGGGCCGACGAGAGCGGCACGAAAGTGCGCTGTGACCGTTCGCACGATCCGGAACCGTCGAGACGCGGCGGCGAGGAGGATCCGTCGCGCGCTCGGATCCGAGTGGGCCGACTGGACCGATCCGCTCGTCGCGGCCTGACGTTCACTCGCGCACGATGCGCCCGGCGAGGAAGTCGATCGACCGACGGACCGTGGCGGCGACCCGCCGCTCCTGTTTCGGCGCTTCCATGAAGCGCATCGTGGCATCGAGCGGCAACGACGTCCGACGCCGCCGCGACTCCATCGCGGCGGCGCGGGACGTCTTCACAGCATGGGCGTGGACGATGAACGCCGTGGTCCCGTCGAGCAGCGAACGTCGCTGCAAGCCGTCGCCGTACTCGAACACATCGGTCGACAGCGGCCGGACCGACGCCCGCTCCCCCACGGTCGTGTGCCACTCGTGTCGCCCCGTCCAGTGCGCGAGGAACGCAGTGAAGAACACGAGCCGGACGAGGTCGTCGGTGACGCCGGGATCGCGACCCTCGTCGAGCGCTGCATCGTGGTGCCATCGCACCGCATTGGCGTAGGTGAGCCCGTGGGTGATGTCGAGCCACCCGAAGTCGTCGTCGAAGTCGAATTCGCCGGCGACGTCGTAGCGGAGCATCCGTTCGCTCACCGCGTCGACGACGGCGTCGAGCACACCGTGCGGGCCTGCACCTGCGCGAAGTGCCTCCGCCACCGCCTGGACCGGAGCCGTGCGGTCCGAGCCCAGCAGCGCGGACGCGAGCCGACCGTCGTCGACCCAAGCTTCGTCCGCGTCGACGGCGGCGAGCGCCTCGAGGTCGACCCCGGCGAGCGTCTTCATGAACGGTCGCATGTACGGGAGCGTGTCCTCCCGGGTGCCGTACACGATCGTCGGCACGAGGTGACCCAGGACCGTGTCGGCGCGCGTCCAGCCGACCATCTCGAGCAGCTCGAACGCCTTCTGGCTGTAGATCGCCCCGTGCCCGTAGGAGAGGTGGTGATCGCTGACGACCGCTTCGAACCACCGGCGCAGCTCGGACGCAGGGTCGCCGCGATGGATGGCGGCACGCAGGATCGCCTGGGCGTCCGCGACCGACTCGCGTTCGACGGCCTGCCGGAATCGGGCGAGCGTGATCGTTGCTGCGTCCGTCGCCGGCGCCGGAAGCGAGCGGGAGCGACGGTCGCGCTCGGATTCGGCGACACCGGCGACGCCCTGCACGAGGGGGAGTGCCCGCTCGTCGCCGGCGTAGAGGTCGACCATGGCGAGGCAGTCGGTCGCTGCTGCGATCGAGTGCCCCCAACCGTCTTCGGCGCGCGGGGCACCGTGTGCGATCGCCTCCCACATCACGTCGGCCGGATCGGCGTCGGCGTGAAGCAGACGAACCACGTCGCGGCTGACCTGCCCGACGTCGTCGCGTTCGATGCCGCGCCGCAGGCTGGCAAACCGACGCGCACGCAGCTCGGCGGGCTCCGGCTGGTTCAACGTGACGCGTACGGCGCCGTCGTCGCCGACCTTCACGTCATGGCTCGTGACATCGTCCTGTCCGAGCACGCAGGTGCCGTCGGTGACACGGAACTTCCAGTTGTGCCAAGCGCACGTCAGCAGGTCGCCGTCGAGGTTCCCCTGGGTGAGGCCATAGCCCTCGTGCGGGCACGCGTGGTCGAGGGCGTGGACGCCGCTCGCGGTTCGCACCAGGCAGACGCGTTGGCCGTCGACCCGGATCATCTTCGTCGAGCCTTCCGGCAGGTCGGCGAGCTGCGCGACGGGCTCGATCGCCGGGGCGGAGGTGTCGGTGGTTGCGTTCATGGTCAGCGACCGTAAGACTTCAACAATGGTTGAAGTCAAGGGTCGATCGATGACGATCGGTGAGCTCGCCGAACGCGCCGGTCTGGCGACGTCGGCGATCCGCTTCTACGAAACGCACGGGCTGATCACGGCGGAGCGCAACTCGGCCGGCCATCGCCGGTATCGACCCGATGCGCTCCGGCGGGTCAGCTTCATCAAAGTTGCCCAACGCATCGGCTTGAGCCTGGGCGAGATTCGCGACACGCTGAGCTCGCTCCCGCAGTCGCGTACGCCCACACGCCGCGACTGGGCGATCGTCGCACGCGGGTGGCAACCGATCATCGAGGAACGCATCGCCCTGCTCGAAGCGATGCGCGAGAAGCTCGACGGGTGCATCGGCTGCGGCTGCCTCAGCCTCGACACATGTGAGATCTACAACCTCGACGACGAAGCCGGTCGCCTCGGCGCCGGTCCACGTTGGCTGCTGGGCGATCGTTCCAGCGCCCGCTGATGCAGGGGGCGTGACATTCGTCAGCGTCGGTGCATCAGGGTCGATTGCGGTCGCGGTTTCGCAGCGAGGCCGTAACATGTCCGACATCGACGAGCGACCCCCCAGTGCACGGCGTGAAACTTCACGCGCTCGACCCGGTGACGCCGGGGCGGCGAATCGCGCCCCGATCATCGCGGCGACCGCACTGATCGCCGTGATCGTCGGCGTCGGCGTCGTCGGCGCGACCGGGAGCGAGGATTCGAGCCCGACCACACCCCCGTCGCAGACCGTCGAACCGTTCACCCCTGCCTCGACCATCGCCGCCCCGACCACCGTCGCAGCACCGACGACCATCGCCGCACCGGTGCCGCCGCTCAGCCAGCCGCTCGCACAGGGCATGCAGGGTGCCGAGGTGCAACAGCTCCAGGATCGGCTGAAGGAGCTGGGCTTCGATCCCGGCCCGTCCGACGGCATCTTCGGCCTGATGACCACACAGGCGGTGTGGGCGTTCGAGAAGCTCGTGCTCGGCGTCCCCCGTGCCGAAGCGACGGGTCGCATCGACGAGGCCCGCTGGCAGACGCTGATGGGCGACGTCAGGATCACCCCGCGGCGCCCGACCAACGGTCAGGCCGACCACACCGAGGTGTACCTCACCGAACAGGTGATGGTCGTCTTCCAGCGTGACGTGCCGGTCCTCGTCTCCCACATCTCGACCGGCGAACTCGATGCCAACGGCGAGCCGGCCGAGTACTGCGAGGAAGCCACCTACGACACCGACGCACAGGGCCGCGAGCTCGAGGAGCCGGTCACCAAAGCGATCTGCGCCCTCGCCAAGACTCCCGGCGGGGTCTTCACGTACAACCGCCAGGTCGAGGGCAAGCGCGTCAGCCCGCTCGGCGGCATGTGGAATCCGGTGTACTTCAACTACGGGATCGCGGTCCACGGCGCCGAGAACGTCCCGCTCGAACCTGCCTCGCACGGCTGCGTGCGCATCCCGATGCACATCTCGGAGTACTTCCAGGACCTCATCTCGATCGGCGATCGGATCCTGGTCTGGGACGGCAAGCAGGAGCCCGAGAACGTTTCGGAGCGCGACTCGTTGCCGTCGTTCGACTACCCGGACCCGTCGGTGACGACCACCACCACGACGCTGCCGCCCGAAACCACCACCACCGTGCCCGAGACGACCACCACCGCACCGGCACCCACGGCCACCACCACACCTGCGCCGACGACCACGTCGACCACCACCGTGCCGAACGAGACCACGACGACGACCACGACCACGACGCTGGTCGCGCCGCCCGCCGACGACTGACGACGACGAGCCATCGGTCACCGACGCGCGGTCGGTCCGACATCGGGTGCTCGGGTGCGGGATGATCGGGTGATGGCAGAGCTCAACGGTCAGGTCGTCGCGGTCATCGGTGCGAGCGGCGGGCTGGGGACCGCGATCACGGACTCGCTGCGCTCGCGTGGTGCCACGGTCGTCACCGTGAATCGGTCGGGTGGGGCCGATCTGCAGCTCGACCTGCGCGACGCCACCGCAGGAGACGCACTCGTCGAGTACGTGCAGTCGGCCCACCACCGCCTGGACGGCGTGGTGGTCGCTGCGGGCATCGTCGCATTCGGCGATCTCCTCGACACCGACGACATCACGGTCGAGGAGCTGTTGCTGACGAACGCGATGGGACCGATCTGGCTGGCCAAACGCGTGGCGCCGTTGCTCGCCGAATCCCAGGGTTTCTTCGTGAACATCTCCGGCGTGGTCGCCGAGACGCCGATGCCCGGCATGGCCGCCTACTCGGCCTCGAAGGCTGCCGCTGCGGCAGCCACGGCGGCGCTCACCAAGGAGTGGCGCCGCAAGAAGATCCGGGTGCTCGACGCACGGCCGCCACACACCGAGACCGGTCTCGCCACACGACCACTCGAAGGCACCGCACCCAAGATGCCGGAGGGTCTGGCTCCGAGTGTGGTCGCCGAACGGATCGTGGAGGCGATCCTCGCCGGCGACCGCGAGTTGTCAGGTTCCGACTTCGGGAACGGTGAGCGCAGCGCGGATGGCACCGCGTAGGTAGCGCTCGAGCTCCTCGCGGCTGTGGTTGCGCTCGTGCATCACGTAGTCGATCGCCTGGAAGCTGAGCACCTGGTCGATCGAGGTGATGCGGAGCTCACACTCCTGCGGCGTGAACTCCTTGAGCTCGTTGTGGAACTGGTCGTGGATCTGCCCGCGCGAGATTCGCCGCGCGTTCTGGAAGTGCTCGTAGATCTTTCGGTTGGAGAACGACTGCACCATGGCCGCGCGCACCATGTCGGCGATCTGGAAGTACAACTCGACACGCGCGTCCACCATCGCATCGATGCGGTGATCCAGCGGATCGGTCGGCTTCGCGTCGCCTGACGCCTTCATCACCAGCGGCTGGATCCAGGCCATCGCCCGGTCGGTGGCCGCATCCATCATCTCCGAGCGATCCTTGAAGTAGCGGTACACCGACCGGTACGAGACACCGGCACGATCCGCGATGTCGTCGATCGACGGGTCGTCCTCACCTTCGGTCGTCAGTGCGACCAGCGCATCGAGGACGGCATCGCGGTTGCGCTCCCGGCGCGCCGAGCGCCCATCAGACATTTCCACCATCGACACGAGTCTAGGCCCCTTGACCAACGTCGTCCGAATATTCTGTCGCAACAACAGTCAATAGCTGTGAGCTACGCGGCGAGATGACCGTCGATGATGTTGACGCTGCGGTCGCAGAACTGCGTGATCCGCTCGTCGTGGGTGACGACGATCGCCGAGATGCCGCGCTGCTTCATCTCGGTGCGGATCAGCTCCATCACCTGCTCGCCGAGTTCGGTGTCGAGCGCGGACGTCGGCTCGTCGAACAGCACCAGCTTCGGATCGTTCATCAGCGCTCGCCCGATCGCGACGCGCTGGCGCTGGCCGCCGGAGAGCTGCCCGGGCAGGTTCTTCTTGCGATCGGCCAGTCCGAGTTCCTCGAGCAACTGGTCCGCACGCTGCTGCGCCGCCTTTCCCGTTCGCTTCCCGAGTTCGTCGACGACGGTCAGGTTCTCCTTCGCGTTGAGAAAGGGGACGAGGTTGACCGACTGGAAGACGAATCCGACCGCCTCCTGTCGGAACTTGGTGAGCTGCTTGTCGCCGTAGTCCGAGATGTCCTCGCCACCGACGACGATGCGCCCCTCGGTTGCCGAGAGGATGCCCCCTGCGATCGAGCACAGCGTGGTCTTGCCCGACCCCGACGGGCCGACGAGCGCAACGATCTCGTCGTCGGCGACGGTCAAGGTGGCGTGGTCGAGCGCGACCACGTCCGAGCCGTCACCCATGGTGTAGATCTTGCGGACGTCGGACAGTTCGAGGGCGTTCATGACGTGGTTCCGATGGCTGAGGCCGGGTCGACGCTGAGGACCCGACGGAGGGAGAAGGAACAGCCGACCGCAGCGGCCAGCAGGAGGAGCGCCGCGCTCGACAGGATCGAACCGGCGGACACGTAGATGGGGATCGAACCGGGCGGAATGACCACGTCGAGCAGGATCACCAGGATCCCGGCGACGGTCGACGCGATGAGCGTGACCACGACCGCCTGGACGAGCAGCCCGCCGAAGATCGTCAGCGACTTGGCGCCGAGCGCCTTGAGGACACCGTAGAGACTGAGTCGTTCGACGGTGAGCAGCGCGAAGAACAGGCCGATGACGACCAACGCCACCGCGATCGTGACGCCGATGATCTGGTTGAACGTGCCCTGCTGTTCCTCGACGCCCGGAATCGCGTTGACGGCATCGGCCACGGTGTAGCTGTCGGTGGCGCCGTCCGTGGCCGCGTCGATCCGTTCGGCGAGCTCGGCATCGCCACGTACGACGAGCGCTTGCCAGACACCGTCCGCGAGTTGAGCATCGGGACGGTTCTCGGACAGCGTGGACCGCCACGTCGCCTCGGAGGTCCAGAGCCCGCCCTGCCCGTTGAAGCTGGTGTCGGAAACGAACCCGATCACCTCGACAGGGGTCCGGGCCGGGCCGAGCAGGATGGTCATCCCCTCCTCCACTCCATCGACCTCGAGCACCTCGTCGGCGTACGCCTGACCGTCGGCCGGCGGCTCCGGGACCCCCTTCGGCGCGATCTCGTAGCCGAACAGCGCCACGTTCGCGAGGTCGCGCGGACCGTTGCCCGGCACCCTGGCACCGAGCTGGACGAGGCCGATCCCACCGACCTCGGTGACCCCGTCGAGAGACTCGACCTGCATCCGGACGTCGACGTCGAGACGGCTCCTGGGGAACGAGGCCTGCGCCGTGCTGGAGTAGACGATCGCATCGACGTCCTGGGCTCGAATCGCACCGGTCGACGACCGGATGAGCCCGTCGAGCAGGCTGCCGAGGAACATCAGCAGGATGGCGATCAAGGTGATGATGAGCGTCGCGGTGGCGAAGCGTCCGGGGCGCCGCCGAAGTTCCTTGAGTGCGAGGTTCATATTCCGACACCTGCCCCCGTCGTCGCCTCGATCGGATCGATACGCAGCACGCGACGTGCGGCGACGAGCGCACTCGCGATGCCGAGAACGAGGAGCAGCACCGTCCAGAACACGACGGCGCCGGACTCGTAACGCAGCGACAGGCCACCGAGTCGCAACTGACTCACCGGGTAGTAGAGCGCGGTCCCCACGAACAGGCCGGCCCCGATGATCAGCACGACCTGGATGAGCAGCGACGCCACCAGTCGACTCGCGGGCGCACCGATCGCGCGCAGGAGGGTGAGCGAGTTCGCCTTCTGGAAGGTGACGATCAGGAAGAACAATCCGGTGACACACGGGACGACGAGGCCGTACAGCAGGAAGATCAGCCGGAACGACTGCTGCACCTGGGACACGCCGGGCGTCTCGGCGGCGGCATCGGCCCGGGTGAGCGCATCGAACTCGAGCGACCGGGCGTTGATCGCATCGACCAGCTGACCGTCGGTGACGCCGTCGGCCGGCGCGACGACCATCACGTTCGGCAACGGTGGCCCGGCGTCGGGGTTGACCGACTGGACCGCAGACGACCACGTGTCGTACGACGTGAACAACGTCGGCGCCACGTTGAGCTGGATGTCGTCGGCGAGTCCGACGACCTCGACGGTGAAGCCCCCGGGCTGGAGGACGACCGTGTCGCCCACGGCGAATTCGAAATCGCCGCCGGTGCTGGCGACCGCCTCGAGCTCGGCGGTCGGATATCGCCCGTCGACCAACTCCCTCGGCGCGCCGAGGCCTTCACCGTCAGCACCGAGTTCGTAGCCGATGATCGTCGTGTCGAAGGTGATCTCGGCGCGTGTGGGTAGCCCGGTGAAGGTGCCCTGGCCGAGTCGGCCCACCTCGCCGATCTCGTCGACGCCACGCAGTTCCGCTTCGAGGTCGGGGGTGATGATGCTGCCCTGGACGACCCGCTGGCCATCGACGGAGTAGACGAGCACCGGCGCGTTCTGATTCCGGATCGCGCCGACGAACCCGGTGATCAGGCCGTTCTGCAGCGATTGCTGGAAGAGGATCAGGAAGACGAGTAGCGCGATGGCCGCAACGAGCAAGCCGAAGCGTGTCTTGGCACGCGACATCTCTTTGAGAGCGAGGAACATGGTGCGGATCGTTGTCAGCGGGGCGGACCGGTGACCCTACCGAGTGTGTTCGTTGCCGACGTCCGCCGCAGATCGCCGTCGGACCGTTCGGCCCAGAACGCGAACGAGTGGACCCGTTGCCGGGTCCACTCGCAGCGTGCGTCGAGGAGTCGGTCAGGCGCTCGGCTCGGGCACCTTGCCGTCCTGGAGCATGGCGTCGGGGATGCGGTCGGGGACCTGGTCCTCGGGACGCTTGCCCCGGCTCGCCCAGATCGTGCCGGCGCCGGCCAGCATGAGGGTCAGGCCGAGCCCTCCGAAGAGTGCGGCCATCGCCAGGCCCATCTGGAGCGTCGAGTGCGTCACGGTGCCGACACCGAGTTCACCGAACAATCCGTGGACGGTGCCCGACCACGCCTGCTCACGGGCCGGCCCTTCCAGTGGGTGCATGCGATCGAAGTCGGTCCAGTACTTGCCGTCGACGTCGACTTCGTAGGTGCCCGCAGCGAAGGTCTCGCCCTCGTATTCGACGGCTTCGTCGAGCACGACCTCCTGGGTGCCGTGGAGCACGTGGAATCCGACGGTGGCCATCTGGAACATGTATTCCGTCCCGGTGTTCACGAGCGGGTCGTTCGGGTCGAGGTCGCTCTCGACGATCGGGTACCGCCAGTCGTCACGCAGCAGCTCCATGATCGCTTCGGCCCCTTCGGTCGTCCCGCGATCGGTCAGTTGACCGTCCTCGTTGTACGTCAGGGTGACGTTCTGCGCCTCGCTGAACGCTTGCAGCGAGTCGTAGCCGTCCTGAACTCGGGTGTACGCAACTCCGCCGGCGACGGCGAACGCCAGCCCCGCTACGACGAGGAAGACCCCGAGGATCGTGAATCGCTTGTTCATGATGAACCCTTCTTCTCCGCTTGTGATCTGATTCACAAGCTCTTGGAGATCAAGGTGTCCGCAAAAGATCCATCTCAATAGGGTCCTTCGACCCATCCCGGTGATCTCGCGAGCCCGGCGCTGCGACGCCGACGGCCGGCAGCCTCAGGAGACCGGTTCGGACCACTCCGACGAGAAGAAGTCGTTCGACTCCTCGTTGCCGTACAGCGCCCACAGCACGAACACTCCGACGAACAACGAGAACACCGCGCGATAGGTGAACCCGCCGACGTGGTGGGCGGCGACCACGTACATCGCGACCACCATCGTCAGCCCCTGGACGATCGCGACGAACACTCGCATGCCGCGGTTGCCGCGCATCAGCCCGGCACCGACGATCACGAGCAGCACCGCCGACAGCAGCTCGGCGACGATCGTGGCGGTGAACGCCCCGCTCGTCAGTGGCGATCCCTCCTGCTCGAGGAAGTCGAGGATCGGCCCCCGCCAGATCAACATCGTGAGCGCTGCGGTGACGGCGAGCGCCGCCTGGATGAACAGGATCGCAGCGATGAACGTGACGACGCCGGGGCGCCGCACGTCGGGGAGGAGGGGTGTGGTGTCGGACATGGCTGACCTTTCGACGTGGAGGGGACGGGACCGCGGCGGGAGATGATCAGTGTTGCCCGACACCTTGCACGAGCACGGGACACGGGGCGTGGCGCACGACGTGGTCCGACGTGGAACCGAGCACGGCGCGACGCAGTCCGCCGCGTCCGCTCGTCCCGATCACCACCACGCTGGCCGGCAGGTCGGCCGCCAGCTCGCAGATCGCCCGGCCCGGCCGCCCGACGATCGCCTTCAACTCCACATCGTCGAGCTGCAGTGCGTCCTTCGTGCCCTCGAGGATCCGCATCGCAGCGAGGTCGCCGGTGGTCTCGATCAGACCGCCGACGTCCTCGGTCGACTCGTCGATGGTGAAGCCGGAGCCCGTGGTCGTGTCGGCGGCGACCGATGACTCGACGGTGACCAGCACCGTCCGATCGGCCGGGGCCAGCAACGGCAACGCCGTTCGCAGCGCCTCGATCGACACCTCGGAGCCGTCGGTACAGAGCAGGACGATGGTCGCCATGAGCTCCAGTCTCGCAGACGTCAACCCCGGTGAAACGAGGCGTTGGAGGCGAGTTGTTCGCGCCACCCATGGCGCGGCGAGAACCCGACGAGACGTTTGGCCCTGTCGTTTGCGTAGAACGTCTCGAATTCGCCGAGTTCACGGCGCAACGGCACATCGGCGTAGAACCGTGCCCGAACCTCGGCGCTCGTGATCGCCACCGACGTGTCGTCGTTCGAGACGTTGAACACCTGGTAGCCCAGCCCGTCGTTGCGGAGGCAGCAGTCGACCATGTGCCCGAGGTCGCGGGCGTCGATGTAGGCGAAGATGTTTCGC
>Ga0316197_10004034_pt1 | contig 10430 bp, 8 predicted proteins | sample OudBiesiAoxic_MG_FD_204939 | JGI IMG/M metagenome (GOLD analysis project Ga0316197, IMG submission 204939) | Coastal sediment microbial communities from Oude Bieten Haven, Netherlands - site A oxic | ecosystem: Environmental > Aquatic > Marine > Coastal > Sediment | place: Netherlands... | reverse complement strand
GCACAAACGGATCTCTTCGAGTTCGCTAACGCAGTCGATGGCCAACGCCTGAGTGCGACCCTGCGGACCGCACCCGATGACGGCCCCGACGCGGGCATCGGTCCGGGAGAGAAGCTCCGTGGCGACGCCACTCGCAGCCCCGGTCCGCAGCGCCGTGAGAAAGGTCCCGTCGCACAACGCCTGCGGTTGGCCCGTCTCCGGATCGAGCACCAGGACCAGGCCGTGGACCACGGGCTCGCCCCGTTCGCGGTTTCCCGGAAAGACCGAGACCGTCTTCGTTGCCAGCCCCAGACCGTCGACGTGGGCTCCCATCAGCAAGGTTGTCCCACCTGCCGCCGGCACGTCCACCGCGGTCCTCGGCGGTGTCGAGGCGCGGCCCGCCGACAGTCGCGAGAAGGCATCCTTGACACCTTCGATCGATTCTTTCATCGACAGCGCCCGTGCCAGGTCGTCCGCCGAGAGTACGAGCAACTTCATGGCGTCCAGTCTTTCACGTCGGCCGCCCCCGTCAAAACGTCCAGCCCAGACCGGCCGAGATGGTGTAGTCGTCCGAGGACGCCTCTTCGTTGGGAGGTTTGCTGTCGAAACTGTAGATTCCCGTGAAGTCCAGAAAGAAATCCTTGACCAGCTCTTGTCGCAGGCTGGTATCCACCTGGGACCGGACGCGCCCGCTCTCGGTCAAGCTGGGGTAGACGTACCACCTGAAATAGAAATTCGTCTTGGGAGACTTGTACTTGTAGATCGACCAGTCGACGCTGAACATCGCCTCCACGCTGCTGTTGTCCTTCTGGTCGGTGACGTTCTCTCGGTTCAGCGAGAGACCGGCCGATACGGTCAGTTTCTGCCGCACCGCCTGGACGAGGGACCTCGTCCCGTTCAGACCGAACAAGGTGCGGAAGTCGATGCCCAGTTCGTCGTTCTGCTGGAACTGGAGCGATCCACCGACGGCGTAACGGTGTCCCAGAAACCAGTCCTGCGCGAAACCCAGATTGTTGTTCTTGGTGGTGGGCTGCTCCGAGGTCGAAGATAGGGCCACTCTGAGATTGACCTTGGACAAGAACTTGCGCGTGCGCCGCTCGGCGTCACCCATGAGCGACATCTGGACGACCTCCGTCGCCTTGGTCGCCTGGAGACCGACACTCAACGATCCGTCGAGTGTTCGCCAGAAGCCGTGCTTGATCCGGGTGATTGCCACCACCTCGGTCATCTTCAGGTCAATCTGAAATTCGCCGATCCCGACCCGCAGCGCGCGATCCTCGTCCGGTTCGAGGAATACGCCGTAGTAGTACTCGCCGTCCTTGGCTTCGACCTGAAAGGTGAGCTCGCTGACCAGTCGCAGGACGTCGACCCACTCGACCGACACGGTGCTCATCGAATCGGTCTTGTACCGCAGCAGACCCTGGTTCAGTTCCTTGATCTCGCCCGTGACCCTGTCGCCGTTCACGAGGCTGACGATGTCGGTTCTCGCGGCCTCGACCGGACCCACGGCCGTCATCAGGATCACGGCGATTGCGCAGACGCCCGCGGCGGTGCGGAGACAGTCGACTGCCACCGGGGTGCCCCGAAAAGTCCCACGATCCTCGGCTTTCCACAATCTTCGCACCACCACGGGAAGAAGCGGAATGGTACCAGAGGCCAGGCCCATCGCGAATCCGGGCAGGCCCACCGTCGCTGCCTTGGCTGAACGCCCCCCAACAAAAGATCAATTTGGTCCTCAATGATCGCTTCTCCGCTTCGAAGTGTCTCGTAAGGTATAGGGATCGTGGGGGATAGCAGTCATCGGCTGAGGCGACGATCGGCGGCCGCCGGGGTAGCATTTGCCCTGCTCGTGTGGCTTGCGCCCGCCGACCTGGCACTGGCACTGAGCGCGTTCGAACGGGTTTGCACGATGTCCTGTGCGGACAGTTCGAGTTGCTGCTGCAACCCGACAGTGGACGCCGACCGACGGACGGGATCGCCTTGTCCCGAGATGGCCCCCGACGACGGCGCGTCCTGCCGCCCTGATTGCGCTCCGGCAACGATCGTCGTCCGCGGCGACTCGCAAGGCCGGTCACCGGCCGCGGGCCGATCCCCGACCGACGGGACCTCGACCGACCTGACGTCGACAATCGTCCACGCGACCCTCATCGGCGCACCACTGGACCGATTCGGCTCCCGCGCCCCCCCATCCTCGCTCGCCGTCGTCTAGTTACGATTTCTTGGGGCTGGAGATCCGCCTTTCCCGACGGAAAGCGTTGGACCGCGTGCCGTTGCACGCGACTCCTCGAAGCGATCCGGCTCGGTCCTGACACGGGCGAGAGATTGATCATGATGGATTCACGTAAGAGGTTGCGAAGGCGGGTACTGCTGTTCGCCACCCTCGGGTGCCTGCTGCTCTTCGGTACGGCTGCCATCGCCGAGGATTCAGCAGAAGACACGAAGGAGGAAGAAAAGGGTTCGTCCGACACGGATCCGAAAGACTCCGACTACCGGGAAGAAGTCGAGGTGCTGGCCGAGGAGCCGGATCTCGAAGTCGAGAAGATCGACCTGGAGGTTCTCGACACCGGTCGGGCCCCGAACCTGGCGCTCGCACTGGAATCGGTCGCGGGCGTTTCCGGAGTCCGCCGCTCACAGAATTCCTTCGAGCCGGTGATTCACGGCCTGGGCTGGGAGCGCGTGCAGACCCAGGTCAACGGGATGCCGATGTACGGGGCGTGCCCGGCCAGGATGGATCCCCCGGCTTTCATCATCACGGCCTCGTCGGCCGCAGACGTCACGGTCGTGAAGGGGCTTGCGTCCGTCTCCCTCGGGCCTGCCGGAACCGGCGGCCGGGTCGACGTCAGCACGGACTACGACCGGGGCAACGGCGCGGGCAAGATGACCGACCCGTGGGTGCGCCTCTCGTACAACAGTGCCAACGACGGATTGCAGGGCGGCGCCGGTGTCAAGGGCGGAACGGACAAGATCGACTATTCCGTCGGGGCAGAGGTCCTCGATCAGAGCGATTACGAGTCGGCGGACGGACAGACCATCCCGGCCGAGCAGAAGGAGACCGGAGCGTTCTTCTCGTTTGGCCATCGACCGACCGAGACGCAACGCTGGTCGATCGGTGCCATCCGACAGGAAGGTGAGGACATCGCTTATCCCTCGCTCCCGATGGACACCGAGTCCAGCGATACCACGATCCTCAGCGCCGACTACCGCTTCCAGCGGAAGAAAAACGACGGCGGGGGCCTGTCGTCTCTCGAGGTCTCGCTCGGAGCGTCAGAGGCCAACCACCTCATGAACAACCGTTACCGCACCAACCGGCCGATGATGGAAGCCGAGACCGACTCCGTGGCAAAGAACTACACCGTCGGCTTCATCACGCGCTGGCTGGTCGCGTCCCAATCGGTCGTCAGGGCCGGGATCGACGTCAACTCGCTGGAACGTGACGCACTCAGGACGCGTTACCTCACGGGGCCGGGAACGACGTTTTACGACCACATCTGGCCCGACGTCTCCCAGGACGACATCGGCGTGTACGCTGAGTACTCACAGGTGCTCAGGTCGAAGTGGAAAATGCGCTTCGGCCTGCGGTACGACGACGTCAGCAGTACGGCGGCAGCGGCGGATGATCCGGCGTTTGGTGGCGGGACAATCCGCGAGGCTTACGTCCGGTTTTATGGCCCCGAGGCCGCGAAGACCGACCGGGACGAAAGCCTGTTCACGGGAAACGCGGTATTCTCGAAGGACCTCGGAAGCGACGTGGTCCTGCAGTTCGGACTTGGCTACGTCTCTCGTGCGGCAGGTATGACCGAGCGGTACTCCGCGTACGGGATGTCCCCGCTGGGTCTTACGGTGGGCAACCCCACGCTGGACGCCGAGAAGAAACGTGAGCTTTCGATCGGCGCCACCTTCGGCGGTGCTGTCTGGGACGGCTCAGTCACGGCCTACTATTACTCGATCAGCGACTACATCCTGTCGATACCACTCGACACCGGCCCCCGAGGATTCGAGAACACCGACGCGACGCTGGCCGGACTCGACTTCTCCTTTCGGATTAAGCCCTCGAAACGCTGGTCCATCCCCGGAACGATCTACTACGTTCGCGGGCAAGACGACACCCGAGACGAACCACTACCGGAGATCCCCCCACTCGAATTCGCGCTCGCCGGGCGCTGGTCGTTCCCCGGACGCGTGTCCGGCTGGTTGCAGTTGGGCGGTCGCTACGCGGCCGAGGCTGACCGCATCGACCCGGATTTCCCCGAGGACGAAACACCCAGTTTCACTGTCTGGCACCTTCGCGGACGCTTCGACGTCGCCCGCTATCTGGGCATCGAGGCTGGCGTCGAGAACCTGCTCAACGAGGAGTACTGGGAGCACCTCACCCGAGAGGCCGCGAGCAACGTCCCCGGATTGATCCCGGGACAGAACATCCCGCAGCCGGGACGATTCCTGACACTCGCTCTCGTTTTCGACTTCTGATCAACCCGTGGTGGACCGGTATCTCCACACGCCGGCCCGCTGCGGCAAGCGCCGCGGATCAGTTCGAACCGAACGCACGTCGTACGTTCTCGACGTTCGACTGCATGACGGACAGCAGGTCCCCCTCGTCGGGCCGGTTCCCGCACGGGTCGAAGACCACGCTGGTCACGCCGAGTTCCTCGAGCCGGGTCCGGGTCTCGGCCATCGGCTCCCCTTCCCACAACATCCAGCGAGCCGGATGCCGTGCGAGCGACGCTTCAAGCTCGGCCCAGGCCGCGTCGTCAGGAAACTCGTGGGGCTCGAAGTGCACGCTCTCCAGGTTCAACGCATACCGGCGCGCGAGGTACTGATATACCGGATGCGAACCCAGTAGCGGTTCGTCCCTACGTTCCGAGAAGACCTGCTGCAGCGAGGCGTCCAGAACGGACAGGTCCTGCTCTATCTCGGCGATCCGCTCCTGCCAGCCCTCCACGGAAGCCGGCCACCGGGTCGAGAGCTCGAAGGCGATACTCCAGGCCTGGTCGACCGCCAGCGTCGGGTCGAGCCACGTCGTGAATGCCGTCTCACCGTGGCTGTGATCACCCTCGGGGCCGTGAGTGTGGGTGACCGTACTCTCGATTCCGATCAACCGGTCCCGAACGCCGCCGGTGGTGTCGACCAGCTTCGACGTGGGCAGCGTGACGCGTTCGACCCACTTCGCATAGCCCGCCCCGTTGAGCACGATCAGGTCGGCATGCTGGAATGCCTCGACCTGCTCGGGAGCCGGCGACCAGAACGCCGGGTCTTCTCCGGCCGGCACCGGCAGCACGACCTCGACGCCGTCGCCCCCGATGCGCTCACCGAAGTACGCGAGGGGATAATTGACCGCGTAGACCGTCAGTCCATCGTTCCCCTCCCCGGGACCAGGACGCTCCGGATCATCCGGCGACGCGCATCCACCGAGCAGCAACCATGACGACACCACGAGCGACACGACCCACCGACTCCGACTCATCACGGATGACCTCCTGCGGCGAACCGTCACATTCGCATGAACGCCCGAATCGCCGCCGAACCGAACTCACGAGTCAACAGCGTCAGTCCGCCGGCAAGAACCACGCTGGTCAGCAACACGACGATGACCTCGAAGACCATCACCGTTCCGACCGCGGCGCGTGAGCCCCCGATCTTGAACAACGTCTCGATCTCCCGCCGCCGTAGCCGTAACGAGAGCAGGAAGACGAGCGAGGCCGACGCCAGAGTGGCCAGGCCCACGATCACCGCTCCGGCGACGACGAAACTCTGCACGGTGAGGATCGTCTCGAGCAACTCGTCCATCACCGTGACCGGTCGCACGATCTGCGTCAACGATTCGACCGTCTCGTAGCGCCCCTGGAGAATCGTCGACGACTTCTGATCCGGAGGCACGACGACGACCGCCGTGACGGGAAACCGGGACAGGCCGCCGTGAAAGTGAAAACTGTCGGCATTGTCCTCGGTGATCTCGGTGTACTGAACGACCGAGGCGTTGGCCGTGACGTTCGTGTCGTCGCGTCGCAGCACGCCGCTAGAGGCCTCGGGGCGCGTCAGGTCCTGATGGCCGTGCCCTAGCCCCTGGATCACCCAGCTCGTCTTCAGGTCGACGAAGATGGCATCGTCATCGGCGGTGTCGGAGTGGGCCAGAACCCCCGCGACCCTCATCTTCAGCGGGTAGACCCCCGCAAGATCGAAGACGCTCTCCGGAGACGAGACGACGTGATCGCCCGGACCGACGGCCAGGTCATCCGCGACGCGGGAGCCGAGCACGCACTCGCCGAGCATCGTCATCTGCCGGCCCGAAACGACTCGAAGGCGCCGAAACTCGAAGTAGTCGAGCGTCGTGCCGACGATCGACCAGCCCCGTGAACGGAAGCGGACGTACAGCGGGATCGCCCGGGCCAGGCCGGTCGCCTCCAGCGCCGTGACCTCGGCGAAGTCCAACGGCTCGGGGACCTCGGATCTGAAGTACAAGGTATTGAGCACCAACTCGAGCGGACTGCCCTTCGCTCCGATCACGAGCGGCGTGGCCTCGGCGCGCGACGTCAACTGTTGCGAACTCTGGTTCACCAGCACCCGCAGGCCGACCGGCAGGAAGACGATCAACGTGATCGACGTGACCAGGATCGCCGTCTTGAAGCGGTGGAACGCCAGATAGCGCCATCCGAGATAGAAAGCCTGGATCATCCTTCCTGAAACTCCTTGAAGTCGATGACTCGGTCGAAGCGATCCAGGACATCGTGATCGTGGGTCACTGCGAGCATCGTCGACCGCGTCTCGGCGACATAGTCGAAGAGGATCTGCAGGACCTTGTCCTTGTTCGCGGGATCCAGGTTCCCGGTGGGCTCGTCGGCCAGCAGCAGGGCCGGTCGCGGCAGCACCGCGCGACAAACGGCCACGCGCTGGCGTTCGCCCTGTGAGAGGTTCCGCGGGTGGCGTCCGAGCTTGTCGGCGATGCCTACGCCCCGCGCCAACTCCAACGCCCGTCGGCGAACGTCCCCATTCAAACGCAATGCCGGATTGATCCGGTATGGCAGCAGGATGTTGTCGATGACGGTCAGGTACTCCAGCAACTCGAACTCCTGGAATACCAGACCGATCCGCGTGACCCTGAAGCGCCGGCGTTCGCGCTCCGCAAGGCGGCCCACCTCGACACCGTCGGTCTCGACACAGCCATCGATCGGCGGGACGATCCCCGCGACCAGGTTCAGCAGTGTGGTCTTGCCCGAGCCACTGGGTCCCACGAAGGCGACCGAGACTCCGCGCTCGACGTCGAGACGCCGCACCCGCAGGCGGAAGTCTCCTTCGCCGTAGCGGAACTGCAGACCTTCGACGTGGATCATCGGCTTCACGGTCGGCGTCTCCAGGGTCAGGGGTCGTGCTCGGGATCCGGCAGGATCAGCGGAGGTTGTTTTGCCTTGGCCCGGATCCAGTTGATCCCGGATCGCAGGTGACGTTCCCGCAGGATCCGCAGCGTCAGCCTGCGCTTGCCGGGAAAGTCGAGCAACATCAAGGCCACGACGATGGTCAACATGCCTTGCCCCGGTAGAACGAGCATTGCCAGGCCGACGATCAACAACAACAGCCCAAGGACGTTCTTGACGACGTGCCCGAGGAATCGCACCACCGGGTGGCGCCCACGCCAGGTCGTCGCAGGCGGAGCATCGGAAACGAAGTAGTCCGGACTGACGCGTGAGACGGCAACGAACATCAGACCCGCGTAGACCAGCACCACCAGGATCGACAGCCCCGCGATCGTACCGGCCAGGGCCGTGTGCGACTGGAACCCCTCGACGATGGCCTCGAACAGTTCGGTCGCATCGATACTGCCCAGGTGTCCCACGCCGAGATTAGAGTGGACCGTGGCGGCCAGTGTCAACTCGCTCCCACACCCGCTTCGATCGCTCGCTCGTAGAGCCGGTAGGTCTTGTAATGTCGGAATCCCATCCGCTCGGCCGCGTTGCACATCGTAGCGTTGTCCTCGAGAATCCAGCCGGCCTCGGCCCAGTGGGCTCCGTTGGCCAGCCCACACGTCCACAACCAATGCCACAGCACGGCATCGATCCCCCGTCCCTGGTACTCGGGCAGGACTCCCAGCAGCAGGACCCTCATGCGGGTGATCTTCCTGCGCTTGACTGCCCACAGCAAACGCAGGACGGCAGGAAACAGACGGCCCGAGCGGTTCGCCAGGAGGACCTCGTTCAGGTCGGGAATCGCCAGGCCGAAGCCGACGATCTTCCCGTCAATCTCGACGAAGGGCACGAGGTCGGGGAAGTAGATCGGCTTGAACTGCGCCGCCATGTGGTCGATCTCCCGCCCGCTCATCGACACGAAGCCCCAGTTACTCTCCCAGGCCTGGTTGTAGGCCTCCTTCATACGCTCGACCTCGACCGAAAAACTCCGTCGGTCGAGCGCCCGGATCTTCAGGCCCTGTCGTTTCTGAATCAACTCGGCCGCCCGCTGGGCCCTGGCCGGCACCTGGTCCGTCTTTACGTCCCCTTCAAACGCCCAGAGGTCCTTGGACTTGATGAATCCACACCCCTCTACCAGTCGCACGTAGTAGCCAGGATTGTGCGGCATCATCAGCGTGGGCGGCGTGTCGAATCCGTCGACCAGCAGTCCACACTCGTCGTTGGTCGAGAACGACGTCGGGCCTCGCAGGCGCGAGTATCCGCGCTCTCGGGCCCAACTCGACGCGGCCTCGAATAGCGCAGCCGCCACGGCCGGGTCATCGACGCACTCGAAAAAGCCGAAGAAGGCCACGCCGTCGTCGTAGGTCCGGTCGTGGCGCCGGTTGGCGATGGCCGCGATGCGACCGACGACCTCCCCGTCGCGTTCGGCCAAGAAGTAGGTCGCATCGGCTTCGTCGAAGAACGGGTTTTTCTTTCTGGACAAACGCGAGCGCGTGTCGATGCGCAGTGGCGGAGCCCATAGCGGGTCGGCCGCGTGGAGCCGGTACGGCAAGTCAATAAAAGCGTTGAGGTCCCGGCCTCCGTCGACGACGCGAACCTTCACCCCAACCGCCTTTCAGACGACGCCCAGCTCGCGTCCTATTTTCTGGAACGTCTCGAGCGCGAAGTCGATCTGCTCGGCGGTGTGGGTCGCCATCAAGCTCGTGCGCAGGCGGCATTCGGACTGGGGTACCGCCGGTGGTACGACCGGGTTGGTGAAGACCCCCGCATCGTACAGCTTACGCCAGAACAAGAACGTCTTCTCCAGTGGACCGATGAGCACCGGAACGATGGGCGTCTTGGTTGGGCCGATGTCGAATCCGAGACTGCGGAAACCCTCGTGCAGACGGCGGGTGTTGTTCCACAGTTGTTCCCGGCGTTCGGGTTCGCTCTGGAGCACACCCAGTGCAGCGAGCGTTCCCGCCGTGCTGGCCGGCGGAAGCGAGGCCGAGAAGATCAGGGGGCGGCTGTGATGGCGCAGGTAGTGAATCGTGGATTCGTCGGCAGCCACGAACCCGCCGATCGAGGCCAGCGACTTCGAGAACGTTCCGGTGATGATCTCCACGTCGTCGGTCACAACGTAGTGGGCGGCCGTCCCGGACCCGTTGGGGCCGATCACACCGATTGCGTGGGCGTCGTCGATGGCCAGCGCCGCGCCGTGCTTGTGGGCCACACGGATCAGACCCGGTGCGTCGGCGATGTTGCCTTCCATCGAGTAGACGCCGTCGACCATGATCAATCGCCCGCGGCCGGGGGACTCGGCAGCTAGCTTGCGTTCCAGTTCGTCCAGGTCGCCGTGGTTGAACCGCTCCACCTCGCCGTACGAGAGATTGGCTCCATCGACGATCGACGCGTGATCGAGCTTGTCCAGATAGATCACGTCGCGACGAGAGACGAGGCCGGAGATCAGGCCCAGGTTGGCCATGTAGCCGGTGGAGAAGACGAGGCATCGCTCCTTGCCGACGAACTCGGCGATGGCATCTTCCAGCTGGCAGTGCAGATCGAGCGTCCCGTTCAGGAAGCGACTGCCCGTGCACCCGGAGCCGTATCGGCGCAGCGCCGCTTCGGCAGCTTCGAGCACCTTGGGGTGGTGGGTCAGGCCGAGGTAGTTGTTCGACCCCAGCATGATCCGCTTGCGCCCTTCCATGACGACCACGGTGTCTTCCGAATCGGAGATCGTCCGGAAGTAGGGGTAGAGCCCGGCAGCCTGGACCTCTCTTGCCTTGGTATAGCGCCGGCACTTGTCGAACAGGGAGATGTTCGAGCGCATTCGCGGACTCGCCTCGTCCGTATCGACTGCGCTTGAAACTTCGCGAGCTGTGTCGTCGGTTTTCACGGGGTGTAGGTGCGCCGCTGGCTTGTCCTTTGTTCTTACCGCCGATGTCGATCCCGGTCTTGCGCCCGCATCGTGCTACTGTGCTCGGCTCGGGCAGCCGGTCGCCGTGCGATCGCCAGACCGCGTTGACTCGGGTCAAAGAAGCGAGCCAGTATAACGCGCTTCGAACCGCACTGCCGCAT
>Ga0316197_10004033_pt1 | contig 10431 bp, 7 predicted proteins | sample OudBiesiAoxic_MG_FD_204939 | JGI IMG/M metagenome (GOLD analysis project Ga0316197, IMG submission 204939) | Coastal sediment microbial communities from Oude Bieten Haven, Netherlands - site A oxic | ecosystem: Environmental > Aquatic > Marine > Coastal > Sediment | place: Netherlands... | reverse complement strand
GTCCGATGTGTCGAAACCCCTGACCGAGCCCCACGGCGACGGTCGTCTTGCCCTCGCCGAGCGGTGTCGGCGTGATCGCCGACACGATCACGTACTTGGCCATCGGACGGTCGGCCATGGCCTCGATCGCTCCGAGATCGATCTTCGCTGCGCCGGTGCCGTACGGCTCGAGCAGATCGGGCGGGATGCCGGCGGCTGTGGCGATGTCGGTGAGCGACGCGAGGGTGGCGGCGCGGGCGATGTCGAGATCGGAGGGAAAGCTCACGAGGAGATGGTGCCCGATCCGGGACTGCTCAGGGTGCCTCGGAGGGGTCGCAGCTCCTCGGCGCTTCGAGCCCGAGCTCGATTCGGACGTTTCGCATGTTCCCTGCTCCGCTGACGAGACCGGTATACGTGACGGTCAGCTCGTCGATCGTGACCGTCGCGTCCGGGTCGAGGAGATCATCGACGCTGCGGTCGGAGAATCGGAGTTCCGCCGTGCCGTCGCCGTTGTCGTCGACGGTGAATCGAGCCCCCTCCGACCCGACGCCCGCGACGTCGAGCAGGCGTTCAGCAGGTCGAACGGTGCACACATCGAGCACCGCAGACGTGTACTGCGAGAGCTCGGTGTCGTCGGCATCACGGGTACGCACGACATCGGCACAGTTGGCCGGTTGGCCTGGTCCGGGATTCAGTGACACGTCGATGGTCGCGTCCCCGGCTGCAGGGCGGAGCACTGCGGAGAATGCGCCGGTGAAGCTGTCGGTGTCGAGCGACACGGTGTCCAGAGGTTCGCCGTCGTCGGTGGTCGCGTCGAGACCGTTGGCCCCACCTTCGTCGGCCCATCGATCGAGGACGAGTCTCCCGCCGTCGGTGGCCACGAGGTAGCTGGCGACCTGGTAGTCCGCGGTGTTCGGTTCGAGTGGGATGACGAGGCAGGCCGCCGCGATCTGAGTGGTCGTGCCGTCGATGACAGCGAACCCTGGATCGGGGAGCGGGGGCGCCGGTGTCGTGGTCGTCGTGGTCGTGGTGGTCGTGGTGGTCGTGGTGGTCGTGGTGGTTGTCGTCGTCGTGGTCGCAGTCGTGGTCGTCGCAGGAATCGTGGTGGTGGTCGTCGTCGCAACCTCGGTCGACGGGGGTACCGAGGTCGACCCCCCTTCCACTGATCGGGACGGCGCGGTCGTCTCCGGTGGTGGCGTGGTGCTCGGCGACGCGACCGTCGAGGGGGTCGTCGTCCCGATCAGTGGAAGGGAGGTCGACGTCGTGTCGCCCTCGCCGTCGTCGCGCACGAGCAGCGCGATCACGAGCCCGATGACGAGGAGTCCGATCATCGCAGCAGCGGCCGGGAGCAGCCATGGTGGTGGACCGTCCGGGTCGTCGCCGCTTCCCGAGGGTGGTGGCGGCGTTCCCGGCGGACCGGCCGGCGGACCTGGTGGTGGAGCGCCGGGTGGCAGGTTCGGGCCGGCGACGACCGGTTGGATCAGAGTCGGGTCAGGTGGTGTCGGGCCGGGTGACGCCGCTCCGGGCACCGGTGCACCCTCGGGTCTCGTGTTGGCCCACAGGTCGTCGCTGCTCGGCTCGTTCCCGTCGTCGGCCATGCTCTCACTCTCGCACAGCCGCCGATGCCGCAGGCGGCGCTGGGCACCGGTGGCGGACCCCCATGGGTCAAGATGGAGGGGATGTCGCTCGGGCGCGCCGAACAAGAAGATGACGCGCCGCTCCATGTGCGGTTGCGGAGGCGGCTGATCGGCCGCGGAGCGGTGGTGCCACTGGCCAACGCCCACGCGGTGTCGGCCGCGGGGGACGCATTCGTGTCGGTGAGCCTCGCCGGCTCGCTCTTCTTCAACGTCAGTCCCGACGCGTCACGCCAACAGGTGTTGCTCTATCTGCTGGTCACGATGGCGCCATTGGCCGTGCTCGCGCCACTGGTCGGCCCAGCGGTCGATCGCTTCCGTCGGTCGCAGCGGTTCGTCGCTGCATCGTTCTACGGCTTCCGGGCCCTGTGCTGCTTGGCGCTGGTGTCGACGTTGCTCCAGCTCACGTTCTATCCGGTGGTCCTGCTGCTCCTGGTCGCCAGCAAGGCATCGGGTGTGGTGAAGCAGACCCTGATCCAAACGCTGGTCGACGATCCGGAAGAACTGGTGGCGACGAATGCGCGGATGGCCCGCCTGGCGAGCATCACCGCAGCCGTCGGCGTCGTGGTTGCAGCGCTGGTGTTCTCGGCGTTCGGACCCGAATGGTCGCTACGTGGCGGCGCCGTGCTCTTCGTGGTGGCGTCGGTCGTGATTCTTCGCGCCAGGCCGCGCTCGGAGGCGTCACCGATTCCCGACGACGTGGAGTACGCCGAGACACATCTGCCGACGGTTGTCATCTCGTCGATCGGCATGCTCGCGATTCGGGCAGCGGTCGGCTTCTTCATCTTCACGCTGGCGTTCACACTTCGTCGCGAGAGCGAGCCGACGTTCGTGTACGGCGCTGCCGCAGCCGCCTATGGCTTCGGCGCGTTCGCTGGTCACACGGCCTCGACGCAGCTGCGGCGCTGGCTGCGTGAGGAGCAGTTGATCGGGTTGGCGATCGCCGCTCCGGCCGCGTTCACTGCGGTCGGAGTGTTGGGAGCTTCGACACCGCTGCTGTTGGTGATCTCGGCGCTCGTCGGGTTGTCGACCACGCTCGGCCGGAACGCATTCGACGGACTGCTGCAACGTCGAGCTCCCGAAGCGCTGCTCGGGCGCGCCGGCGCTCGGTACGAGACGAGGTTTCAGCTGGCGTGGGTGTTCGGCGGGGTGCTGGCCACGCCGATGTCGCTTCCGGTCGAGGTGAGCATGATGGTGCTGACGGCGATGTACGTGCCTGCGCTGATCGTGTTCGTTCGTGGGGTCGGCGAGGCGCACCGCTTCGAAGGACCACCGGAGGACCACCTGGCCGGGGCCCATCAGCGTCTGGCGATGGCTCGGCAGGCCTGGGAGGCCGGGTCGCTTCGCGTCGCGATCGTCGATGCGTTTGCTGCGGTCGATCTGGCGAGAAGCGTGATGGGCAACGACCTCGACCCGGACGACCGTCGGGAACTCGATCGCCTGCGCGGCGGTGCTGTCGACCCCGGCTGGGTGGTCCGCGAGTACGACGCGATGCAGGCGCTGCGTCTCGCCGATCGGGCGATCAGCTCGGTATCGGGGTCGCCATGACGTCGACACCCGTCGGGCCTGCGGTGACCTCGATGTCGAGCGCCTCGTTCTCTTCGACGTTTCGATAGCGGACCACGGCGAGGCTCACCGACGGCGCGGCGTCGGGGAGCTCGGCGACCATCAGGAGCACCCCGTCATCCTTGACCGGCTCGTCCTCGAGTTCGTCGTCGATCGCCTCGGCTCGCTCGTCCGCGAAGCGCACCACGGCGTCGTCGACGGTCTGCTCGACGACTGCGGCCTGGACACCGACGTCGATCGTGCCGCCGGTCTCGGACACGACGTACATCACCGGGAGGACTGGTTCGCCGTCCTCGTCGAGCACCGGTTCGGTCTCGTCGACCTGCCAGCGCACCAGCGCGGTCAACGCATCGGCGGGTCCCACCTCGGTCACGATCGGTTCGCCGGCGGGTGTGGTTCCATCTGACGTCGAGCTCGAACCGTTGCAGGCCACGAACGTCGTCGCGGCCAGGGCGGTGAAGGCAACGCCACGCGTTCGACGGCCGACCGTTGTCCGAATCCCTCCCACGTCGCAACGTTACGCCGTGATCGAGTCACGGGCGCACCGGTGCGTAGTTTGTCATGCGAGGGCGTTGCATTGTGCTGGTGTGCGTGATACAGTACGCAACACATTGAGAGATCGGGCAACGATCTCCAGCCAGCCAGAGGAGCCCCCCAATGATCGACAAGTTCGAGATGCCCAACGTGAAGATGCCCGAGATCAAGGTCCCCGAGATCAAGGTCCCCGAGATCAAGGTCCCCGACGTGAAGATGCCCGAGATGAAAGTCCCCGACGTGAAGGTTCCCGAGATGCCCCAGTTCGAGATGCCCCAGTTCGATCAGCTCGAGGGCGACGTCCGCGACCTCGCCATCCGCGCAGCCGATGGCTACGCCGATGTCTCGACGCGTGTGCTCGATGCCGTCACCGACACGAATCGCCGCGCCGTCGAGGCCCTGCCGGTGCCGACCGATGCCGGGATCCGCTACATGGATGCCGTCGAGCGCATCGTCTCGATGAACCGTGAGGTCAACGAGCGCATCGTCGACATGATCAAGAACGAGGCCGGCACGGCCCGGGTCGCTCCGAAGGCTCCGGCCAAGAAGACCACGGCCCGCAAGACCTCCGCCAAGAAGGCTCCGGCCAAGAAGACCACGGCCCGCAAGAGCACGGCCAAGAAGAGCACCGCCAAGAAGAGCACCGCCAAGAAGAGCACGGCCAAGAAGAGCACCGCCAAGAAGACCGTCGCCACGCCGGCCGCTGTCTGACACGCATCATCCGGTCGCCGTACACTCCGCTGATGGCCGACCGCACCGAGACCGACGACGCCCGGGGAAACCCGGGCGTCGCCGCGCTCGGCGACTTCATCCGCAGCCAGCGTCGTCTCGCCGAGCTCTCTCAACGGGAACTGGCCAAGTTGGCCGATCTCTCCGACGCATACCTCAGCCAGCTCGAGCGGGGGCTCCACGAGCCGTCGGTGCGAGTGCTCAACGGGCTCGCTCAGGCCCTGAACGTGCCCTCGGATCGCCTGCTGACGTATCTCGGTCGCAACGACGGCGGGGCCGAGTCCGTCTCCACCGAGTCGGTGATCGCCACCGACGACCGTCTCACCGATTCGCAGAAGCAGTCGCTGATCGAGATGTACCGCGCCTTCCGCTCGGCCAACGACGTCGCGACGAGCTAGTCGGCGCAGAGCTGCCTGGCAGCCTCGACCACGACCGACACGGTCGTCGCCTCGATTCGTCGAGCCGTCTCCTCCGATGGTGTCTCGGTCTGGGTGCGGTTCACCAGGACGCCGGCCACGCAACCTGCGCGGAGCCCTTGGCTCGCACACATGGTGAACAGCGTCGCCGCCTCCATCTCGTAGTTGAGGACGCCCATCGCCTGCCAGTCGGCAAGGCTGCCGCGGAACCGCCTGGTCACACGGCCTGAGAACGTGTCGTAGCGCTCCTGGCCCGGATAGAAGGTGTCCGAGGACGCCGTGATCCCCACGTGCGGGTCGACGCCGACCGATCGCGCCGCCTCGACGAGCGCAGTGGTGCAGGCGAAATCGGCCACCGCTGGGAATTCCATCGGCGCGAAGTGCAGGCTCGCGCCGTCGAGTCGTACCGCTCCCGTGGTCACGATCACGTCGCCCGGCTCGAGCTGTGGCTGGATGCCACCGGTGGTGCCCACCCGCAGAAACGTTCGGACGCCCAGTTGAGCGAGCTCCTCGACGGCGATCGACGTCGACGGTCCGCCGATTCCCGATGAGCAGACGACGATCGGGGTGTCACCGAACCACCCGAGATACGAGGTGAACTCACGATGGGCTGCGAGGAACTCCGAGCGTTCCATCGTGGCTGCGATGCGTTCCACGCGGGCCGGGTCGCCCGGCACGATCGCCACGGTCGAACCGTGCAGCATGTCCTGGCTCAGGCCCAGGTGGAAGACCGTTGTCATGAACGGAACCGTACCCAACCGCCAGTGCGCACCGTGGACCGTCACCGCCTGGGAACGGCCTGGCCACCTCTGCTTGCAGACATGCAGATATCCTTATATATTGCCCGCATGGCCGACGACGACGTCCGCGGCACCGAGGCGCGGGACGTGCCGGAGGTGCTGTCACCCGGTGCCGCGCTCGAAGCGCTGAAGGCGATCGGGGAGGAGACACGTCTGCGGATCGTTTCGGTCCTCCGACACGGCGAGCTGACGGTGACCGATCTCACCGAGATCCTCGGCCACTCGCAACCTCGGGTGTCCCGACACCTGCGGCTGCTGGTCGATGCCGGGCTCGTGACGCGTCACCGCGAGGGCACCTGGATCTTCTTCCGGCTCGCCGGTGGGGGCGCGGCTCGACCCCTCCTCGACAACGTGCTGAGCAACGTCGATGACACGGCCGCCCTGCTGGTCGCCGACGTCGCACGCCTCGACGTGGTTCGCGAACGACGCGCCGCCGCGGCTCGTGAGTACTTCGAGCAGATCGCTCCGATCTGGGATCAGGAGCGATCGCTGCACGCGCCTGCCGGCACGGTCGAGTCCGCGATCGGTGACGCGCTGGGAGCCGGCCCGATCGGCCGTGTCCTCGACATCGGCACCGGCACCGGGCGCATGCTGCAGTTGTTCGCCGAGCGGGCCGACCGAGCCGTCGGGCTCGACGCCAGCCACTCGATGCTGTCGGTTGCGCGCGCGAATCTCGAGCGGATCGACGCGCGCAACGTCGAACTCCGCCAGGGCGACGCGTACAGTCCGCCCTTCGATCGCTCCAGCTTCGATCTCGTCGTCATCCACCAGGTGCTGCACTACCTCGACGACCCGCTTCGCGCGGTGCGGCAGGCGGCCCGCCTCGTCGCCCCGGGGGGCCGACTGCTGATCGTGGACTTCGCGCCACATTCACACGACTTCCTGCGGTCCGCCGCTCACCGGCGACTCGGCTTCAGTCACGAACAGCTGAGCGCGTGGCTCGACCACGCCGATTTCGATTGTTCGCACATCGTGGATGTCGAACCCCCCACCCACGCCGACGGACTCACCGTGACCGTCTGGCTCGCCACAGATCGCCGAACGATGAGAGATGTCGCATGACCGCTGCACAACCCGCCTTCCTGTCCGCTGACCACCCGTTCGTCGATCACCCGCTGGCGACGCTCGCTCGTGAACGCATCCTCGTGCTCGACGGGGCGATGGGCACCGAGATCCAATCGCTGGGCCTGAGCGACGACGAGTTCCGCGGCGATCGGTTCTGCACCCACGGATGCGATCTCGGTGGCAACAACGAGCTGCTCACCCTCACGCAGCCCGATGCGATGCGTGACATCCACCTGCGCTATCTGCTCGCCGGCGCCGACATCGTCGAGACGAACACGTTCTCGGCCAACCGGGTGTCGCAGGGCGACTACGACACCGTGGACGTGGTCGTCGAGCTCAACGAGGAGGCCGCCCGTCTCGCTCGCGAGGCCGCCGAGGAGGCGCAGGGTCGCGACGGACGCCGCCGGTTCGTCGCCGGCGCGGTCGGCCCCACCAACATGACGCTGTCGCTGTCGCCGAAGGTGGAGGACCCGGGATTCCGGGCGATCACCTTCGGCCAGCTCGCTGACGCCTACCAGCAACAGATCGAGGCACTGCTGCGCGGCGGGGTCGACACGATTCTCGTCGAGACGATCTTCGACACCCTCAATGCCAAGGCCGCGATCGTCGCTGGTCGACGAGCGATGCACACCCTCGGCACGCACGTTCCCCTCATGATCTCCGGCACGATCACCGATCGATCGGGTCGCACGCTGTCGGGCCAGACCCCCGCCGCGTTCTGGCAGTCGATCCGCCACGCGGCTCCGCTCACCGTCGGGCTGAACTGCGCCCTCGGCGCGGAGGAGCTTCGCCCGCACCTCGTCGAGCTCTCGGCCGTGGCCGACACGCTGATCTGCGCGTATCCCAATGCCGGGCTCCCCAACGAGCTCGGAGGCTACGACGAACAGCCGGCAACGACGGCCGGCTTCGTCGCCGAGTTCGCCGAGGCGGGCCTGCTCAATGTGGTCGGAGGATGCTGCGGCACGACGCCGCAGCACATCGAGGCCATCGCAGGCGCCGTCGCCGGGGTCGCGCCGCGACCGGTTCCCACCCGAACGCCTGGCCTCGAGCTGTCGGGCCTCGAGCCCTTCGCCCTCACCGACGACATCCCATTCGTCAACGTCGGCGAGCGCACCAACATCACCGGGTCGGCCAGGTTCCGTCGCCTGATCAAGAACAACGAGTACGCCGAGGCGCTCGACGTCGCCCGCCAACAGGTGGAGAACGGCGCGCAGATCATCGACGTCAACATGGACGACGGGCTGATCGACGGCGTCGAGGCGATGACCACCTTCCTCAACCTGATCGCGACCGAACCCGAGATCGCCAGGGTCCCGATCATGATCGACTCCTCGAAGTTCGAGGTGATCGAAGCCGGGTTGCGGTGTGTGCAGGGCAAGCCGATCGTCAACTCGATCTCGATGAAGGAGGGCGAGGAATCGTTCCTCGCCCAGGCCCGCACGTGTCTCGACTACGGCGCAGCCGTGATCGTGATGGCGTTCGACGAAATGGGCCAAGCCGACACGGTCGCCCGCAAGGTCGACATCACCCGGCGCGCCTATCGCCTGCTCGTCGACGACGTGGGGTTCCCGGCGGACGACATCATCATCGACCCGAACATCTTCGCCGTCGCCACCGGCATCGACGAACACAATCGGTACGGCCTCGACTTCATCGAGGCGACGAAGCAGATCACCGACGAGCTGCCGCACGTCAACGTGTCCGGTGGCGTGTCGAACCTGTCGTTCTCGTTCCGCGGCAACGAACCGGTCCGCGAGGCGATGCACTCGGTGTTCCTGCTGCGCGCCATCGAGGCCGGGATGCGACTCGGCATCGTCAATGCCGGGCAGCTGGCCGTCTACGAACAGATCGATCCGGAACTGCGTGAACTCTGCGAGGACGTCGTGCTCGCACGGCGGCCCGACGCCACCGAGCGCCTGCTCGAAGCCGCTGCACGCTTCCAGGGCGATGGCACCGAGCAGATCGACCCTGCCGCGCAGGAGTGGCGGAGCTGGGATGTCGCCCGCCGCATCGACCATGCGCTGGTCAATGGCATCACCACCTTCATCGAGGACGACGTCGAACAGGCCCGGGTGGCAGCGGGTCGTGCCGTCGACGTGATCGAAGGTCCGCTGATGAGTGGGATGAACACGGTGGGAGACCTGTTCGGCGCCGGCAAGATGTTCCTCCCGCAGGTGGTCAAGTCGGCACGGGTGATGAAGCAGGCCGTCGCGTACCTGACGCCGTTCATCGAGGCCGAGGGGGAGGACGGCGCGGCGTCGAAGGCCGGCACCGTGCTGCTCGCCACCGTCAAGGGAGACGTCCACGACATCGGCAAGAACATCGTCGGTGTGGTGCTCGGGTGCTCGAACTACGAGATCATCGATCTCGGTGTGATGGTCCCTGCGCAGACCATTCTCGACACCGCGAAGGAGCGCGACGTCGACATCATCGGGCTGTCGGGTCTGATCACACCGTCGCTCGACGAGATGGTCCGCGTGGCCAGCGAGATGGAACGCCTCGGGTTCCAGGTGCCGCTGCTGATCGGTGGCGCAACCACCAGCCGTCTGCACACCAGCCTCAAGATCGACCCGGCGTACACCGGACCGGTCGTGCACGTCGGTGATGCGAGCCGCGCGTCCGGCGTGATTTCCAGCCTGTTGTCGGCGACGCAACGCGACGCCTATCTCGACGAGCTGAGCTCCGACTACGAGCGCGTGGTCGCCTCGCACGCGCGCGCCACCGTCGAGCGTGACCGCGTCTCGATCGAGGTCGCACGTGAGAACCGTCTCCAGCCGACGTTCGACCACTCCACGATCACCGAGCCCACATTCGTCGGCACGAGGGTGTTCGACGACGTGGATGTCGCCGAACTCGTTCCCTACATCGACTGGACACCGTTCTTTCGGACGTGGGGGATCCGCGGCAAGTTCCCGGATGTGCTCACCGATCCCGAGTTGGGCCCCGCCGCCGAGCCATTGTTCCGCGACGCGCAGGCGATGCTGCGGCGCATCGTCGACGAACGCTGGTTCCGGCCGAAGGCGGTCGTCGGATTCTGGCCGGCGAACGCCGACGGCGACGACATCACCGTCTACGGCGATGACGCCCGAGGCGGTGTGCGGGCTCGTTTCCATGGGATCCGTCAGCAGGCGAACAAGAACGGTGCCCGCGCCACCACGGCGGAGAACCTGTCGATCTCGGACTTCGTGGCGCCCATCGGCACCTCCGACTGGGTGGGCGGTTTCGTCGTCACCGCCGGGCCCGAGGAGATCGAGATCTCGACGGCCTTCGAAGCCGACAACGACGACTACTCGTCGATCCTGCTCAAGGCCCTCGCCGACCGGCTCGCCGAGGCGTTCGCCGAGCGGATGCACGAGCGCGTCCGCACCGAACTGTGGGGGTACGCGGCCGACGAGTCGTTCGCTCCCGATGAACTCCTGCGCGAATCCTTCCGTGGCATCCGGCCGGCGCCGGGGTATCCGTGTCAGCCGGATCACACCGAGAAGGCGACGCTGTTCGAGTTGCTCGATGCGCCGGCGGCCGTCGGCGTCGAGTTGACCGAGTCGTTCGCCATGTGGCCCGGTTCGTCGGTGTCCGGGCTGTACTTCGCGCATCCGGACTCGAAGTACTTCGGGGTCGGCAAGATCCGGCGCGATCAGCTCCACTCCTATGCACAGCGGAAGGGTTGGACCACCGAGGAGGCCGAGCGCCACCTCGCGCCGATCCTCG
>Ga0316197_10004032_pt1 | contig 10432 bp, 6 predicted proteins | sample OudBiesiAoxic_MG_FD_204939 | JGI IMG/M metagenome (GOLD analysis project Ga0316197, IMG submission 204939) | Coastal sediment microbial communities from Oude Bieten Haven, Netherlands - site A oxic | ecosystem: Environmental > Aquatic > Marine > Coastal > Sediment | place: Netherlands... | reverse complement strand
CGCCAATACCGCGCGCGAACGACTGACTCCTCTCGCGCAACAACTCGGGGCACGCATTGCCGTGGTGGAAATGCCGCCTGGCCCGCCGGTCCTGCAGACCGTCGTAGCTGAGGTCTATGGTCCCGATGAAGTAACCCGGCGTCAGGTTGCCGCGGATCTCACCGCCCTGTTCGAGGAAGTGCCGGGCATTGTCGATGTCGACAACTATATGACAGAGCCACACGATGTCTGGCGTTTCGAAGTAGACACCGAGAAGGCGACGCGGCGCGGCATATCGGTGGAGACCATTAATCGCAATATCGCGATGGCGATGGGTGATTACCAGCTCGGCGACGTGAAATACGGCCGTGGACTGGAACCTACCTACATTGTGATGCAGCTGCCTTTGCGGGTCCGGGCAATGGCTAAGGATATCTGGGATCTGCCCATCAAAGCCTCGGACGGTCAGATGGTGCCGCTTGGCGAACTGGGACGTTTTTCCATGACACCCGAGGATCCCGTTATTTACCGCAAGGATTTGCGGCCGATGGAGTACGTGGTTGGCGAAATGACGGGCCGACTCGGCGCACCCATCTATGGCATGCTCGCTGTGGAGGAACTGCTTGACAGCTACCTGGCGCCTGACGGTGTAAAGATATCCGGTACCCTCACCGGCGCGCCGCACAGTGACAATGCTTCCGGTTTCGAATGGAGCGGCGAATGGGTGGTCACTTATGAAACGTTTCGCGATATGGGGCTGGCTTTCGCTGCCGCCCTGGTGCTGATCTATATCCTGCTGGTCATCGAATTCCGCAATTTTCTTATCCCGGTCACCGTCATGCTACCTATCCCCCTGACCATCATAGGGATTGTCCCCGGGCACTGGCTGCTTGGCGCCGAGTTCACCGCGACCTCAATGATCGGTTTTATAGCCCTGGCCGGGATCGAGGTGCGAAACTCGATTCTGTTTGCGGATTTTGCCAAGAATAAGGTCCACGAGGGAATGGATATCAGGGAGGCGGTCGTCCAGGCGGGTCAAATCCGCATGCGTCCGATCTGGGTGACGGATCTCACCATGATGGCGGGTGCGGCCGCTATTCTGTTCGACCCCATATTCCAGGGCATGGCCATTTCGCTACTGTTCGGAGCACTGACTTCCGTAACGCTTACCATGCTGACCTTGCCATTACGCTGTGTCGCCGCAAGGCGTGCCTTTGTGCCGGAATCAGCTCAACTGGTCGAATAGGTAGCGAATTGAGCGACCGAGTAAGCCATTGCCATGCAGTAAACGTCAGGTAGCAGGAGCAGACCAATATTGACCTTGCTCAATGAACCTGATCAGCTACAATGCTAGCGTCTTAACCAGTTGAGTTAAAACAGGGAAACGAAAATGCCAATTGATCCATCAATCCATCAGACAGCGTTTAACGTAAAGGACGCATCCGCCATACGTGGCCGTTTCCTGGTCCTGGGGCTATTCAACATCGTGCTTGGCGTAGCAGCCATTGTATCGCCCATGAATACGGACTATCCGGTGGAAGTCATCGTCGGGCTGGTGCTTATACTCGCCGGTGCTGCGGATGCCTGGCACGCCATGCTGCTACGTTCAAAACGCGGCTATATGCTCAGCTGGATGAGTTCGGTGCTGTTTTTCTTCGCCGGTGTCTTGTTAGTGTTTTCCCCGGTCGCCAAATTCACATCCCTTCACATGATGCTTGCTTTGGTATTCTGGATTGGCGGGGTACTTCGTATGGGCAAGGGGATTGATATTCGACCGGTCAACAGTTGGCCCTGGGTCGTAGCCAGCGGACTGCTCGGACTCCTGTTTGGCTTTTTCATCCTGTATCAAGGTGAAGCCATTACGTTTGAATTGATCAGCCTGTTAGTCGGCATCAGCCTGATCGTTGACGGCTGGTCGAGGATGATCGTGTTCTGGGTGCACGAATAGGAGCAGCCCCTGTTTCCCTGCCCATCTGATTTCATAGCCCCCGCCTCCAGGCTGCGGTCGGATCGTTGATAGCCTTGCTGTCCAGCCGTATAACATGTGATTTCTCATCCGAATCAGGAGGCTGCTGATTTTTGCGCTGAGCATTCAATACATCCAGGGTCGCCTCCGAAGGGTCCCTGCCCTCCAGCTCGCGGGCCTGGATACGTAGCTCAAGCTCCTTATCCGTCGCCACACACTGAACAATAGTAAAAGGCACTTTGTGTACTTCCGCCAGGCTTCGGAATACATCGCGATACTTGCGTTGCAGGAAGGTCGCATCCACGATGACAGAATAACCTGCTTGCAGAACCCGTGTGGCCAATTCAGCAAGGTGCTGATAGGTTTTTTCTGTCTGACTGGCGGAATACAGGGCCTCGTCCAGGCCCGCGTGACTTTTGTCCCTTGCGTCAAGACCGGACATTCGTTTTCGTTCGATGTCGGAACGTATCTGGATCATGCCGGCGGCTTCACACAACTGCCTGGCGACCGTTGACTTGCCGGAGCCGGACAAGCCGCAGGTAATCAGCAACGCCGGCCGGTCGGGCGCAAGATAACTCTCAGCGAGCTGTATATACTGGCTGTACTCGGCATCCGCCGCCTCGAAGGTTTCAGAATGCGGCGCGGCCTGCTGCCTGCGAAGCATGGCGACCTTGGCTCGCACCAGTGCCCGATAGACCATGTAATAACGCAATACACCGAGCCCCTGGTAATCTCCGCTGCGATGCAGGTATGCATTCAGGAAATGGAAGGCAAAGTTCCGGTAATGCCGGTCGTCGAGATCCATGACCAGAAAAGCGACATCACTGAACACATCGATCCAGCGCAGTTCGGGATTGAATTCGATACAGTCGAACAGTGTCACCTTTCCCTCGATTAAGGTGATGTTACCCAGGTGAAGATCACCGTGGCATTCGCGGATGTAGCCGTCCTGCTTTCTGCGCGCCAACAATGTTTCGATACTTTTGCGCTCGGCTTCAACCCCTCGCTGAATACCGTCCAGCTGCGCGATTCGCCCTGCGGTCTTTAACGACTTTCGAATGTGTTTAAAGTTTTCGCTCATCCAGTGACGGATCTGTTCCGCTTCACCGTAAGGCGCATCGGGCAACGCACGCTGCGTCGATTGATGAAAATCAGCGACCTGATCAACGAGTTGGTCGATGTGTGCAGCATCCAGTTGTTTCCGTTCGGCAAGCTGGCTGAGCAGCCCGTCATCCGCAAACTGACGCATGCGCACTGCGTACTCAAGCACTGTTCCTGATCCGGCCATCCGCGGCCAATCGGGCTGACCGGTGATGGCGACAACGTCCAGGTAGATGGCGGGTGCGAAACGCCGGTTCAGGCGGACCTCTTCTGCACAGTAAAACTGCCGTTTTTCCAGTGTGGTGAAATTCAGAAAACCGAAATTGACAGGCTTTTTGACCTTGTAGGCGTACTCACCGGTTAACAGCACCCAGGCACAGTGGGTTTCCACGACATGGATGCCACGGGTCGGATGCTTGTAGGCATCCGCCCTGGTGAGCGCCTCGATCAGCCGCCCGGCCTGCTGCATTTTTGAATCGCCATCCATCGATGCAAACTCAGGTTTTGCCCTTCAGGCTGATTTTCAACAACGGTGGCGACAACAAGGTGGTAATAATCACCACCAGTACCAGTGATGAAAACATCGCGTCATCGACTACGCCGAGCCCCTTGCCAATGGCTGCAAATACAAGCCCGACTTCGCCACGCGGCAGCATACCCACACCAATGGCCCAGCGATTCATCTGCTTCGAGGCGCCCAGACCACAGGCCAGCTTTCCGGCGATAGCCGCGACCAGTAGCCCAGCCGCCAATATCACGACCTGCCAGTCGAGGAAAGTTTCCAGTTTTACCTGTATACCCATCAGCACAAAAAATATCGGTACCAGGATAACTTCCAGTGGCATGATAAGATCCCTGATGCTGTAGTCGTGTTTCTCATGCGGACCCCAGTGCACGAAATAGGCATCTTTCAATATCACTCCTGCGGTAAAGGCCCCGATAATGGTCGCCAACCCGGACAGGTTGGCGAGCCAGGCCAGGACCATGACAAACAGGTAGGAAACGAACATTTTCGCCTCGATCAAGTCGAGGTGGCGCATCAGTCTGATGATAACACGCAGGATGTAGGGGCCGAGGAAAACGGCACCGCCAAGAAATATAACTGCCAGAAAAACAACTTTTGTTATATGGCCAATCTCGATGCCACCGGAAACGACGATGCCGGTGACAGCAGCCAGCATCAGCAGGCCGAGAATATCGTCGAATACCGCCGCACCAAGAATTATGTGCGCCAGCCGGGACTGACCCTGGTGCAGATCTTCGAGTACCCTGACCGTAATACCGACGCTGGTAGCGCCCAATGCGGCGCCCAGAAACAGCGCCGTATGAAACGACAACTGTGAGGCGAGCAGGAAAGTGGCAGCGACCCCCAGTATAAACGGCAGTACGACACCGATAAGCGCCACCCTTGTGGAATCGGCGCCAACCTGACGCATCTCATTGAGATTGGTGTCCAGCCCCACCAGGAACAACAGGAAAATAACACCATAGCGGGAAAAAACGTCCACGGTGTGCGCTATCTGCAAATACTCGTTTCCGCTGGGCCCACCGAGGACGCTCAATATACGACGCTCCGGGGCGTCGACCAGTGTGTCACAGACTTCGTTTCCCAGTGTGGCGTCGTGCAGGAAATGCTGGATGGTGTCAAAGACGTGCGGGCCTTCCCGCAACAACAGTATCAGATCAAAACCAAACTGATAGGCCAGATTGCCAGCGATGATACCTATCGTCAGTTCGCCCAGCACAGAAGGCAGCCCCAGTTTGCGCGCGCTGAAGCGGCCCATCAACGCCACAAACAGCAAACCGGTAACGCCCAGGATGACGGGCGCAATGGGGTCACTGTGCGCCTGCGGAACACCCTCGGTAACCGCCAACGCTGCAGCAGAAAAACCAAGCAGCACTACCAACGGGAGCAACAGGCGGGCTTTCGGCACCCTCGACCATGGGTCTCGCATCAACAGATCCTCGGTAACGGGTCGTCTTCCAGTTCATCGAGCAGGCGTTCACCACCCAGTTCGGTGACCAGCAGCACCTTCGCCGGCTGTTCTTCAACCCGGCCGATCAGGGCGGCTTCAGCGCCTTCCGGCAAACAGCGCCAGTGCGCGAGCACGTCCTCAGCGTGTGCTTCAGCCACGACCGCAACCACCCTACCCTCACAGGCAAGATAAAGAGGGTCGTAACCGAGCATTTCGCACACCGACTGCACCGAGTCCCGGATCGGTATCTCCGTCTGCTGCAGCCGAACACCCAGCTGGGTTGCCTGACTGATTTCATGACAGACCGTCGCCAGGCCGCCGCGGGTCGGATCGCGCATGAAGTGCAGACCCTCAAACTTCAACGCCGCCCGCGTCAGCGGCAGAACGCTGCCGGCGTCCGACTTCAAATCACCGCGCAGGCCGAACTGTTCACGTGCCAGTAACACGGCAATACCGTGATCACCGACCGGCCCACTGACCAGTATCCGGTCCCCTGCCTGAATGCAGTCAAGACCGATGCGAACCCCCGCTGTTCGTATACCAACCCCGGTAGTCGCAAGATACAGACCACCGCCCTCCCCGCGACGTAACACCTTGGTATCACCGGCCACAACGCGCACACCGACGGCGTTCGCTGTCTCTGCCAGTGTTGCTACAATCCGCTCGAGCAGTGCTATCTGCATGCCTTCTTCGATAAAAGCATTCAAGCTCAAATACAGCGGCTCCGCACCAGCCACCGCCAGGTCATTGGTGGTGCCATGAACCGCCAGGGCGCCGATATTACCGCCAGGAAACTCCAGCGGCTGAACCGTAAAACCATCGGTGGTAAACATCACATCACCGTCCGTCAATGCCAACGGCACGGCATCCGCCCGGGTATCCAGCCCGGGATTAGCGAGATGACGGGCAAACACACGCTCGATCAGTTCACGCATGTAGCGCCCGCCGTTTCCGTGGGCTAACGAAATATGTTTATCCTGCATCGGATCTCTCTGAAAATCACCGGGACGTAAGTAAGTCAGCCGACCTAAGCTTTGGGGACCGTCGGCCGCATGGACGCGGCCGTCGAGCGTACAGGGATGTATTCACAGCGCGTCCCCGCAGCTTAGGTCGGCTGACTTACCTGCTCATTAGTAAGCAGGGATGCTGCTGTCGAGCATACAGGAACGCATTCACAAGGTGAATCGCCGTCAGGCGAGACAAGGTGAATTGCGCAGCAAGACAAGGTGAATCGCCGCCAGGCGAGAGAAGGTCCTCTGGAGGAGAAGGTCCTCTGGAGGAGAGGGTGCCCTGGGGTGCAGCGTGTCTTGCAAGGCCATGCCGGGTGGCTTTCTGCCACATTAACAACGGGAAACGTATTCTACAACCTGCCCAAAACTCAAACCTGCGTCATTGACCGGCAAGCGTTCGCCGAGCACTACTTCGAACCCTTCTTGCTCCAGTCTGCTGACACACTCTTCCGTCAAGCGGCGATTCTGAAACACGCCACCGCACAAACCGACTGCCTGCACGGCATGCCCTTCACGTACTCGCAGCGCCTGATTGACCAGCGCTTCAGCCATCGAGGAGTGGAAAACAGCGGCTCGTTCGCTGACCGGGATCAGCTCGTCGCCCAGACATGCTAGCAGCGGCTGCCAGTCGGTGCGCAGCAGGCCGTCACTCTGTTCAAGCAAGGGCAGGCTGATGGGCTCCGCCGCCTCACCGGCAACAGCTTCCAGCCACATCGGCCCCTGACCTTCAAAGCTGGCCGTCAAACACTGACCGGTCAATGCGGCGGCCGCATCGAACAAACGGCCTACCGCTGTGCTGGTCGGTGTATTCAGCTTTTTCTGCCAGGCCTGGCGCAGTAATCCGTAAGACGAGGACGCAATTGATTTCGATCCAAGGGAATCCATCAGCTTCATCGCCAGACTGTCTGCGCCGGTTTCCCAGGCCAGAGACAGCGCGCTGCGCCAGGGTTCACGACCCGCCTTTTCACCGCCGGGCAGCCGGAACGGTCGCATACTGGCCACGCGCCGCCATCGTCCGGGCACACCATAGAGGGCTTCGCCACCCCACAGGGTTCGGTCGTCACCATAGCCGACCCCGTCCCAGGCAAACACCAGATGACTGCCCTGCAGCTGCGCAGCCTGTTCGCCAAGCAGGGCCGAGGCATGTGCGGCATGATGTTGCACCTCGATCACCGGCAGCCCCTGTCTGCCGGCCCAACGTGAAGTCACGTAGGCCGGATGAGCATCGCAAATAATGACTTCCGCCTGGACCTTGTACAGGCGTTGCACATCGGCAATCAGCTGCTCGAATACCTCGAGACTGCGCGCGCTGCCCATATCACCGACATGCGGCGACACCACCGCCCGCTCTCCCCAGGCAAGACAAACGGTGTTTTTGGTATGCCCGCCAACCGCGAGCACCGGTCGCTTCAACTCACCCGGCAGCTTGAGTTCAGCGGGCGCATGCCCCCGGCCTAAACGCATCGGCCGCGGTTTTCCCAGCAGGCTGCGGTACACTGAGTCATCCGCCGGGCGCACAATAGGCCGGTTGTGATGCAGAAAGGCGTCGGCCACACCGCCCAATCTCTGTTCTACCAGCGTATTTTCAGTCAACACCGGCTCACCGCTGATATTCGCCGAGGTCGCCACCAGCGGCCCGCCGAAATCATTCAGCAGCAAATGATGCAGGGGGCTGTAGGGCAACATCACGCCGATTTCATTCAAGCCGGGCGCAATACCCGGCAGTATACGCGTACCGTTTCCCGCTTGTCGGGTGACCAGCACTATCGGTCGTGCCGGCTTGCAAAGCAACGCCGTTTCCTCTGCGCTGAGGGTCACCACACGGGTTAATTGAGCCAGACCATCGCTGACCGGGAACATCAACGCCAGTGGCTTGTGCGGTCGAGACTTTTTCTCGCGTAAACGCTGCACCGCTGCCTGGTCGGCCGCATTACACATCAGGTGGTAGCCGCCCACCCCCTTTACTGCAACAACCCGTCCTTCGCGCAACGCACTGATACAGGCCGCCAGCGCGGCTTCGCTGTCGGCAATTTCATGGTCAACCTGTCTGAAAAACAACTGTGGGCCGCACCGTCCGCAGGCCACCGGCTCGGCGTGAAAGCGCCGGTTTGATACATCGTTATATTCCTGCACACAATCCGGACACAGATCGAATCGCGCCATTGACGTGTTCGCCCGGTCATAGGGTAAAGCCTCGATCAGCGTATAGCGAGGACCGCACTGGGTACAGTTAATGAAGGGATAACGATAGCGGCGATTGTGAGGGTCATCGAGTTCAGCGAGACAATCTTCACAGACAAAATAGTCGGGGGGCACATGAATATCACCCGCCTGAGCTGTTTCACTGGCGAGAATCCGGAAGTCTTTCAGCGTCACACCATCCAGTGGCTCACTGTGACTGATTTCAGGGTGCGCTATCGCGGGGGCTCGTTGCACAAGGCCCCGTTCAAAGGCCTGCAGTTGATCCGCTGTTCCAGTGGCAACGATCTCAACCTGTCCGAGGCAGTTCCTGACCCAGCCTTTCAGACGGTGCTCGCGTGCCAAGCGGTAGACAAATGGACGGTACCCGACACCCTGTACGACACCCGATACCAGCCACCGGAATGCCGGCAGGTGAGCCACCTTCCGCTTCCGGTCAGACCTCTGGCTGGACGCTCCCAATAGATTCATACATGCGTTGCAACACGACCCTGTGTTTTTCCATTGTGTTTGCTTTCGCGCACGCCGCCGGCCCACCAGATGCGGCAGGCGCCTTCGTCAGAAACCATACAGGGTCCAATGGGATGTCTGGGCGTACAAGCGCTACCGTACAAACGACACTCATCGGGATAGCACCTGCCCAGCACGACCCGGGCACAGTCGCAACCGGGCGGCATCTGGCCGGCCCGTTTACGGGCGTCATCGGCATAGTCCGGAAACTGGCGACGCGCATCCAGCGCCTGATAGCCGGGTCTCAGGGAAAAACCCGACGCCGGTATGACACCCACACCACGCCAGTTTGCATCCACGACCTCCATGGCCTGCTGCAGCTGTCGCCTGGCTGTGGGATTACCCTCACCACGCACCAGTTCCGGGTAGCAGTTATCCAGGAACGCCCGACCCTCGATCAGCTGCCGTAGCGTTGAATAGATGGCAGCCAGCAGACTTTCCGGGCTGAAACCGGCTATGGCAGACGGAATCCCGTGTTTTTCGGCAACAAAGTGCCATTCCCGCGAACCCATTACCGTGGCCACATGACCGGGTGCGATGAGGGCATCGAATCCGGGTGTGGCGGAATCCAGCAACATGGCGACCGCCGGCCAGGTCAACCGCCCGGACAGCAGCAACAGCAGATTGTCCGCTACACCTTCAACGACCATGGAAGCGACCGGTGCCGTCGTCGTCTCGAAACCTGCCGCGAAGAAAACGACCTTCTTATCCGGCTGTTCCCGGGCGAGTGTTACCGCTTCCATGGGTGAAGCGATCGGCCGTATATCCGCACCCGCGGCCTTGGCCTGTTCGAGCGAGCGAACGTCTTTTTTCGCGACATTCACCGGCACACGCAGCATGTCACCAAATGCCAGCAGCGTAATATCTTCGTTCAGCGCCAGTTGAATCGCTTCATACACATCCTCTTCCGGGCAAATACACACCGGGCAACCGGGGCCCGGAATAAGCTCAATAGAGGAAGGTAATGCCCCGCGAAGGCCTGCCATGGTGATGGAACGCTCGTGTCCACCACAAACATTCATAATCCTGATTCGATCCGGCAAGTCTAACGAGCGAATTTCATCCAGCCATTGTCTGGCAGTGCGGGACATATCGGCGCTTTCAGGTCGCCAGCGCGTGAAGCCTGGCGCCTTCAGGCTGTATCCTCGGCCGCATTGTCTCGCCCCGCTGACAACCTTGTCGATGGTGTTCCACTTCCTGATCCAGCCAGTCCAGCCACGGCTCCATGCTGTCGCTTTGTTTGACACTCAGTTCGAGGACCGGCGCGGCATTCGCCAGGGCGCGCACATTGTCACAGGCACGCTGCGTGCTGAAATCATCGAGCACCGGCAACAGATCCACCTTGGTCAGCGCCACCAGATCGGCAGCGCGGAATATAACCGGATACTTGGAAGGTTTGTCGTCGCCTTCCGGCACAGACAACAGTGTCACGTTGCGATGCTGACCGAGATCAAAGCTGGCCGGGCACACCAGGTTGCCGACATTTTCGATAAAAAGAATATCGATATCTTCAAGTTTCAGTTGATGCAAGGCATCGTGCACCATGTGTGCATCCAGGTGACAGGCGCTGCCGGTGGTGATCTGCACGGCTTCCACTCCCCGTGAGCGGATGCGCTGTGCATCGTTTTCGGTCTCCAGGTCACCCTCGATAACCGCTATTCTGTAGCGGTCACTCAGGGCATCCACACTGG
>Ga0316197_10004030_pt1 | contig 10433 bp, 9 predicted proteins | sample OudBiesiAoxic_MG_FD_204939 | JGI IMG/M metagenome (GOLD analysis project Ga0316197, IMG submission 204939) | Coastal sediment microbial communities from Oude Bieten Haven, Netherlands - site A oxic | ecosystem: Environmental > Aquatic > Marine > Coastal > Sediment | place: Netherlands... | reverse complement strand
TTCAGGGTTTCCTCGATGGCGCCGACGCCGCTGGTTTCCTCGGCTGTGTCGAGAATGAGTTGACGCAACGCAAACAGCCCCGGCCGGACGGTCTCGGGATAGGAGGCGAGGACTGTGGCCACGTCCGCCAGTTCGATCGCTGTCGGCTCGGTCATGATTCCCACGCTAATGAGGGTCCGCTACTTCTTCTTCGTCGGCTTCGGTGGCAGCGAGCCGATCCAGTTCCAAGCCCTATCGAACCAACCGGCCAGCTCGTTGGTGTTCGCAAGCAACTCGGCCGGTACTGACGAATAGCCGCGCATCGTGGCGCCGTACTGGCTCACGTCGCTGCTGTCGTATCGCGCCCGGAACTCCTCAGTGAGCTCGCCCGAGAGCCGCAGCGCCATCGTCCCGCTGCTGTCGAGGAAGCTGAACATGTGCCCGTTGCGGGAGGTGTATGGGTTCTTTGCACCCTTCACCTCCGCTCTGCTCTCGCTCCGTTCGATCACTGCCGCGTACTGAGTGAGCTTCTCCGGTGATCCTTCGTACTTCGATCCGCCCGGCATGGCACCTCCAAGGATTCCTGATTGACGCTACCAAAGTCTGGGTGGTCGCCAGGTTCCTACTGGCTTGTGTGTCCACACCTGATAGTTGGTCGGTTCGTCGTCACTCGCCCACAAATGAGCCGTCAGGGGCGACGATGAAATCCGTGGACAGAGGGCTGAATGCCCGCCACCCGCCGTCGTCAACCGCAATCAGCACCCTCAGGTTTCCAGGCTGGTGAGGACTATCCCAGAAGGCTTGCACCTCAACTTGGTACTGGACACCGGACTCCGCCGCAACCTCGCGTACGTCTTGCTCGTGCAGGAATCGAGCTACGAGTTCGCTGTAGGGCTCGCTGCGCAGCTCGGCAGAGACGCCGTCGAGGACCCTCTTTGCTTCTTCGTTGTCCACCCGGCCGATTATGCCAGAAGAACCCGCGCCCCAATTGCTGACCGCACTCCGAGCCTCTCGACCGCTCGAAGCGCTACCGAACGGTATTGTCTCAAAAGGTACCGGCAGATGGTGACGCACCGGTGCTTTCGCTGATCGGAGGAGCGGTGAATCCCAACGTAGATGCGTACATTCAACAATCGGACCGGTGGCCGACGGAGATGACCGTCCTGCGGCCGGCACTGCTGGGCTGTGGGTTAACCGAAGAGATCAAATGGGGCAAACCCTGCTACAGCCATGAGGGCAAGAACATCGTCATTCTCCAGGAGATGAAGGAGTTCCTGGCCCTCATGTTCTTCAAAGGTGCCCTGTTGAACGATCCAGCTGGCGTTCTCGAGGACCAGGGACCGAACTCTCGATCGGCTCGCCGCATTCAGTTCACTTCAGTGCAGGATGTGCAGCGGCTGACCGACACCGTCAAGGCCTACATCGACGAGGCCATCGAAATCGAGCAAGGTGGGCTCGCCGTCGCCCCAGCACCCGAACCCATCCTTGTCGAGGAACTCCAGAACCGCGTCGACCAGGACCCGGCACTCAAGGCTGCATTTCAGTCATTGACCCTGGGCCGGCGGCGGGAGTACAACCTGTACTTCTCAAGCGCAAAACAGGCCTCGACCCGCGAGGCACGAGTCGAGAAGTACGCCCAGAAGATCCTGGACGGCAAGGGCTTCCGCGACCGGTGATGTTCAGTCTGTCCAACGCTGCCCGGGCGGATACCGTTTCGCTCGAGGCAGCCAAACGGGGCAGAATGGCGTTGAGGAGGAGGCATGGCCACAAGCACCCAGTCGCCCGGTGTCGGCGTTCTCGCTGCTCTCGAAGGTGCCGGCCTGATTGCCTGGAATCTCGCTGCGACCCCCTTCGTGGGACGGAAGCGCCTGCTCTGGGGGACGAAGGGAAACGAGGCAACCGATCCGCTCCCTGGCGACGACCTCGTACCGAACCCGAAGTGGTCGTACACCCTCGGCGTCGACGTCACTGCACCTCCGGAAGCAATCTGGCCGTGGATCGCTCAGATTGGGCAGCGGCGTGGCGGCTTCTACACCTACCAGACGCTGGAGAACATGGTCGGATGCAAGATCACCAACACCACCGAGATCATCCCGGAGTACCAGCATCCCGGGCGCGGCGATGAGGTCTACCTCCATCCGACGGCGCCGCCGCTGCGGATCGAAGTCGTCAAGCCACCACACGCCCTGGTTCTCTTCGGCTCCCCTGCCGATGTCGCCGCCGAGGAGAGTTGGGGAATCTCCACGTGGCAGTTCGCCGTCCAGTCGGGATCTGCAGGGAGGAGTCGACTCCTCACCCGTGGCCGCAGCGACTACTCCCCCGGGTTCGCAACCAGGCTCGCCTTCGGACGCTTCCCCATCGAAGCCATCACATTCGTGATGAGTCGCAAGATGCTGCTCGAGATCAAGCGCCTGGCCGAAGCGGCACGCTAGGTATCAAGACGCAGGCAGCCGGTGTCGTGAAGCTTGGCAAACATCAGAACTTCCCGGAGTTGACCCAGGTGTCCTCGGGTGTGATCTCCTCAACAACGTTCCAATGCTCAACGATCTTGCCGTTCTCGAGGCGGAAGAGATCGATGACGGCGCGACGTTTCCCGTCGGATTCACTCTCGGCGAGGATCGCGACGAAGTTGCCGGCGCCGACGATTCTGTGGAGCTCGACGTACCGCATCTCTGTTTCGAGCGCGTAGGCCTCAAGTGACTCGATACCGTCGGCGACGTCGGGACTGTGTTCTGCGTAGTAGGAGGTCATGAATTCGGGCAGACGGTCGTAGTCACCGGCGAGGAGGACCTCGTTGACGAATCGGATCACGAGCTGCTTGTTGTCTTCGGTCTTGTCGAGGTCCGAGTTCTCGGTCGGCCCGTCAACCTGGCTGCGACCGCCGGCGGTGGTGTCCCGCAGCTCTTCGATGATGTCCCAGTGCTCTATGAGCTTGCAGTCCTCGTCGGTGTCGAAGATGTCGGCCGTGACATAGCGGTACCGGCCGTCGTCCAGGATCTGCACGACATGCAGGAACACGTAGGGGCCGTCCTCGAATGCTCGGATGATTTCGATCTCGCGTGTCGGGTTGCGTTGGACGAAATCGGCGAAGAACTCGATGAACCCTTCCTTGCCGTCCTTGACCGGTGTGGAGTGCTGGGTGTATCGAGCCCCGGCGTACGTGTTGATGGCTTCGACGTAGTTCCCGTCCCGGATCGCCTCGAGGTACAGGGAGATCGCGTTGTCACGTCGTTGTCCCATGGTTATTTCTCCGTTTCGTGTGGAGGTCAGCCGTAGGAAGGCGGCTTGACGGCACCGATCCGAGCATAGGCGAGCCCTTGAGAGCGATCCCGCACTCCCCGCCAAGGCTGTGGTTGAGCCATGCGCTCTCGAAATCGGAGAAGACCACCCCTCTCAGGGTATTGGCAGGGGAATCACCCATAGCCGTGGCTGTGCTCAGGCCGCAACATCGTTGCATGGATTCCACCGAGGAACCGCAACTCCGCACCAAGCTCATCTTCTGGCTGCTCCTCAGCGTGCTTTCGGTGGCCCTGGCCGAGGTCACCGTGGCCTCGGCGCCTCTTGCCTTTGTCAACCCGGTCGAGGCTGCCTTCTTGCTCACGTTCTACGGCAGCCACCTACTCGTGTTCGCCTGGTTGGCCTTCCGCCGCGGTTGGCCTTCGCTGGCAGCGCTCTGGTTCGCCGGCGTGCTCTTCGGGCTGTATGAGTTCTACATCACGAAGGTGCTGTGGTCTCCGCCCTGGGGCGACAGCATCTCGATCGGCCACATCGACATCATTTCGTTCATCGTGTTGGCCTTCTTCTGGCACCCGTTCATGGCGTTCATCTTCCCGCTCGCCGTCGCTGAAGCTGGAGGGACGAAGAGCCGGTGGGTAGTAGATCAATTCCCAGCGCGAGTATCCGGCGTGTTGCGGAATCGGCGAACGTGGCTGCTTGTTCTCGGGACGGGAGCGGTCATCCACGGCCTCCTGACTGGTTCTCCCGGAGTGGCTGTCGTCTCCATGGGCTCGGCTCTTGCAGTGGCGAGCCTGACCTTGTTCTGGTGGCGGCGCGGCGATCGGCAGCAGCGGTGGCCACTTCGAGCCCTGCTGCCGAACGATCGGCAGGGGCGCTGGATTGCGGTACTACTGGCTGCCCAATACGTCGTGTTCATCCCAACGTGGACACCGGACCGAATGCCACCGCTCGCGGGACATGCCGTCGTGTGGGTGCTCTACGCCACCTTTGCCCTGTTGTTGTGGTTGGCGCTCCGCCGGACTCCCTGGACCGAACCGCAAGACAGTCCGGCGGGATGGATTGGACCCGGGGCGATCGCCATGATCGCCGCCCTCCTTGCCATTTCTGCGCTCGCCTCGCTCGGCCCCTCCGAGATTGGTTCCGTCATCGTTTGGCTGGTTGCGACCATCGTTGGATTGGGGATGCTGTTCGGATCTGTACGACATGTGCTACGTGACACACGGGAGGCCCACAGCCGATAGCAGCCACCGGCGGCCTTCGGGGCTGTTCGAGACGTCGACCACGACGGTCGCCTTGTCGCAACTCTAAGAGCATTGCTGTGAGTCACAACGGCGTCCACGTATGGGCGTAGTCTTGTCGAGGTGAACTCTGGCGAATCAACCGGGAGCGACCGCCTGCGCCCCTTGCTCGAAGTGTTTTTCGAGCGGTACGGAGTACCCGCCGCGGGCGCGGCGGTTGTGGCGCACACCGGCGATCTCGACGTCGAAGTTGCGGGTCAGCGGCACCGCAACACGGTCGATACCGTTGATGTCAACGACCAATGGCATATCGGGTCGTGTGCGAAGTCAATGACGGCTGCCCTGTATGCGCGACTGGTCGAGCGAGGTGATGCGGCGTGGGGTGTTCCGGTCCCCGAGTTCTTCCGTGATCTTGCCGGTAGCGTGAACGCCGGCTGGTCGCACTCCACAATTGATGAGGTCCTCGTTTGTCGCTCCGGCATGGACGCGAACCTCAACCGGGCACAAATGGTCGCCGCATGGGGCGACACCGCCGACGCAACCGACCAACGCACCCGGGCCGTCGTGTCGGCGCTTTCTGATCCGCCGCGCACCCGCGGTAGCTTCCGCTACTCGAATCTCGGCTACATCGTGGTTGGCGCTGCTATCGATCGCCTCGCCGGAATGCCCTTCGAGGACGCCCTTCATGCTGAGGTCCTCGAACCCCTCGGGATCACCACCGCCGGTCTCGGTCCGCCTCCCGACATTTGGGGGCACAAGTCGAGGCTGCAGATCGGCGGCATCACCGCGGGACGTGGTTCCCCGGCCGAACCAGGACTGCCTCGCAGTGACAACCCGGCCGTGATGACTCCGGCCGGACGCCTCCACCTCACGCTCGCGGACTGGGCGAAGTTCCAGCGTGTCTTCCTCAACCGCGGTAGTGACTTCCTGGAGTCGGCGACGGTCGAACACCTCCTTGCAATCCCGGCTGGCAAGGGAAACGGGATGGCCATGGGGTGGGCACCGGCGGCCGGCCTTGCTGGCGTCTCGTACGGCATGCAAGGGTCGAACACGCTTTGGGCAGCCACGGCGTTGATCGACTCCAACTTCGAACGGACGGCGATGGTTGTTGCGAACAGCGGCCGGTCCCGGGTCCTGAAGGGATCAGCGCAACTCGCCGTGTCGATCCTGCAATCCGGCTCGACACGATGAGCACATCCGTTCCAAGCCGTTGGACGACGCCTCCGGCCCCACATTCCCACAACTGCAATCTGTCTGAGCCCTGAGTCACCGGCTAGGCCGACATGCCCCGGCTCGATCAATCACCCCCTGGCGAAGCGGGCCGGTCGGCGCGATGATGACGGTATGAAACAGACGCGACATCGCGCTGCTTCAGCCGCGGTCGTAGCGACCGTACTGGTGCTCTCCGCTGGGTGTTCAGGTGAGTCCGAGCCATCCGACATCACGGTCACCTTTGCCCCGTCGACATCCACAACCACGACAACGTTGCTGGTTGGCGGTGGAACGTCCGAAGTACCGACGACGGATCCTGAGATCGAGATGCTGGAAGACGTGCCGGAGACGTTCACTGTTCTCTTCGACGAGCGCTTCGTGTGTCAGCTCGGACCCGACGGGGAATCCGATATCACGTCGTCTGGGACTGCAACGGTCAACGTATTCCCCGCAGCGGATGGCCTCGAAGTCACCGGCTCGGGATCGATGGATGTCGAGGGGTTCGTGCGGGCTGGTGGCATTTGCACCGGCGAGGCAACGGGCAGCCACCGGTTCACGCTCAGCGGAGCCCTTGAAGAGGCAGGCGACGGAACGAGAACGCTGCAGCTGCTCGTGACAGGCACGTGGTATGACACGTGGGACGGCGCGATCGAATGCCAGGGCGGTCTACCGCCGTCGGGACCGTGGCAGTGGCCGCCGGAGCCCAACGTGGAGACGCTGGTGTTCTCGCCTCTGGAGGACGGCACGACATGGGCAAAGGAAGTCACGATGGGCATGTGTCAAGGCACGGTCACCCGCGTCATCGATCTCGCGGACGCCTGACCTCGGCCGGAATCGTGGAGCCCAGTGGCGAGATCGTGACGTTTGTGGCTGCGGGCTTCCGCTATCAGGGCCGTCGGTCTCTACACCGCGGCGACCAAGCTCACGTACGCTCAATCCAAGCGAACCAACGCTGTGGAGGCGCCGGATGGGATCCGGATCGATCGACCAATCCGCACAGCGGCCTGTGACTGCCTTCAAACTCATTGCGTGCGCCGTCGTCCTCGCGTTCATCGCCGTCGGGTTCTGGTCTGTTGCTCCTCCGGCTGCACTTCCTGTGGATGCGCCCGAGGCCGACTTCTCTGCAGCTCGGGCCGTCGAACACATTGAGGTCATCGCTCAGAAGCCGCACCCAATGGGCTCGGCGGCGATCGCCGAAGTACGCCGCTATCTGATCGCCGAACTCGAAGGACTCGGCCTCGAACCCGAGTTCCAGACGATCTCGGCTCCCAACTACTTCGAGGATGGAGAGCCGGTTGATGTCGTCAACATCATGGCGACGATTCCCGGACGCTCCACCACCGGTGCTGTCGCTCTCATGGCCCACTACGACACGGTTCCAGCAACTCCCGGAGCGAATGACAACAGCGCGGCGGTCGCCACACTCTTGGAGTCAGGCCGAGCGATCCTCGCGGGCCCGCAGCTGCGCAACGACGTGATCCTGCTGTTCACCGACAGCGAAGAACCCAATCCTCGGTATGGCTCCAAGGCATTCGTTCGCGAGAGTCCGGTCTTCCACAACATCGCTCTCGTCGTGAACCTTGAAGCAATCGGGGGCGCTGGGCCTTCATCGCTCGTTGAGACCTCCGGCTCCGAAACCTGGCTGGTCGGTCAGTATTCCGCGGTGGTATCAAACCCGAGCGCGTTTTCGTTCATCTCCGAGATCACCGCCCTCATGGGTGATGTCGGAACGGACTTTGACCCATTCAGAAACGCCGGAGTGCCCGGCTTCCACTTCGCCTACATGCGTGGATCGCCGATCTACCACTCCCCCGCCGACAACCTCGAGTCGGTCGGTTGGGGCTCCGTGCAACACCACGGATCGAACGCGCTCGGTATCGCCCAGCACTTCGGAAACCTCGACCTCGGATCGACTCCCAACTCGGGCGATTCCGTGTACTTCACCCTCCGCCCATTCTTCGTTCAGTACGCCGCATCGTGGTCGGTTGCAGTTGCGTTGCTGGCCGCGGCGCTGCTCGTGTTCGGGATCGTTCGTTCCGTTCGGCGACGCACGCATATGGCAGGATCATTCGTCCGCAGTAGCGGCATCGCACTTCTCCTCACCATCGTGGCAACACTTGTCGCCACGATGGTGTGGCTTCTCATTGTCGCGATTCGGCCGACACCTTCGGTGCTCGAGGCGTATGCCTATTTCGTGGTCTCGTTCGGTACCGGTGCTGGCTTCGTGTACTGGCTGAACAACCGCGCTCCGATCACGGGACGCATGAGAGGGCCCGGTTTCCTGGTGTTGTGGGTAGCCCTCGGCCTCTTGACCGGGTTTGCAGCTCCCGGACTCAGCCCCCTGTTCGCGTTGCCGGCGCTGGCCGGAGCCATCGCCTACAACTGGCGCACCCGTTGGGAGGATTGGGGTGCCGTCGTTCGTTTCGCGTTCGTCGCCGCACCGACCGCGGTTCTCTTGGCACCCGCGATCGACTTCTTCTTCCAGTTCGGCCAACCCCGTCCGGGCAATCCCGACTCCAGCATCCCATCGGTCGCCGCGGTTGCATTTCTCCTCGCCATCTTGGCTGGAGGCCTTCTGTTGAGCGTATGGCGAGAGTCCCCTCCGGCGCACTGAGATTGGGTCTGAGCCATGGGTCGAAGGTGCGTGTACGCGCGGGGGTAGCCTCTCGGGACCATGGACACAGCTTCAGACAGCGTTGGTGAAGATCACCTCCGAGCCGACATTCGGCGGCTCGGAGCTCAGCTCGGCGACGCCCTGACACGGCAGCACGGGCACGAGTTGCTCGAACTCGTCGAAGAGGTCCGTCTCCTCACGAAGTCGAGCCGGACGGATGGCGACCAGGCCGCAGCTGCACGGCTGCGGGCAGTGTTGCGAGAGCTCGATCTGGAGCAGGTGGTCAATCTCGTGCGGGCCTTCTCGGCCTACTTCCATCTCGCCAACGTGGCAGAACAGACCCACCGGGTGGACGACCTGGCCGTTGCAGATCGGGATCGCACCTTTGCAGCGACGGTTGATCGGATCCTGGCTGCGCGGCCCGAACCAGATGTGTTGGAAGACGTGCTCGAGCGCCTCGAGCTACGCCCGGTGTTCACGGCTCATCCAACCGAGGCGGTTCGCCGCACGCTCCTAACGAAGCTCGTCCGAATTGCCGACCTGCTGGTTGCTCGGAATGAAGCCGGCATCTCGTCCGCCAAGCGCGCGGGCATAGATCGGCGTGTCGCCGAGATCATCGACCAGATCTGGCAGACCGACGAACTGAGATCTCAACGACCACAGCCGATCGATGAGGCGCGTTCCGCCATGTTCTATCTGGATCAGCTGTCGACCGATGTGCTACCCCTGCTTGGAGAGGAGATCGCCGTTGGTCTGCAACGTTTGGGGCGCAACCTTGCGTCGGGTCCCGCTCCGATCAGGTTCGGAACGTGGGTGGGCGGCGATCGGGACGGCAATCCGTCGGTGACAGCCGAAGTCACCATGCGGGTTCTCGAGGTCCAACACGATCACGCGCTACGAGATCTGAGCTCCCAGGTCGAGAGGCTGGCAGAAGAACTCTCAACCTCTTCGCGGTACCGACAGGTGAGTGATGAGCTGTCCGACTCCCTCGCCGCGGACCGTCAGTTGCTGCCGGAGGTCTGGCTTCGCTTCCGGACGCTCAACCGAGATGAGCCGTATCGCCTGAAGTGCGCCTTCATCCACGAGCGTCTCGCGAACACGCGGAGGCGGCACGCGGAGGGAGCACGACACGTCCCTGGAGTGGACTACCGCAGCAGCCGTGACCTACTCGACGACCTTGGTGTCCTTCACCGATCACTGCTCGGCGACGCCGGGGAACTCATTGCCAATGGAGTGTTGCTGCGGCTCATGAGAAATGTTGAGGCTTTCGGATTCCATCTAGCGACCATGGATGTCCGCGAGCACGCTGAGCGCCACCACGAAGTGCTCGGGCAACTCTACGATCGCATAGGCGTCGACTACGCGAGTCTCGAGCCACCGGCCAGGAGCCAGTTCCTCACGGCGGATCTCAGCCACGGACGGCCTCTGGCTGCCCCAACCACCGCGCTCCCAGAGGCGTCGTCCGCCGTCGTCGAGACCTTCCAGGCGATTCGCGCAGCACTTGACCGTTTCGGTCCTGGCACGATCGAGTCGTACATCGTTTCGATGACGTCTGGCGAAGATGATGTGCTCGCTGCCGCGGTTCTCGCCCGCGATGCCGGCCTTATCGACCTGCATGGCGGGATCGCCGAAGTCGGGTTCGTGCCGCTCCTCGAGACGATCGACGCACTCCGCGATGCCGGACACCTGCTGAACGCACTGCTGAGCAGCCCACCATATCGGGAAATCGTCCGCCTCAGGGGCGATGTTCAAGAAGTGATGCTCGGCTACTCCGACTCCAACAAGGTCGGCGGGATCGCTACGTCACAGTGGGAGATCTACAAGGCACAACGCCTGCTTCACAACGCCGCCCGCCGGCACGGTGTCACGCTTCGCCTATTCCACGGACGTGGCGGAACGATTGGACGTGGCGGCGGACCGACCCACCAGGCGATTCTCGCCCAGCCATTTGGCACCGTGGACGGCCGCATCAAGGTTACCGAGCAGGGCGAGATCATCTCGGACAAGTATGGGCTACCGAGCCTTGCCCACCGCAACTTGGAACTAGCGCTCTCGTCGGTTCTCGAGGCCTCGATCCTCCACCGCTCGTCTCGCCAGTCAAAGGACGTTCTCGATCGTTGGACCGACACGATGGAGGCCCTGTCGCAAGCCTC
>Ga0316197_10004029_pt1 | contig 10433 bp, 7 predicted proteins | sample OudBiesiAoxic_MG_FD_204939 | JGI IMG/M metagenome (GOLD analysis project Ga0316197, IMG submission 204939) | Coastal sediment microbial communities from Oude Bieten Haven, Netherlands - site A oxic | ecosystem: Environmental > Aquatic > Marine > Coastal > Sediment | place: Netherlands... | reverse complement strand
CACCGAAGGACAGACGGTGTAGCAGTTGCCGCAGTACATGCACTGCGGATCTTCGATCTCTACCGACTTCTTGCCTTCGACGTTGGCCGGCCGGATCGCGCCGGTGGGACACGACGAAACCAGCGTGGGGATCTCGCAAACCTTGGGTAGCTCGTTGTGGTCGATCGTCGGCACCTTGGTGTGGATGCCGAGCACGGCGATGTCCGAGCAGTGCACCGCGCCGCACATGTTCAGGCAGCAGGCGAAGGCGATGCGCAGCTTGCCCGGGAGATTCATCCCGGTGAACTCGCCGTGCAAGTCGTCCATGATCGCCTTGCATACGCCGGAGGCGTCGGAGGCCGCAGAGTGGCAGTGCACCCAGCCCTGGGTGTGGACGATGTTCGAAATGGCGTTACCCATGCCGCCGACGAGGTAGCCGTGCTTGGTCAGCTCTTTCTTCAGTGGCTCGCACTTCGCCTCGTCGGTGAGCAGGAACTCGACGTTGTTGCGACTGGTGAATCGCAGGTAGCCGTCGCAGTACTTGTCCGCCAGGTCGGCGTACAGCCGAAGCGTTTCAATGCTGAGCAGGCGGGGAGTGGCGGCGCGAACCGTGAAGATCTTGTCTCCTGATTCCGCCACGTGCACCATGATGCCCTGCTTCAGGATCTCGTGGTACGCCCACTTGCCATAGTTCTTTTCAATGATCGGCGGAAGGAACTTCTTGTAGTTCGGTGGGCCGATATCCGTCTTGCGTTCCGGAAGTGCCATCAGATCCTCCTTGCCGATCTTATTCGTCGTCTTCGTCATCGTCTTCGAGTTCTTCGTCGAAGAAGATGTAGGGGTTGGTGCGCGGATGGGTGATCATCTCTGGGACCGGATCCAGTCCGATCTCGTCGAGGAAAGTACCCAGGCCCACGCGCTGGATGAACTCGCCGACTCGCTCGCGGTTCTTGCCGTGTTCACCCCAGAAATCCCAGATCGCCTCGGTCAGCTCCTTCAGGTCGTCGTAGGGCGCTTTCATTTCGATGAACGGAACGAGGACCGACGAAAGCAGAGCCCCCCCGATGATCGGGGCCTTGGCGCCGATGAGGATCGTCGCGCCACGTTCCTTGCCCGGCCTCAGAGCCTTGGGCATGACGTTGATGCAGTGCATGCACTTCAAGCATTCGGAGTCGTCGATCTCGAGTTTCTTGCCGTCCCAGTCGATGCAGCGCACCGGACAGAGCTTGCAGACCTCGGCCTTGATGTCCGTGCCGTTCTTGGCGTAGGCCCGGACCTCTTTCTGGTCGATCTGGATCTCGTCCTTCCAGGTGCCGATGATCGTCATGTCGGCACGCGCGATCGAGGCCACGCAGTCGTTGGGGCAGCCTGCGAACTTGAATTTGTACTTGTAGGGGAACATCGGACGGTGCATCTCGTCCTGGAACGACTGCGTGATGTTGTCGCAGGCGTCCAGGGTGTCGAAGCAGGCCCACTCGCAGCGCGCCGGCCCCACGCAGGCACTAGGCGTGCGCATGGCCGAGCCGGAACCACCGAGGTCGAATCCGGCCTGGGTCAGATCCGAGAAGGTCGGCTCGAGCGCTTCCGTCTTGCATCCGAGGAAAATGATGTCCCCGGTCGAACCGTGCATGTTGGTCAGGCCCGATCCGTGCTTGTCCCAGACGTCGCAGAGAGTCCGCAACGAATCCGATGTGTAGAACCAACCCGCGGGCTGGTTGACTCGGATCGTGTGAAACTCCGAGACCTCCGGGTACTCTTCCTGGAGATCGCAGTAGCGACCGATGACGCCGCCACCGTAACCCATCACGCCCACCAGGCCGCCGTGCTTCCAGTGACCGGTACGCTCTTCGTACGAGGTCTCCAGGACGCCCAGCAGGTCCTGCACCATCGGCCGCTTGGCTTCTTTCTTGATCTCCTTGATGAAGCTCGGCCAGGCGCCCTTCTCCAGCTCGTCCAAGAGCGGCGTCGCCTTCTTCTTCTCGCTCATAACGACTCCTTTTGACTACCTGATCAACGTTTCGACCGCAGACCGGCCGACCCCGAGACCGGGACGAGGAGATCGCCCCTGGGGACATGACCTCCAGACTGGCCTGAACAGCAACACTCGTGCCACTGATTGGCTGTTGTGGGGGCTGTGCTAAGTCTTTCTATCGCAGATGGTTGTGTTGGGACGGGGTGCTTGGGGAAGGCCTTCGGAAGGGCCCGATGTTAACCCTGCGTAACATTGGATCTACCCTCCTTCACTAAAGCTTCGGAGGGTGGGTGTCACCCTTTGGGTGGCACCCAAAAGCGTGGGCCCTCCGTCGCTGACGCTAAGGAGGGCCCGGTCGAGTCGTTGAAGTCTCAGTTCAGGGTTCAGTCGGCTCCTGCTCCTTCTCTTCGAGGATCGTCTCCAGGCGCTGCTCCAGCACCTGCATCTCATCGAAGTCCATGTAGAACAGGGCCGTGGCCTGGATGTCCTGGTCGAGGTTGTGCTGTAGGACAGCACCCGGCGTGGGGCCCGTCGCCAGCAAGGCGATGAAGCCCGCCAGCACGGCCAGTCCGGCGACGAATCGTAGCCACCTCATCCGCCTGTCCCCGTCATATCGAGTTGGGGAAGACGACCATGAAGGCCAACCAGGCGACGAGCAGCGTCAGGATCAGGTTGAAGGTCTGGCCAACGACGTACAGGACCATCGGCTTGCCGCCTTCCATCTGTTTGGCCAGTTCCTTGAAGTTCGATTCGAGGCCGATGGCGACGAAGGCCAGGCAGAAGAACCAGCCCCGCAGCGGGTTGGTAATCGCCTTGATCACTCCTTTTTCCACCAGTTTGATGCCGTCCCCGTCGAACATCGAGCCGAACAGCGGCACCAGAACGAAGGAGAACAGGATCGAGGCGCCGATGAAGCCGATGATGAACTTCGGGAAACGTACCCAGACTTCCATCAGACTGGGGCGCGGAGCGTTGGGATCCCGGTCGACCGAGGTGACCCAGTAGACCGCGATGAAGAAGCCCAGGACGCCGATCAGCACGTTCTGGATCATCTTCACGACCGCGGCGACCGTCTCGGCGCGGGGCCCGAGCATCGATCCGGCGGCGACGACGGCTCCGGTGGAGTCGATCGTGCCGCCCATCCAGGCCGCGCCCAGCACGTCGTTCATGCCCATGTACTTGATGGCCATCGGCATGAAGACCATCATCAGGACGGTGAAGATCAGCGTCATGCCGACGCCCATCGTCAGTTCCTCTTTCTTGGCCCGCGAAGCGCCCGCAGCTGCGATCGCGGCCGAAACGCCGCAGACCGAGGTGGCCGCGGCGATGATGATCACCAGGCACTTGCTCTTCATCTTGAGGAATTTGACACCGAAGATGTACATGAAGATCACGACCGTCGGTGTGACGATCCAGGCCACCATCAGCCCGGGAGCGCCGAGGCTGAGGATCTTGCCGAACAGGATCTCGGCGCCGAGCAGCACCAACCCCGTCTTGATGTACATCTCGGTGCGGATGCCCGGCTTGAGCCACTCCGGCGTGCCGATCGTGTTCGAGATCAGCAGGCCGAACAACAGGGCCCACATGGCGTAACTCAGGCCCCATCCCTTGATCTGCGCCTGGTTGGCGATCAGATAGGAGACCACCGCCAGCAGGACCAGTATGAAGAAGGCGAACAGGTACTTCTTGGGATCCTGTCCCATCACGGCGACGCCGATCGCGGTAAGGATCCCGACGAGGATCATCGCGATGACGATCGACAAGATGATCGAATTCGTCCTCTGGGCCGTGATCGTGAATAGACCATTCCCCAGGTTGACCGATTCCGACGGAAAGACGTTGGAGACATAGGCGCGTGCACCGAGACCGCCCGAATCGGGCTGCTCCTTGGTGAACTTGATCGCCTCACCCCCCATCAAATTGGGGGAGACCTTGATCACCGCCTTGTCCCCGTCACGGTCCGAGGCGATTCTCAGTTGCACCCCGCCCGAGGCCGGAACGATCGTCGCCGCTGCCTTGGGCTTCTTGGCGTTGATCTCTTCGGCCAGCTGAGCCAGCGTGACGTCCTCCTTCAATTTCATCTGCGTCTTCTTGGACGCGTAGAAGACGTCGGTCGGGTTCGAAACCCAGCCTCCCATCTTGGGCACTTTCAGGAGCGGCATGTCTCCCGAATAGTGCGCGATCGCGAAGCCGGTCGCGACGAGGATGATGACTAGACCGAACCAGACGGTCCACCAGTCTTCCAGAGCGATCAGCGGGCTTCGCTTCTTCCCAGGACTGGCCATGAACTCCTCCTTCTCGATTCAACAGGGGCTCGCCAAGACGACACACTGCGAGAAAGCCCCAGAATTGCAACGGTCGTGCCAGAGATTGATGTGTGGATATGCGGAGCGCCCGTTCGTCGTAAGGCCGTCGTTCCGCCGTGAAAGCGGCGAAACGGGCGCGGGCGGTAGCGATCGAGGTGTTTCCTCACCGTAACACCTTCAGTTCGAGAATTACCCGCCGGCGAAACCGGCGACCTCGAGCTCCTCGTTTTCACGTTGCTGGCGAAGTTCGTCCCGGTGGCGGACCGGTGTGCGATGACAGGTCGCGCAACGGAACAGGTCGGGTTTCTTCTCCTTGACCTCGACCTTCTCCCACTCGGTCCGGTGACACTCGATGCACAGGGCATGCATAGCCTGGCGCATGCCCGGAGCGTTGGCGCCGGCGAACTCCTTGACCCGGGAGGTGGCGGCCATCATGTCCTTCTTGTGGCACTCGGAGCAGGCCTTGGTCGTGGCCGCCACCTTCGGCTCCTCGGAGGGATGGCACTCGATGCAGGACGCGTTTCCTTGCAGTTGCCCGACGTGGAAGTAGTGGTCGAAGATCCGGGTCGACAGGTACATGTCCCGGTGGCATTCGGAGCAGGGCGTGCCGCTGTCCCCGACCTTGTGCAGGTGATGGCAGGTGCCGCAGGACTCCTGGCCCAGCCGGTCGACGTGTTCCTTGTGCGGGAACTGCACCGTGCCGACCGGGAAGCCGACACGCAGTACGTCCTTGCCCCGGGCGCGTTCGACGGGTGTCGTGTCGACCAACGGGCTCCAGGGGACGAGCGCGAGGGCCAGCGCGAAGGCGACCACGAACAAGACCGAATAGACGCGGCGCGCGGCGAAGCCGGCGTCTCCGAGCCAGATCCGCGACATGCGGTCGAAGCGTGGGAGCCGGAACAGTTGCAGCTTGCGCAGCTTTTCCTGGCCTTCCCAGATCTCCGCGTCCACCGGGAAATGCTCTTGAATGAAGAAGAAGATCAACGCGAAGCCGGCGACGATGCCGAAGCTGATGACGAACTCGGTCCAGAACGGGAAGTAGTCCGAGCCGGTGGCCCACACCTGGGCCAGGCCCGACGCGTTGATGCGGTTGAAGACGAGACCGGAAAGACCCAGGGTCGAAGCGATGAAGAGTCCGTTCGGGTTCCTCCGCACCGCCGGGATGGCGAACATGCACAGCGGCAGGAACGTCAGCAGGCCCATCTCGATCAGGAACAAGGTGCTTGCGCTACTGCCGTCGAAGATCAAGCCGAACTTGCCCTGGCGGCCGAGATCGATCAGGCGAACCGCCATGTAGATCGACAGACCGATCGCAGCCAGACGGCCCAGCCCCGACAACATCTCGGTCTCTGGCTTGCGCTCGTACAGCCAGGAGGTGATCGTCGATTCGAAGATCACCACGATCATCCCCAGGCAAATGGCGGAGAGGAAGAACAGTTCGGGTAGCAGCGGCGTGTACCACAGCGCGTGCAAGCGGAAGGGCATGATCAAGATCAGCGAGCCGAGTGACGACTGGTGTAGCGTCGAGAGCATGATGCCAAGTACGACCAGCGGTAGCTGCAACTTGAGGAAGAAGCGATAGGCCTTCTGGAATCGGGTCCGTTCGAGAAAGACCGGCACGAACTCGAAGACCAGTACGGTCAGGTAGAGCATCACGCACCAGGCCACCTCGAACAGCGGCGATCGCGGGTTCCAGTAGATCATGGCGTGCCAGATGTTCCAGGGCAGGCCGAGGTCGTAGAGCAGGCCGACGGCCACGGCCGAGTAGCCGAGCATCGCGGTCAGCACGGCCGGCCGCGCCGCGGCGTGGTACTTCTCCTGTCGGAAGATGTAGACGATGGCGGCCACGACGAATCCGCCGGCGGCCAGTGCCACGCCTCCCATCACGTCGAAGCCGACCCACAGCCCCCAGGGTGTGGTGTCCGAAAGAGCGGTCGATGTGCCGAGGCCGCGTGTGAAGCGCACCACGGTCACCGCCGCGGCGAGTCCGACGATGAACCATAGGATCCCCTTGAAGATCTGGATCCGTTTACTCATCGTCCCGCTCCGGCTCTTCGGCCTCCGCCCGCTGGCGGCGCATGCGTCGGTCGATGACCCACCAGATGCCGGTCATCAGCGTGCCCATTCCGATGAACTCGGCCGGCACCTTGCGCAGTGCGGCCCAGGTCAGGTCCGGCAGCGCCTGGTCCCCCAGTTCTCCCGAGCCTTGCCAGTTCAGGAACGAGAGGTCAAAGCCGGAGACGTAGAGCACCGACGTCCCGCCGACCTCGTGCTCGCCCCAGACGTGGTCGATGTACAGGTCTGGCTCGGCCGCGATCCGGCGCTTTGCCTCGGCCAGCATCTGCTCGCGGCTGCCGAAGAAGGTCGCCTCTTTCGGGCATGCCTCGACGCACGCGGGTTTCTGGATCTTGCCGGCAGCCATCTGCTCGAAGCACATCACGCACTTGCGAATCGAAGGATTCACCGAATCCCACTCGTAGCGCGGGATGCCGAAGGGGCAGCCCATCATGCAATAGCGGCAACCCATGCAGAGCGACTTGTCGTAGGTCACCGGTCCCTCGGGCGTCTTCTTCAGCGCTCCGACGGGACAGACCGAGACGCAGGCCGGCTCGAGACAGTGGCGGCACTGTTTGCGAACGTTCGCGCCCTCGGGGAGGCGGACGATGCTGGTCCAGCGGTCGGCGGTCAGGCCGTCGTCCGAGTGGCCGACTCTCGGGGGTGCGTCTTCTGCGGGAAGATCGTTGACCTTCTTGCAGGCCGCAACGCACTCTTCACAGCCGATACATTTCGTGACGTCGTTGAGGATGCAGGGGTCCTGGATCATACGCCTTGCCCTTCCTTGCCCAGGGTGGCGCGGACCTGTTCGCCCGCGCCGGGCGCAAAACGCCACCCGAACTCGCTGGATGCGCCGTTCGACCAGAAAAGCACGATGTGTACGAGCTTGGTGAACGGCACGAGGATCAGCAGCAACTCGGCGGATAGCAGGTGCACCAGGTAGACGACCTGGGCGTCCACGGGGCTAAACCGAGGGTGGGCGACGAGGAATCCCGTCAGGAACGGCAGCATGCACAGGATCGGCATCAGCCAGTCCTGCCGCTTGCTCAGCATTCGGGATCCCGTGTTGACGCCCCGGCCGACCAACATCCCGATGAGTGCGACCACGGTGACGACGGTCAGGACGTCGGCCACCACGGGGGGCAGGACGAACCACCGGATGCCCAACTCCTGATCCCACAGGGCGACGTGTCCGGCCAGGAACAGCGGCACCGCGATGATGCCCACGTGGAAGATGAACGAGGTCAGGTTGTACAGCCGCCTTGCCTCGGGGCCCCAGTAACGCCACGGCAACAGCCACGCCAACGTGCGCCTGACGATCACGGGCCACGACACGACCTGGTCGCCGGCCCGGCCGTAGGCCCAGCCCAGCTCCCAGATCTGCAGGATCACCACGCGCAGCAGTCCCGCCGCCATCACGATCAGGGCCAGCTTGAGCAGCGGCCCCCTCGCGAGGTCGGTCAGCTGTTCGAGCATCGCGTCTTTCCTCCCGCCTCAGTCGATGACCATCGCCTTGTACAGCAGGTCGTGCAGGCCCACGACCTCCATTTCGATCTTGTGGTCCTCGATCACTTCCCTCAGCTGTTTCTTGCAGTTGGCGCACGGCGCGATGACATACTTCGCCCCCGTGGCGACGAGTTGTTCGGCCTTACTCTTGCCGGTGACGCCGGTACGGTAGGGGCGAATCTCGTCGACCGACACCGTGCCCCCACCTCCGCCGCAGCAGAGGTTGTTCTCGCCGTGGGGTTCCATCTCGACGAAGTCCTTGCAGAACGAGCGGATGATTTCCCGCGGCTGCTCGACGATCCAGCCGCTGCGGGCGACGTTGCAGGGGTCGTGGTAGGTCACTCGGTCCGGGATCACGTCCGGGGCGAGCTTGAAACGACCCTCCTTCCACAACCGGTAGGTCAGCTCCAGGATGTTGACCATGCGCGGCGCGTCCGGCCCGCCGCCGTAAGTGGCCATGAACGCCTTGGCCGAGCGCGAAGCGTGACCGCATTCGCCGATCAGGATCTCTTTCGAGCGCAGCCGTTCGGCCTCCTCCTTGATCTGCACCAGGCACCGTTCGAGGATCCAGTCGCTGTAAAACAGGCCGTAGTTGATCCCGTCGTTGTATTGCGAACCGATGGTCCAGTTGTCCTGCTGCCCGGAGACCTTCAGCATCAGGGCGATTCCCATCAACGTGTCGGCTTCCATCAGGTAGTCGCTGACTGGCGCATAGAAGATGAACTGCCGGTCTTCCTTGTCGATGGGAAACTCGACGTCGATGCCCTTGTCTTCCTTGATTTCCTCGGCGAGGAACTCCAGCGAGTCCAGGATGGCCGGCAGGGGAATGGCCGAAGTGTTGCGCGTCTCGCCTTCCAGCTGGGCCCGCGTCGAGACCACCAGCGCGCGTGGCACCAGGCCCAGTTCGGACAGGACGTACCGCCCCAGGTGCGTGACCAGGCCGTGGTCCAGCCCCAGCGGGCATTCCAGGTTACAGCGGCGACAGGCCGTGCAGCGGTAGAAGCTCTCGGCCATCTCGAGGATCTTGTCCACCGTCAGCGGTTCGTGACCCAGCAGGTGGCCGGACAGGATGCCCTTCGTCGTGAAGTGCCGGCGGTAGACGTCCAGCAGCAGGTGAGAGCGGTAGCAGGGGACGTCTTCGGGGGCTTCCGTCGCCTGGTAGATCTGGCACGAGGCCGCGCAGTTGGCGCAGCGTGCCGTCACCCGCGCATAGTTGTCGAGGACCTGGCGGTAGTTCGAATGCTTGAGGATCGCGGAGAAGACTTCGAGAAATCGCCGGGGCAGATCTTCGGTGACGACCCGGTCCTTTTCGATGTTGTAGGTCAGACGGCTCTGAATACGCTCCGCCTCGGAAGCCGGGGCCGTCCCCACGTCGCTGTCACCCATCCCGACCTCCACGCGAAGTGGACGAACGTGGCCCCTGGCATGCACGTCACAGCAAAGCCCGTGCCACGGGAATCGCAAAAAAACCGGCTATACGTCTGATTTTTGGAGTCCACGGGGCAGGCCGCGCTGGACGGATGTTACTCGGCCGAAACGAATCCGCGAGGCCGACTACTGCGCCGGGCCTTGTTCGGGCAACGGGATGATGATCGTGAAGACGGTGCCGACGTCCTCGTCCGAGAGCATGTTGACGTGCCCGCCGTGCGCACAGACCACGCGGTAGATCACCAGCAGACCCAGGCCGGTGCCCGTGCGACCCTTGCTGGTGAACATCTCGACGAAGACCTCGCTGCACATGTCCTTCGGGATGCCCTGGCCGTTGTCCGAAACCTCGAGCACCAGCTCTCCCGTGGGGTCGAGCACGGTCTTGACCGAGACCCAGTGCCGATCCTTCGTGGTGTCGAATGCGCAGGCGTCGATGGCATTGGACAGCAGGTTGGTCAGCATGTTGTGGAAGCCGTCGGGATCCAGCACGGCCGCCCCGACCCGCTGGTCGAGCTCGACGTGCAACTCCACGTCGTTCTGGGCAGCCTTGTCGCGGAACAGGCGAACCGCCTCGCAGACCAGGGTGTTGGGTCGCATCTCGCGCTTCTCGGGCGGGCGCTCGCGCGAGCAGTACAACTGGTCCCGGGACAGCTTGGTCACCCGCTTGATGTTGCGGCGGACCATCTCCCAGCCTTCCTGCAGCAGCTTCTCGTCGTTGCCGCTCATGCCTTCTTCGACGACGAAGATCCCGCCTTCGAGACCGGTGACGATGTTCTTTATGTAGTGGGCCATTCCGGCCATGGCCTGGCCGAGCAGCACCAGTTCCTGCTGCGACGCGACGGTGCGGGAGATGTCCGTGGCCACCTCCATCCCGCCGATGACCCGTCCGTCCTTACCGATCACCGGCGTGGTCTGGACGGCCATCTGGATCAGCCTGCCGTCGGTCGTCCGGACGAGTTCCTCGGCCTGGTGCACCTGGCCGTCCGCGAAGGACTTGGCCATCGGGCAAGTCTGACAAATCTCGGATCGCCCCTTGTAGACCTTGTAGCAGTGCTCGCCGACACGATCGCCGAACAGTTCACGGAAGGTCCGGTTGATCTTGCGGATGCGAAAAGCGTGGTCCTGGATGGAGATCGCGCTGGGAACGAGGTTGAACAGCACGTCGCCGGGCAATGCGGCGTTCTTCA
>Ga0316197_10004028_pt1 | contig 10434 bp, 8 predicted proteins | sample OudBiesiAoxic_MG_FD_204939 | JGI IMG/M metagenome (GOLD analysis project Ga0316197, IMG submission 204939) | Coastal sediment microbial communities from Oude Bieten Haven, Netherlands - site A oxic | ecosystem: Environmental > Aquatic > Marine > Coastal > Sediment | place: Netherlands... | reverse complement strand
TGGCGGAGCAGAGGAATTGCTGCCGCTCTGGTGGTCATTGGCTTTGGGTTCCTGCCTGGGTGGAAATGGCAGCCTGGTGGGAGCCAGCGCCAACCTGATCGTCGCCGGATTTGCCGAACGTTCCGGTCAACCAATCCGTTTTCTTCCCTTTATGCTGATGGCTTTTCCGTTAATGATGATGTCAGTACTGGTGAGCAGCATCTATCTCTACTTTCGTTATTTTTAGTCTCTGAAACAGAGATCAAAAACGTGCAATACTGAAGGCTTCTATCGGCAAATCGGTCTGGCCATCCAGTATCAGCTGTGACATTATTTTCCCTACCACTGGTGATAACTGAAAACCATGTGCGGAAAACCCAAATGCGTGATAGGCATTTGGTGATGCATTGCTAGTGTCGATGACAGGCAGGCCATCCGGCATAAAGGCCTCGATGCCGGCCCAGGTGCGGACAATTCGCACATTCTCCAGCTGCGGAAACAGGGTCATTACAGTGCGCGCACTAACGGCAAGCTTGGCCCAGTTCATGTCAGTTGTCTGATGCACGAAATCCAGTTCTGCCATATGCGCGCCACCGATCAATACTGTGCCATTTTGCATCTGCTTGAAGGATAGTTTACGGCTCGTTGCACCGATCACCGGTTCCATGAAACGTGGCAGACGCTCGGTAATCATCAGCATTGGTGCAGCGGGTTTTACCGGTGCCGTGTCACCTATTGCAGCGGCTATACGACCTGCCCATGCACCGGCACAGTTAACCAGCAACGGAGCGCGAAACACTCCGTTTGGTGTACTGGCTGACCATTCACCTGCATTATATTCCAGCTCATCGACGCGGGTTGATGGTCGAAATTCAGCACCCAGTGAACATGCCTTGCGTCGAAAGGCATTGAGTGCATGAAACGGGCGACCGTAACCGTCATTGCGACTGATCAGGCCACCTTTGCAGTGAGGAATCAGTGCAGGCACCAACCGGTACAGTTCCTCCGCACCGATGACTTCCTCATGCTCAAATCCCAGTGCACGCACCATCGCAGCACGATCTTCAAGTATAAGCATGTCTGCAGAATTTTCAGCCACACGAATCTGCCCGGGAAACCGTGTATCACAATCGGAATCAACCAGGCCCGCTATGTTATGCCACATCTCGGACGCGGCTACTGATAACGGTATCTCCGCGGGGTGACGGTTGAGCTGACGCAAGCCGCCTGCGTTGACACCGGATGCATGACGACCTGGGCTATCTTTCTCCAGAACAATGCAGCGAGTACCACGCATTGCCAGTTGCAGGGCAGTTGAGAAACCCATCAGCCCTCCGCCGATGATCAGAACGTCGGCAGATTTCATTTCTTTTCCCCGGGATAAAGGCCGGCCAGCTGACCCAATGTCAATGGTGTCACTGGGGGGCGCCCCCGGTAGTGACCACCCTTCGCCACTTTCTCTCCTCCGGCTGCAGCGACGATATGTGCAACCGCCTCGGCGCATTGTCGCCCCTGACAGGGGCCCATTCCGCAACGGGTAAGGAATTTGACCTGGTTGCTATCACTGTGGCCATCAGCTACAGCCTTACGGATATCTCCCGCGGTAACTTCTTCGCAGCGACAAACGATAGTATCGTCATCCGGCACCCCGAGCAGTTTTCGGGGTATATGAAAAAAGGACTCCAGGAATGGCCGAATATGCAATTCTTCACGCATCCATTTTCTGTCATCCCTGGCAAGCCGATCGCGTTCATCCTGTCCTATCAAGCCAAGAGCATGTGTAGCCTGCAGGGCGGCCAGCCGGCCAGCATGCTCAGCTGTTCTGGCGCCTCCGATGCCTGCCCCATCACCGGCGATCAGTATGCCATCGATGCTACTACGGCCCCAGTCATCAAGTTGCGGTCGCCAGCATTGCTGGCTCCTGTGCCAGTCATACTGGCACCCGGCGGCACGGGATAAATGCGCGTTGGGAATAAGGCCAAAATGGATTAACAGCAGGTCTGTTTCGATGATACGTTGCCGACCCTTAATCCTGAAACTGACTGATGCCAGGCGTTCATCACCCTCTGCGCGCAGGTCACTGACATTATGCAGCGTACTTATGCCGGCCTGCTTGAGGTCTTTTTTGTAGACCAGTCCCTTGATTAGATAATGACCTGCCAGTATTGCTCGCGGCAGGCGCGGCAGTGCACGCAGGTGATTGCGCATAGGGGTCAAATCAATTAGTGCTTTTATCTTTACCCCGACATGCATGTACTGCCATGCCAGTAAAAGCAACAGGGGACCGGAGCCGGCCAGCACAACACCGTCATCCGGAACAATTCCATGTGATTTGAGCAGAATCTGCCCCGCACCGGCATTCATGATACCTGGCAGTGTCCAGCCCGGGAAAGGTACCGGACGCTCCATCGCACCATTCGCCAACAACACCTGGTCAGCACTGATGATATGTGCTTTGCCCTCCTGCAGCAGGCCGATTTCACGTTTACTGTTCAGCGACCAGACCTGTGAATTGGTCAAATAATCAACTGTGCTGTCGCGGAAAGCAGAAACAATTTTTCTGCCGTGCTTATATTCATCACCCAGGAGATCAGCTCGTTGATCAGAAACGGATTCCATTGCACGGTAAATCTGTCCGCCGGGAGCCGCTTGTTCGTCAAGCAGCGCTACATCGATGCCATGATCTGCGGCAAGCGCAGCGGCAGACATGCCGGCGGGTCCAGCGCCGATGATGACAAGCTGATAATGACCTTTCACAACTATACTTCACCCGTACCAGATTGGCGCTCAATAGTCATACCGTCGTTTACAGTCTCTTTGCAGGCACGCCGATTAGGCTTACCATCGATGATCATGAGGCATTCATAACACACACCCATGAGGCAGAAAGGAGCGCGCTGGCTGTCGGAGATTGCTGTCGTTCGGGTATGCCCGATACCACTGACGATGACCGCAGCAGCGACAGTGTCACCAGCAGGCACTTCGCATTCTACGCCCTCTATAAAGACCGTGACTCGCTGATCCGATTTTTCGCTAAGACGCTTGAACATAGAATTATAATCGTACCTGCTGCATGATATTTTCATGTTGAAAGATCATGCATTGCTGCAAATCAAGCGTATGACCGCAGCCAGCCCTGATAGCCCGATGATACATAGCCAGACCGATGGCAACATCGATATAGGCCAGGCCCACCGCATTAAAATAGACACGTTCATCATCGGCTTGCCGACCAGGCTTATCCCCTGAGACAAGTTCATGAAGGTCAGCATGAATATTCGCGCTGGAGATCATCCCTTCGTCATACATGCGACTCAACGTCTGGGTGCGGTGAGTAACAGTGTCCCAGTCGTCGCAGACAATTTTATCGCATTGCAATGCCACCTCATACTCGTCCTCCCAGCCGCCAATATGGCTGTAGAATGCGCCAGGCTTCATCCAGGCCGCTTTCAGCAACGGCGCCTGCGCGCTGGTGGCAGTCACCAGGATATCCGCATCTTGCATGGCAGCACGACCATGCGTTTCGGCCCTGACAAATCTCATGTCAGGAAATAGCGGCGACAGCTCGTCAATAAACTGCTGTTCCTCTTTGATCGTTTTCGCTGCCACCCTGCACTCTTTCAGCCCCGGCCGCACATTTTTCATTGACAGTAAATGCATCTTGGCCTGTTCACCTGCACCGATGAAACCGATAACTTCGCTGTCCTCACGCGACAGGTACTTGGCCGCAATTCCACCCATAGCCGCGACGCGCATATTTGAAGCCAGCGTGCCTTCCATCACGGCAGTTGGAAAACCTTTCTCAATCTCGGACAGGACGAATATGGCTGACAGGTTTTGTGCACCATGCAGCGCCGGGTTGCCAGGAAACACCGAGACCCATTTAACCCCGCTAATTTTTTCATCCAGCAGGGTAGCGGGCAGGCAATTAATACGATCCTGCGTGGCCTGGTCAAAAATCTGCACGATTTTTTCAGGAAACAAAACACGGTTGTCTTTATAGGCAAGCATGGTTTTTTCAGCCACATCCATGGCAAGACCAATATCAAAGCAGCCGGCATCCAGCAGGTCTTCCTGGGACAGGTAGGTGAAGGTAATCTTATGCGCAGACATCACTCTCTCCTCTTTTCGTGTTATTTATTTTTTAATAATTGATATCTATTCTGTCTGACTACTGCACACGTGACAGGAGTAGCCACTGAGCATTTTATCTCTAAATGCCATATTTTCTGTACTTCTTTTTCCACTATATAAAACCGGCTTGCCGTAATGCGCCAGTCATTTCGATAATTGACCGCCCCCCTGTGAGTACAAGTGATGCCTGACATCATTACATTGACAGTTATTAGCGCGATTTCAATTCCAATCACTACTTTTTTACTGTCAGCGGTACCGTCAGTTTGTCATAATAGGCGGCTTCATTCGGCATTCTATAAAACGATTCATTCGAGGTTAGAAATAGTGAAAAAAGCAGCATCTGATAAAAAACTGGTTTACTTCTTTAGTGAAGGCGATGGCAAGAACAAAAAATTACTCGGCGGCAAAGGTGCAAATTTGTGCGAGATGACACAAATAGGCTTGAACGTCCCGCCCGGGTTCGTGATTACAACTGAAGCCTGTCTTGACTACCTGGCTGCTGACAATGATGCTCTGCCTGCCGGGGTGATGGACCAGGTGCGTTTGCAAATGCAGGCAGTCGAAGCCGCTACCGGCAAAAAATTCGGTGATGCCGAAGACCCGCTGCTGGTTTCTGTTCGTTCCGGGTCAGCAATGTCTATGCCCGGCATGATGGATACTATTCTCAATCTCGGCCTCAATTCCGCAACTCTCGAGGGCGAGATAAAACAAACCGGCGACAAACGATTCGGTTACGATTCTTATCGCCGTTTTATCCAGTTGTTTGGCAAGGTGGCCCTTGGCATTGATGATGAACTTTTCGACAAAGAGTTCGAAGCGGTTAAGCAGAAAGCCCATGTAACCGAAGATGTCGGACTTTCAGCGGCGAACCTAAAAGAAATCAGTGAACGATTTCTACACGTGGTTGCCGAACAAACCGGCCGGCCATTTCCAGAAGATCCCTACGAACAACTTGAGATTGCCATTAAAGCAGTCTTCAATTCCTGGCAGGGAAAACGTGCTGTCGATTACCGTCGTGAATTCAAAATCACACCGGACATGGCAAACGGTACCGCGGTAAATATCTGTACCATGGTATTCGGTAATCGGGGTGATGACTCTGCCACCGGTGTTGCCTTCACTCGCAATCCAGCAACGGGAGAAAACAAGCTGTACGGTGAGTACCTCGTCAATGCACAGGGAGAAGATGTCGTTGCCGGTATTCGCACACCAAAACCCATTGATAAGCTCGGCCGGGAAATGCCTGAGATGGCCCGTCAGCTTGCTGAGCTGCGTGGAAAACTTGAAGCCCACTATCATGAGGTACAGGATTTTGAATTTACCATTGAACGTGGCACCTTATTCTGCCTGCAGACGCGCAATGGCAAGATGAATGCCGTTGCCATGGTAAGAACTTCGGTCGAGATGGAGAAGGAAGGACTGATAGATAAAAAACAGGCACTGCTGCGTATCGACCCCGGCTTGCTGGAGCAGATGCTTTACCCACGTCTTGACCCGGAAGTGCGTGTGACCGCACTCGCACAGGGCCTGCCTGCTTCTCCTGGCGCGGCCTGTGGCCGGGCCGTCTTCGATGCTGACAGGGCTGAGAAGCAGGGCAAAACAGGAGAACGCGTTATCCTGGTTCGAGAAGAGACAAAACCCGAAGACATCCACGGTTTCTTCGCCTCGCAGGGAATTCTGACCAGCCGTGGCGGTAAAACTTCACACGCAGCCGTAGTTGCGCGTGGCATGGGTAAGCCCTGTGTGGCCGGAGCAGAAGGCATCGAGGTAGATGTTGCTATGCGTGAAGCGTTGATTGGCGACACCATTATTCATGAAGGTGACATGATTACCATTGACGGTACCACTGGGCGCCTGTACCTGGGCGAGATTGCAACTGTCGAGGCTGAATTTACTACCGAGCTCAACATTTTGCTGAGCTGGGCAGATGAAACGGCAAAACTGACCGTCATGGCAAATGGAGACAGTGCTGCAGACGGGCGACGTGCTCTGAAATACGGTGCCAAAGGCATCGGCCTTTGCCGTACAGAACGTATGTTCAATGAAGTTGATCGCCTGCCGGTAGTAATCGAAATGATTGTTGCAGATACGCTCGAAGATCGACAGGCTGCACTGAACAAGTTGCTACCGATGCAGCGCAGCGATTTTAAAGAGCTGTTTGAGGTGATGTCTCCACACCCTGTAACTATTCGTCTACTGGATCCACCAATACATGAGTTCCTGCCATCTGAAAATCAACTGACGGATGAGCTGATGTTTCTCAGGCAGCTTAAGCAAACCGTTCAGGGAATGAATGTGCTGGCAGGTACCATGTCATTGCTGGTTGACCCTAACCGGGCAAGCAGCGAAGCAGAATCTATTCGCCATCTTGTTGATGCGCACCTGGTTGAAGAGGCCATTGCCAAGAAAGAGTCGATGCTGAAGAAAGTTCGTCTGCTGTACGAGACTAATCCAATGCTGGGCCACCGTGGTGTACGTCTTGGCATCACCTTTCCTGAAATCTATTCAATGCAAATTCGGGCCATCCTTGAAGCCGCCGCAGATTGCGAAAAGAATGGCATTGAAGTCCATCCAAAGATCAAGGTCCCACAGGTATGCACTACACAGGAACTGCTGTCTGTGAAAAAGCATGTCGACACTATCAGTGCAGAACTCAAGAGGACCCTTGGCCATGCTCCACATTTCCAGTTTGGCACCATGATTGAAGTCGTGCGTTCCTGCATGCGTGCAGAGAGTCTAGCTAAGGAAGCAGAATTCTTCTCATTTGGCACCAATGATCTTACCCAGGCAACCTTCTCATTCTCTCGTGAAGATGCTGAGAACAAGTTCCTGCCGATGTATAACGAGTACGGAATACTGCAGGATAATCCATTTGAAGTACTTGATGAAAAAGGTGTCGGTAAATTGATGGAACTGGCAGTGCAGTGGGGTCGGAAAGCACGCCCTGATCTGCTTGTGGGTATCTGTGGCGAGCATGGTGGGCACCCGGCCTCGATATATTTTTGCCATAAAGCTGGACTGGACTATGTGTCCTGCTCTGCCCCCCGCGTGCCGGTTGCACGACTTGCCGCCGCGCACGCAGCATTGCTGGCATAACGGTTATCTTTGTTCGTAAAAAGGCCTGACAGCGCCTATATCATTGAGCATGTCAGGCCTTTGCATCACGACAAATCCAGCCCGCCGCTAGCAGACAGCGCTGTTATTAAAAGCAACAATCTGCTGATGTATCGATTGTTCAAATGCCTGTGCATAACAGATGGAGATCCTGGCTTAGTAAGATTAATCTGACGGATGCTGGAGTGAAACTCAATATTGTTTAACTCGGAACCGCTTAATACAAACCGAGATAACGCAGTCCAATCAAGATCAGTACCATCAACAGAAAAATACGCAGCCCCTTCTCCGGAATATATTTACTCAGATAAGGTCCTGCCAGTGAACCCACTGCGACACCAAGCATCAGCAAAGCAAGCAGAGGGTAATCCAGCTCTACACCGAGCCGCACATAATTAGTTATCGATGTCAGCGAATGAATAGCAACAGCTAATGCGGCAGTACCGGCGATAATGAACATCGGCAATCCCATAACGATACTCATAAATGGCACCAGCAGAAAACCACCGCCTACACCCAGTGCTGAAGATAGTACAGCAATCACAATGCCGGTTAAGAAAGGCAATAAAGGATGGAATGAAAACTGTTGTTCGCCAAACTGAATGGTAATTCTTCCCGCTGAGGCATTGATACATCGCACGCCGACTTCGCTAATGTCACCTCCCTGTTGCAGATGCAGTTCAAAGAATTCGGCTGCCCGGGCAGATTTCGTCAGTCCACTGGCAGATCGTTGCCCCTGCCAGATCTGCCAGCTCATTTGTGCAGCAATGAGGAAAATAAGGCCTGCAAATACCGGTTTGAATACGCTCATGTCAGACAGGTAATTAAGCGATAGATAACTGCCCAGCATTGACCCGAGCACCCCCCCCACACCGAGCAATAAGGCCAGGCTGGATACCAGGCGGCTTTGTCTGTAATACAGCGGCACCGCGATCAGTGGCGTCACCAGTGTCAGCGCCTGTGCCATCGGCTTAACCAGGTTTGTATTCTCGATGCCAAATACTGAGATCAGACCGACAGAAGCCAGAATGCCACCGGCAGCGCCGACTGTAGAAAAGACGAAGCCAACAAGCGCACCCCAGGCTAACAGCAGCCATATAGATGTGGTAACGTCAGCAACTTCGAAATACATAGTCAGATTCAGATTATCGTAACGAGAGATAACACAATACTGGAATTCATCTGCAGGTAAAACTTAAAACTAAAACGGGTATGAGCTAAAACAACAACTATGCTATGGTCACTCGCCTGAATTTTTATACATGTATGCAGTCAACTGCCTCTGACGCAGCTCGAGAACACGCAAGGATTGTGCTCTTTTACTTAAATAATTTACAGGCTGATTGATGACTACACAAACGATCCTACTATTAGATAACGGCTCGCGGCGAGCCGCCGCAACCTTAAGTTTACGGCAAACGGCAAAGGCACTTGAACAGGCCACGGGACAAATCATCCACCCGGTATCGCTGCAACATGCTAACCATATCGACCCGGGGCTGGTCGAAGGCAGGCATGCGGATACTTTTGAAGCTTTTCTTCGAGATCAGTTACAGGCCGGAAAACAGGAATTCCTCGCTGTTCCCCTGTTCTTCGGACAAAGCCGTGCTCTGACTTCATTCATCCCCGACATCATTAGCAGCCTGCAGACCGAGTTCGGCTCGTTCAAATTTGAGCTGGCCGATGTATTGAATCCCCTGCCCGATGGCGAACCGCGTCTGGCGAGGATCCTCTGTGACAACATTCAAACCGCCCTGCTCGCTCACGATATGACCAGAGCACGCGTAATTCTTGTCGATCACGGCTCGCCAACGCCGGAAGTCGCTGCCGTGCGTGAGTTACTGGCATCCAGTATGAGGAAGATTCTCGGTCCGGAAATAATGCTCTTTGAGGCGGTAATGGAACGTCGTCAGGGCAGCGAATACGACTTTAGCGGCCGTTTACTTGAAGAAGTGCTAGACGAGCTTGCCATCGAGGATCCGGGTACACCCGTGGTGTTATCAATGCTTTTTCTTGCACCCGGTCGTCACGCCGGTAGCGGGGGCGATATTGAATCAATTCGTGACCGCGTGGTCGCCGCACACCCGACACTTAAAGCCGTTATTACACAGTTGGTCGGTGATCACTCAGGACTTGTCCCCATACTGCAGGAAAGACTCGAGGCAGCACTGTAGTTTTTCCCTGCGACCGCTATTGGGAAGCAGTTTTAAAGCATTAGTTCTTAAGCCGGTAACCCGTCTTGAATATCCACCAAACCACCGCCAGGCAGAGCAGTAAAAAGATCAGGATCATCGCCATGCTTATTCCGACATTCACATCCGATACACCGTAAAAGCTCCAGCGTAATCCACTAATCAGGTATACCACAGGATTAAATAGAGTGACCTTCTGCCAGAATGCAGGCAGCATGTTGATCGAATAGAAGGCACCACCAAGGAAGGTCAACGGTGTGATCACCATCATCGGTATAATCTGCAGTTTCTGGAAGTCGTCAGCCCACAACCCGATAATGAAACCGAACAGGCTGAAGCTAATCGCAGTCAGCAGTAAAAACCCGAGCATCCACAGTGGATGTAAGATTTCGTAATCAACAAACAGGCGTGCTGTCAGAAGTATTAACATACCTATTATCAGCGACTTGGAGGCGGCAGCACCGACATAGCCTATAACCACCTCGAGCGGCGACACCGGCGCGGATAAGACTTCGTAAATAGTGCCGGAAAATTTCGGGAAATAGATACCGAAAGAAGCATTGGAAATACTCTCTCCCAGCAACGACAGCATGAGAAGTCCGGGAATAATGAATGACGCATAGTTGATACCATCAATGTCACCCATGCGCGAGCCAATCGCAGCACCGAAAACAACAAAATAAAGCGAGGTTGTGAGTATAGGAGAGGCAATGCTCTCCATCAGTGTGCGCCAGGTGCGGGACATCTCAAAAACGTAAATAGCGCGGATGGCATAGAAGTTCATGACTTATCCCTCACCAGGCTGACGAAAATATCTTCCAGCGAACTCTGACTGGAATGCAGGTCCTTAAAGTCGATATCCAGCTTACCCAGCTGACGCAACAGCTCTGAGATCCCCGTGTGTTCCTTCTGCGTATCAAATGTGTATATCAAGACGTTGCCATCTGCTGACAGTTCCAGTGAGTAGCCGTCAAGATCTGCCGGAATAGACGTTAGCGGCTTTTGCAAGGTC
>Ga0316197_10004027_pt1 | contig 10434 bp, 2 predicted proteins | sample OudBiesiAoxic_MG_FD_204939 | JGI IMG/M metagenome (GOLD analysis project Ga0316197, IMG submission 204939) | Coastal sediment microbial communities from Oude Bieten Haven, Netherlands - site A oxic | ecosystem: Environmental > Aquatic > Marine > Coastal > Sediment | place: Netherlands... | reverse complement strand
CGAGACGATGGACCTGTTCTTCATGATGCTCAAGACGCCGCGCTTTCAGGAAGACCGCATGGAGGTCGAGCGCGACAATCTCCTCGAGGACATGAAGCAACGCAACGACAGCCCCCAGTCGATATCCGGCCGCGAGTGGGGCTGGCTGATCCGGGGCACCGACTTCTTCGGCTCGCACGTGATGACCGAGAAGGAACTTTTCGCCCTCACCCGCGACGATCTGGTCAAGTTCCACGCCCAGTACTGGCGACCTGAGAACATGATGATCGCCGTCTCGGGCGACGTGAAGACCGACGAGATCCTGGCCAAGCTGAACAAGCACTTCGCGGACTGGAAAGTCGAGGGGCCGGACGTTCCATGGCCTCCCACCGGTCCGACCAACACGCCGGCTCCTGGCGTTTACTACGTGGACAAGGACATCCCGCAGGGTCGCGTGATCATCGGTCACCTTGGCAAGCAGCGCAAGAACTGGGAGGATCCCGACGTCTTCGCGCTGTCGATCATGAACGACATCCTGGGTGGTGGCGGTTTCACCTCGCGGCTGGTCAAGCGCATCCGTTCCGACGAGGGTCTGGCCTACAGCGCCGGCTCGAGCTTCGGAGTCGGGCAGTACTGGCCTGGTCAGTTCCAGGTTTTCTACCAGTCGAAGAGCGAGACGGTGGCCTTCGCGGCGCAGATCGCCAGGACCGAGATCGAGCGCGTCCGCACCGAGCCGGTCAGCGACGACGAGCTGAACACCGCGAAGAACTCCTTCATCGACGTCTTCCCACGTCGGTTCGAATCGGCGGCGCAGATCGCCGGGACCTTCGTCGATGACGACTACAACGGCCGCCCGCACGAGTACTGGACCGACTATCGAGACAGGGTCAAGAAGGTCGGTGCCAAGGAAGTGCAGGATGTGGCCAAGAAGTACCTGCACCCGGACAAGCTCGTGATGTTGATCGTCGGCAAGTGGGACGAGATCAAGCCAGGCGACGCCGACGGACGCGCGTCGATGGCCGAGTTCTACGGTGGCGAGGCGACCGAGCTTCCGCTGCGCGACCCGCTGACCTTGGAGCCGATGGAATAGGTTTTCCTGCCTGCTGAACACCGGGGGACGAAGCGGTCGTTTCGTCCCCCGCCTAATCGGAACAAGCCGCCGGGTTCGAATTCGATCTGCCCGTTTCGGACGAGTCGAAACCGAGCGTACCCAGGCCGCACGCGTAGTTGGAGCCCTGGACGAGGTAGCTGAAGCCCTCGCCCGGTGCGGGCAACGCGCCGTCCTCGTATGCGGTCGACCTGATCCCGTTGGCCAGGCAGGCACCAAGGTCACCGCCGGCCAGTGTCGCGAGGGAACCTCGCGACACGGCGTAGCTGTCGGCTCCTGCCACGGTGGGCCATTCCAGCAAGGCGCCTCCGCCTGCGGCCTTGCTCACCAGCAGGGGAGCGACATCCGCCGGCGGCAGGTCCAGCGGCTCGTCGGGGCCGCAGTCGCAGACGTCGCCGGCTCCGTCGAGGTCCCGGTCGAACTGGTAAGGGTCGCTATCCAGCGGGCAGCCGTCGCACAGGTCACCCGCACCGTCGCCGTCGCTGTCCGCCTGGAGTGGATTCTGAACCGACGGGCAGACGTCGCAAATGTCGCCGATGCCGTCACCATCCGCGTCGAGGTTACTCGGATCGTACGTCGATGGACAACGGTCGCACGCGTCTCCGACACCGTCGAGGTCTGCGTCGGCCTGGTCGGCGTTGGCCACGAACGGGCAGTTGTCGTCGTAGCATTCCAACCCGTCGACGTCGTAGTCGGTGGCGGCGGTTTGATCGGGGTTGGACGTCTCGGGGCAGGCGTCGCAGAAAAGAACGACACCGTCGCCGTCTTCGTCGGCGTCGATCGGGACGCCGTACAGGCGCCACAGTCTGGGAAAGTTGGGGTCCGAGGCGTGGACGACGCTCTGGCCGTCGGGGCTGACGAGGAATCTCTCCAACCCCCAGTGAGGCTGAAGCTCTTCGACATAGCTCAGCAGCGAACTCGCGCCACCCACGATGGGCACGCGGTATAGCGCGGACCGCGCCACCTGGTAGACGACCGTCGAGCTATCGGGCGTGACGACCGGGTCTGCGACGTAGTCGTACCCCGAGAGCGGGACATTGAGCCGAACGGCCGCTCCGCCGCCGATCGGCACTCCGAAGATCTCCCTCAGGTAATCCTGTTCTTGGTCGGCCTCGTAGACGACCGTCGAACCGTCGGGGCTGATCGTGAAGGCGGTGACATCGCCATTCGTGACCAGTGGAGGGTTGAGATGCGTTGGAAAGTCGCTGGCGTCGATCGGGACGCTGAACAGTTCGTTTGCTCCCACCACGTCCGCCTCCGCGATGTAGACCACTCTGGAACTCCCGGGGCCGATCCGGTAGGAAACCGGGCTACCGGCCAGGGGTTGATTGAGCTGTACGGGGACCCCGCCGGTGGTCGACGCCGTGAACAGCTCGAACGAATTCAGCGCATCCTGATCGGCCACGTAGACCACGTGCACGCCGTCCGGACTGATCGAGAATTCCCGAACGCGATGTCCATTGTTCGAGAAGTCGCCATTCACACGCTGGACGACCCCGCCGTTGAAGGGTACACGGAAGAGCTCCTCGGTCCCGTCCGTGATCTGGTCGGCGATGTAGAACACCTGCAGCGGGTTTCCCGCGATCCTGATCGAAGGCTTGGTGGGAGGATCGAGTCGTACGTCGCCTCCCGGAGGAAGAGGGTCGTTCAGCTTCACCGGCGAACCTCCGACGATCGGGACGCTGTAGAGCTCGAAGACCTCATCGGTGTCTTCATCCGCCACGTAAATCGCCCGGGCGCTGTCGGGGCTGACGACGAAGTAATCGTCGACGTCGCCTCCGGCCGTCAGCGCTCCGTTCAGCTTGGTCGCCGTCCCACCCCCGGCGGGGGCGCTGAACAATTCGAACCGTTCGTCCACCTCCTGGTCCGCTCGGTAGACGACCGTCGAGCCGTCGGGGCTGAGCGCGACGAACGGATCGACGTCACCGCCGGCGACGAGCGGAGGGTTCAGTTTGATCCCGGGGCCGCCGGCGAGCGGGGCCGTGAACAATTCGAAGACCTCGTCTTGATCTTGATCGGCCACGTAGACGACGAAAGAACTAGTGGGGTCAACGACGAATCCGGCCAGAACGTCTCCGCCGCGGGCCAGGTCACCGCTGATCTTCGCCGGCAGTCCTCCCACCATGGGTACCGCGTAAAGTTCGTTGCGTCCGACAAGTCCCCCGTCGACCAGAAAAATCACGAACTGTCCGTCGGGAGAAAAGACCTCTTCGGTCACGCTGGTGCGGAACTGCATCGATCCGGTCAGTTCAACGATCTCGGACTGGTCGGGGTTGTATCGGACGGCGCAGTTGTCTGCATCGGCACACAGACCGTCTCGATCGACGTCGTCGTCAGGGTCCAGCGGGCAGGGATCGCACACGTCTCCCGCTCCGTCGCCGTCGGTGTCGGTCTGATCGACGTTGGAGACCCGCGGGCAGTTGTCGGCCGAGCAGACAACCAGGTCGAGGTCGCTGTCATCGGTGTCGCCGTCCGGACAGGCGTCGCAGGCATCGCCGATGCCGTCGCCGTCCGCGTCGGCCTGTCCCGGATTCGGAAAACCGAAACAGTTGTCGCATGCGTCTCCCACGCCGTCGCTGTCCAGGTCGGCCTGTCCCGGGTCGCCGAGTGACGGGCAGGTGTCACAGGCGTCGATCACACCGTCTTCGTCGCCGTCGTCCCGCCCGGGCAGCGTTTCGTTCGGGGCGAGATCGACCATCATTTCCGTCGGTGTGGTCAAGACGTTCGCGAGCAGCACGTCGTCGATCCACCACCCGTCGTCCGCGGGCTCCGGGTTCCAGTAGTAGAGGTTCTCCCAGGTGTCGAAACTGCCGGCCTTCAGTGACGTGCTCAAGAAGCGCAGACGCACGCGTCGGCCCTTGAAACGGTCCAGGTTGAACCGGGATTCCACCCACGTTCCGAGTCCGGTCGCACCCTCCAACCCCGGTCCGTCGGCGTTGCCGAGGTTGGCAGGATCGTACGGATCCAGGGTGTCTCCGAGATGGGCAAAGGTCAGGGTGCCTCTGCAGGTGGATGAAGGTCCCAGTCGCCGGTCGGGGTCGGTGGGGTCGAAGAAGTCGTCTTCGGTGTTGCCGTCGTCGATTGGATCGAAAAGGCAATTGACAAAGTTGTCGACGGCCTGGGCGTCGTAGACGTTCAGGTAGGGCTGCAGCTTGATCCAGTCTCCGACCGGGTTCCCGAGATCATCGGCGATCTGGGCGTGGACCACGCCGCGGTCGACCGTCTCACCGGGCGCTCCCTCGATCCGCGAGTCGAACAGGCTGATCTGATGCATGATCGACAGCACCGGACTGATTCCGGCGCAGCGGTCGCCCATTGGGCAGTCCAGATCATCGAAGCACGACGTCACGCCGTCGCCCTCGCAGACGCGACCTGCGTCCAGGTTGATCGGGTCGGTGGTCGAGGCGCTCTCGAGAACGGCCATCGGCGTCGTGTGCCCGAGCGACGGATCCAGCTCGATGCCGAAGTAGAGTGAGTTCGAGCCGCTGAAGCCGCGACCGGGCCACCCGGCGCCGGGGCCAGGACCGTCCACCTGCCAGTGGACCGCATCGGCCTGCTCCTGCGTCGCGCCGAGGTAGCAGTCCGTTCGGCCGTAGTCGTTAGAGCCGATCCAGTCCGGGTCGTTGTACTGGCAGCGGTATCCGTCGGACGCGGCCGGGCCGTATAGCAGCGCGTCCTGGTTGTCGGCCGAAAACGTCCCCATCGTTCCCGACTCGAAGTCTTCCAGGAACGTGGTTCGGCCGGAGCCCGCGACGACGTTCAGATCGATCTCGAGTGCGATCGTCGGGGCGAGCGTGGGTTCGCCAAGTTTGTGGGAGAAAACCGCGACGTCGAACTCGACCGTCAGGTCTCCGTACTCGTCGAGCCCGAGGCTCTGGCGATCGACGTTCCCCAGCGTGAACACGAACGCCTCCGACGGTTGCCGCGACTCGCCCGCGGAGAGGTCGCCGAGATAGATCAATGGTCTGCTGATACACGCCACTTCCGGCGCGGTCGTCGAGAGGCGCAGGGCGACCTCGTGCAGGTCGAAGTCGGTCGTGTTCTGAACTCGGACCCGCAGATTGACCGTCTCGTAGGTGTCCGCGAAGCCGTCGTCGTCCCCGTTGTCGGAGAGTTCGGTACCGACGATGGCCAGACCACCACCCAGGGCGGGTGTGATCAGGAGCGACGAAAGCAGGGTTCCGAGGACGAGAAGGTGAAGGGCCAGCCCGATAGTGATTGGCCGAGAAAGCATCTCTGTCCCCCTTTTGATTACCGCAGGTCGTATCTCCCTTATACCGGTGTTTTGATGGCGCGACAATCGTCAATGTGGACGAGATGGCTCCCGTCGCGATGTCCGGTCAGGACCTACAATGGAGCCAGGCACACGGAGGGCCCTGCCATGTCTCATCCACTCTCATCCATGCTCGGTGTCGGCGCGACACTGGTACTGCTCGCCGCCTGTGACGGCCCGAGCGACCTGATCGGCCAGCCGGCGGGGGAGGCCCCGTCCGTCGTTTCCGAGTCCGAGGGGATCCGTCTGGCGCTGCAGACGGACAAGCCCGAATACGATTCGGGCGAAACCGTCGTGCTGACCTTCGAGGTCAAGAACACGACGAACGTCCGCCAGAGCTTCAAGTTCTCCGACGGCTGCCAGTACGACTTCGTCGTGGAACAGGACGAGGGGCCGGTCTGGAGCGCGAGCCACGACATGGCCTGCATCCAGTCCCTCACCTCGTTCGATCTCGAGCCGGGCGAGACCTGGACAAGATCGGATGCCTGGGACCAGCAATCGAACAAGGGCGAACCGGCGGGCCCGGGTAGCTACGACGCTACGGCCACGCTGCCTCAGATCGGCAAGCCGCTCTCGAGCGATCCGCTCAGGATCGTCATCCGCTGATCTGACGTCCGATCGATCGGCCGCGGAGTCTCCGCACGACCATGGAACGAAAAAGGGCCGCGGGTGATCCCGCGGCCCTTCGTGTTTTGTGGATCCCGCGGAGCGGGCGGCGTGTCGATCGCCGCCCGCACTGCGGTTCATTCAGACGTTACTGGCAGTTTCCTCCGGCCGGGTAACGAGGCTTGGCGGCGGTTTCCGTCCCGTAGGTACTCGTCGTCCCGTCGGCGAAGTTGAACTCGACCATGTAGAGGAACATCTCACCGGGTCTCGGAGTGTTGATGTCCTCCGATCCGATGGTGTTCTCGTCGATCGAGTGCGACTCGATGCAGTAGACCTGTCCGAGGTCGTAGATGTCGCCGGCGTCCCGCACGTCCTTCAGGTAGGCGCGGATCACGTTGTAGTGAATCGCTTCCTCGACCACAGGCCAGGCGATCGTTGTTCCGGCAACGCTCGGCGCCACGTTGATCAGGATCGGATCGCTCTGATCGTGCGGCACGAAAGCGTAGTTCTCCGCCACGGCCATGTTGCCGGAGGCGTCCATCGCGGTGTAGACCGCGGTGTAGATCCGGCCCTCGCCGTGTGCCGAACGTTCGGCCCGCAACTGGAACGCGAAGTCGGACGTTCCGGTGTCGGCTCCCTGGATGTCGTTGATCGTGTTGCCGTCTCCCGAACCGTTGTCCAACTCGTTGCTGGAAATACCGGTCAGCACAACCATCGGATCGCCACAGTTGTCGGTGGCGAACACGGTGGCTTCGACATCCACCATCTGGTGGTTGGGCGGCCAGAGGTTGTCGGGGCTCAGCGAGACCATGAGGGCGGGCGGTGTGACGTCGATCACGGTGACCGTCGCCGAGCACGAAGCCGCCAGGCCGGTCTCGTCAGTCACCGTCAAGGTGACCATGGTGTCGCCGAGCGGGTACGGTCCCGCCGGGCTCTGCATCAGGCTCAAGGAACCACCGTCCGGATCGTACGAGCCGTTGTCGATTGAAGCGTTTGCGATGCAGTTGTCGGGACCCGTTGCGACGACCACGTCGGCGCACATGGCGACCGGCGGCTGGTTGACGTTCAAGGTTACCGGCACCTGGTACAGCGGGTTGCCCGGATCGTTGCTCCTCAGGTCGATCGTCGCCTCGTGGATGCCCTCGGCCAATTCCGAAGAATCCAGCGTCACGGTCACGTCCGCACACTCGCCTGCGGGGATGATCCCGCTGGTCGGGTCGAGCAGCAACCACTCGGGTATTGTCGCGAACTGCACGGCCATGTTGTCGTGGACGTAGTCAGCGTTGTAGACGACCGTCAGACCGTCGTCCTGTGTCGCGTTCTGGATGCCGATGGTGGCACTGTCCAGCGTGCCCTGCATCGTCAGGTACTGGTAAACGACTCGGCCGTCCGGGTAGAGGATCACCTGGAAGGTGTACGAGCCGGTGTGGCCGCTGAAGCTGTACTTCTGCAGGTCGGTGAACTGCACGATGAATCGGTTGCCGTCGTTGTAGTAGTGCGCAGCTGAGTTGGGCCCTGAGAACACGAGGTCGTCGTGGAATGCGGCGAGCAGGTTCTCGGGCGATCCCGTACTCGGCAACGCGGTGTTGGACAGGTCCGTCGAAGTGCTGGTGAAGCTTAGCCAACCGTTCGAGCAAACGTTCACCGTGGTGAACGTGTCCCCGTAGGACGAGAAGCTCATGCCCATGTCGATCGGACCGGAGTTGTCGTCGTCAGCCGGTGGCAGTCCCAGATCGACCGGTGTACCGATCGCCGAGATGTCGACCCAGTCGAAGGTTGGTCCACTCGGATCATCGGAATCGATCCACTTGTAGCCGAACATGTCCGGTCCGCCGGCGCCGAGGATGCCCGGTCGCGGATCGGGGTCTCCCTTGCCCAATTCCAGGTCCTCGTAAACGGTCACCAGACCGCCGCTGATGATGTTGGCGGTCGAGTCCCAGGTCAGGTCGCTGCCGCCGGTGTTGCAGATCTGCAAGTTCACGTCGGTGGTGCCACCGGGTGCAATTGCCGTGTCGATGAAGGTCGGCGTCGTTTCGATCACCGGCGCAATCAAGGCGTTGCCGCTGAGCGTGACCTCGACCGATGCCTCGTCCGGATCGTCGCTGATCAGGGTCAGCGTTCCGGCGTGCGCACCGGCCACCGTCGGTAAGAACTCGACGCTTACCGGCACGGACTGGCCGACCGCGATGGTCGCGGGCAGCGTCAGGCCGGTCTGCGTGAAGTCGCCGGTCAGCGTGTAGTCGGTGACGGTCAGTACGTCGGTGCCGACGTTGGTGACGTTCACCTGAAGTGTGCTGCCGAAGCCGACGAAGGTCGTCGGGAAGTCCAGCGCGGTCGGAGCCACGTCGATATCCGGAATACCGGTCACGTGTACGTTGACCGGCACCTGGATCACCCCGTTCGCCGGATCGTTGGTGGACAGGTTGACGCTGCCCGCGTAGTCACCACCGATCAGCACGGTCGTGTTGATCGTGATGTCCAGTTCGGTGAAGGTACCGGCCGGAACGGTGCCGTTCAACGGAGCGACAGTCAGCCACTCCACCAGCGGCTGGAACGCGATGGCCATGGCGTCGTGGACGTAGTCAGCGTTGTAGACGACCGTCAGACCGTCGTCCTGTGTCGCGTTCTGGATGCCGATGGTGGCGCTGTCCAGCGTGCCCTGCATCGTCAGGTACTGGTGAACGATCCGGCCGTCCGGGTAGAGGATCACCTGGAAGGTGAACGAACCGGTGTTGCCGCCGAAGACGTACTTTTGCACGTCGGTGAACTGCACGATGAATCGGCTGCCATCGTTGTAGTAGTGCGCAGCTGAGTCAGCCCCCGTGAACACGAGGTCGTCGAAGAAGGCGGCGAGCAGGTTCTCGGGCGAACCCGTACCCGGCAGCGCGGTGTTCGACAGGTCGGTGGAGGTGCTGGTGAAGCTCAGCCATCCGTTCGAGCAGACGTTCACCGACGTGAAGTTGTCGCCGTAGAACGGGAAGCTCATGCCCATGTCGATCGGGCCGGAGTTGTCGTCGTCGGCGGGTGGCGCTCCCAGATCGACCGGTGTTCCGATCGCCGAGATGTCGAACCAGTCGAAGGACGGTCCGGTCGGCTCATCGGAATCGACCCACTTGTAACCGAACAAGTCCGGTCCGCCGGAGCCCAGGATGCCGGGATCGGAGCTTTCTTCGCCCTTACCCAACTTGACATCCGGGTAGACCGTGACGCCCGCCGCACCGATTTCCTGCACTGCGACGGTGTAGTTCAGGTCGCTGCCGCCCTGGTTCTCCAGGTGCAGCGTGCGGTTGACCACGTCACCGACGAGCAGGTTCTCGGTGAACGACGCCGGTGACCAGGCCGCGATCGGCGGGAAGATGGCGTTGCCGGTGACGTCCATGGCGAGCGACGGGTTGGCCGGGTCGTCGCTGTGTACGACGATCTGGGCCGCAAGCGCACCCTCGGCCACGGGTTGCCAGGCCAGCGTGAACAGTCGGCCCTGGCCGGGCGTCAGCGAGAAGCCCGCGTTGATCTGTGTGATCTCCTCGGCTGGGCCACCTTGCTGCGTGTCGCCGACGATCAGCGTCGGGTCGGTCGAGACGATCTCGGAGACGTTCAGCACGTCGGTGCCCGTGTTGACGACACGGAAGTTGGTCAAATGCGAATAGCCCACGTAACGGGTTCCGTAGTCGTGGGCGTCCGGGATGATATCGGCGATCGGGACACCGATGACGTGGAGCGTCGCCGGGGCCTGGAACTGGCCGATGTTGGTGTCGAGGACCACCGCGCCGGTGTAGTCACCGCCCTCGCGATCGGTGGCGTCGAAGACGACGTCGAAGTCGAACGTCTCGCCGGCGGGCACCGTCGCGCTCGGAGGCGACACGGTCAACCAGTCCGGGGTGGTGCTGAACTGCACCGCCAGGTTGTCGTGGATGTAGTCTTCGTTATAGGCAACCTGCAGGCCGATCGTGTTGTCGTCGTTCTGGATCCCGACGGTGGCGCTGTTCAGAAGCGCGTCGGTCATCGTCAGGTACTGGTAGACGATCTTGCCGTTCGGGTAGAGGATCACCTGGAACGTCAGCGAGCCGTTGCTGAAGTACTTCTGTACGTCGGTGAACTGCACGATGAAGCGGCTGCCGTCGTAGTAGTAGTGGGCCGCGGCGGTCTCGGAAGAGAACCGCAGGTCGTCGTGGAACGGCGCTAGCAGGTTCTCCGGAGCACTCGCGCTCGGCAGTGCATAGTTGCTGTAACCGGTCGCGGTGCTCGTGAAGCTGAGCCAGCCGTTGGAGCAAACGTTGATCGAGGGGAAGTTGTTGCCGTAGAACGGGAAGGTGAAGCCCAGCGGGATCGGCCCGGAGTTCTCGTCGTCAGCCGGCGGCGCCCCCAGATCGACGGGAGTTCCGATCGCCGAGATGTCGACCCAGTCGAAGGTCGGTCCACCCGGATCGTCCGAATCGCTCCACGTGTAACCGAAGGCGTCGGGTCCGCC
>Ga0316197_10004026_pt1 | contig 10434 bp, 8 predicted proteins | sample OudBiesiAoxic_MG_FD_204939 | JGI IMG/M metagenome (GOLD analysis project Ga0316197, IMG submission 204939) | Coastal sediment microbial communities from Oude Bieten Haven, Netherlands - site A oxic | ecosystem: Environmental > Aquatic > Marine > Coastal > Sediment | place: Netherlands... | reverse complement strand
TTTTCGATCGGCACGCCTTCGGCGACCAGGTGCGCGGCCTCGTTCATCATCGGCGCGAGCACCCGGCTCGTGTAGAAACCGACGCCGTCCTTGACGACGATGACGTGTTTGCCCTGTTTCTTGCCGAGGTCTACGCAGGTCGCGGTGACCCAGTCGGCGGTTTGGTCGGTGACGATGATCTCGAGCAGCGGCATTTTGTGCACCGGCGAGAAGTAGTGCATGCCGATGACAGTCTCGGGGTGCTTGCTGGCTGCCGCTATCTGCGTAATCGGCAGCGAGGACGTATTTGAGGCGAAAATCACGTCATTCCGGCCCGCCTCCTCGACGTCCCGGACCATCTTCTCCTTGAGGGAAAGGTCTTCGAACACCGCCTCGATCACCACGTCGATGTCCTGGAACCCCTGGTAGCTGGTTGTGCCCGTCGTCTGCAGCATCAGCGCGTCTGCCTGCCGGTCGGTCAGACGCCTGCGCTTTACGCGGCCGTCGATGATGCCGCGGATGTAGCCAAGGCCTGCCAGCACGCCGTCGGCGTCCCGGTCCTTGAGACGCACCGGGATCTTGGCGACCGAGCTCGTGACGTAGGCGATGCCGGCGCCCATGAGCCCCGCGCCCAGCATGCCGACCTTCTTGACCTCACGGGGCTTCACGCTGGGGTCGTCGACGCCGGAGTCCTTCTTCAACGCAGTCGTCGCGAAGAAGATGCTCATGAGGTTGGCCGCCTCGGGCGTGGTGAGGAGTCGGCCGAAGCCTTTGGCCTCTGCGGCAAGGCCCGCTTCGAAGCCGTCTTCGAGGCCGGTCTTGACGATGTCGATGATCAGATCCTGCGCCGGGTAGTTCCCGCGCGTCTGTTTGTGCAGCTGTTTGCGCGCCTGGTCGAAAAGGATCTTTCGGCCGAGGGGATTCTTCGACAGCGCGAACTCGGTCACGGCGTCTTTGTCGCGAAGCTGCTCGATGAAGCTGTCCTTTGGCGGCACGTACCCGACGCGCGAAAGCGCAAGCTCCACGGCCGTTTCGAGAAGAATGGAGGGGGGAACGACATCGTCGACCAGGCCGAGCTTCAGCGCCTTGTTGGCGTCGACCTGCTTGCCCGTGAGCATCATGTCGAGGGCGGGTTGAACCCCGATCAGTCGGGGCAGCCGCTGTGTGCCACCGGCGCCGGGGAGTAGGCCCAACTGCGCTTCGGGAAGACCGAGCTTGGTCTTCTTGCTGTCGGTCGCCACGCGCGCGTGGCAGGCAAGGGCGACTTCGAGGCCGCCACCGAGCGCCACGCCGTGAATGGCCGCAACGACCGGCTTCGGGCAAGCCTCGATGCGATTCATGGCTTTGTGGCCTTCGCGGGATATCTGCTCGCCCTCTTCCGCCGTGCTCACGGATTCGAGCATCGTGATATCGGCACCGGCGATGAAGCTGTCCTTCTTGCCGGAGGTGAAAACGACGGCCTTGATGTCGGCGTCGTTTTCAATCGAGCTGAAGGCCTCCATGAACGTGTCGACGAAGTCGCTCTTGAGCGTGTTCATCGGCTCGCCTGGGATGTCCATGCGAACGATGGCTACGCCGTCGTCGCGCTTCTCGATGCTGAGTCCTTCGTTCGCCATTACTCTGCCTCCAAGACCATGGCTGCGCCCAAGCCACCTGCAGCGCAGGCAGTGCAAAGGGCCAGGTTCCCGCCGCGCCGCTTGAGCTCGCGAAGGGTCTGTGTGATTTGACGTGCTCCCGTCGCCGCGAACGGATGGCCGATCGAGAGCGATCCGCCGGTCACGTTGAACTTGTCCCAGTCGATGTCGCCGATCTTCTCGGAGCGTCCGAGGTTGTTCTGGGCCCATTCGGCGGACTCGAAGGCCTGGGTGTTCGACAGAATCTGCGCAGCAAATGCCTCGTGCATGTCGATGAGATCGAGGTCCGAGACCTTCACGCCCGCCCGATCGAGAGCCAGTGGCGACGCGTACGACGGGCCCATGAGAAGCTGCCCGGCCGGGTCGAGCGCGGCGAACGCGTAGCTTCGAATGAAGCCGAGCACATCGAAGCCCTGTGCCCTGGCCTTGTCCTCTCGCATGAGAAGCAGTGCGCTTGCACCATCGGTGAGCGGGGAGCTGTTGCCCGCGGTGACGGTGCCGTGCTTGCGGTCGAAGGCTGGCTTGAGCTTCGCGTAACCCTCTAGCTGGCTCTCTTTGCGAATGAGGTTGTCCTCGCGGATCGACTCCTTGAAGCGATTCGGAACGAAGACCTCCATCACCTCGTCATCGAACTTGCCCTCGGCCCAGGCCTTGGCGGCCAGGCTGTGGCTCCGGTGTGCGAACTCGTCTTGGGCTTCGCGGCTGATGTGGTTTTCCTTCGCCATCTTCTCGGCGCTCTCGCCCATCGAAAGCCCCGTCGAGAACTCTGCGATTGCCGGGGGCACCGGGACCAGGTCGCGGGGCCGCAGGCCTGCAAAGAGCTGCGCGCGCTCTCCGATGCTCCGCGCCTTGGTTGCAGCAACCAGCGCTTCGGCGAGCCGCTTCGACACGCTGATCGGAAGAACGCTCGCGCTGTCGGCGCCACCTGCGATCCCCGTGTCGATCGCGCCAGCCATGATCGATTCGGCGATGTTCACCGTCGACTGGTAGCTCGTCGCGCAGGCCCTCGAAACACTGTAGGCCTCGATGCTCTTGGGCATGCCCGTCGCCAGCACGATCTCGCGGGCGATGTTCGGCGCTTGCAGCGAGGGAGCCACCTGTCCGTAAACCACCTGCTGGATTTCATTGGGATCGAGGTCAACTCGCTGCAGGAGCTCCGAGACGACGATGTTGGCGAGATCGAGCGCGCTGAGCTCTCGAAATGCCGATAGTTGTTTTGCGAACGGCGTCCGCAGGCCCGCGACGACCGCTACACGCTTTGCATTCGATTCCATGCGCTGAGCTCCTGAGAATGAATCGTGATTCAGTGGAAAGACGAGCCTGATTCCCTGCCCAGGTGAAGTCAAGCGAGCACGCGGGCGTTGACCGACTGGCGCCGGCCTCTAGACTCTGCCGGTGCGCCGCCTTCCCCTGATGCAGAGCCGGTCGGCCGTTTACGAAGACTGGCCCGCGCGACCCGACGATTTCGACTCGATCCCGCTTCTGCGGGATGCGCGTGGGCGGCGATATACGTATCTCCGGCTCAGCGTGACCGATCGCTGCGATCTTGCATGCGTCTACTGCATGCCGCCGAGCGGGGAGGACGAGCATGCGATCCGGCGTGACCTGCTGACGTTCGAAGAAGCTGCGCGGCTGGTTTCTGTCTTTGCCTTGGCCGGGATTCGACGCGTGCGGTTCACCGGTGGCGAGCCGCTGGTGCGTAAGGATATCGTTCGGCTCGTCGAGCTCGTGCATAGGCGCACGGAGGTCGAGCAGCTCGTGATGACCACCAACGCGACGCGCCTGTCCGAGCTGGCCAGGCCGCTGCGCGATGCGGGGCTCTTCGGGGTGAATGTGTCGATCGACACGCTGGAGGCGGACAGGTTCGCCCAGCTCACCCGCGGCGGGGACCTGGGCCGCGTTTTGGCTGGGATTCATGCCGCGATCGACGTCGGCCTCGACGTGAAGCTCAACACGGTGCCGCTCCGGGGCCGCAATGACGATGAGCTCCAGCGCATCGTCGACTTCGCATGGTCGCTCGGTGTGACGCCCCGTTTCATCGAGCTGATGCCCCTCGGGGAGGGCGCGAAGCTGCCGCAAAGCATGCGGATGAACGCCTCCGATGTGCTCGAGATCCTCCGAGATAGCGTGTCTCATGAGAACCCCGCTGGGGTCGAAGGGCAAGGACCGGCGCGTTACATGGCCGCCTCCGACGGCTCCGGGCAGCGGGTCGGCTTCATCACGCCCATCAGCAACGAGTTCTGCGATACCTGCAATCGGGTCCGGGTCACCGCTCGAGGCGACGTGCGTGCCTGCCTGGCGTCCCGTCGCGCAATTAGCCTGCGAAACATCATGCGGGCCGGCGGAAGCGACCTCGATCTCGCCTGGGCGATGGTCTGGTCACTTTCCGGAAAAGACCGCGGTCATCACTTCCTCGAGCCCGAAGAGCACGAGCATGAACGCGTCGGGATGAGCCTGATCGGTGGATAGGCTACAGGGGGTGCGGTGTTGATCAGAATCATAGCGGTCTGCCTGTTTTTGGCGGCCTGTTCGAGCGAACCGGAGAACCTTCGCGTCTGGACCCCGGCGGACCACGCGCAGGCTCCGGACAATCAGATCGATCGCAACCGCGTCCCGCAACAGGACCGTCCCGACCTCACCGTGGGCGAGCTTCTGTGGCAACGCAACTGCGCGCGTTGCCACGGCACCGACGGCCGCGGCGGCCCCCAGGTCAAGCTGAGCTTCGCGAGCGCTGCCTGGCAGGACGGCATCGACGACGCCCAGATCGCGCGAACGATCGCAGGCGGCAATCCGCCTTTGATGCCGGCGTTCGCAGAGCTGCTAACACCGGAGCAGATCGCGGAGCTGGTCAAGCATGTGAGGACGCTCAGCGGGCGGAGCGAGTAGCCAACGGCCCTCGCCCCGCGGAACGCCAAACCACCGGACCGCAAGACAGCATGCGCGGCAGCGCGAGCCCGAAGGGCGAAGCCCGGCGCCAAAGGCGCCGGCAAGGCGAAGCGCAGCGCCCGCCGCGCCAGGGAGGATTACGGGTGGGGATGGGCGGGCGGTGTAAACAAGCCAACCCACCCAACCCACCCAAGACCCGCCCCCCAAGACACCCGCGGCAGCACAAGCCGTACATCGCCACCCGCACCCCCGCCCACCAACCCGCAAGCCAGCACCCGCGGCAACCCGTGTCGGTGTTAGACACTCTCCGACAAGAACTGCGCGATCAAACCCGCTACCGAATACACCCTCAGGAAGTCTCCGTTCGCTAGTTCCTGCACGTGCGGCCGCGTATTCGTACAGGCGATGCCCTCTAGTGCTCCGCTGTCTTGAATCCGCTGGAGCGACTCCTGTGCAAATACGCCGTGGGTGCAAACCGCGTAGACCTCGCTGGCGCCGGATTCTCGGTAGGCGTTTGCCGCCGAGATCAGGGAGCCGCCTGTGCGGATCATGTCGTCGTAGATGACCACTGGGCGGTCTTCGACATCGGCGGCCAGGGCGGTGATTTCGGTTTGGGTGTCGGAGAGACGGCGTTTGAAGACGAATGCGGCATCGACCAGGAGGTCGTTGGCGAGGCTCTCGACCCACTTGGCTCGGCCTGCGTCGGTCGCGCCGAGAACGAAGTCCTCTCCGCCGAAGTCTCGGATTGCCTGAAGCACGACGGAACGGGCTTGCAGATGAACCGGACGAAGGTCGCCGGAGAAATACTGCGGAATGCCTTCGGAGTGCAGGTCGATGAGAACGGCGCGGTTGCCTGAGCCGGCGGCTGGGATCGAGGAGAGCAGTCGTGCCCGGTTCTTCGCTGCAACGATCTCGCCGGGCTTCGAAGCGCGTTCCATCGTTTGATAACCGAACCAAGGCAGCACCAGGGTGAGGGTGTGCACTCCCAAGTGAACCAGGCCGCATGCGAGGTCGTAGATCTCGAGCGTGTCGAAGTCGTCCACCGTGCCGCCCACCACCGCGACATCGCGCAGGGCGCAATCCGTTTCGATGCGGCGGTAGCGCTCCTGGTCGGGAAAGACCTTGCGCTCTACGACGCCCATATCGAAATCACCCGCTCCGGCGATATCGTCGCAGAGCTCTTGGTAGCGTTCGGTCGCGAACAGGAGCATCGGTGGTCGCATGACTCTGCTCGCATGACAGCACAGCTCGCTCTTACAAGCTAGTGCTTGGCCAAGACCTCGAGAAGGACGTCCGGGAGGTCGGTCATGATGCCGTCGACCCCGGCGGCGGCGAGCTCTTCCATCTCTGCGGGGTCGTCGATCGTCCAGACGTGGATCTGAATCCCGTGGCGATGCGCGGCTTCGACAAACCGCGGCGTGATCACCTTCATGCCCCGGAACGATGTCGGGACCTGCAGGGCGTCGAACGGAACGACCAAGTGCTTGGACAGGCCCGCCCGGGCTAGCGCCCAGAAGCGGAGCGCGCCCTTTCGACCCGAGGACGTGACGACTCGGCCCCGGCTATGTTTGCGAAAAGCCTCGGTGACCTCGTCGTGCGCCGAAGCGACGAGAACCCGGTCGTGAATCCCATGGTGTTCGATGAGCTCCCAGAGCCGCCGAGCTAGCGTCGGGTCTGCCGGCTTGATCTCGAGGTTGTAGCGGAGGTTCGGATCGGCGGCGAGGGCCTCTTCCAGGGTTGGAATGCTGAGGCCGGCATGTCGAAACGCATAGCTCCCGTCCTCGATGAACTGGTATCCGGCGTCGAGCCGCTTGAGCTCGGCAAGGCTGTGGTCACGAAGGTAGCCGCGGCCGTTGGTGGTTCGCTCGAGAGTCGGGTCGTGGAAACACACGAACTGGCCGTCCGAGGTTTCGTGAAGGTCCGTTTCGATGTGCCGGTAGCCGAGCTCGGCAGAGTTCCGAAACGCCAGCACCGTGTTCTCGGGCCAGCGCTTGGCGCCTCCGCGATGCGCGAAAGGGATGGGTGTCGTCGGGCCGAAGAAGGGGGCTGGCATCGGAGAGGCAGCATAGCGCCGTTTCTTCGCGGGTCTCGCAACCCTTGTCGGCGTAGGCTTTTGTGGGCATCGTGCGACGGCGAAGGGAAACCGAGCATGGCGAACGACTTGGCAGGGAAGGTCGCGATCATCACTGGCGGCGCGGGCGGCATAGGGAAAGCCCTGGCCGAGGAGATGGGGGCCCGGGGCTGCTACCTGGTGTTGGCCGACATCAACTCCGAGCTCCTCGACACGACGGCCGCCGAGCTTCGAGCCAGCGGGGCCCAGCTCGACGCAAAGACCGTCGATGTTCGTGACGCAGCTCAGGTCCAGGCGCTCGTCGATGCCGCGCATCAGGAGCTCGGCCGCATCGACTATGTGTTCAACAATGCCGGCGTGAACGTCTGCGCCGAGATTCGCGACACGACGCTCGAGGACTGGAACAGGCTGATAGACGTGAACCTTCGGGGCGTGATCCACGGCGTTCACGCGGCGTACCCGATCATGTGTGAGCAGGGTTTTGGGCACATCATCAATACGGCTTCCGCTGCCGGCCTGATTCCCGCGGCGGCGGAAGGTGCTTACGCGGCGACCAAGCACGCCGTCGTCGGCCTCTCGTCTACCCTGCGCATCGAGGCTGCCAGCTTTGGCGTGAAGGTGAGTGTCGTGTGTCCGGGGCTAGTCGACACACCGATCCTCGACTCGACGAGCTACGTCAAGCTCGACCCGGAGGCGCTCCGAAAGATCTCGCCCGGGAAGCCGGTATCGCCGCGAAAAGCAGCAAAGCAGATTCTTCGCGGTGTCGAACGGAATCGGTTTTACATCGTGCTCACGGCCACCGTTCACGCGCTCTGGCGACTTCATCGATACGCGCCCGGAGCCTCGCTGCGCCTGGGCCAGATCGCCGTCGCCCTGTTTCGCGGCGAGCGCGTCGACGACGATTGAGCTCAGACGAACTCGGTGCCGATCCCAATAACGCGCAGGGCCTGGTCGTGAATCCGGAACTCGGCAGGCCCGACCCCGGGGGCCTCCCCGTCGATGTCCATCCAGGCCGTGTTGGCCAAGATCTCCACCTCGATATGCCGGCCGCGGTAGGTGCTCACGATGGGAGAGCGAATGTGGGTGCCCTTGTAGAGCCCCGCCATCACTGGAAGGCCGCGAAGCGTCGAAGTCGCGCGAATCAACACGACGTCGAACATGCCGTCGGCGACCCGGGCCTCGGGCGCGAACATCATGCCTCCGCCTGCCCATCGGCCGTTGCAGACGCAGATGTTGCTGATTTCGTGTCGACCTTCGTCCTTGCCGTCGATGCGTAGTTGGATCTGAGCTGGCTTGTACTTCATCTGGGCGCGGAGCACGGCCTTGAAGTACTTGGCTTTGCCGCTGCTCTTTGACTTCGATGCGGCGACGAGCCGGTCGACGAGGCCGCCCATGCCCATCGATGTGATGTTCAGAAAGAACCGGCCTTCGCGGTGCCCGTCGTCGTGAACGTACTGGACCCAGCCGATGTCTATGGGAACTGGCTGCCCATCGCGAATGGCCGCGCAGCCGCTCTCGAGCTCGTCCGCGCCGGGGATCATGCGTCGAAAGTCGCCTCCCGTGCCTGCGTGAAGAACGCCGAGCGCGACCTCCTTGTTGAGCCCCGATTGCATGATGCCATCGACCACCTCGCTATGGGTGCCGTCTCCGCCGAACGAAATGATCGTGCGTGCCCCGTCCGCGATCGCCTGCTTCCCGATCCGCAAGCCATCGCCCCGTGACTCGGTGAGCTGAAGGTTGACCGGGCCGAGCTGCTCGACGATTCGCGCGCTCAGATCCGGCCAATTGTCGCCGACGAAACCATGCCGCGCCATCGGATTGGCAATCACTAGGGTCTTGCTGGGATCGAACATCGCAGAAAGCCTCGTACCGCATTTCGGGTCTTTCGGGTAGAGTTGCCCGATGCTTCTGAGAAGACTTGACCTTGTTTTCTGCATGGCGCTTCTGGGTTGCTCCAGCAGCGCGACTTTGGACCCGTGTGACGGCCTGTCCGAGGAGCTCTGCGCCCAGGCAGACGGAGGGCTTCCCGATGGCGGCACGCCACTTGGGTCCGAGCTCGTGGTCGACACCGACTGGCTCGAAGCGCACCTCGGTGATCCGGACGTTCAGCTCATCGACACGCGCGGGGCCGGGTACGAAGCATCGCGAATTCCAGGTGCAATCCACTTGAGGCCCGGCGAATTGGCGACGACGATCGAGGCCGTTCCCTTTCAGGTGATGTCGCCGGTGGAGGCAGAGCCGGTGCTGCGCGCCGCCGGGCTACGAAACGAGGTGACCGCCGTGGTGTACGGCGCCCCTCCGGAGTACGATTCGTCCCGAGTCGTTTGGACCCTTCGCTACTTCGGTCACCAGGACGTGCGCTATCTCGACGGCGGCTTTGCCGCCTGGGTGGAGGCTGAAGGCGAGATCGAGACCGAGTCGCCAAGCGTGGAGGCGTCGGAGTACACGATCGTGGCGCTGGACGAAGATCTCCGCGTCACCGGGGACTGGGTGCTTTCGGAGCTGGGTGACGATCCATACGACATGCCTGCGATTCAAGTCGTCGACGCGCGTTCGCAGGGAGAATACGACGGCGGCCACATTCCAAGCGCCCGCAGCGTAAATTGGACTAAAAACCTCCAGACTGGGTTCTTGCGATCAGAACCTGAGTTGGCCGCTCTCTACGACGGCATGGACCCCGCCGAGACGACCGTGACCTATTGTGTGACGGGGCAACGAGGCTCCTTCGCGTGGCTGACTTTGACCGCACTCGGTTTCGAGGACGCGAGGCTGTACGATGGGTCTTGGAATGAATGGGGGAGCGGCGGTTTCCCGGTGGAACGGTAGCGGTGTCCGATCTCTTTCCCCGCCTGACCCGTGCCGACTCGCGCCTGGCGTTCATCGTCGAGGGCGAGGCCTGGACCTACGGTGAGCTTGCTGGCGCTGCGCTCGAGCATGTGGCCCTGCTCGAGCTCACCGGCATTCGGTCAGGAGATCGGGTGGCGGTTTGGGCTCAGCCCGATCTCTGCACGGCCGCCGCCATGATCGGGAATACGCTGGCTGGTGTGGCGACGGTGCCGCTCAACCCCAAGCTCGGCTCCGCCGAGCTCGCTCACATCTACGATGACTCCAAGCCGAAGCTTTCGTTTTGCTGCGAGCGGCACGAGTTGCCCCACGAAGCGGTGGGCGTTCCCTCGCTTCGGGCCGCGTACACGCCGGCGTCCGCAGTTTTGCCACCCATCCCGGTCGATGAGTCGCCTGGGCTGATTCTCTACACGTCCGGCACGACCGGCCCGCCCAAGGGCGCGGTGATCACTCGGCGCAACATCGCAGCGAACCTCGATGCCCTCGCAGAGGCCTGGGACTGGACCGAGCGAGACACGGTCGTTCATTCGCTCCCCCTGATTCACGCGCATGGCCTCGTGCTCGGGCTACTAGGCAGCCTGCGGGTCGGCGGCGCGCTTCACCACGTTCCGCGCTTCACTCCCGAAGGCATCGCTGCGGCCCTCGGCGATCGGCGCCACGAGCAAACGATGTTCTTCGCGGTGCCTACGATGTTCCACCGGCTTGCTGAGGCGGCCGAGCACGACGCGGACCTTCGTGAAGCCTTGGGCAAACCGCGATTGCTCGTTTCAGGGTCCGCGGGGCTCCCCTTGCGAGAGCACCAGCGAATTCAATCACTGACTGGTCGAGGCGTGCACGAGCGATACGGTTTGACCGAGACTCTCATCAATTGCGCAGTCCCTGCGTCTCACGCACCGACGCCGGGCTACGTCGGGCCGCCGCTTCCAGGCGTCGAGTTGAAGCTCGTCGATGACCAAGGCCGCGAGCTCGATGCGCATGATGATCAGACGATCGGAGAAGTCGTCGTACGCAGCGATGCGG
>Ga0316197_10004025_pt1 | contig 10435 bp, 6 predicted proteins | sample OudBiesiAoxic_MG_FD_204939 | JGI IMG/M metagenome (GOLD analysis project Ga0316197, IMG submission 204939) | Coastal sediment microbial communities from Oude Bieten Haven, Netherlands - site A oxic | ecosystem: Environmental > Aquatic > Marine > Coastal > Sediment | place: Netherlands... | reverse complement strand
ATGGATCCTTTTCAGAAATAGCCTATTTCAGCGGGGTTGATGCAACAGATTGGAGTTGGGCCGGACTTCTCTTTGACATGGACAATGACGGGTTAAGAGATATTTATATTACAAATGGCATGAATCACGATCTTACGGATCTGGACTTTAACGATTTTTTTGCCAATGAAATCATTCAGAAAATGGTTCTTACAGGCAAAAAAGAATCTGTAGATTCCATAATTAACAAAATGCCTATTAGACCGCAACCAAATTACGCCTACAAAAACAATGGCGATCTTACATTTTCCAATGCCAATAAAGATTGGGGCTTTGAAATACCTAGCTTATCTAATGGCGCTGCTTATGGAGATCTTGATAATGATGGAGACCTGGATATCGTAGTCAATAATGTGAATATGGAATCTTTTGTTTATGAAAACAATGCAACTTCACTAACAAAAAACAACTTTATTAAACTTCAGTTCGAGGGAACAAAAGAAAATAAATTTGCTGTTGGAACAACAGTAATGCTTTACTATGACCAAAATATAATCCTGCAGGAATTAATCCCTTCCAGAGGTTTTCAATCTTCTATGGATCATGTAATGACTATTGGATTAGGAGCATCTAAAAGCATTGATTCTTTGAGAGTTATCTGGCCGGATGACAGAACAGAAAAGTTAGTAGACATTTCGCCCAATCAATTCCTTACCCTAAAACATTCTAATGCGAAAGAGGTGTATACGCCCTTAGCAAAAACGAAGAAACCTTCATTATTAAAAGAGATCACAAATAATCAACTTATTACCCATAAAGAAAATGTCTATAATGATTTTGATTATGAGGGTCTTATTTACAAGCAACTTTCACAGGAGGGGCCTGCACTTGCCGTTGGTGATGTTGATGGCGATGGCAACGAGGATGTCTTTATAGGAGGGGCAAAAAGTCAATCCGGGATAATCTACAAACATAATGGAAATGGCGCATTAAGTATTACAAATCAAAGTTCGCTGGCAAAAGACGCGGAATATGAAGATACTGCAGCAGCTTTTTTTGATGCAGACGGGGATTCGGATTTAGATCTTATTGTAGGTTCTGGGGGCAATCAGGTGGGGGAAGAAAAAGACTATAGGGCACGCCTTTATTTAAACAACGGCAATGGCACTTTTGTAAAGTCGGAAGAAAGACTTCCTTCAACTTTTTCAAATATTTCAACTATAGCTCCTTTTGACTATAACAATGATAGCTATATTGATCTTTTTATAGGCTCCAGAAGCATTGTTGGTACTTATGGAATTGATCCCGATCATTTGTTATTAGAAAATAAAGGTGATGGTACTTTTGTAAATGCGACTGAGAGAAGTGCTTATGGCCTTAAAGATGCAGGAATGATTACAGATGCCACTTGGGCAGATATGGATGGTGATTCGAAAAAAGACCTGATAACGGTTTCAGATTGGGGTTCTCCAAAGATCTTTAAAAATTCCGGGCGACGATTAAACCTTCAATCTTCTGCACTCGATAGCCTTCATGGATGGTGGAACGTTGTTGAAGCGGTGGATATAGACAAAGATGGGGATAACGATCTTATCTTAGGCAACCAGGGAGGCAACCTGCACTATAGGCCCGCTAAAGACAGGCCTATGAAAATGTGGATTAATGATTTTGATGACAATGGTACCATTGAACAAATCGTAACACAAAATTTTGATGGCAAGGATTATCCTCACCACCAGAAAAAGGATTTAACCACACAAATGGTGGCCTTAAAAAAGCAAAACCTAAAGGCCTCTGAATATTCCAAAAAAACCATATCTGAATTATTCCCAAAAGAAATTTTCGATAACTCCATCATGAAAAAATCGGTTATCTCAGAATCCATAATTGCAGTTAATGAAGGTAATGGGAATTTTACGGTAATAAAACTTCCTTCAAGGAGCCAATTGTCCTGTATTTGCGGTATTACATGTACAGATGTAAATAACGATGGTAATTTAGATCTAATCATGGGAGGTAATAATTTTGAATTTAAACCGCAATATTCAAGACTAGATGCCAATTATGGTAATGTTCTCCTAGGTGACGGATCTTTAGGTTTTGAATGGCAGGACTATGATACCAGTGGTTTTTATATAAGAGATGAGATTAAGCATTTGAAGCAGTTTAAGGATAAAACAGGAAGGACCTTTATTATAGTTGCAATTAATGAGAAAAAACCTAAGATATTTGAACTCAATGAATAGATCCCTGATAGGTTTTCTTTTAGCTTTAGTATTGATAGGTTGCACTTCCCGGGAAGGTGAGTTATTTTACAATCCCGCTGCCAGAGAAACAGGCTTATCCTTTGAAAATGTACTCACGGAAACAGACGATCTTAACATATTGGATTATTTGTATTTCTATAATGGCGGAGGCGTTGCCGTTGGAGACATAAACAATGATGGTCTTACAGATATCTTCTTCTCCGGAAACATGGTCCGGAATAAACTCTATCTGAACAAGGGAGGTCTTAAATTTGAAGATATTACAGAATTAGCAGGTGTAGCGGGAAATAGCAGTTGGAATACCGGATCTGTAATGGGTGATGTGAATGGTGACGGCCTATTGGACATCTATGTATGTGCTGTGGTTGGAATTAACGGTTTTGATGGTTATAACGAACTTTTTATTAATCAGGGAGATTCTACTTTTATAGAAAGTGCTTCAGAATATGGTCTTGATTTTGATTCTTATAGTTCTTCGGCTACCTTTTTAGACTATGATCTGGATGGTGATTTAGATATCTATCTTCTAAATCATGCTGTTCATACTCAGGAATCTTTTGGAAAGGCTGATCTTCGGTTAAAAAGAAATTACCAAACCGGAGACAAGCTACTTCGAAACGAAAATGGAAAATTCCTCGATGTTAGCGAAGAGGCCGGAATCTTTGGAGGTGTCAATGGATATGGTCTGGGAGTTGCTGTTTCAGATTTTAATCAGGATGGATACCCCGATATCTATGTGGGCAATGATTTTCACGAAGATGATTACTATTACTTAAACAATGGAGACGGAACCTTCACAGAAGGCATAAAGAAGTATTTCGGACATACCACAAGATTCTCTATGGGTACTGATGTAGCAGATATTAATCATGACGGATGGCCCGATATTCTGTCTTTAGATATGCTCCCCGAAGATGAAACCGTTCTTAAATCTTCAGAAGGCGATGACAATATTCAAACACAGAAATTAAGAATTGAAAAGTTTGGCTACCACTACCAGTTTACAAGAAATATGCTGCATTTAAATCAACCTGGAAGTAGCTTCGCAGAAGTAGCATTATACAATGGTATTGCTGCCACGGACTGGAGTTGGAGTGGCCTTTTTGGAGATTATGACCAGGACGGAGAACAGGACTTATTTATCTCTAACGGTATCCCAAAACGTCCCAATGATCTCGATTTTATCAATTTTGCCTCCAACGACCAGATTAAGAAAAAGATTAATAACACAAAACTAGTAGACCAACAGGCTCTTAATATGATGCCTTCGGCTAATGTACATAACTACGTATTTAAAGGAACATCTGATCTTTTATTCGAAGACAAATCAGGGTCATGGATTGTTAATGATACACTTATTTCAGGGGCTACCGCGGTAGCGGATTTTGATAATGACGGAGATCTGGATCTTGTTACCAATAATATAAATAGCCCTGCCAGTTTATATATCAATAAAACCAATGGAAATTCTAACTACCTGAAAATTAAGTTAAAATATTCTACTTTCAATTCATATGGAATTGGAACTAAAGTATTTTCATATCACAATGGTATTTTGCAGTATAAGGAATTATATCCCATCCGTGGATTTCAATCATCTTCTGAACCTATAATCCATTTTGGTTATGGCAAGACCGCAAAGGTTGATTCTATAAAAATAGTCTGGCCTGATGGGCAATTTCAAAATATAAAAAACATAAATACAAATCAAACCTTAAGTATTTCGCCTGAAAATACCATGCCATTTGATTATCGATCACTTCAGCCTGCTAAGCACAGAATCTTTAGGGAGGTAGAAAACAATCTTGGGATCAACTTTACACATAAGGAAGATAATTATGTGGATTTTAACAGACAAAAACTTATCCCTTATCAGATTTCCGATAGGGGCCCGGCAACGGCTATAGGAGATATTAATAATGATGGTAAAGCGGATATTTTCTTTGGAGGATCCAAATTTTTTCCTTCAAGAATCTTCATTCAAACAGACTCATTGTATGTAGAAGAAATAATCCCTGAAATTTACAGAGATAGTATAAAAGAAGATGTAGCAGCCGTAATTGCCGATTTTACTTCAAATGGCAAATCTGATTTATTCCTGGGTTCCGGCGGTGCTGATTTCTACAACAAAATGGCTCCGTTGTTGGATAGCTATTATGTTCAAAACGATTCCGTTTTTGAACCCGTTGTTCTACCTCAATATTTTGAGAATGCTTCTGTAGTAGAGGTTAACGACTTTGATAATGATGGGGACCTTGACATTTTTATTGGCAACCAGGCAGTATCCAATGACTTTGGTAAAATTCCACTTTCGTATTTGTTAAAAAATGAGAATGGTAAATTCACCAAAGAAAGTAATGAAGAATTAGAAAATGCAGGGATGATTACCGATGCAATATGGGAAGATTTTGACGGGGATGGGTTCAAAGATCTGATTGTTGTAGGTGAATGGATGTCTCCCAGATTTTTTGCAAATATCAATGGTGTACTTGTTGAAAAGAAAAGTTTAGACAAGGAAATAAATGGTCTTTGGCAAAGTATAACGGTTTTTGATATTGATATGGATGGTGACAAGGATTATCTGCTGGGAAATTGGGGAGTAAATAATAAGTTCAGGGCGTCTGAAGACTTCCCCTTGAAGATGTTCTATTCAGATTTTGATAATAATGGCAGTACGGAAACAATTGTTGCTATTCCTAAAAACGGGGAATACTTTCCACTTGAAGGATTAGATGGTATTGCGGGTCAAATAGTTGAGTTACGGAAAAAATTTACTAATTATCGCGATTTTGCAGGCAAAACCATGGATCAGATAATTGATAAAAAAACATTGGATAACTCAATTGTCTTAAACGTATCAGAATTGAGATCAGGATATCTTGAGAATAATAATGGTAAATATACCTTTGTGCCTTTTGAATATGAATTACAATTGGCTCCTATTATGGATTTTCTTGTTTACGATTTTGACCAGGATGGCACTGAAGAAGTTTTAGCAGCAGGGAATTTTTTCGGGGTTAAACCTTATCATGGACGTTTTGGTGCTTTTCCAGGGGCTATGATAAAAAGTAAAAATGATGTAATTTTGGGACATAAGATGGGCATGGACCTTTCTCAAAAATCAACACGTCATCTTAATATAATTACTTTAAACAACCAACCTTATTTACTGGTAACCTTTAATAACGAGAAGGCCCGCGTATATGAATTAATAAAACATAACTGAAAATGAAGAAGACATTAGGAGTATTGCTGGTACTGGGAACTCTTGTGGCCTGCAATAAGAACGAAGAACCCATTGTTGTTACGCCAAATGAACTGCATATGGCTATTGACAAGGTCACAGAGATAATGATACATGATATTTTTTCTCCCCCTGTTGCCAGCCGAATCTATGCCTATCCTAATATAGCTGCCTATGAGATAATAGCGCTGAATGATGACAATTACAACTCATTGGAAGGCCAGGCGCATGAACTAACTGCTATTCCTAAACCAGACACCTCCAAACCCGTAAATTATTCTTTATCTGCCTTAATAGCTCATATGGATGTAAGCAGCAGAGTGATATTTTCTGAGGATAAACTGGCAACTTTTAGAGATAGTCTGTACACTGTCTGGGAATCCCGGAACTCAAGAGAATTTAACGCCTCTAAAGATTACGGACTGCAGGTTGCCGAGCATATTGCAAAATGGATGAATACAGACAATTACAATCAAACACGAACAATGCCTAAGTTTACAGTTGATACGGATGACCCCTCTAGATGGCAACCCACTCCTCCTGCTTATATGGATGGGATAGAGCCGCATTGGAATAAAATACGCCCCTTTGTGATAGACTCGTCAAACCAGTTTATCCCCTCTCCTCCCCCACCTTTTTCTATGGAAGAAGATTCAGAATTTTACAAAGAAGTTAAAGAAGTATATGACATAAGTATGGAAATTACCGAAAAGGGAGATACCTCCGAAGAAATTGCCATAGCACAGTTCTGGGATTGTAATCCATATGTTTCCGTGACTCGTGGTCATTTAATGTTCGCTACTAAGAAAATATCCCCTGGAGCTCACTGGATTGGAATCACTAAAATAGCTGCAAAAAACACAAATAGTGATTTTAACAAAACCGTATACGCCTATACCAAAACCTCCATGGCCATAGCCGATGCCTTTATTAGCTGTTGGGATGAGAAGTACAGGAGTAACCTTATCCGGCCTGAAACCCTGATCAACGAACATATTGACGAAAACTGGAAGCCTGTATTACAAACTCCCCCATTTCCAGAGTACACCAGTGGGCATAGCGTAGTTTCCGGAGCAGCTGCAACGGCACTTACCGAAATTTTTGGTGAGAATTTCAACTTTGATGATGATACTGAAGTGCCTTATGGATTACCCTCAAGAAGTTTTAATTCATTTAATGAAGCCGCAGATGAGGCAGCCATTAGCAGAATGTACGGAGGTATTCATTACAGAAAAGCTGTGGCGGTTGGAGTAAAACAAGGAAGGGATTTAGGAAAGTTCGTTTTAGAAAACCTTACAATGACAAATTAGGTATATGAAAAAAATCATTTTAGTTTTACTACCTCTCTTACTTATAGGCCTTGTATGGTATTTGTTTATAAAACCCTATGACTACCTCGTAACTTTTAAAGCAAGGACGTTTCCCGGGACTATTAATCAATCTTTAAAAATTTGGAATTCTACTCTGGAAGATGCCCAACTAGTGAATCAGGAAGGTCTAACTCAGCTGGAACAAAATATAAAATTTAACGATTCTACTTATTTATATCAATGGGATATTATTCCACTAACAGATTCTACTTCAGAGGTAAAGGTTTATGTAAAGGATCTTGATCATAGTTTTAAAAACAAAATCACAATCCCATTTTTCAATACCGATTTTGAAAAACGAACCATAAGTACGGTTAAAGATTTTAATGAAAAACTAAATGAACATATAGATAAGTTTAGGGTTAATGTAACCGGTAAGAGTGAATTGTCGTCAACTTATTGTGCCTATGTTTCTGTGAAGACCACTCAATTTGGAAAAGCAAAGGGTATGATGTACAATTATCCTCTACTAAATACAATCCTTGCTAATAATGGGATTGAGTTAAACGGAAGACCCTTTTTAGAGGTCACCCAATGGGACAAGGAAACAGATAGCATACAATTTGATTTTTGTTATCCCATTATTAAATCGGATTCTCTGCCTCAGCATCCAGACTTAAAGTATAAGCAATTCAATTCAAGAAATGCGCTTAAGGCCGTTTATAACGGTAATTACATAACTTCCGACAGAGCCTGGTATGCCCTTATGGATTATGCCGCTAAAAATGATATTGAAGTTACTGGACTACCTGTGGAAGTATTTCAAAATAACCCAAATATGGGTGGTGATGCACTAACCTGGGCAGCAGAGATTTACTTGCCTCTAAAAAATGTAGATGACTAGATATATAGCCATCTTATTATTTAGCTTTTTAATAAGCTGTTCCAACTATGGACAACTCACCTACATAACAAAACTTCCCAAAAAGCTTAAAGAGAATTCAGGAATGGTTGTCAGAAAAGATTCAACCGTATGGTTTGTCAATGACGGCGGAAACCAAGACAAAATATATCAGATAAGTACTAAGGGTAAGATCATAAAGGAACTTAAAGTAAAAAATGCTAAAAACAAGGATTGGGAAGATATGGCCCGGGATAATGATGGTAATGTTTATATAGCTGATACAGGAAATAACGCAAATAAAAGAAAAGACCTGGTTATATATAAAATACCCGATCCGGATAAGGAAAAAGGAGACAAGATTGAAGCAGAACGCATAGAATTCAACTTTCCGGAACAAAAAAAATTTCCCCCTAAAAAGAAAAATTTACACTTTGACACAGAGGCTATTTTTTATGCTAAAGACAGTCTTTATCTTATCACAAAAAACAGATCTCATCCATTTAACGGAAATGCCTTGATATACAGAATTCCAGCGAAAAAGGGGAACTATAAAGCCTCGTACCTGGGAGAATTTATTCCCTGTACAGATTTTTCCACCTGTAAAATAACAGCCGCAGATATTTCCCAGGACGGTAAAACCATAGCCCTCTTGGGCTACGGTAAATTATGGCTTTTCACAAATTTTGATCTTTCAAATTTCTTTAAAGGGGAACTAAAAACAATTGATCTGGGTATTAGAACACAACTGGAATCTGTTTCTTTCCTAACTAATAAAACACTGCTGCTTTCAGATGAGGAATTAAATAAAAAGGGGAGAAATCTTTATTTATACAACTTATAAGTACCTGTACCAATTGCGAACATTAAGAATTATTGGGCCTTAACTAATTTAATTTATATCTTGACCTTCTATAAATGTTAAAAAATATTTCGATGAAAACTTCACACTCACTTAAATTACCAATTTTTACCTTATTTCTGTCTTTAATAATTTCTTCAACAACCTATTCTCAGTCCGGTTGGAATCCTGAGTTAGAGAGCGACTGTAAAGAGGCAATTACTGAAATGAAAAAGGATGCGCCCAAACTTGATACCTATTTTACAAAGGCTTATGGATATGCTATATTTCCAAAAATCACCAAAGCAGGCCTTGGTATAGGTGGTGCCGGAGGTAAAGGATTAGTGTACCAGGGAAGTTCTGTTACTGGCGAATCTAAATTAGGGCAGGCTTCTTTTGGACTTCAGGCAGGGGGTCAGCAATTTAGCGAATTGATTTTCTTTGAAGATAAAGCTGCCTATGACCGTTTTACAGGTGGTAAATTTAAATTTGGCGCTCAAGCATCGGCAGTAGCCATTTCGGAAGGCGGAGCGGCTGTAGCCCCCTACCAGGATGGCGTAGCTATTTTTACCCATGTTAAAGGTGGGCTAATGTATGAAGCGTCTATTGGTGGACAGAAATTTACTTTTGATCCTGTGAAATAAACAGACATATAAGAAGTGGCCATCTTAACCAACCGGCATCTTCCGAAAATGTGATCAACAGATCCCAATTGGTATTTCTATACTGTATTATGATGTTCTGTTGATTCCATGCTACTCATATGAGTTCTTTTTGAAGACTCACTCAATTCTTATGGATGACAGGTAGATGTCCAAGTAGGTTTTTGGGGTGCTAGAAAATCTTTACTTCTTTCAGTTAACTGCATATTTTTACTTTAGGAAATAAAACAAGATCAGTTAGTTTGCGTTATCCATTTATTCAATCCTTTTATATGTTTATTTTTGTAATTGGGAAGTTTAAATTAATCCCCATAAATACAACTGGTAAAAATTATACGAGCGTCTAACAAAATTTATACTGATCATTATACCCCTATTCAAAAATCATCTAAAACCAATTTTCTATGACTCAAATTAAAATAGTTTTATGTATTACTTGTCTTCTTATGTTCTCTAATATTAAGGCTCAGGAGCTTAGTAAGGAAGAAAGAAAAGTTGAAATTTTTTCCTCGGAAGAAAAGGATAATCTTCAACTCTGGTTCCAGGATGAAGCTAAGAGAATGGACCTCAACGAGGAGGAAATGAGCCAATACAGTAGTATTATTGTTTATTATGTAGCTAAAATTGCACGCTTAGACGATAAGGATAAAGGCTATTCAGAGGAGAGATTTAAAAAAGAATTAAACAGCTTATTAGCCAAACAGGATGAGGAATTAAAAGAACTACTCACTCCGGAACAATTTGAAATACATAAAGAAATTTATGGAGAATTTCTTAGGTCGGCCTATAGAAGATGGGGGATAAAAAATGATTAACAAGTACCGGGTAAAAATAAAGAAGTAAAATCATATTTAAGCTTACCAGTGACCTATGGTGAATAAAAAACCATTAGCTCTTAAACGTATTTTATTATGCTGCGTTGTGCTTTATCTGCAGCAAGGCTATACGCAGGATGTAGAACCCCGCAGGTGGTCGTCCATTCCTTTGGGTGTAAATGTTATAGCGGCAGGATATGCCTATACTTCCGGCGATGTCTTTTTTGATCCCGTCTTAGGAGCTGAAGATGTAATTTATACAGGTAATGGGTTTGTTGCCGGTTATATCCGTCCCTTTAGATTGGGTAATAAATTGGCACGGGTAGACGTATTACTTCCTTTTTCTTTTTCCCGTTGGGAAGGTCTTTTGGATGGTGTCGCCGAGAGTGCTAACAGAACTGGTTTCGCAGATCCGA
>Ga0316197_10004024_pt1 | contig 10438 bp, 9 predicted proteins | sample OudBiesiAoxic_MG_FD_204939 | JGI IMG/M metagenome (GOLD analysis project Ga0316197, IMG submission 204939) | Coastal sediment microbial communities from Oude Bieten Haven, Netherlands - site A oxic | ecosystem: Environmental > Aquatic > Marine > Coastal > Sediment | place: Netherlands... | reverse complement strand
GCCCTCGGCGTCGCTCGCGTGAGCTTCTATGACGAGAGCAACCGTGACCTGAAGTATGCGATCCGGCTCGGCGCCACCGGTTGGGCCTCGGAGACACTGGATAGCCCGGGGGACGTGGGCCGCTATACCTCGATCGAAGTCGACGTTTCGGGAAACGCCCACATTGCCTACTACGACAATACCAACAGCGATGCGAAGTACGCCTTGGTCGCAGCGCCAGAGTAAGAGTCGCCCTCGCCCACCTCCGGGATCGCCGGCGGCTATACACTGTCTTTCGAAGGAAAGCGCTCGCTGAAACGCTCTGCGAGGGCAGTGATCGTCAGAGAAGGGTTCACGCCCACATTCGCCGGGATCGCAGATGCGTCGGTGACGAAGAGCCCGGGATGGCCGAACACCTGATGATCGACGTCGATCACACCGTCCTCGGGACCGGAACCAATCCCGCAGCCGCCCAAGATGTGCGCGGTGACCGAAGCGTTTCCGAGGCTCTCGAGAAGATTGTTGTGTGCGGTCCCGCCGATGTGCGCCGAGAGCTTGCGCGCCGCGTCGTTCGCCTCTGCGATGTAGGCGGGCACTCCCTGGCCCGACGCGACATCCGAGCTCAACCGACGCCTGAAGGGCGAGAACCACCTTCGCTTGAAACGAAACGCGATTTGGTTGTCGAGGTTCTGCATCACCGTCAAGACCACCACCCGCTTGTGCCAGTTCTTGGCGAACCAGCAGCGTAGAGACCTCAGCGGGTGGAGGATCGTCTCGCCCAGGACGCGAAGCGCCCTTCGGAACGGTGTCGAGCCATCGACGAGCGGGCCTTGGTACCAGCGCATGAAATTGTAGCCGGCAGGGAAGCGATTCTGGGTGATGTGCGTGTGGTCGCCCACGTAGAAGTGAGACGAGATCGCCGTGCCATGCGTCAGGTCTTCGTCGACGTCGGGCGATAGCGCGGCAACGATGGCCTCGCTGTTCGTTCGAACCACGGCACCGAGCCGACGCGAAATATTGGGCAGCGTGCCGAGCTCGTCGCGGCATCGAAACAGCAGATCGAGGGTGCCCACGACGCCGGCGGCGACAATCACGCGGCTGGCCGTGACCGGAGCATGCGCGTTGCGCGAGTCGAACGGGTCGACCGTCTGCACCTCGTAGCCACCCCCGGTCAGGGGACGGATCAAGGTCACTTTGCGCTCGGGAAGGATCTCGGCGCCTTTCGCTTCCGCGAGATGGAGGTAGTTCTTGTCGAGGCTGTTCTTGGCGCCGTCGGCGCAGCCGGTGAGGCAGGCGCCGCAGCGTGTGCATGCGGTGCGGTCCGGGCCGGTGCCACCGAAGAAGGGATCGTCAACCCGCTCCCCGGCATTCCCAAACAGGATGCCTTGGGGCACCGGACCGAACGTGTCCTCGGCACCCATCGCGCCTGCGGTCGCCTGAAGCCAGTCGTCCATCTTTCCGTGGTCGGGGTTCGGGACGACGCCGAGCATCTCGGATGCCATGTCATAGGGCCGCGCGAGCTCGACCTTCCAATCGACGCCGAGGCTCGACCACGCAGGGTCTCCGAAGAAGCCGTCTCCGGGCCGGAGGAGGACGGCCGCGTAAACGAGGCTTCCACCGCCGACTCCAACCCCGCCCACGATACCGACGTGCTTGAAGGTGTGCTGTACGAAGAAGCCCCGATACCCAATCTGAGGGAGCCAGACGAGCTTCCGGAGGCTTTCGTCCGCCGCCCGCATGTCGGCGGGCGTGACGCGGCGGCCCTGCTCGAGCACCGCAACACGGTAGCCCTTCTCGCTGAGCCGAAGCGCGGGTACGCTGCCGCCAAAGCCGCTTCCGACGATGATGACGTCGTAGTCCACGTGTCGGCCGTTCATACCACGGCGCACGGGGCGAGTGCTATAGGAGACAAGTCATGAAGCAGATCCCGGAATCCCACTCCGACATCCTAGACAAACCTGCGTTTGCGCACTTGTCGACCATCATGTCCGACGGTAGCCCTCAGGCGAGCGCGGTCTGGGTAGACACCGACGGCCCGCTGATCGTCGTCAACTCCGCGGAGGGTCGATTGAAGGACAGGAACATCCGACGCGACCCGCGCGTCGCCATCTCGGTCACCGACCCCGACAATCCGTACCGCTCGTTGATGATTCGCGGACGCGTTTCTAAGATCACGAATGAAGGTGCCGACGCTCACATCGACAAGATGGCGAAGAAGTACATGGGCGTCGACGAGTACCCGTTCCGCACACCGGACGAGGTCCGGGTGATTTACTATATCGAGCCGGAACGCGTCGCGGCGATGGGCTGACGGCAACCGGTCACTCGCGCGCGAGCTCTGCCCAGAACACGCCGCGGAGGTCGCCCGCCACATAGCCGGTCGCCTGGTCGTTTGGATAGAGCTCGCCGAGCTTGGCGGCGAGCTCGGGAGCTATCGTCTGGCCGTGGCACGTGACGCAGAGCGGTTGCATGAAGATCGGCTCGACATAGCCCACGGTCTGCTCGTCGATGATCACCACAGCCGGCTCTCTGCTCTCCGGGTCACTCTCGTAGCGTTCGAGGAAAGGCTCCATCCACGGCTTTGGCGCGTTCGCGGGGTTGCGGAGCTTCCGGCTCGTACGCCCGAGGCGAGCTCCGTCGATGCTGGCTTTGTCAGCCAGTGACGGGGCTTCGACACGACAGACAGAGATCGCGTTGACCGGGCCCTCTTCGAGACCAGCGACGAGCGCACCCTTGAGGCTCATCTTGAACGGGAGGACCGCAGCGGCCCCCGCCTCCTTGAACTTGGACTCATTGATCTTCGTGCGGTCACAGGCGGGCAAAGCCACCAGCACCGCGAGGATGAGAATTCCGCGCAGCATGGGTGTGGCTTAGGTCACAAAGCGCGCTCCGGCAACACCGGTGAGCTAGGATGTGCGGATGGGCTTGCTAGCACCCGCCGCGATGCTCTTCTGGCTGCTCTCCACACCGTCCGGCGCCGCTGCGCATCTCGGCCTCAGCGCTCCCGTTTCGCGGTACGGCCCAGACACCTTGAAGACGGGACCCTGTGGGGTCGCCGACGGAGGGCGCAGCGCCAACGTCACCTACTTCGAGCCGGGGGAAACAATCGAAGTCCGGTGGGACGAGTACGTCGATCACCCGGGCCACTACCGCATCGCGTTCGACGCGGACGGAGACGACGACTTCGCGGACCCTGCCACCATGGATGAGCTCTACTCGAATGAAGCGGTCTTGCTCGACAACATCGCCGACAAAGGCGCGGGCGACCGAGACTACTCCGCGACGGTCACCCTACCCAACATCCCGTGCGACAACTGCACGCTTCAAGTGATCCAAGTCATGTATGACAAGCCGCCGTACACGACGCCGGGCAATGACATCTACTACCAGTGTGCAGACATCGTCTTGCAAGTGGGTGGCGCTCCGGACGCAGGGGTCGGCGCCGGTGGAAGCGGCGGCGGCGATCCTGCGGGAAATGGATCGAGCGGATGCAGTGCCGCGAACATCCACGCGGTTTCGTGGGGGACCTTACTATTGCTGCTGTTGGTGGCGCGCCGTCTTGCCGGGGCGTCTAGATTGCCCGTATAGAGACCGATCTATGCGCATCGCAGATTTGTACGCTTCCGGGGAACGCCCCGTGCTGTCACTCGAATTCTTCACTCCAAAGAACGAAGCCGGGCGGCGCGCGCTCCTTCGCGCGATCGAGCGGCTGAAAGCCATCGAGCCAGGCTTCGTGTCGATCACCTGCGGTGCCGCCGGCACCACTCGGGAGCGAACCGCCGATTTGGCGATTGAGGTACAACGCGATCACGGCTTGACGGCGATGGCGCATCTGGTGTGCACGGGCACGACTCAGGCGGAGCTCGACGAAACGCTGCACCACATGAAGGAGCACGGCATCGAGAACATTCTGGCGCTTCGCGGCGACCCGCCCCGAGGGTCGACTGACTGGACCCCCGTGGAAGGCGGCTTCCGCCACGCCAACGAGCTCACGGCGTTCGTGCGCGAGCGCTTCTCGATGGGCATCGGCGGCGCTTGCTATCCCGAGAAGCACCACGAAGCGCCGAGCCTCGAGGCTGACATTCGGAACCTGAAGCGGAAGGTCGACGCAGGCGCCGAGTTCCTGATCACACAGCTTTTCTTCGACAACGACGCCTACTGGCGGTTCGTCGACCAGGTCCGCAGAGAAGGCATCCAAGTCCCCATCGTCCCGGGAGTCATGCCCGTGCTCAATCTGACGAATCTGCAACGCATCGCCTCGCTGTCACCGGGCACGGGAATCCCAAGTGCACTTGTCGCGGCGTTCGAAGCCGCCGAAGGCGATGACGATGCATCGTTGCAGGCGGGCGTTGATTTTGCAGCGCGCCAGTGCAGGGAGCTCATCGCGAACGGCGTTCCCGGCATTCACTTCTATACGCTGAATCGCTCGAAGGCGACGCTCCGTACGGCGGCGCAACTCTAGCGCTCGGGCTGAGCCGCTAGCCGGGGCGGTCCTCGTGAGTCTTCAAGTAGCTCAGGAACTCCCGCCGACTCTGCGGTCCGGCCTTTCGATACGAGGGCCGGCGGAGCGAGGGATCCCCATTCATCGCGAGCTTGGCGTTGGCGAACTCGTCCTCGCGGACCGCGCAACGCGTCGCTTCGACGTCCACGCCGTAGAGAGAGGCCGCGTTCAGCCCGAGAATTTTCTGTTTGGCGCCGTCGGTGAGCGCGGGATAACCGTATGTCTCTTGCATGCTCTCGGGGATCTCGAAGGCGCGAAACGCGCTGATCTGATCCTGCGGTGTCCCGTACCAGATCGAGTCGGTCCCCCAGAGAATCCGATCCTCGCCCAAGTACAGGAGCAGCTTGCCGAGCACGTGCGCGGCTGCATCGGGGCGCGTCATCACGAAGCGCCACGTGCTACCGAGCTCGGCGTAGACGTTGCCCTGCTTTCCGATCCCGTTGTCGACCACGGCCCGAACCAGCGTGTCGACTCCTTGCTCCGCCGTCGGGTCGTATGGTCCTTCGGGAACATTCACCTCGAAGCCGGAATGGTAGACGATGAAACTGACGTCGGGGAACATCGGCGCGACCAGTCCGATGTCGTCTGCTGACGAGATCGACGGGCTCAACCCGAACTGCGATAGCCCTTTGTGTGCGCAGATGAGCTTCACATCGAGCTCTCGGGCCTTCTCGATGAACGGAATCCCGATCGCCTCGTCATCGAGGCGCCAGCCGCCGAACTGCGTGTAGACCTTCCAGGCGGAGATGCGCTGCTCCTCCTTGAGCGCCTGCATGCCATCGAGTTGCTCGGGTCCACGGTCGGGCACGACGATGCCATGAATCAGCAGTCGCTCGGAGTCCGTCATACGGTTCACGATCTCCCTGGTCACGGCGGCCTCTTCCGTTTCGAGAGGACTATTGCCGGGAACCGCAGGAACTTGTGACAACACAGCCACAGCGGTGTCGCTGTTTACGAATAGCTCGCGGATGTAGTGGTCCGCATCGAAGCAGTCGACGAAGTCCGCATCCCCGCAACCAGACTGCGGAAATCCACCGAGCGCGCCTTCGAAGCCCCCGCCTTGTCGCCATGAGCCATTTGGATTCACATGATGGGTCTGCACGTCGAAGATGAACTCGTCACCCGTCAACGATTCGCACGCGCCCGCGTCCTGCATCATCCCGGCGTCGACGTCGAACCCTGCATCCCCGCCGCCGCCCGAGCCCGCACCATTGTCACACCCGTACACTTGATTGATGACGAAGAGCGCGGTCGCCGTGCCCATCGTGCTCGACACGAACTCCCTCCGCGAAACCCCGAGCCGCTTCGCGTTCTCTGCCGCCAACCGGTGAAACACCTGATCGGCAAGCCGATCCTGCGCCGTAGGCGCTCGGGGCTCGAACTCGCCATTGGATCCAGTCCGAAACGGAATCGGCGACTCGACCGCCAAATCGCGATCGCTCTTCTTCACCAGCGGAGGATACCTCAGACCCCTTGGAAGATCGCCATCGAGACTCCGGCGCCCATCATGAGCAGGCCAAAGCAGATGATGACGAAACCCAGTCCGCCGATGTAGCACCAGGACATGACCCGGGGGCGCTCCTCGGGGAGCAAGCGGGAGTTGTAGCGAATCGGGCGCCAGAACCAGCCCGCCGGAAGATCACCCCGCGGGTGGAGCGTCTGGTAGAGGCGCAGGTGATAGATGAAGCCGGTGGGGACGCCGACGACGAAACCGGCGACGGCGACCCAGATACCACCGTAGTAGAGCGTTTCCCATGGAGTGAACCAAACCCCGGTCAGAAGGCACATCACAGCCGTGATCGCCGCCACAATCCCAAGCTCCCGCATTCCCAGAGCGCGCCTTCTACCGGCACTCCTCGTACGTGAGGCTGTCCCAGCCTCGGATGTCCTCTCGGTCCTCGCCGCGCGAGTAGACCGCTGGGCTTCCGATCGGCGCGTCTACGGTCAGCCGTTGACCACCTTGAACCGACTCGCCGGTCCACACGTTGAACCAAGTGCCGACTGGAAAATACACGGAGCGCGTCGTGGCGCCCTGCTCGACGACCGGAGCAACGAGCAGGGAGTCGCCAATCATGAACTGATCGCTGATGCCCCAGGTTTCCCGGTCGTCAGGAAAGACGAGCATCAAATGGCGGAGCAACGGCTTTCCGCTTTCGACCGCCTCGCCAGCGAGAGCCATGAAGTCGTCCGCGAGCGCGCAGTGCACGAACGTGAACTTGCGGAAGTGCGCCGTCGTCTCTTCATCCGTGTTCCAGTTCCAGTTCTCGTCTTTTCGTGCGCCTTGGTGGGTCCGCATCACCGGAGCGAAGGCGCCGAGCTCGGTCCATCGCTGGTAGAGCTCTTTCGTGCTCGGCTCGCCGCCCACCGAGAAACCCGCGATGTCGAGAGAAACGAACGGCTGGCCCGCGAGGCCGAGATTCAGCAATGCCGGCACGACCGTCGGCAAGCCGTCGAGCTCGCCCCAATCGGTCTGCTGATCTCCGACCCAGTGGATCTGCGCCACGTCTTGCACGCCGGTGAACCCCGACCGAGCGAAGGAAACCCAATCGCCATCGGGACGCGCTTGCTCCAACGCTGCACGGTTGACTCGGTGCCAATCGACCGGGAAGGTGTTGCGGCGCTCGTCGGCGATGCTTCCGTCCGCATGTACGGAGTCAAATGGGATGTACTCGCCGAAGTCGGCCATCCACCCGTCAACGTCGTACTCGGCCACGACGCTGGCGAGTGACTCCCGAATGAAGTCGGCCGTCCCCGCCTTGGCAAAGTCGGGGTGCGCGCTTCGTTGTGGGATGTTCGCGACCTCGGGATCGCGATAGGTTTCCTGGTCCTGGTTCTTCACGAGCAGCCCAGCTTCGTCCATCGCGTCAAACCTGGGCGCGAAGCGGGACGGGTCGTCAATTCCCGGACCTGTTGGATCCACGATGAAGGGATTCACATAGACCAAGAACTTGTACCCGCGGTCGTGGAAGTCCGAGACCAACCCTTTGAAGTTGGGGTAGCAGACGTCCTCAGGCCCGCTGCACGTTTCGTTGGGGGCCCAGAGGTACTGGACACCGAAGCCTCCTTCGAAGTTTGGCCGAACCCCAGTCCAGTCTTGGACCCAGAACGCGGACGCGGGGACGTCAGCGGCCTCGAGCTCGTCGGCTTCGGCAACAACGGCATCCGTCCCACCCTGTGACGCGAGCCAAAGATGGTAGGCCCAGGCGGGCGGCTGCGTCGGCCGGCCCACGAGGTCGCCAAGCTGCCGAATCACGTCGACCGGTGTCGGGCCGTGAAACACGCGCCACCGAACCGTTCCCCCGGTGATCACCTCGAACCAGGCAATGTCTTCATCGGTAGAGCACAAGTCCACGTTGAGGCGCGCGTCGGTGACGAAGAGCGCTCCGAAACCGCGCGCATCGATGTAGTACGGCATCGGGAAATACGTCGTGTGCTTGTCCCCGGCGTTGGGCAGCCCGCTACCGTCGCGGCCGACCCCTTGCTCGTTGACGAACAGCGGGAACGCTTCGCCGCGCTGATCCGTCGCGTTGTACTGCATGCCAAAGCCGTGGAACGTCCCGCCTTCGTCGCACCGGACGCCAATGGCCATCGAGTCGGCTGCAGAGCCCGAGAGCTCGAGAGAGAACTCGCTCACCTCGTCGCTCACCGCGACCGCTGTCAATGTCGCGTTGCGTGTCGCGCTCGCGTACTCGACGCTTGCCGTCCTGCCACCGTTCGCGATCGATCGTACCGACAGCGGGTCGATCTTCTCGTTCGTGCGCCTGATGATCTTCGTCCCGATGTTGCCCGCGGAGTCGATGAAGGTCCGCGCGACGGGCCCGGTCGCCGCAAGCGCGAACAGCGTCCGCCCTTCGACGACGACCTCGACTGTTCCATCCTCGGAGGCCACGATCTGAACGTCGCCGCCCGACCCGGACGCGCTGTCAGTGCTGCACCCGGCAACCCCCAAGGCCAAAGCAACCCACGATCCAATAAGCCAATTCCGCACCATCTATCCGCTCCTCTCAAGCAATGGCCTGATACTTGAGGTTCGAGGGCAATGACGCAAGCGGACCCCCGACGCCGGAAGTGTCCTAGGGCATGGACGAGACCGCGATGCGGCCCCACTTCGGCTCGGTGAGGCTCCCGATGTAGAGCCAATCGCCCACCTGTTCGGCGCTCGTGGACTTCGAGAACTCGAGCCCGTCGGCATCTTGAAGGTTGTGGACGATCTTCCCTTTTGCGTCGAGGCCCAGCACAAACGGATGACGCCGCGGCTTCGGTTGAAGCGCAGCCGGGATGCGATGGACAACGCGGCGGAGCCACGGCTTGGGTCCTGCTGTATCGAGGAGCGCGTTGCGAGGCGCGTAGATCGCAAGCCAAAAGACCCCGTCTGCGCCGGTCGAAATACCGTCGGGGAAACCCGGAAGGTTGTCGATGAAGGTTTCGACCACTCCGGCGCGAGGTCCGCGGACGAATACGCGCTTGGTTCGATAGCGCATGGTCTCGTTCACGAGAACGTAGGAATCGTCTGGCGAGACAGCGACGCCGTTGGCGAAATAGAGCTCCGACAACACGTTCGAACACTCACCGGACGCGATGTCGTACTTGACCAAGCGCCCGTTCGGACGGCTTTCAAGCGCCTCGTTCATCACATGATGGTGACCCCACTTGACCGACGCATCGGAGAACCAGGCGACGTTTTGGGAGTCGACGTCGACGTCGTCGGTGAAACCGAGCGCTTCCCCGTCAGCTTCGACACAAAGAACAGTGATGTCCCCGCCTGCATCGATCGACAGCAGCCCCTTCACTGCGTCTGCCACGATGAGGTTACCGCCGTTGTCGAAATCGAGCCCGAGGGGCCTTCCACCGGTGTCGGCAAAGACGTCGGGATTGGACCCGTCAGCGTCGTACCGGAGAATCTGGCCCTGCTCGACACCGACGTACACGCGCCCTTCGGAGTCCACCGCGACGTCCTCCGGACCGCTCGAACCCGGGGTCGCGAAAAGCTCCATGCCCTGAAGCACGCGGTTCTCCGCGAAATCCCCTTCGAGCGCCGGGAGGGGCGGCGGATTCCACACACGTGGCTCGATCGGCACCGGCCACATGAACAGGTAAAGAACCAGCACGACGAGCGCGCTCACGATCCAGGATGCGATTCTCTTGCCCATCGTCATGATTCCCAGAACCAACGCAGGCGCGTGACGCGGTTCGCGCTCGCGTCGATCTCGGCGACGAACCCTGCCTCGCGAGCGCGCGCCCCCCACTCGATTGACGCCAGCCCCGACGCCGTGGGGCCGGAAGCCAACACATCTCGCACCTCGAGCGCGGTGCAGCCCTCGAGAAACTCACTCGCAGAGGCCGTAGCGCCTCCGGGAAGCTCGACCGTCGCCGCCGGCGCGAAGCAATCGCCCCCGTCGCTGTCGACCTCCGCCGCAAGCCGCTCGACGAGCGCCCTACCCTGACGGCCGACACCTTGCTGCGACGTTTTGAAGTAGTCCAACAACCATTTCGGACCGAACGCGCGCAACATGCTCCAGTTCATCACGGCGATCGTACGGGCGCCGAGAAGGCCTTTCCCCATCAGCACGCGACTCATCCGGTTGAGCTCCCAGTGCGCCTGCATGCGTCGGATGGCGAGCCCACTGCCGCGCGGCACGAGCTCGTACAGGAGGTTCGCGGGCACTACCATCTTCAGGCCCGTCTTGAGATTGGTGGTGTGAATGTCGACCGCGCGAAACACGTGCATGTCGGAGACGATGTCGCGTCGCGCCACCATCTCAATGCCGCTTGCCGCGATGAACGCTTCATAGAAGCGGCCGAGCTCGTCCCCCAAACGCCCAGGGCGACGCCCCCTATGAGACGGCGGTGTGCCGACGGGGTCCTCGACGACCGCGTCGTCCGCGTAAAGGCCGAGCCACGCTTCCTTGTCGTGTCGACCGGCGATCTCAGGAGAAGCCTTGGCCGCTTGAAGCAATG
>Ga0316197_10004022_pt1 | contig 10438 bp, 8 predicted proteins | sample OudBiesiAoxic_MG_FD_204939 | JGI IMG/M metagenome (GOLD analysis project Ga0316197, IMG submission 204939) | Coastal sediment microbial communities from Oude Bieten Haven, Netherlands - site A oxic | ecosystem: Environmental > Aquatic > Marine > Coastal > Sediment | place: Netherlands... | reverse complement strand
GGCGGAAGGAATCTCGAGATGTTGAAGCGCAGTGCTAGCATCCAGAAGCAGACCCTCGAGCGCACTCGCGAGGCGCTCGACCAGGAGGGCATCGTCCACGACCTCTTCTACCGCGCGGAGCTCACCTCAGAGAACATCTCCGACTGCGACCTGGTGATCAGCGTCGGGGGCGACGGCACCTTCCTCGAAGCCAGCCACGCCGTCCCACCCGCGATCCCGATGCTCGGCGTCAACTCTGATCCCGAACGCAGCACCGGCTTCTTTTCCGCCACTGACGCGGACGGCATCTCCGATTTCATCAGGCGACTCGCGGAGCACGAGCGCACGACGATCAACCGCCTCGGTGTAGTGATCGACGGCGAGCCCCAGGGACCGCCAGTCCTCAACGATGTGTTATTCGCCCATCCGAACCCGGCCGCCACGACGCGCTACCGGATGATCGCGCCGGTCGCTGCGTCAGAGACGGAGCGGGCGACCCGCAACAGCGGGCTACTGGTGTGCACTGCCGCCGGCTCGTCGGGGTGGATGTTCCAAGAACACGGGCAACTCATGCGCCTCGACGATCAGCGGATGCAGTACCTGCAACGCGGCATGCGCAACTCCAGTCCGACCCTCACCGATGCACCTTGTGTCGAGCTAGAATCGCTCACCCGACGAGGCCGAATCTTTATCGATGGGGATCGCACGACGATACCACTAACACTGGGACAGATCCTCAAGATCCAAGCAGGTGCCCCCCTGACGATCATCGGTGACCTCCCGGCAAAACGCCTGTAGCCACCGCCGCCCCGGATCCCGGCGGGTCAGTCGAGCGGCCAGGCTGGAGATTCGCTCCGCGCACGACGGAAGTAATCCTCGAAACTCTCGACGACCGCCCGGTTCGTCCCGGCGACATCACGCGCCTCGCCGATGTCCTCCGACAGGTTGAATAGCTCTAGCGGATCGCCGCGACGCCTGCGCAGCGCCTTCCAGTCGCCCCGGCGCGCGGCCTGTTGGAAGCCGCCCTCGAAAAATTCCCAGTAGAGGAAGCGATCAAGCAATTGCGGCTGTTGCTGGCCGAGGAGCGTCGGCAACACGCTCACACCATCGAGCTCCATGCCGTCCGGCAATTCCGCGCCCCCGAGCTCCGCCAGGGTCGGCAGGACATCGGCGAAACTCCACACCGCGTCGCTCACACAGCCGGCCTCCACCCGGGCTGGCCAGCGCACCAACATGGGCACACGCAGCCCACCCTCATAGAGGTCGCGCTTGCGCCCGCGCAGCTCCCCAGAGCTATCGAAGCGCCCCTCCCAGCGATCTGCGGCCCCGTTGTCGGAGCAGAAGAACACCACCGTCTTCTCATCGATTTCGAGCTCCCCCAACAGCGCCATAATCCGCCCGACATCAGAATCGAGGCGGGTGACCATCGCCGCATACGCCTTCTCCGGCCCGCTCCAAGGTCTGTCAGCATATTCGCCGAGATCGGGGATTTCTAGCTTCGCGTGCGGCAAGGTGTATGGCAGGTAGAGGAAGAAACGCTCCGCCCGATACTTCTTGATGAAGCCGAGCGAAAAGGTCGCGATCAGATCTTGGATATAGTCCCCCTTCGCCCCGTCCGCATTGCCCGGCAGCACAACCTTGTGTTGATTGTTCCAGATGTAGTCCGGGTAGTAGCTGTGCGCGCGGCGCTGGTTGAGGAATCCGACCCACTCGTCGATCCCCTGCGCATTGGGCACCCCGCTCGTCCCAGGCTCGCCGAGCCCCCACTTGCCAGCCATCCCGGTCGCGTATCCGGCAGACTTCATCACCTCCGCGACGGTCAGGTCGTGTTCCTCGAGTGGGACTCGGCCGGTCCGCCCGCCGAGCCCTTTCACTCCCGCTACCTTGCTAGTGTTCCCCCGCACCCGGGTGTGGCCGCCGTGCAGCCCGGTCATCAGGACGCTCCGCGATGGGGCACACACGGTGGCCCCGGCGTAGCATTGCGTAAATCGCGTCCCCTCGGCGGCGAGCCGATCGATGTTCGGCGTCGCGATCACCTTCCCCCCGTAGCAGCCCGCATCCGCATAGCCCATGTCGTCGGCCATGATGAAAATGATGTTCGGCCCCTCACCTGCAGCCGCCCCCAGCACTTGGATCGCAGCGGCGAAGAGGAAGATCATTAGGCTCCGGATCATGCTTGCAATGGATACAGAACCCGGCACGATTCGCCAGACAATTCTTCCCCAGCGCCCTACTCTGTCGCCCTATCCTTGCGTTTTTTGCGCCCACCTCCGCCGTCTTCCCCCGCTGCTCCCTTCAGGTCATCGACGGTGGTCGTCCCGTCTGCGTTGACGATTGTAAAGCTCCCACCGGCCTCCTTCGCAAGCCGCCGGAGGGCGGCTGCCGCGCGCGGCTCCATCATCGAGATGGTATTGATCTTCGACTTCTTTCCCTTGCTGCGATTGATCACGCGGATGTCATCCAAGGTCTCCTCGACTCCCCCAGTCACGCCGTCGGTCAGAAAATAGATCACATCTGGCTTCGGCTCCATCTGCAGCAGGGCGACCTTCAGCGGCCACTCCCAATCGGTGCCGTAAACTTTCTGCGCCTCATCGATGTGCTTCATGGTCTTGTGCAGGTTCGCCTTGCTCGCCGGCTTCCATGCTGCAGTCGGGAGATCCTTGCGGTTCTCTAACTGGTACTGGTGGGCGCCACCCCTGGTGTCCCAGACATACTCCTGCCGCCCCTGCTTGATCGTGAAGCGACGCTTGTCCTTGCCTACAAACTCATCCCCGGCAAACCAGGCTGGTCCGGCAAAGAAGATCACCTGGTATTCGATGTTCGCGGCCAGCCTGTTGAGCGATTTCGAAAGCTCTTCTTTGATCATCGTGAACTGCTTCTCTTTCAGCGACATCGAAACGTCGACGATGAACACGACGCGTCTCGCGTTGGCACGGCTGCCGAAGAACCCAATCCCGCCTCCGCCGCCACCGCCGAACCCGATGCCAAGCCCTGCGCCAAAGGCGTCCCCCATCCCAATCTCGAACTCCTCGGTGTCTTCGACTGCCGGAACCGTCACCTGCGATGGGGCCGAGGTTGTGACGAGCATCGCACTCGCCATGCTCGGTGCCGAGGGCTCTGGCCTCGTCGCCTTCGCATACTGCCTCGGATCGATTTTTGCCGGCACGTCCACCTCGCCCGCCTCCACGATCAGCTCGGGTGGTCTTTCATCCAGCGTCTGCAGGACGATGAGGCCGAGGATCGCCAATATCAAAGCATGGACCAGGACTGCCACCCCGAGTGCCGATCCTTTCGCAGCCACATCGCGCCGCCCCGCTCCCGCTGGACGCGGACCCGTGACGCCCCCGTGGAAAACATCACCTGGAGGATACCCTGGGGGGGGAGAAGAATCATTCAGATCCATCGGAGCAGAAGGTGCGAGAACTCAAAGGGGAAGCCTAGCGAGCTCTCAGCAGCAGACAAGATCAATCACCCCAACTCATCAGGCCCAGTGATCTGCCCGCAGGAACCCGGCATTCGATTCCAGTCGCTCGACCAGCCGTAGGCCAACCGATCTCAGAATCGGCTCAGGATCAATCAGATCCCGGGCCTCGATCCCCGTCGTCACGCGAAAGAAGCGGTACATGACCCACAGCAGCAGGCGCGCGCGGGTGCGGCGCAGCACCCCGGTCCGGGGGAGCTGAAAATCAGAAATCAACCAGCACGCCCCATCGCCCAGGCACGTCGTCACCATGGCCGCGATCTGCTCGATCTCCCGTGGTTCGAAACAATCCAGAAAGAAGTGGCTAGCCACCAGGTCGTATTGCTTGCACGGGATGAACTCGGCGACCTCCAAGTGATGGAACACAACCTCGGCCCCCTCCATCACCCGTCGCCGAGCCAATTGAATCATCGTGGCACTCGCTTCCACGACCTCGACCTTCGCCCCAGGGGCTTTCTTCAGCAATGCTTCGAGGAAGCGCCCGTCCCCATCGCCTAGAATCAGAACACTCGGGTCGCCAGTCACATCGAGGTGTGCGATCCGAGACTCCTGTAGTGCGTTGCCGAAGACAACCCGCTCCAGCCCGCGATAGATCCACGCCACCCGATCGAAGCTCATCCGCTCAGCCCAGCAGAGGGACAACCACCAGCGGTGAGAGCAGCGCCAAATCCGCCAACACCCGTCGCTGATTCTTTGATAGCGCCCCCTCAGCGAGCCCGATCGCTCCGATCAGCGCCGCGCTGAGAGCGACCGAGAGCAGGATTGGAGCGAAAAAGTTCGACGTGCCCCGGATACCGAGCCAGGCGGCGACGACCGCCAGCAAGAACGCGAATCGGACATAGTTCGTCCGCACGCCGGGCCAGTTCTGCACGATCGAGTAGCCGCTATCGTTCGCCTGATCCTCGCGCCACTCCCAGACCGAGATCGCGATGCAGTTGAGGGCACAGAGCAATGCGAATAGCCCGAGCTCTGCCGTCAGGACCCCAGCGAGAAAATTGTTCGGGAGGGCATGCACCGGGTAGGTCGATCCGAGGGCGAATACGACCCCACAGAAGATCTCCTTCGGCAGCAGTGTCTGGATGTTAGTCTTCGGCGACAGGCGCATTACAAAGTAGAGCAGCACCATCATCGAGATCACCAGCCCGTGGTAGATCAGAACCGCCTGGAGCTTGAATAGTACGAGGAAGATCGCCGTCGCCAGCAGCAATACCCACGCAACACTTAGTGGCAGGGCGAATCGCCTGGCGAACCGGTGCCGTGGCGTGCTCAGGCTGAAGTCCTTCATCCGGTAGGCATCGAGTAGCCGGTCCGCAGTATAGATCAACCACACCACCAGGCCGAGAACCAGATACGTCGGCGGCAGGATCGGAACCCTTTCACTGACCGAGAAACACCAGAGCCAGACGAGGCTCACAGCCACCGCATCCAAACTCAGAAGATTCGGCCACAGATACCACGGCACCTCACCTATCCCCTGCTCGACCGATCCAGACTCTGGCGCTGGGGTAGATTGGGCAGACATCGGAAAACTGGGTGCTCGCTAATTCCCGCCAGCGGCACCGACGCTTGGGCAGAAGGGACTCTGCTAGGAGATCAAGCCCGCGTCAATCTCCGCGCAGTGTCGCGATGCCCCCTCAGGTTCGACTTGGAGTATTATTTCCGCCAAACGTAGGAAGCCATGATCCTGATCACTCAGTTCCAGCCCACCGAAACCCTCAAGCCATCGGGAAAGCTCCATCCTCGCCACTCGGCGTGGCTTCACCGCCGAAACCGGCCAGTCAGATCCCCCGCTGGGATAGAAATCGATATCAATCATTGATTCCCTCTGTAACGACATTCCTATAAAATGTCAACATTTAAGGATAATTTCCATAATAAAAGGAAATATACTAAAATCCAATTGGTTCATACCTGTGCGGCTAATCAGAACCAGTTAAACGATTGAACAAATACCATTGCGATCCGCAGACCGTTACTAGTTGAGTCTCGTTCGGGAAGTCGGCCATTCACCTTTCCCCATCGCTGAAAGTCATCGGCGACATTCCATCCGGCCGGATCGTCCGCCCTGTTGGCTAGTTATGAGGTCGGCTTCGGCTTGTCAAGCGAGTCTGACTCCTCAGGCGAAGCGATCGAAGCCTTGAGGGATTGCAACGAATCGCTCTCCGGCTCCAACTCGAGGGCGCGCTCGACATAGCGCATCGCCGCGTCCCGGTCGCCCTTGGCAAAATACGAACGCGCCAGGTGCTCAAACACGACACGATCCGGCTCGTCGGCCATGAGTTCCTCTGCCCGCAATAGATGTTTGATCGCTTGGTCGAAGTCCCCTTTTAGGAAGAAGAACCAGCCAAGGCTGTCGAGGTAGGCACCGTTGTCAGGGATGAGTTGATTCGCCTCTTTGATCATCTCCCCGGCCTCATCGATGTTCTTCTCCCGCTCGAGCCACATGTAGCCGAGGTAGTTCAACGATTTGGCCTTCTGTTCTTCCGCATCTGCCGGGACCAGCTCGATCGCTTTGGTGAATAGGTTCTCCGCCTGATCGAACTCACCGGCACGCTCAGCCGACATGGCGTACTGAAAATAGAACCCCTCATCGAGGAACATCGGTTGCTCCTCCTCAGCCTGGGATTCGGCCGTCCGGAAAGCGCGGAAGGCGTCGCCGAAGCGGTCGAGGTCGAGGAACAGGCGACCCAGCGAAAAGTTCAGCTGTGGCGAGTCCGGATAGATTGACGCGGCCTCCCTGAGCGTCTTTAGAGCCCCCCCGACCCTGTCGGCAAAGCGCTGCAGCTCTGCCAGCCGGATGAAGTCGTCGATCCCCGCCGATCCGCCCTCAACGATTTCCTCGCAGTGTCCGATCGCCTTGCCAAGTTCCTGCAAGCCCAGGTACATGCCAATCAGCTTTCGCCGGACCTCCGAAGACTCGGGATCGATCTGGATGAGAGCTTCCAGGCCGGCCAAGGCTTCCAGGGGATTGCCGGCTTCCCAAAACAATTCTGCGAGGCTCTCGCGCGACCCCAGACGGTCCGGGCTGCGTTGGACCAGGCTCTGATAGAGCTGGATCGCACGCGCAGAATTTCCCACCATGCGATGGAACTCGGCGACGTGCTCGACCGTATCGAGATCGTCCGGCGCCGCGCGCAGCGCGCGTTCGTAAATGGCTACCACGCGCTCGCGGTTGGTCGCGTTGCGCATCGGCCAGACATCTCGGGCGATGCTGCCCATGGTCAGCCAGTAGGCGCCATCCGGCACCTCACGACCAAGCGACTGCTGGAGAACCCGCTCCGCCTCCCCACGCTGATCCCGATCGAGCAAGAGCCGCACCAGATGCTCGATCACGACGTAGTCGCCGGGGAATTTCTCGACTGCCTGCTGGGCGTAGGCGAGCGCGCTCTCAAGCAGACTCTCATCCTCATTGTGATAGCGCTCGCAGTAGCGGGAGAGGTTGAGATAGGCATCTCGCCTGTCTCCATTGTGAGCGAGGCAATCCTCGAGAATCGATTGCGCCTCGGAGAACTGCCCCTGCGCCGCACAGTGGGTCGCGGTCTCCATGGCCAGGATGATGTTGCCCGGGTCGAGCTCGATCACCCGCTTGAATAATTTCAGCTTCCCTGGGATGTCAGCGTCTTCCAGCGAGCTCCCACGATAGTAGAGAAGCAGCGCCTCGCGCTTGCGTTCACCTGCCTCGTCGAGCAGCAGATCGGTGGGAAGTGCGCCATCGTAGTAGGGATCTAGATCAGCCCGGTCGAGAGCCTCATCGGTATTCTCCCGCTCACCGTCCCGATCCCCGCCTGCGGCGGCGAGGAGCCCCCCTGCTGCGAGCACGAAAACGCCCCCAAGGATCGCGGCGATCCAGCGAGGGCGATATCGTTGAGCCATCCGGAGGTTCTGGCCGGACCGGCTCCTCGGATTCCCAGCATTCATGACGCAAGAAGCGTAATTCGCTACGACTTGTAGCGCAAACGCTTCTTGTGGCGGTTCGCCTTCGAGCGTTTGCTACGCTTGTGCTTATTAATCTTGCTTTTTCTTCTCTTTTTGAGGGAACCCATAAAGGTAGCTTTCTGATTGGTGCTGGGGAGTGATTCCTCGCGTATTCCTAGGCATTTTGCCTTCAGAGCGGGGTCTTTCTTTAGCAGAGATGCCCCTGTTCCGCCACCATTTTTTTAGCGGCTCGAAATCAATGGATGAGCTTGTTCAGCGGGTATTCGATGATCCCCTCCGCCCCGAGTTCCTTGAGCGAGGGCAGGATCTCGCGCACGACCGCCTCACCGATGACGGTCTCGATCGCCACCCAACCATCCTCTGACAAGGGGGATATCGTCGGTTTGCGCAGGGAGGGGATCTTCTCCAACACCTCCGCCAGACGGCTCTTCTCCAAATTCATTTTCAAGCCGACCACGTCGCGCGCCGCGAGCGCGCCCCGTAATAGGAGGGCAATCCGCTCCATCTTATCCCGCCGCACCGGATCCGCTGCGGCCTCGCGGTTCGCGACAAATTGGGGATAGCTCTCCATCAACGTGTCGACGATCCGCAACTTATTCGCACGCAGCGAGGAGCCGGTCTCAGTGATGTCAACAATCGCATCCACCAGCTCCGGCACCTTCACCTCGGTGGCTCCCCAGCTAAATTCGAGCTCTGCCTCGACCCCACGATCCTCCAGATAGCGCCGGGTGATGCCCATCGCCTCGGTTGCAATCCTCTTCCCAGCTAGATCCTGGACCGTCTGGATCGGCGAATCCTCTGGAACCACCAGAACCCAGCGTGTCGGAGCCGACGAGGCCTTGCTGTAAGGGAGATCGCAGATGACATCGACGATGGCTCCATTTTCAGCTACCCAGTCCGCACCCGTGATCCCACAGTCGAGAAATCCGTGATCCACATAGCGCCCAATTTCCTGCGCCCGCAGCAGACGGAGTTCCAATTCGGGGTCATCGATGCTCGGTTTGTAGGAGCGAGATGATACGTAGATATTGTACCCCGCCTTCTCAAACAGATCGAGGGTAGGCACTTGGAGACTGCCTTTCGGCAATCCAATCATCAGCGGTTTTTCGGTCAGAGACATCGGTCAGGATAAGAAATTCGGTTCAATTCTCTAGATGCAATCACTCAGACGTTACGGGGCGACAGTGACCGGGCTAGCGCATTGGGAGCGCTACTAAAGCCCAAGTTGCCCCCACCGCCATCACTTTTCGGTGGTGCCCCGAGCCGAGCCCGATTCGCCGCTATTCATCGAGTCCTAGTAGAAACGGGAGTTTCTCTGCTCGATACGAATACTTTTGCTTGCTTAATTATAATAATTATAATAAATTCGTCTATTTATAATCCACTGAACATTTAACCCACATCAATTCATGGCAAAAGTAGTCGCTCCGGAAGGTTTCGCGCTCGAGCTCGACGGCGAGCGGATGACCTTCGGCCACAGCACGGACATTGAGGTGCCCCTGCTCCCCGATCTTGGCGTTGCAGAGCGGCAGTTCACGATTGTTCGATTTGGGGACACGCACTTTATCGAGCACAGCGCGGATCCGCTCGCTCCGACGCGGGTCAACGGTGCCCCGATCACCAAGCACTCACTCCGCAACGGCGACGAGATCAGCGCGGGTGAACTGGTTTTAGTGTTTCAAGACGATTCAGCAGAGCCTGTGGAATCTTCCCCCGACCTGCCGAATCAGAAGGCAGAGATTCCTTGCGAGGAAACTGTGTCCAGCGACGAGCTTGCAGGGCCAGAGGAATTGGTCGCAGCCCGCTTACTGGAGTTCCCGCCAGCCTCAGCGCCAACGCACCCCACGGCTCCCGAACTGCCTGCCGCCCGCAGTGAGGAGGCTCCGATCACTGACAAAACGAAAGCTGACCTTGAATCTGATTCTGGTTCTGATTCTGATCCCAAATTCGAATCCGAACCACCAAAGTTTGAGCCACGGGGCTTGCCGCCGATTCCTCCGATTCCAGCCGCCGAGCACCCGACGGTCAGCCTTCTGCAGGAGGCCGCGCCGTTGACGCCCGCTCCCGGTCTAGCCTTGCCTGCGGCGCCTGCGAATGATCCACTTTTGTTCGATCCGACAGCGGAGGGAGAAGCCGACGCAGAAAATCCAGATCGTGTCGCAGAGAGCTCTGAGGGTGAGCCAGAACTCCCGATTGCCTCCAGACTGCCCGGAGCCGCAGAAGGACAGAATGCGGATCCATCTACCCGATCCATCCCACCTGCGGAGCTCGATCCTCCCGCTAAGCCTGACCTTCCTCCGTCTGACCCATCAGAACGAGTTCCCCCATCGAGCGAAGAATCCACAGGATCCCAGTCGAGTGAGAGCACGCTTCCCGCCCTGCTGCCAGACGGATTGCCAGACGAACCGGCATCCCCCATCGCCGGAGATTCCGAACCGGTCGGGGCAGCTCCCGAAGCCGCCGCACCCGAGCAGGATACAGAGGAATTGAAAGCGGCAGCAGCCATCACATCGCCGCGGGGGGACACTCCAAGCACTGCGAACATGGTGCCCGAGGCTCCCTTGGAGATCCCCGTCTCGGTCGAGATCGAGCAGGAACCTATTGAAAGCGTCCGGGAGGAAGGACGGATTCCGCCGCTGCCGCTGCCGAGTGCCACGGTCTCCCTTCCGAAAGAAGCAGCCGCGATCCCAGCGCCTGCTGCGGAGTTTCAACCGACACCACCAACGCTACCGACACCACCGCCACCACTTCCGGAACCGCAGACAGTCGAGCATCCCGCCATCCCCATCGAGCCTCCGCAGCCAGCCGTATCGCCGCCACCTGCACGTCCAGTTTCCGCGAGTGCGGTTCCGGCTCCGGATCCGGCCACATTCTCCACGCCTGAATCAAGCACTCCGCCAGCACCGGCTGATCTACCAACCACGGCGATCGCCCCCGATCCTGCGGCCGATGCAATCGCAGGGAAGACTGCCGAAACAGCCGAAACGGCTGGGGCAGAGACACCGTCGAAGCCGAAGCGTCGGAAGAAGGCCAAGAAGGCGA
>Ga0316197_10004021_pt1 | contig 10438 bp, 8 predicted proteins | sample OudBiesiAoxic_MG_FD_204939 | JGI IMG/M metagenome (GOLD analysis project Ga0316197, IMG submission 204939) | Coastal sediment microbial communities from Oude Bieten Haven, Netherlands - site A oxic | ecosystem: Environmental > Aquatic > Marine > Coastal > Sediment | place: Netherlands... | reverse complement strand
GTGGAACAAAAGCTCCGACAGACACGCTGCCGGTTGTAGTTGCAACCCCGGCAGTACCTGTCTTCTTGTCAAAAAAAGCTATCGAAAAGGTCATTAGTGAACCAACTGTTAAATATTAAAAGGAGGAAATTTTATAATGATAAATTTCTTGATGTCTTTAATTAATAATGTTTAATATACCATCCAGAACAAAATTATCCAGCATAATTGAAGGTGAGCCGTGTATCCCCGAATGAAGTACATTCCAGCAGACCACATTACCACCACATGGAGGAGAAGATGATGAAACTGGTGAACCATGCAAGGAAACATATCTTTTTACAGATCAGTATGATCGGGTTGTTGCTGTTGGCAGGAATCGCTGGCGCAGCAACCCCACCGAACGTTCTTGTCGTCGGTCAGATTGCCGAGCCGAAATCACTTGACCCGCATGCAGTCACTGCAGTGAACGATTTTCGCATCCTGATGAACATATATGATGGGCTGGTTCAATATAAAAGCGGGACACTGCAGGTGCAGCCCGCTCTGGCCGAGTCCTGGGAAATAAGCGATGATGGGCTGGTATATACATTTGCCCTACGCTCTGGAGTCAAGTTTCACGACGGCAGCGATTTTAATGCCGAGGCGGTTAAATTCAACTTCGACAGAATGTTGGATGAATCACACCCGTATCACAATACGGGACCGTTCCCGCTGTCATTTTTTTTCAGCGCGATAAAAGAGGTCAAAGCTGTTGACACGCTGACTGTTCAATTTACCCTGGATGCCCCTTTTGCACCATTTCTGTCGAACCTTGCCTATCCCACTGGTCTGATCGTCTCCCCTGATGCCGTCATGAAGCACGGCAATGATTTCGGTCGTAATCCAGTCGGCAGCGGACCGTTCAAATTCGCCAAATGGGAAAGCAACTCACATGTAATTGTGGAGAGGAACGAAGGATACTGGGGTGGAGCACCCGCGCTGGAAGCTGTCGTATTCAGACCTATAACCGATGCAAATACCAGAGTAGCCGAAATGTTGTCCGGAGGAATCGACATGATGGTCGAGGTTCCGCCAGACAACCTTCAGGAAATGGCAAAAGACCCCTCCTTTCAGATTCATGAACAAGCTGGTCCTCACCTCTGGTTCCTTATTTTAAATGCCAAGGAGGGACCGTTTAAAGACAAAAGGGTCCGGCAGGCAATAAATTACGCGATCAACAAAGAGGCTATTGTCGACAATATTCTGCAAGGCACTGCTATTGTCGCAGCCGGCCCGACCCCGCCGGCATTCGCCTGGGCCTACAACAACGACCTGACTCCCTATTCGTATGATCCGGAAAAGGCGAAAGCACTCATAAAAGAAGCCGGTTTTGAAAATGCCGAATTGACCTTTTATGTAACGGAAGGTGGCTCTGGTATGCTGGATCCGGTAGCCATGGGTACATCAATCCAGGCTGATCTTGCAAAAGTAGGGTTAAAGGTGAAAATCGAGACCTACGAGTGGAATACGTTTCTGGGGAAAGTTAACCCCGGCCTTGAAGGAAAAGCCGATATGGCGGAAATGGCCTGGATGACTAACGATCCCGACACGCTCCCGTTTCTGGCCCTTCGCACGGCTGCATGGCCGGACAAGGGTGGTTTCAATTCCGGCTATTACAGCAATCCAGAGGTTGACGATCTTTTAGAGAAGGCGCGCACATCGACGGACCAAGCTGAAAGGGCCGAGCTTTACAAGAAGATGCAGACCATCGTATATGATGATGCTCCGTGGGCATTTATTGCAAACTGGAAACAGAATGCAGTAACATCAAGCAACGTCAAAAACTTCAAGTTGGAACCCTCATTCTTACTGCTGTTGAAAGGTGTAAGCAAATAACGGCATAGCAACGGGAGGTGCCGGGCACCTCCCGTGGGTTTCTCCATGAGCCATGGCAGCCAGAGCATATGAAATGGCGGTATATAGGCAAGCGGTTAGTCGCAGCAGTTCCAGTGATTTTCGGACTGACCGTCATAGTCTTTTTCATCATGGCATTGATACCCGGAGATCCAGCGACTGCTATCCTCGGCAGTTATGCAACACCTGAAAATGTCGCAACGCTGAATACCCAGCTCGGTCTGGACAAGCCCCTTTGGCAGCAATATTTCACCTGGTTGATGAACCTGCTGCAGGGTGACTTTGGCAGATCGTATAGCCTGAACAGGCCGGTGATCGATGAAGTAATCGAACGCTTTTCCGCCACCCTTGTCCTCGCCGGCACGGCCCTAGTTATTTGCTCCATTATGGGACTGCTCGCAGGGATATTTTCGGCGGTCTACCAATACGGTGCAGTGGATAAGGGGCTCACCCTAATTGTTTTAATCGGAATTTCAACACCATCTTTCTGGCTCGGACTTCTGCTTATTCTGCTTTTCGGCGTTGAATTACGCTGGCTTCCTGTCAGCGGTATGTACGAGATTTATGGCGGCGGCGGACTTTCCGACCTCCTTCGGCATCTCATCCTGCCTGCGGCAACCCTGGCACTGGTGGCAACAGGGGTAATTGCCAGATTGACAAGGGGCTCTATGCTGGAAGTGCTCCGTCAGGATTATATCAGGACTGCCAGGGCAAAAGGCGTTTCGGAAAGAAGCGTGATACTCAAACATGCGTTCAAGGCGGCACTTGTCAGCGTTATCCCCGTTATTGGCATACAGGCGGGCTTTGTTTTAGGTGGCGCCGTCTATGTGGAGACGGTTTTCCAGTGGCCGGGTATCGGCAGAATGCTTGTCACCGCTATTGCGACAAGGGATATCCTGCTGGTCCAGGGGGGCGTGCTGGTTGTGGCCGCAAGCTATGTCCTGTTCAACCTGATCGCAGATGTCCTGCAAAACCTTATCGACCCCAGAATAGCCTCATGAACCGGGGCATCAACGTTAGCAGTAAGCAGAACCGGAGGGTTTCGTCTTTTGCGCTGCTCATCCGCAACCGACTGGCTATCTTCGGGCTGCTTATCCTCTCGTTTATCGTGCTTCTCTGCCTCCTGGCACCACTGCTTCCTCTGCCGGACCCCGACAAGACAGATCTTGCAATTCGACTGCAGAAACCATTTACGGACGGCCACTGGCTGGGCACGGACCATTTAGGGCGTGATATCTGGTCCCGCATTCTCTGGGGGACACGCGTAAGCCTTGCCGTCGGTATTACGGCCAGCCTGTTTGCTGCTGTTATCGGCTCTCTAATCGGTATCCTCGCCGGATATTTTGGAGGACGTACGGATAACCTGATGATGCGGGGAATTGACATGCTTATGGCGTTTCCGTATATCCTGCTTGCCCTGGCGATTGTTGCCGTTCTGGGCCCTGGACTGATGAATGCACTGTATGCCATTGCTATCGTGAATATCCCATTTTTTGCCCGAAATGTCCGCGGGATTGCTGTCACTTTCACGAAAAGAGAATTTATCGATGCGGCTCAGCTTTCAGGAAAAAGCAACCTGCAGATCCTGCTGACGGAAGTATTGCCGAATGTGCTTCCGGTCATCGTCATCACCCTCTCGACAACGATCGGCTGGATGATTCTTGAAACGGCCGGCTTATCGTTTCTGGGGCTCGGTGCTCAGCCGCCGCAGGCGGATCTCGGCTCGATGCTCGGGGAAGGCCGAAAGCTGATCATTACCGCCCCTCATGTCTCCACGATTCCGGGCTGCATGATATTTCTGATTGTTATGAGCATCAACCTGCTTGGCGACGGCATCAGGGATACACTTGACCCACGATTGAAGGCAGGGGCATTGTTGCGACCCGCATCCCGAACCCAGACCGAATTACCCGACAAGGGATCGTTATCAGGCGATGGCTCGAAGCTCCTTGAGGTCCGCTCGCTGAGAACCGAATTTCACACCGGTTCCAGAATCCTCAAAGCAGTCAACTCGGTCGATCTCCAGCTTTTACCCGGGGAATGCTTAGGTGTTGTTGGGGAAAGCGGATCCGGAAAATCCGTTACCGCTCTCTCTTTGCTGGGCTTAGTCGCCTCCCCTCCGGGAAAAATAGTCGGCGGCAGCGTTATTTTTGACGACAAGGACCTGCTCAGAATAAGCGATGGGGAACTCCAAACTCTGCGTGGCGGGAGAATCTCCTATATTTTCCAGGATCCACTTGCCACCCTGCACCCATTGTACCGTGTAGGCGACCAGATGGTGGAGGCGATTCGCTGTCACCGTTACACATCGCAGCATAGCGCCTGGGATGAGGCAGTCGGTCTGCTTGAAATGGTGCATATCCCAAATGCACCCGCAAGGGCGAAAGCATATCCTTTTCAGCTTTCCGGTGGCATGCGTCAGAGAGTCAGTATCGCAATGGCACTGGCTAACGATCCCGAGATAATCATTGCTGATGAACCAACCACTGCTCTCGATGTTACCGTACAGGCTGAAATCCTTCGACTGCTCAAAGAACTCATCAGAGGGAAAGATGTTTCCCTTATCTTTATCACCCATGATTTTGGAGTTATTGGCCAGCTGTGCGACCGAGTTGCCGTAATGTATGCCGGCAAGGTTGTTGAACAGGGCAGCGTTGGTGATGTGCTTTATGATCCGCGTCACCCCTACACACGAAGACTCATCGAGTGTGTTCCAAAACTCGGTGATCCCGGCAAAGAGCTGGTTGAGATACCTGGTCTGCCGCCTGCCATCGATAATCTTCCAGATGGCTGTTCATTTGCCCCAAGGTGCGACTTGGTTCTGGAGTATTGCCGGAACGATGAAATTACTCTGGAGACTGTCGGATCGGGTCGTAAAGTCAGGTGCTTACGGGTTATGGAGGCGGTTGGCTGATGACACATACGCCCTTTGTTGAGTTTAAATCCGTATACAAATATTTCGGCACGGGTAAAACCCTTACCGGGAAGAAAAAGCCCTTTGTACAGGCGGTAAGGGGGATTGATCTTTCCATTGTTCGTGGTGAGACCATAGGGATTGTCGGTGAGTCAGGGTGTGGAAAATCAACGCTCGCCAGAATGCTTGTCGGTCTGGATGCCCCGACGTCAGGGGAGATATTAATCGAGGGGCAAAACCTTCTGCAGTTGAAAAGAAAGAATCGACATTCCTTATCCCGGAAAATCCAATTTGTGTTCCAGGACCCCATCAGTTCCCTCAACCCAAGGCATACAGTAGAAGAAATTCTCAGGGCGCCGCTGAAACATCTCCGAAACCTCTCAGATTCAGAGCAAAAAGAACAGCTCCTTTATTTGATGGAGGTGGTAAACCTGAACCCCGAGTTCCTGGAGAGATATCCGCATGAATTTTCAGGTGGTCAGGCACAGCGAATCGGGATTGCGAGAGCTCTCGCGGCTCAGCCTGAAATCCTCGTTCTCGATGAGCCCGTATCGGCCCTGGATGTCTCCATACAGGCTCAGGTCCTCAACCTGCTAATTCATCTGAAAAAAAAATTCAACCTTACTTTTGTTTTTATCAGCCATGACCTTGCTGTCGTTGAGAATATATCTGACATAGTAGCCGTCATGTATTTAGGGACTATCGTAGAACAAGGTGAAACTGAGCTCCTGTTTGCAAACCCCCGTCATCGCTACACATGGCTTCTTCTCAACAGCGTGCCGGAAATAGGGAAAAAATTGGCCGGCAAGGTCACCGATGCCTCTGTCCTACCGGACCCGCTCAATCCACCGGAAGGATGTGCATTTGCCGAGCGCTGCGATTCCCCCTTACCAAAATGTTTCACCAAACTGCCGGAGCTGCAGTCTCAAGGAAACGGGTCTGATTTCGCGTGCTTCAATCCAATAAATTGAGCTGAACCATCAAGGAAAGGAAATGGGAAAACGGTCGGATGCAATTGCTAATGAAATCAAACACTGGATTGTCGAGCAAAACTTGAAACCAGGGCATCACCTGCCCCAGGAAAAGGATCTTATAGAATATTTCAGCTCGGCAAAAAGCACTGTGAGAGAGGCCACAAAAGTCCTTGAAGCGCAGGGGCTGGTTGCAACGAGAACAGGCCCGGGGGGCGGGGCATTCGTCACTAAGATCCCGCAGGAAAAAGCGCTGTCTCTGTTGTCCAATTATTTTTATTTTAAGAATCTTAAGATAAAAGATATATATCAGCTCCGCATACAACTTGAGCCCGAGATGGCAGCCTGCCTCTGCGGTAATTTGGATGAAAAAGACTTCCAACGTCTGAAAACTGCGATCACCATTTACTCCTCGCCCATTGCCACCCAGGAAGAAGAATATCAACAAAGATTAGACGAGCTGGTGTTTCATGAAGTGCTTGCCGATCTATGCTCAAACCCCCTCTTATCATTTGTCTGCCATTTCCTGTTGAATCTTCTCAAGAATCTTGATTTCTGCCATGAAATATACCAGAAGCCGAACCAGGACCTCTTTGATACCGGCCGTTACTATCAGATGGCTCTCTATGATGCGCTCGAGATGGAAAACAAGGATAAAGTACGAGAACTCATGCGGGAGCATATGCTTGCCGCCGAGCAGATCATGCTAGAGAGAGAGAGAGAGCTTAAAGGAAATCTGGAGTGATATAGTGGACTGTTAAAGATCTTTATTATCCTTGAAAATCTTCAGATTGGATTTGTTATGGAAGGATTTACTTTCCTGATCTGTTAAGTTCTGTGACTGAGCACTGAATTAACATTGCCAAAACGAACATAATCAATGTTGGCTTCTATACCATAGGAGATGTTTCCTGATTATCCGAGAAATCGTGGGGGTGGAGCTAACGAGAGGTTTCATCTGGCAGTTTGAAATACTGACCTGCCCCTATACCCAAAGGATATCGCTGTTAGCGCCCTTTAGCCAGTTTCTGTGATTATGGGACTTATTCATCGAATTCGAGCATCAAAGGATGCTCTAACAGCCTTGGTTGTATCTTTATAATTAAACGCTTTCCTGTAGTTGATAAATCATATTACAAACCGTTGGTATTAGGTTGAATGCCTGCGGAGGAAGGGTCTCGTGGGAGCCAATAATCAGAAAACCTCCAGGAAGCAGTGATTGCAGGACCCTGTCTAGAACAATTGATTGAATACTAGGGGAATGATAGGTGAGCAGGTTATTACGCAGGAAAACAGCATGAAATCCTCTGTCCGGCAATGCATCGAAAAAGTCATGATGCTTCCAGGTAATACTTTTCTTGAATGCCTGGTTGATAGCAAATTGGTTTCGATGGGTTGACGGGTGAAAGCAGTTTGAAAGCATGTTCGGCCCCAACTCTCGCAGGCTGCTCTTCTGGTAGATGCCTTTTTGTGCTCGCTCAAGACATACAATGTTTGCATCCGTAGCAAGAATTTCTATCGAGGAATAAGTGGCCCAGTACATCTGATGCAAAATATTAAGACTGTAAACTTCTTCTCCGCAGCTACAGCCTGCACACCAGATTTTCAGTACATCATTTTGCTCAAGCAGTAAGGGGAAAACAGAATCGTTCAGGTTGGTCCAGAGTTTTTTGTCCCTAAAAAAGCGTGAAATGGTGATCCGCAGAAACAATAGCAGAGTCTCCTGTTCATCCGGTTTCTCATCAAGGACATCAAGGTATTCTTCAATCGAATTGCAGCCCAGTAACTTCATATGTTTGCTAATCTTCTTCATCGGGCTTTTTCTGACTTTTTTATAGCCTTGCCAAGATCGATGATAGTGGTCAAGCAGAAGCCTGAAGTCGGAGTCGGTAATCATTTCTTGTACTCTGTGCTGTGAGCGGACGTTTCTATAGCTCCGCTGTTGTGAGTAATTTATTGGATACCCTACTAATGTAAATTTATCACAGCTTGTACCTGATCTCTCAACGACGCAGAGATATCTAGGGCAGGTTGATGATACAGAGGTTATCCGGTGGATTGAAACACTTTATGGGTAGTGTGGGCTTCACGGGCGGGGAATATTTCTCGCCCGTATATTTACGAGAAGAAATGTAAAACTAGCAGTAGCTTGCAAGATCCAGATATTTGGTTTGGCAATCTCCAATAGAACGTTTTGCGAAAACGGTTACCAGGAAAGCTATGTAACGTATGGCTCCCTCATGGTTTTGCACATTTTCCTAGGCATCAGAATGGGAAAACTTCAGCGCGTCCATCGTAAAAATGCTCCATTCTTTCGAACACAGTCTCTTTGTCAATTTCTCCGATAATACAGAGGTAGTCACCTACGAGACGATATGGGAGTCTGATCTCATCGAAATATTCAATAAGTTCGGATCGCTCAGATTGAGGTAATTCTCCAACATCCGTGCGGATACGCCACATATTATCTTCAAACCGTATAATTCTCTTTTCCACCTTTTCTTCTCCGGAACAGAACGACTGACAACACTGACAACGATTTTTCAGTAGTCCGATATTTGCTGGGATCATAAAGGCCGTTTTACTTATAATCCCCAAAAAATAACATCTACCATACCTTTTTTAATGAATCCAGTGGTAAGCTAGGTAGTGAGAAAAACAAGGTGATCCTTGCAGTGACAGGAATAGTCCTAAATTGCAGAATTGCTTAAATGGTTAACATTGCCTACACTAGCCTCTGCTATCTTGATACCGTGTCTCCCTAGAAACTCATCATGGACAAGGAAATAACCTCATCCACCCTTCAATAATATTAGGCTTTAGGAACAAAGCAATTTTCTGGATATTGGAACATTGTTAACCATATATGCTGGTAAAACCATTTCATGAAGTCATTAGAAAAATATAAACCGTATGATAATATACTTTTCAGATAGGCACTTTTGCTCGCTTAACAGGTAAGTTGCCAATAGATACATAGCAGCCGTCCCTAGGCGGTGCCATGGTAGGTTCTATGAAATATAGAATGAATTAATACAACATGTTCAGATAAAATATCTTGAGGGAGGTTTTTTGATGTTCAATAAAATTAAGATTTGTTGTTACCTAGTTACGTTATTGCTACCTTCGCTTGTCCACGCATCACAAAATAAACCAAATTTTCTGGTTATATTCACGGACGACATCGGAATTTCGAATATCAGTGCTTATCACCGAGGTGTGATGAGCAGCGAAACTCCCAACATCGACAGCATCGCCGAGAATGGGATGCTTATGACCGATTATTACGCCCAACCATCATGCACAGCCGGACGTTCGGCGTTTCTGACTGGACAGTTTCCCGTTCGAACAGGAATGCACACCGTCGGGTTGCCAGGTGGTCCGGTAGGGCTAAATCCAGACACACCAACCCTTCCCGAGTTACTGAAAACTGAGGGCTACACAACTGGTCAGTTCGGAAAAAATCACCTCGGTGATAGAGATGAGTACCTGCCAACTATGCACGGGTTTGACGAATACTGGGGCTGGTTGTATCACCTGAATGCCATGGAATATACAGAGGATCCGGCCTGGCCTGAGGGAGAGGAATTCAAACAGTTTGCGCCGAGAAACGTGATTCATGCGAGGTCCGATGGTAAAGGAGGTCAAACCATTGAAGATGATGGAACACTAACTATTGAACGTATGAGAACGCTTGATGATGAGGTAAATAAACACGCCATTGATTTTATCGAAAGAGCTGTCCAGGACAAGAAACCTTTCTTTACCTGGTATTGCCCCTCTCGTGGACACGTATGGACACACTTATCGCCCAAGTACGAAAAAATGCTGGGTAATAATGGCTGGGGCCTTCAGGAAGTGGTGATGAAAGATCTTGATGATCACGTTGGAGAGATGCTTGCTAAGCTCGAAGAACTTGGAGTAGCAGACAATACGATTGTCATGTTTACGGCCGACAACGGGCCTGAGATCATGACCTGGCCTGATGGTGGTATGACCCCATATCACGGTGAAAAAGGCACTACTTGGGAAGGTGGTGTACGGGCTCCGATGATGATCAGCTGGCCAGGGAAAATTCCTGCAGGTACCGTGAGTAATGGTATACTCGATGGCATGGATCTTCTCCCAACATTTGTTGAAGCCGCTGGTGGACCTGCTGATCTCAAAGAACGGATGCTTGAAGGCTACAAGGGGTTCAAAGCCCACCTGGATGGCTATAACCAAATGGAAATGCTCACCAATAACGGCCCATCCAGCCGACGGGAGATATTTTATTACGAACGAGACAAGTTGCAGGCGGTCCGAGTTGGTGACTGGAAAGCACATTTCATCGTACAGAACCACGGGTGGAGTGGCCCAAAGGAAGAACTAAATGCTCCTCTTCTATTCAATCTCAGGCAAGATCCATATGAACGGGCGGAAGAAGAATCTGGAATGTACCTCAGGTGGATGGGAGAAAAGATGTGGGCATTTGGCCCTGCTCAGGCTGCAGTTGCAAAACACTTGGCCACATTCAAGGAGTGGCCCCCAATCACATCGTTAACCCCTTCAGAAAGCGTTGGAGGCGTGGGTAACTAATCGGCTGGCATAAGTTGAGATATGGCAAATAGACTCCCCCGTAACTAAGTACAGGGGAGTTGTTGCACTAATCAGCTGCAAAGTTGGAATGTTTTCTTCC
>Ga0316197_10004019_pt1 | contig 10439 bp, 8 predicted proteins | sample OudBiesiAoxic_MG_FD_204939 | JGI IMG/M metagenome (GOLD analysis project Ga0316197, IMG submission 204939) | Coastal sediment microbial communities from Oude Bieten Haven, Netherlands - site A oxic | ecosystem: Environmental > Aquatic > Marine > Coastal > Sediment | place: Netherlands... | reverse complement strand
GCCGAAAAGGTCTACTCGCAACTCGGCCGCGTACGTAAGAACAAACAGGCCCGCACGGCACAGGGGCGGGACACCATGGTGGTGGTGGCCGGATGCGTAGCGCAGGCGGAAGGCGAGGAGATCATCGCCCGCGCGCCCGTGGTCGATATCGTGGTCGGCCCGCAAAGCCTGCACCGGCTGGCCGACCTCGTCGCCAAGGCCGAGTCAGGTGAACGCTCGGTGGAGACCGAGTTCCCGGCCGACGACAAATTCACCGCGCTGCCCAAACGCGCAACCGGCAAACGCCAAGCGTCCGCCTTCGTGACCGTGCAGGAAGGTTGCGACAAATTCTGTACGTTCTGCGTCGTGCCCTATACGCGCGGCGCCGAATACTCGCGGCCTGCGCACGCAATCGTCGCCGAGGTGGAACGCCTTGCCGGGGCCGGCGTGCGCGAGGTGACGCTGCTCGGGCAGAACGTCAACGCCTATCACGGCGACGGCGAGGATGGTGCGACCTGGCCGCTGGCGCGGCTTCTGCGCCGGCTCGCGGAGATTCCCGACATCGCCCGCATGCGCTTCACTACAAGCCATCCGCGGGATATGGACGACGATCTCATCGGCCTGTTCGGGGATGAGGCAAAGCTGATGCCCTATCTGCATCTGCCCTATCAGGCGGGTTCGGACCACATCCTTGCGGCCATGAACCGCAAACATACGGCCGAAGAGTATGAGCGCCTGGTCGAGCGGATCCGCACTGCCCGGCCCGATATCGCGCTCTCGACGGACATCATTGTGGGTTTTCCTGGAGAGACGGACGCCGATTTTCAGGCCACGCTCGATGTGGCCAAGCGTGTCGGCTTCGCCCAAGCCTATTCGTTTAAGTACAGCGCAAGGCCGGGCACACCCGGCGCCGCGCTGGACGGGCAAGTCCCAGAGGCCCTCAAAAAAGAACGGCTCGCGATTCTCCAAGCACAGCTCGATGAGAGCCGCCGCAGCTTCGATCATGCGACAGTCGGCCGCCGGATTCCGGTACTGTTCGAGGGCAAGGGGCGGAAACCGAACCAGATCGCCGGGCGTTCTCCCTATCTCCAGGCGGTCTACGTAGAAGGACCGGAAACGTTGATAGGTTACATCGCCGAGGTTGACATCTCGGCTGCGGGGCCGAACAGTCTTACCGGTGTCATGAACGCGGGATTTGAATGGCGCGAGCCTATTCAAGCAGCCGTTTGAGTTGCAACGCAGTCTTCGGAAAGCACTTTTGACGCGCGGGCGAGTAGCAACGGCAAAGCGCCTGGATACGGCGCAAACAAACGGGGGGGAAGATCCCCTGGTCGTCTATTTTGACGATATCGGCCTTGTGCGAGATCTCCTTGGCCATTACGACGCGAACCTTGCTGTGCTCGAGGAGCGGCTTGGAATCGAGGCCGTGGTCAACGGCAACGCGGTGGCATTGCGGGGCACGGACGAGGCTTGCGCCGCCGCCAAGGTCATTCTCGAACATCTCTACAACCGGCTCTCCCATGGCGAGACTATCGGTGTTGGCGACGTGGCGGGCGCGGTCCGTCATACCGCTGCTTCCGGTGTAGCCGAGGCGGGCGCGCCCGGCCGGAACGCGCAGCAGATCAAAACCCGGAAGCGCGTCATCACCGCCCGCACGCCCGCGCAGAGCGCCTATCTCGAATGCCTGCAGAACGACGACCTCGTCTTCGCCACTGGCCCCGCGGGCACGGGCAAGACCTATCTCGCCGTAGCGTTCGCCGCGGCGGCGCTCGAGGGTGGCCTTTGCGACCGCTTGATCCTGTCGCGCCCCGCAGTGGAAGCGGGCGAGCGCCTGGGCTTCCTGCCCGGCGACATGCGCGAAAAGGTCGATCCTTATTTGCGCCCGCTTTATGATGCCCTGTACGACACACTTGGTTCCGAACGAGTCGAACGTGGGCTCGAGACAGGCATGATCGAAATCGCCCCGCTCGCTTTCATGCGCGGACGTACGCTTTCCAACGCCATAGTCATTCTCGACGAAGCGCAAAACTGCACGGCGGTTCAGCTGAAGATGTTTCTCACGCGCCTCGGCGACGGCAGCAAGATGATCGTGACCGGCGATCCGAGCCAGGTCGACCTTCCCAAGGGTCAGGATTCGGGGCTGTTCCAAGCCATCGAGATTCTGCGCGGGATCGACGAGATCGGCCATATCGCGTTCGCCAATGCCGATGTGGTGCGGCGTGAGCTCGTCGGCCGCATTGTCGAGGCCTACGATGCCGCCGGCAACTTGGATCGGCCCGGCGCGAAACCTCCGGCGGAGCCGAAAGCCGATGCTCCAGACTCTGGGGAAACCTCATGAGCGAGGATGGTCCTAGACCGGGCGGCGAGCAACCTGTTCTAGCGCCCATGCTGGACATTGAAATCCTGCGCCATAGCGAGGCGTGGAACGCCAGCAACATTAGCGATCCTATGGTAGAGCTTGCGGCCCGTGCCGCGCTTGGCGTGGCGCCGCCGCTCAAGGATGGGCTCTATGAGATGACCATCGTTCTTACCGGCGATGCGGAGATCTCAGACCTCAACCGGAAATGGCGCGGCAAGGACCAGCCGACCAACGTGCTTTCGTTCCCGGCGGGAGATGTTCCCTACGATGCGGAGACTGCCGACGCGAACACCGTCCATGGCGGGTGCATGCCGCTTGGGGACATCGTGATCGCGTTCGAGACGACAGAAGCAGAGGCGGCCGAAAAGGCCATTCTGCTGTCTGACCACCTGTCTCACCTCGTAGTGCACGGGGCCCTCCACTTGCTCGGCCTTAATCATCAGGGCGATACGGATGCAGAGCAGATGGAAGATTTGGAACGACAGGCCCTCGCCTCGCTGAGCATTTCCGATCCTTACGCGGCGCCCGACGATCCCGCGTCGGACGGCAAAGCGGGCCTCGTGGAGATCTTATAATGAGCAACCCCGCGCCAGAGCGCGAAACCGAAATTGACCCGGTACAGCCGTCCGAAGACGACTCGACATGGTTCGAGCGGCTGTTGCAGACCTTCGGGCTGAGCGATGGGCCTGACCTGCGCACTTTGATCGAAAGTGCGCTGATCACGAGCAAGAGTGATGCGCTGAGCCCGCAGGAACGCAGCATGATGTTGCGCATCTTACGCTTCGGCACGCTGACCGTGGAAGACGTCATGGTTCCGCGCGCGGATATCGTCGCCGTGGACGATAGTGTGAGTATCGAGGATCTCCTGCGCGTGTTCCGCAAGTCCGAACACAGCCGAGTGCCGGTCTATCAGGAAACGCTCGACGACCCGCGCGGCATGATCCATATCCGCGATCTCATGTCGTGGATCACCGAGGAAGCGAACGGCAGCGACGAGAGCAGCATCAACCTCGGCAAGGTCGACCTTACGCGCTTGGTCGGCTCGATCGAGATCGCGCGCGAATTGATCTATGTGCCGCCTTCCATGTCCGTGCTCGATCTGCTGCTCAAGATGCAGACCGCGCAGCTTCATCTGGCGCTCGTGGTCGACGAGTATGGCGGCACGGACGGCCTCGTCTCGATTGAAGACCTGGTGGAGGAAGTCGTCGGCGAAATTGCCGACGAACATGACGTGGAAGACGAGCCCATGCTGGAGAAAGATCCGGCGCTTGGACTCGTCGCCGACGCAAGGCTGCCCATCGAAGAGCTCGAGGACTATCTCGGCGTCAATCTCGTTACCCAGGAGCAGGAAGAAGATATCGACACGCTCGGCGGTGTGGTGTTTACGCTCGGCGGCCGGATCCCCGCCCGTGGTGAATTGGTGGGTCACCCCAGCGGCATCGAGTTTGAGGTGCTGGATGCCGACCCGCGCCGGATTAAGCGCTTGCGCATCCATTTGCCTCAAGAGCGAGAGGAGACCACGGGTAAGAACAGCACGACGCGAAGCGCGTCTTGACGCGCGCGATGGCGGCCCCCGCATCGCTCGCGGCCTGGACCGCCGGACTGACCGGCGCAAAACGCGCGGTTGCCGGGGTTCTTCTTGGGGCAATCTCAGTGCTGGCCTTCGCGCCCTTCCACATCTGGCCCATCCTGTTCGTGAGTTTTGGCGGACTCGTCTGGCTCCTTGACGGCTGCTATCGCTCCCGCACAACGCCATCTGCACGCCTTTTTTGTGGGGCCCTGACCGGCCTCTGGTTCGGCTTCGGCTTCTTCCTGACAGGATTGTATTGGATCGCCGAGGCGTTCCTCGTCGAGCCCGGGCGCCACGGTTGGCTGATCCCGCTGGTCATGACGGCGCTGCCCGGCGGCATGGCCCTGTTTTTTGCGGTGGGCTGCACAATCGCCATGGCTCTTTGGCGTCCGGGCCCGGCGCGCATCTTCGCCTTGGCGCTTGGGCTGGGGCTCTCGGAATTGGCGCGCGGGCACATTCTCACCGGATTGCCCTGGAACCTGATCGGCTACGGGCTTCTCGCCAACTTGCCCCTAATGCAGCTCGCAGCGCTTTTTGGCATCTATGCCCTGACAATCTTCGCGATTGCGGCCTTCGCGGCCCCCGCTGCGATCTGGAACGGCACCGGCGCGCGCAGCCGAGGCGCTCTCCTTGTTACCGGTCTCATGTTGGCGCTACTCGGGACGTCATTCCTTTGGGGCGAAGGGCGCCTTGCCGGCAGGGGAGACACATCTGCGCAACTGCGCGTTCGTCTGGTGCAGGCCAATATCGACCAGGTGGACAAATGGCATCCCGAGAATGCGACACGGATATTCGATACGTACCTGGACATGACACGGCAGCCGGGGCTCAAGGCGATCAACATTGTTGTCTGGCCGGAAACGGCCCTGCCGTTCTCCCTCGACAAGGCGCCCGACGCACTCGCCGCGATCGGCGCGATGTTGCCGGCGAACACGGTGCTGCTGCTGGGCAGCGCACGCTGGACCGAGCAGCGCAACGAACGCGGCATCCTTCTCGACCGGAATGCGTATAATAGCCTCCTGACGGTGAATAGCGCGGGTCAGGTTGTTGCCGTCTACGACAAGATCCACCTCGTGCCGTTTGGGGAATTTCTTCCGTACCAAGACTTCCTCGAAAATCTCGGCGTCATGCAAATGACGGGCGTGCGCGGCGGTTTCAGCAAGGGGACGGGTCCGCGCCTGCTGAATGTTCCCGGTGCCCCGCCGGCTTTGCCATTAATCTGTTATGAAATCATCTTTCCCCAGGAAGTCAGACCCCCTTCGGGATCGCGAAACACCGACGCGCGGCCCGGCTGGATTTTGAACGTGACGAACGATGCGTGGTTCGGGTCTAGCGCGGGCCCCTACCAACACTTTCATCAAGCCCGCGTGCGTGCGGTGGAACTCGGCCTACCGTTGGTTCGGGTGGCCAACACGGGCATCTCCGCGGTTGTGGATCCTCGGGGACGAATCCTCGCCGAGATCCCACTCGATGCGAAGGAGTTTGTAGACGCGGAGATGCCTGCGTCCGATCCTACTACCGTGTACGCCCTTTGGGGGTTCTGGATTGAACTTCTGGCCCTCGGGACGGCTCTCTTAGGGTGGCTGGTTTGCCGCATGCGGATCAAGCCTCCGATCTTGACTGGCTAACCTCGGTCAACCTATGAATCTGACGGCGCTGGGACATTTTGCTCTATGTAGTGTCTGCGCTCCTTCATCGCGACCAGCCCCCTTTTGAGAAAGACAATGGCAGGGAAGAAACCCAACCCGATCGATGCCCATGTCGGCAGCCGCGTCCGTCTCCGGCGCATGCTTCTCGGCATGAGCCAGGAACGCCTGGGCAACAGCATCGGTTTGACGTTCCAGCAGGTGCAGAAGTACGAGAAAGGCGCCAACCGTATCGGCGCCAGCCGTCTTTATCATATTTCCAATATCCTAGACGTGCCCGTGGGGTTCTTCTTCGAGGAAGCGCCTGGGATCGAGGGGCAATCGGCGACGCCCGGTATGGCCGAGCCCGAGTCGGAGGCCTTTATCCTGGAATTTCTGAATACGCGCGAAGGGCTTGAGCTCAATCGCAGCTTCACCAAAATTGCCGATGCGAAGGTTCGCAAGAGCGTCGTCGATCTCGTCCGCGCGCTGAGCGAGTTGGCAAAGGCCAAGTAGCTGCCGAAGTCATTTCCCGGGCCCGCGTTCAAGCAAGGGGCTTGACCTCCGCTCGCGCCGTTGTCAGAACCGGCTCCTCACGTTGGCCCGAGGGCTAACGGTCTCATACGAAGGGAAACGCACGTGTCTCGAGGAAACTACCTCTTTACGAGTGAATCTGTATCGGAAGGCCATCCGGACAAGGTTTGCGACCGTATTTCCGATGCTGTGGTGGATCTTTACCTGGACGCGGATCCTTTAGCGCGCGTTGCCTGCGAAACGCTCGTCACAACCAATCATATCGTCCTTGCAGGCGAAGTCCGGGGGCCCGAAAGCGTGACCCGGGACGCCATTGAGGCCGCAGCGCGGCGCGCGGTGCGGGAAATCGGCTACGAGCAGGAAGGCTTCCATTGGGAACTTGCCTCGTTCGAAAACCTCCTGCATGAGCAGTCCGTCGATATCGCCATGGGCGTGGATGCCGATGCGGACAAGGACAAGGACGAAGGCGCCGGCGACCAGGGCATCATGTTCGGCTATGCCTGCCGCGAAACGGACGCGCTTATGCCCGCGCCGATCTTCTATTCCCATCGCATCCTGCACGAGATGGCCAAAGCCCGTCACGCGGGCCGCACGCCGGAGCTTGGCCCCGACGCCAAGAGCCAAGTGACTCTGGTCTATGAGAACGGCGTGCCGGTCCGGGCCGATTCCGTGGTGGTCTCGACCCAGCACGACGAAAAGGCGACCTCCGCGCAGATTGAAGACATCGTCCGTGGCATCGTGGACGAGGTTCTGCCCAAGGGCTGGGCCGACGCCAAGACCAAGTTCTATGTGAACCCGACGGGCCGTTTCGTCATTGGCGGCCCAGACGGCGACGCCGGACTAACCGGCCGTAAAATCATCGTCGATACATATGGTGGCGCAGCGCCTCATGGCGGCGGCGCATTCTCGGGCAAGGATCCGACCAAGGTCGACCGCTCGGCGGCCTATGCTTCCCGTTTCCTCGCCAAAAACGTCGTTGCCGCGGGGCTTGCCGACAAGTGCACCTTGCAGCTGGCCTATGCCATTGGCGTTTCGCAGCCTCTGTCGATCTATGCCGACCTGCACGGGACCGGCAAAGTCGACGAGGAAAAGCTTGAGAACGCGTTGCGCGACGTAATGGACTTGAGCCCGCGCGGCATCCGCGAACATCTGGGGCTCAGCCGCCCGATCTACGAACGCACGGCCGCCTATGGCCATTTCGGACGGACGCCCGAGAACGACGGCGGCTTCTCCTGGGAGCGTGTGGACCTAGCCGACCCGATCCGCGGCGCCCTCAGCTAAGCACCGAAGCCACGCAACAGATTGAGACCATGGCCGGGCGTCATCCCGGCCATGTGCATTTTGGGGTAGACAGGTGTGCCCATGCTTGGCACGCAGCCCGCCATGAGGACGGAAACACCTGACGGCCCCGATGCACGCCCGCTGCGGTCCTATGGACGCCGCAAGGGCAAGCGGCTGACCGCCCGGAAGGCCAGACTCATCGCCGAGTTGCTTCCGCGGCTTCGCCCCGACTTTTCGGGGCCGCCCCCCGCCGACCTGCGCACCTTGTTTGCGCGCCCATCGCAGGAAGTCTGGCTTGAGATCGGCTTCGGGGGCGGCGAGCATCTCCTTTGGCAGGTGCGCGCGAACCCGGATGTCGGCCTGATCGGCTGCGAGCCCTTCATCAATGGTGTTGCGAGTCTGCTCGGGGGCATCGACGACGAAAGGCTCGAGACGATCCGCATTCATGACGGTGATGCGCGTGACCTCATCGCTTGGCTGCCGGCGGACTCGGTGTCACGCGCGTTCATTCTCTTTCCCGATCCCTGGCCCAAAAAGCGGCAGGCGAAGCGCCGTCTCATCACGCCACAGCTTGTGTGGTCGCTCGCCCGCATTCTCCAACGCGGTGCAGAGCTACGCTTTGCCAGCGACGACATGAAGTATGTCCGCGACGCGTTGCACGTGATCGGCGAAGACGAAGCCTTCGCCTGGACCGCGCATCGCGCCGACGACTGGCGCGTTCGCCCCGCGGACTGGCCGGAGACGCGCTACGAGCGAAAGGCGTTGAGCGATGGCCGAAAGTCGGCCTATCTGCGCTTTCGTCGCCTCTAACCATTCGCTGCATCTGACCTTGGAGTTCGCCCATGCGAGCGGTCGATTCTGCCCGTATCGGCCGGCAGCTTCTGCCCGAATAATCGGAACCGACTGATAAACCGTTTGTTTTTCTGGCCCGCGGCGCGCTTGAAACCTTGGAAAAAGCCCGTATATTAACCTCAGAAACTCATGATTGATTTGATCAGGGGTGGGCTCCGGCCCGCTCCTTTTTGTTATGGGCTTCGGTCGCCGGCTTCATTCATGGATGTGCCCTTGGCCGGTCGAGGCCCTTAAGTTGCGGACATCATGTCGAGCCTTGCACAAGACGAGGATCGCCGCTTCGTCCGGGAAACCGGGCAGGAGCGAGCGATCGCCGACGTTGCCAAGCCAATCCTGGACGAGCTTGGTTTCCGTCTGGTGCGAATAAAGATTTCGGGCCGCGACGGTGGCACGGTGCAGATTATGGCCGAGCGGCCGGACGGCGAGATGAACATAGACGATTGCGCGACGATCAGCCGGCGCTTGTCTCCGGTGCTTGATGCCTATGACCCGATGCCCGGGACTTACCGACTGGAGATTTCTTCGCCGGGCGTCGACCGGCCTCTGGTTCGCCCAAGCGATTTCGCGAATTGGGTAGGGCATTGCGCCAAGGTCGAACTGACAGAGGCCGTTGATGGCCGCAAGCGGTTCAAAGGCCGAATTGAGGACGTCGTCGACGACGAAGTGCATTTGAAGATCGAGCTGGATGAAGATTCGGAGCCGGTGGTTGTAGGCCTGCCCTTCTCGCTCATTGGCGAAGCGAAGCTGGCCATGAACCTTGACGCTCTGCGCGGCGATCTTTCGGGTGGCGAAGCCGCCCCGTAATGGTTTCCGGCGGTCCATGTGGACCTGCCGGGTAGGAACGTAACTTTGTTTGGAGGCTGAGGAATGTCTCAGGCAGGCGTTAGCGCCAACAGGCTGGAGCTCTTGCAAATCGCCGACGCGGTCGCACGGGAAAAGTCGATCGACCGCCAAGTCGTCATCACCGCCATGGAAGATGCAATCCAGAAGGCGGCTAAGTCCCGCTATGGCAGCGAGAACGAGATCAAGGCGGAGGTCGACCCGAAGACCGGCGAAATCTCGCTGGCCCGTCTTTTGGAAGTGGTCGACGACGTGACGCTCGAGGCGACGCAGATCGCGCTGGTAGAGGCGCGACGCAAGAATCCAGCAGCGCAAGTCGGCGACTTTATCGCCGAGCCTCTACCGCCGCTGGATTTCGGCCGCGTCGCTGCGCAGAACGCCAAGCAGGTGATCGTGCAAAAGGTGCGCGAGGCAGAGCGTGAGCGTCAACACGATGAGTACAAGGACCGCGTGGGTGAGATCGTCAACGGCATTGTCAAGCGTGTCGAGTACGGCAATGTGATCGTGGACCTCGGCCGCGCCGAAGCGGTCGTGCGCCGCGACGAAACGCTGCCCCGCGAAAATTTCCGTTATGGCGACCGCATCCGCGCCTATGTCTACGACGTGCGGCGCGAGCAGCGCGGACCGCAGATCTTCCTATCGCGCACCCATCCCGAGTTCATGGCCAAGCTGTTCGCTCAGGAAGTGCCGGAAGTCTACGAGGGCATCGTCACGATCAAGTCGGTCGCACGCGATCCCGGCAGCCGCGCGAAGATCGCCGTGGTCTCGCGGGACAGTTCTATCGACCCGGTGGGTGCGTGTGTGGGTATGCGCGGCAGCCGCGTGCAGGCCGTCGTGAACGAACTCCAGGGCGAGAAGATCGACATTATCCAGTGGTCGCCGGATGCCGCGACTTTCATCGTGAACGCGCTCGCCCCCGCAGAAGTGGTCAAGGTCGTGCTCGATGAAGATGCCGAGCGCATCGAGGTTGTAGTTCCGGACCAGCAATTGTCGCTGGCCATCGGCCGGAAGGGACAGAACGTGCGTCTGGCGTCTCAGCTGACGGGCTGGGATATCGACATCATGACGGAAGCCTCCGAATCGGAGCGCCGCCAGGCGGAGTTCGCCGAGCGTTCGGCAACGTTCATGGAAGCGCTGGACGTGGACGAAGTTATCGCCCAGTTGCTGGCTTCCGAAGGCTTCTCCTCGGTCGAGGAAGTGGCTTTTGTGGATACGGACGAGATTTCATCGATCGAAGGCTTCGACGAGGAGACCGCCGGCGAGATTCAAACCCGCGCGCGGGAGCATCTCGAGAAGCTCGAGGCCGAACTGGACGCGAAGCGCAAAGAACTCGGTGTTTCGGACGACTTGCTTCAGCTCGACGGCCTTAACACGGCGATGCTCGTCGCACTCGGCGAGA
>Ga0316197_10004018_pt1 | contig 10440 bp, 6 predicted proteins | sample OudBiesiAoxic_MG_FD_204939 | JGI IMG/M metagenome (GOLD analysis project Ga0316197, IMG submission 204939) | Coastal sediment microbial communities from Oude Bieten Haven, Netherlands - site A oxic | ecosystem: Environmental > Aquatic > Marine > Coastal > Sediment | place: Netherlands... | reverse complement strand
TACCGCAAGCCAATATTCATGTGCTGCCGACCCAGCCGATGCAGAATCCGCTCGCCGATCTGCTCTCAGATCTCGAGGCGGAAGCCCCGGGGGAACTGCTCTTCGCCAAAGTGGGTGTGATAACTCAGGACCCCCGATGGTGGCGCGGGGCTCTCGAGATGGATTGGCATCGGCGTGGTTGGCAGATCCAACAGTTGAGATTTTCGGACCAAATCGATTTCGAGGGTCTGGATCTGTTGGTTGTCCACCATCAGCAGGGATCCGCCCGCGTTGGTTCAGAGAAAGACTGGCTGGATCTCATCCGCCGCGCCAGCGAGATGAAGCCGCCGCTGCCGGTGGTGTGGGTGGCACCGCTTGGAGATCCAGCCTGGACCCATCAGCTGATCGACGCAGGGGTCGCTTTTCTCATGCCAGCACCTCAGGGCGAGGCCGGGGAAGCGCCGATTCGATTTGCTGAGTCTCTGTCGCGGGTTGTAGACCGTCAGATCCAGGCCCAACAACGCGAGGGACGCGCTCCGCTGCCGACCGGAGTTTCAGAGCTGGTGGGCGCTCTATTGTCGGAGAGTGATCCTGACCAGGGCATCAGCTCACTCCTGCAATTAGCGGCCCAACACTTCACCCGGGGGGCGGTTTTGATGGCCGAGGTGACCGCGATCCGCTGCCGTGCGGGGTTCGGCTATTCGCTCGAGGGTTCTACGGGTGTTCTTCCCCGTGGAATCGGTCTCATCGAGCGGGTCATTCGTTCGGGAGAGGCCTTTACGACAATCGAACCTGGCGCCAGCGGCAGCAACCGTCTGGCGAATGTCTTGGGTGTTTCCGAGTTGCCGACGGCGACGGCCCTGATACCCCTCGGACGTTGCGGCGCTGTGGTGGGTGTGCTGGTTGCAGATCGAGAGGGCGAAGAACTGCCCGACGTGGCGGATCTTGTCCTTCTCGTCGGCCGGCTCGGCGGCGTTGTCGGCTCATAAGCACTATTGGATTTGCTCAAAAACTGTACTTTTGATTGACACCTGTGGATCGGGGACTTAAGATTTTCGTGCGTCTCATTCGTGTGTTGATCAGAAAGAGAAAGGTGCCCGGAACGGCCGTAACAGAAGATCATTCTCGAATTGGTATCGGGAACGGTACGGTCCGCGGCGAGTGAGACCGGAGGGCACATGGTGACATTGGCGATAGACCCGGGAGACGGTTCCGAGCTTCGGTACGATCTCTCCAAAGAGGTCGTATCGATTGGCGCGTCGAGCGGCAACGATGTTGTCTTGAGAAGTCCGGGAGTCGCCCCGGTCCATTTCGTGATACGGCGGACCGGTGAGTCCATCACCTTCTTGGGCCAGCCGCGACAAATCGTCCTGCTCAATGGCGAGAGACGATCGCGGGGGGTGCTCACCGAAGGTGATCGACTCAAGATCGGCACTGCAATGGTGGTGATTCTCAGCACAAACGAAGAAGTGACGGAACTGGACAGCATGGAGGCGGGGAGTCCGGCGGTAGAGCGACTGTCGGTTGAACCCGAACCTGAGGCCGTCGACGAGGTCAAGACGCGAGCCGAAGTGGTCCTCTATAATGAGCCAAAGCGCCTGGCTGAGGCCCGCCGCCAGCTGCTCGAGGTCTTCCAGAATGGGCCCGATTCAGACCTCGTGTCATCCCTTCAAAATCTGTTTGCGACGGTTTTTGAAGGACGACGAGCATTGTTGGCGTGGCTCGACCACCAGGGTGTCTTACAGCCCATCGTGTCGAACTGGACCGGAGCTGTACCGCAACTTCCGATTCGCACGTTTGCCGAACTCGCGCATGGTGACCGGGTCGCGATGCTCCGTGGTAGTGGCCGCGAGACGCTGATCTACCCTGTGGTCGTCAGTGGATCCGATTCCAGGATCTACCTGTTGGCCGAAACCGGTGAAGATAGCCGAGATGAAGATCGGACTCTTCTCGCCGAGCTCGCCGCTATGGTTGCCGTTCACTGGGCCAGGGTCGAAGGATCGAGTGAGCTCCTCGGTGAATGGGAGGTGAATGCTCGAGCGAATCTCGTCTCACGGTTGCCAGGAACCTCTCCGGCCGTGCGAGACCTCAGAGAGCGAGTGCTCTCGGCGTCGCGATCCTCCGGTCCGGCCCTCGTCTCGGGTCGCGCTGGCTCGGGCAGGGCTTATATCGCATCGTTGATCGCCTCGCTTCGACCGAACGGAAAGCCCTGGATTCGGGTTCTGCAGGCGCGAGGCGGTGACGAATCCGCCCTCCGTGTCGAGCTTTTTGGATCCGGCACAACCATTGGTGCTCGAGAGCTGGCTGCTCGCGCCGGTGGCGGAGTCGTAGTAGTACGCTCGATTGAGAGAATGTCAATTCCTCTGCAGGCTGAGCTCGCGACGATGATCGGGAAAGACCAGGGCTCGGACTTCGGCTCCAAGGTGAGGTGGATCCTGACCGTTGCCGAAGGCTGTGAAGCCATGATGGTGGATGGAGTTATCGACCAGGAGCTTTTTGATCATGCAGCCCGCAACCTGATCCGAGTGCCGACACTTGAGGAGCGTCGCGAGGACATTCCGCTGGTGATTGTGCGCATGCTCGAGATTGTTGGTGACGAGCAGGGTAAGGAAATTCGTGGCATAGCGCTCGAGACCCTTGATTCGTTACTCGGTTACACCTTTGAAGGGCAGATGTCTGAACTCCTGAGCGAGTTGAGGCGGTTGGTGTCGGCAACGCCGGGAGGGGAAATAGTCCGCGGTTCGGTTCGCCGGGCCTTGATCGGATCTGGCGATGTGGCGGGCGAAAATTTCGAAGGCATCGATGCATCTACGGTGCTCGGCGAGGACGATCTCAAGGTGGTGATACCCGCGGTCGAACGGCTTCTGATCGATCGCGTTTTGAGGCGTTCGCTCGGCAATCAGAGCAGGGCGGCTCGCGAGCTCAACCTGTCGCGTGGAGCGCTCATTGCCAAAATCAAAGAGTATGAAATTCCGGACTATCGTTCGCTTCGAAGAAGCAAACGATAGGGCGGTGCCAGCTGGCAGGCGATGAAGATGAAGTCAAGAGTCAAGAGTGAAGAGACAAGGTGTGTGTTCGAAGTGGACCTGAACCCTTCACCTTTTTTCTTTCGTTTTGGCGCGTCTTTTTCCTTGGTGTCTTCAGAGATTCCCTGCATTCTCATCACCACGTCCCAATTGAAGCTCATCCAGATCAGGAACGGGAATCAGAAACAATCAGGCGGGTCACTCTCGGGTACTCGAAAGAGCGGACCAACGTCTGTGCGAGGCCGGCCACCACCCAAGCGACGGCAGGTCGCAGTCTGATTTCGGGGCGAGGAGGGATGTTAACGGCACAATACCTCCAGGTCGGCGCACAACTCACCGGTGTTTGCATAGCGGTCTTCTGGGTTCTTTTCAAGGCAGCGCAGAATGATTCGCGAGAGCTCGGGGTTGAGGTCGGGTACCAAATCGAGAGGATCCGGTGGGAGCGTGTGCAGATGGGCGTCGATCACGTTCCCGGTGTGGAACGGCGGCCGCCCGGTCGCGAGGTGGAACGCTGTTGCACCGAATGCGTAGATGTCGGTGGCAGGCGTTGGTGGCTGGCCTCGGATTTGCTCAGGAGCCATATAGAACGGGGTCCCGGAGATGGACACGGCTTCGCCGTCACCGCGATCGAGACGGGCAGCGATTCCAAAATCGAGGATTTTTACTTCGTGATCCGGGGTAACGAGGATGTTGCCCGGCTTGAGATCCCGGTGGATGACGTGCCGGCTGTGGGCGTAGGTGATCGCATCGGCAAGGCGTAGGAGAAGGGGAGCCAAACGGCTGCGGATTCGCTCTGGGTCAGTCTTCAAGAGGTCTTCCATAGCCTCACCCGGGACGAACTCCATGGCGATGAAATAGCCGTCGAACCCGGCCTCGAAATCGTGAATGGTGACAATCCCCGGATGGTTGAGTGTTGCTGCCGCCTTAGCCTCCTGACCGAGCCGGGCCGCCTCTTCGCTCGAAGTGGTGCGCAGCACCTTGATCGCGACGTCGCGCTCGAGTCGTGTGTCGCGTGCTTTGTAGACGACTCCCATACCTCCGCGCCCGAGCTTGGTGAGAATCTCGTATCGCTGGAGTGCGGCGAGCTCCGCTTTCGAATCATCGCCCGGCGCGGCCCCTTTTCGGTCTGGTCTCGAGTCTTCCGGGGTGCGATCGGCCTCGATCAATGCTCGGAGCTTGCGGGCGGGTTCGCAGGAATAGTCAAAGGCGAGGACCCTCTCGAGCTGGGCGAGGGCTGGCGCCCGTTCTCCGACCTGGTAGAGCTCATGGGCGAGAGCAACCGCCGGTCCGAGCCTGCCTGGTTGTAATGCGACGCCGATGACGGCGCGCTGCAGACAGGCAATCGAAGTCTCGGCGGAGAGGTTCTCCCGCGCCCACTTCGCCATATCGAGCATCACGTGAGGAATGTCGGGGACCGGTCCGGGGTGGTTCTGGAGAACCTCACACGCCTCCTGCATCAAGCCCCCGCGGTGGAGCTCCGCCAATGCATCCTGAAGGTAGCCGAGACGAGCCATGCAGTTGGCGGTGCCGACCGGGATTCCGAGGCCCCGATACAGCTCGAGGGCCCGTTCGTCCTCCCCGGCCCTCTCGGCACAGCGCGCAGCGGCTTCGATATCGCCTGCGAGTTCGTAGATATCACTCGCCTCGCCCCAGCGGTTGAGTTGTTCGAGCAACGGTGCCGCAATCCGCCACTGCTGGGCGTTGATTGCGAATTCGGCAGCCTCAACCTCCTCGCCCTGATCGAGTAGCGTTTGGACCGCGTCCTCGGCGCGACCAGAGGCGCGGATCAGTTCGAGCATCTCGCCACGCATGCCAAGCTCGGCGAGGATTGGAATGAGAGAGGTCTCCTCTCGTTCTATCTGTTGTTTGAGGTTTTCAATTTCCGCTGGTTCGGTTCCGCTTCGGGTTTGCTTTGCAGCCAGGTTTTCTCGGAGCCTGTCGAGCTGGCGAATCCGCAATTGAGCGGCTTCTCGATGGTGACCAGCCGCGGATTCGGACACAGCGGCGTCGTGGATCAGGCCGGCCTTGCGGAATATCTCCGCGGCAAGACCGTGTTCGCCTGCCGACCGCCACGCGTGGGCGGCAGCCCGCCAGTTGCCCTCCAATTCATGCAGCCTTGCCAACGAATGTTGATCACCAACCTGTTCCACCGCACGCCGGGCAGCCGGAAGGGCGGTGTGCGAAGAGCTGAATTTGCCCTCGTCCAGTGCAAGGACTGCTGCGCTCGCGGCTCGCTTCGGTTCGCCGGCCCGCGTCCAGGCCTCGACCGCTTCGTCGTAACGGCCGCGGTTGGTGAGCCATTCGGCGAGACCACGATCACAGCGTTGGGCGGCAGCGATGTCGCCGGCTCGGCGGAACAAGCGGGCTGCCTCACCGAGGTGGTGGCCGCCCGTTCTCCTCAGCATCTCTGCGGCCTCTGCCTCTCGCCCCAGTTCGAGAGCGATTCGCGCGGCCTCGTTCCACTCCTTGCCCTTTCGGTAAAGAGTCAGGGCCCCCCTTTTGTCACCCTTTTTTGCACGCATCTGTGCCGCGCCGACGAAGTCGCCACGACTCATCAGGGTTCGCTCTAACCGCTGCTGTGGGCTGCCGCCAAGCAGAAGCTGGGCGAGTGACCAGACGATGACCACGCCTGAGATGAGGTTGACAAACACCATCACACCGGGGTTTGAGAAGGCCTGCAGAAATGGGTTTTCTGAGACCTCCGCAATTTTCAGGCGTTCTGCAAGCCACGGCAGATTGATCGCTGCAGACGTTGCAAGGCCGATGACGAGCAGAACAATCGCGCGCCGAGTCCGTGACGGTACGAATGCGACGAGGATCAATGGGACGGCCGTCAGCGCTTCCATGTCTTTTATTCTACGGCAGGATCGTACGCTCTGGCGCCGCAGTTGATATTTTATGGAAACTCGCTCATATTTCTCTGGTCCGACGTTTGTCAGGGGGAGTTGTGTCGGCTGACTATTACAAGGTGCTCGGGGTTGACCGCTCTGCAACGGCGGCCGAGATCAAAAAAGCTTACCGAAAGCTCGCAAGGAAGTTCCATCCCGACGTCAATCCTGACAATGCGGAGGCTGAGCAGAGATTCAAGGAGATTCAGGAGGCGTACGCGGTCTTGTCGAATGCGGATCAGCGCAAGCAGTACGATACGTACGGTCGCGTCGACGGAATCCCTGACATGGGCTTCGATCCGTTCCGCCAGGCCAGCTCATCGTGGCGTGACGCGGGTGGCGTCCAGGTGGAGTTTGGCGATTTCGCCAGGGGTCAGGGAGGATTCCAGGACCTCGGCGACATCTTTGGCGAGCTCTTTGGCCGTGGTCGGACGTCGAAGGCTCGGCGACAGCCTCGCCGAGGCGCCGATCAAGAGGTCGAAGTTGAAATTGCATTTCGCGACGCTGTTCGCGGCACCTCGGTCACGATTCCAATCCAACGCCAAGTGGTGTGCACATCCTGCAGTGGCAGTGGCACAGCCGATGGAAGATCCTGCCCGAGCTGTCACGGCGCAGGGGTGCTGATCTCGACAGAGAGACTCCGGGTCAAGGTCCCCGAGGGGGTCGCTGATGGGCAGCGGGTGCGGGTCGCGGGAAAGGGAGCGGAGGGTGGTGCCGGGGGAAAGGCTGGAAATCTATTCGTGAAGGCCCGCGTGAGCAAGGACAGCTTCTTCGAACGGGACGGCGACAACATTCGCACGACCGTTCCAGTTACCTTTTCTGAGGCCTACCGAGGTGGCGAAATCGAGGTTGGGACTGTACACGGACCGGTGCGGGCGAAGGTTCCGCCCGGGACCAACTCAGGGCGCACATTCCGTCTCCGCGGTAAGGGTGTTCGGAACACCAAAACTCGCGCTTACGGTGATCATCTCTATACCGTGCAAATCGTGGTACCCAGGGTTTTTTCACCTGCTGGCGAGGAAGCCGCACGCGGCGTAGCCGATCTCTACCAGTCCAATCCCCGCGCCGACCTGCCCACCGGCATCTGAATGAGGAGTTAGGAATGAGGAATGCCCTCCTCCCGCCCTTCGGGTGGACGGCTATTTAAGTTCCACCCGCCCATCCGCCTACGGCTATTCGGGCCGCCCGCCAACCCATATTTGCACGCAGATAAAGCAGATAGACGCTGATAATCTCGTCCCTATGTATCTGCGTGATCTGCAGGAAGAAAATGAGATGTCCGGTCAGGTGGTGGCTGACCAGACGCCGAGTTTTCTCATTTTTGCTATCCGGCGCATGAACAGTCGTTTTTTCATGCCTCGGAGATGATGCACAAGGAGAACACCATCGAGGTGGTCCACTTCGTGGCAGACAGCCTGCGCCAACAAACCCTCTGCCTCGAGTTCTCGCCACTCGCCGCTCAAATCTTGAGCACGGACGGTCAACGCCGACGGTCGATCGAGATTCGTGAATAGGCCTGGGAACGAGAGACAGCCCTCCTCGAGACTTGATTTCCCCTGGTGGCGAACGATTGTCGGGTTGGCGAGGACGATCCTTGCGTCGGGGTCCTTGCCGACCGAAAGGTCGATCGTCGCGAGCCGTATATTGATGCCGATCTGGGGCGCCGCGAGGCCGAGTCCCGGTGCTTTCCACCCGGTCTCGAAAAGATCTTCGACGAGGGCGTGAAGTTCTTCGTTAAACTGTTCGACTGGTCTATTCGTCGACTCGAGGCGAGGGTCACCGTAGACGAGAATCGAGCGCACCGTCATTCGTCAGTGACAGGTGCGCCGGATCCGCTGGGGCTGGAGTTGGTCCCTGCGCTTGGTGTTTCGTTCTCGCGAATTCGCTTGATCACAGCCTCGACGGTATCCTTCGCCCGACGCTCATAAAAGTCTTCGAGCACCCTGCCAACCTCTGGGTGGCCCTCGGCGATGCGGTCAAGGCTCAAACGGTCGAGTTCGATTGCGGTGACCTCTGCGCTGGCGGTGATGGTAGCGGTTCGCGGCCTTCCAGTGAGAAGGGAGACCTCGCCAAAAAAGTCGCCTGGTCCCAGCTCTGCAAGCGGCATATTGCCACCGTCCTCGGTACGAGTGAAAACTTTGACCGCGCCACCGACGATCAGAAACAGGCTCGATCCCGCCTCGCCCTCGGTGACGATGATATCGCCCTGGTTGTACGACCGAAGTTCGGTGGAGGTGATGATCTCGACCAGGGCCTCTCGCTCGAACGACGAGAAAAGAGTCGAAGCCTGTAGCTCCTTGAGCTCTTGGCTGGTGGCCGAGGTCTCCTTTTCGGGGGAACCAGTGAGTTCCCGGCGTTCTTGACTGGGTATCTTCGTGAGTCGGTCTTCTTCGATCAGTCGTGCCATTTCAGAGTGCACGTTTTGTTCGGGGTCGAGCTTGAGAATCTTTTTGTAGGCGGCAATTGCTCGGGCGTAGAACCCGTCTCTCGCCTGCTCCTCGGCGATGTCTCTGTAAATGGATATCGCTTTGTCGCGCTGCCCCTGAAGGTCAAAGATCTCTGCCTGCCGAAGTCTCAGGTTGAGCTGATTTGGGTTCTTCACCAGCAGTTTCTTGATCACCTCGAGCGCCTTGTCAAACTCCTTCTTTGCGATATATCGGTCGAGTTGATCGATCGTCAACCGTGAAGAACCGGTCTTCATCGTATCTCCTCCATCCTCCGCCTCGTGGCCTTCCAGGCTTCGTCAATTCGAACTTTGAGTGCCTTGGTGTCAACGTCCACGAGCTTGCCGTCAACGACCAGGGGCTGCCCGGCGACAACCACGTGGCGAACCCATTGCGGGCCGCCTCCAAACACGATCCGCGCTGCCGGGTCGCCGCCCGGCAAGGCCGCCCACTCGTCAAAGTCAACCACGATGACATCGCCAGCCTTCCCGATTTCTAGGGTCCCGACTTCGTTTCCTATGCCGAGAACCGCGGCAGCCTCTCGTGTTGCCATTCCCAAAACCGCCCACGGTCCGAGGGCCGACGGGCCGTGACGAAGGCCGTGAATCGTTGCCGCGAGACTCATTTCGTGGAAGATCGACAATCGGTTGTTGCACGGCGGACCATCCGCACCGAGCATCACCGGGACCCCGGATTGCAGTAGACCGGGTACATCGGCAATTCCTGAACCGAGTTTGAGGTTGGCACCAGGACAGTGGCAGATGGTGGTTCGGGTTTCGGCCAGGCGTCGGACATCGGCCTCGTCGAGGTGGATGCCGTGCGCCAGGATCACATCATTGCCAACCAGACCGTGGCTGTCGAGAAACTCGATATTACCCAGTCCACTCAGGGCGCGGACCTCATCGACTTCGTCACTGTTTTCAGCGGCGTGGGTCTGCAGCAACCATCCGTGTGCCCGGGCGAGATCGGCGCAACCTCGCAAGAGCCCTGGTGAGCACGAAAGGGCAAATCGAGGGGCGACTGCATATCTCAGTCTGCCGCCGGCAGCTCCATGCCAGCGTTGTCCGAGTTCGGCGGCGTCGGAAAGCGAACGGTCCGGGTCTTCGAGAAGGGCTGGAGGTGCACCGGCTCCGGCGTCCATGTGGGTTTTTCCGGATACGAATCGGATGCCGAGCTCTTCGGCGGCGCTAAAGACCCGATCGTGGTCGTGCGTGGTGCCAAAGTCGAGAGCGGTCGTCGTGCCGCCGCAGAGAAGTTCGGCGATTCCGAGATCTGCCGCCGCTTCCACCCCGTCGCCGTCGAGAGCCGCCTCATAGGGCCAGGTCCGAAGCCGAAGCCAGTCAAGGAGCTCAAGTCCGTCCGCCTGATGTCGGAGTAGCGACTGCACGACGTGGACGTGGCCCTGAATGAAGCCCGGAAGGACTGCCGCATTGCTGGCGTCGAGGATGCGGGCGCCACTGCAATCATCGACAGCGCGATCGGATACGGCCGAAATGCGTCCGTCACGAATTGCGATGTCTCCCTGAAAATAGTCTCCGTCGGAGATCATTGGCAGGACCAGCCCGCCCCGGATCACGAGATCCGGCGAAACTGACGCGTCGCTCACGACTTCGCCTCTGGCGAATCTATTGATCGCGACTGGAACTCGCGCAGGGTGTGGAGGATGATCTCGACCGCTTCGTCGACCGATTCGACCAGGATTGGCAGCCGAGTGTCCTCTTTTTCGAGATATCCCTGGGCCAGTGCTTCATCTTCGATCCAACGGAGCAGTCCGCCCCAATGGCTGCCGTAAAGGAGAAACGGCGTCGGTGGGAGATGTTTGGCCTGCAAGAGCTGCCACACCATCATCGCCTCGAGGGTCGAACCGATACCTCCCGGGAGAACGATGAAAGCCGATGACAGCCGCACGAAGTGGTGGAGCCTGGAAAAGAAGGTGCGGTGCCGGTAAACCCGCTCGACGAAAGGTGCATCTTCATCATCGGTGACCAGTCGCACCGCAAGGTTTCCGACAGCCGGATGTTGCACTGCGCCGCGTGAGGCGCCGAGATCGACCGCCTGCATGAGGCCGCCTCCACCGCCGGTGACGATGTCGCATCCGGCCTC
>Ga0316197_10004017_pt1 | contig 10441 bp, 6 predicted proteins | sample OudBiesiAoxic_MG_FD_204939 | JGI IMG/M metagenome (GOLD analysis project Ga0316197, IMG submission 204939) | Coastal sediment microbial communities from Oude Bieten Haven, Netherlands - site A oxic | ecosystem: Environmental > Aquatic > Marine > Coastal > Sediment | place: Netherlands... | reverse complement strand
CGGACCGTTCGCCGGCCAGCTGTTCGGCGACTACGGCGCCGAGGTGATCAAGATCGAGTCCCCCGAACACGGCGATCCGATGCGCAGGTGGGGCGTGACGGTGGACGGCAACTCGCTGTGGTGGCCGACGATCGCGCGGAACAAACGGTCGGTCACCGCCGACCTCAAGGACCCTGACGACTTGGCGCTGGTGCAACGGTTGGCCCGTGAGTGCGATGTCGTGCTCGAGAACTTCCGGCCCGGCCTGCTCGAACGGTTCGGTCTCGACTACACCACGATCAGCCGCGACAACCCCGGCGTCGTCGTGACCCACGTCTCGGGGTTCGGCCAGACGGGGCCGCGCGCCTCCGAACCCGGATTCGGCTCGATCGGCGAGGCCGTCGGAGGGATCCGTCACACGACCGGTGACCCCGACCGGCCCCCAGCGCGCGCCGGTGTCAGCCTCGGCGACTCGCTCGCAGCCATGTTCGCGGTGATCGGAACCCTGGCCGCCCTTCACGAACGATCGACGAGCGGACAAGGCCAGGAGGTCGATGTTGCGATCTACGAGGCGGTCGCTGCGCTGATGGAGTCCTCGATGGCGGACTTCGAGATCGCCGGCGTCGTCCGCCAGCGCTCGGGTGGAACACTGCCCGGCGTTGCGCCATCCAACGCCTACCCGGCCGCCGACGGCTCCGAGGTCCTGATCGCAGCGAACGCCGACGCGATCTTCGGGAGACTCTGCACTGCGATGGATCGTCCCGACCTGGCCACCGACTCACGCTTTGCGACACACGGGGCGCGAGGACGCAACGAGCGAGAACTCGACAAGATCGTCGCCCAGTGGACACGGACCCTGACCGGTGAAGAGATCCTCTCGCTGATGCAGCACCACTCCGTGCCGGCGGGCCGGGTCTACACGGCCGCCGAGATGGTCGACGATCCGCACTACATCGCGCGTGAGATGGTGCAGCGACTCACGTCGAACGACGGCGTCGACCTGCCGACGCTCGGCGTGGTTCCCAAGTTCTCGCGCACACCCGGATCGATCCGCACGCCTGGCCCGCGGCTCGGCGAACACACCGCCGCGTACCGTCGAGCGGCGTCTGACCCGGAGTGACGCGCGCGTCACCGCGTGGTGAGCTCCGAGAGACGGCTGGTGAGGATCGGTACACCCGGGGTGCAGCCCGCGATCACGATGTCGGACCCGACGTTCGGGTACCCGTTTCTCGGTCGCAGCAGCCGACGGTCGGACGTGATCAGGGGGGACGCGTAGGCATCGTCGAACAGTCGGTTCGGGTCGCCACCCTGCCCGTCCCAGTCGGTGCACCACACCCCGGTCGCACGGTCGAGTCCCACGAAGAACGAGCTCGCCGGGTCGGTGGTCGAATACAGCGCAGCAACGTCGTCGTCGGTGGCATTGAGCAGACGCGTCACCTGCTCGGTGAAGCCACCGACACCGCCGAGCCGGTTGATCGTGATCGTGCGTCGGGCCCGCAGTGCGGTCAACGGAATCACCCGCAGCGGATCGGCCCATCCGCCGACCGAGACGACACCGGCGTCGAGCGGGACGCCGGGACTGAACCCGGGCTCGGCGGGTGACGACTTCAGCACCTCCCGCCAACTCGATGCGCCGAGCGGGACGAACTGCTCGGCGACCAGGTCGTCGAAACGCCGATCGAGTCGGCGGTCCATTCGGCGGAGTTCGCGGTCGTCACCCCAGTAGCCCACGCCGACGTCGTCGAAGTCGGGCTCGAACGGAATCGGGTCGGCGGCGATCCACGCCGTCCTCGCGCGCTGCCACTGTCGGATCGCATCACCGGTGAGCACACCGGTCACACCGAACACGGGGAGGTGGCGCCCGACGGGATCGTCGGCCCGATTCGGCCCGCCTCCGGCTGCGAACGCCGCCCGGTACTCGTTGAAGAGGTCACCGAACACGTCGCCACAGGTGCCACCGTCCGGCACCGCCAACGCGGCGGTCTGCTGCCACGTGAGCCCGACGGACGGCTCGGCGCAGGCGTCGAGCCAGCTCGCCACAGCGGCGCGGTCGGCCGGTCCGTATGCGGCATAGAACGAGCCGTACACACCGATCAAGGTGGCGAACGCGTCGAAATCGACCACCGAAGTGCGCAGGAACACCCGCGGGTCGTCGACGATGAACTGCACTCCCTTCTGCAGCCCGTCGATGATGTCGGTGGCATGAAAGACCGGATCCGGTGAGGTGAGCAGGAGCTCGATGACCTCCTGGTTCACCAACGGTCCGAGGTCGCGCAGCAACCGGACGAACGCATCGACACCTTCCCGAGGTGTCGGGCCGGCGAGCAGTGCCTCGATGTCGCGTTCGGCGATGTCTCCGAGGATCTGGCCGACGGTGTCGACGTCTTCGAACAGACCGGTGTCCACCAGTCCAACGACCGACTTCAGCATCAACGCCATGCGCGCGTCGCGCTGCAAGGTCCGACATCGCTGGAGTCGGTCGTTGCGAGTGCAGTTGTGGACGTCCGGATTGGCCCAGATGCTCTCGAGAAAGAAGGTGGTGATGCTGCCCGAACTCCCGCCCGCCGCACAGGTGATCGCGCCGTATTCCTCGACGTGACGGGCGAGCGCGCCGTAGTGGGCGAACAGGTTCTGCCCGTTGCCGCGCACGCCGGCACACGTCGACCACGCCGCCGCCGGACGCTGCGGTGTGTACTCACTCCGACGCGCCAACGCCGCCGCCGGGACGAGCCCGACCAGCAGTGCCAACGTGACGGAAACCGCAGACGCGACCGCGATCCGCTTCGATTTCCCCATGGATCCCCCTCCTCGGCTCACGGCACTGTAGACGACGAGCGAAGGTGCCTCTCCACGAAGCACCGCGGGGGCGCCGGACGTCAGAAGTCTTCGTCGAAGCTGACGTCGCCGGTCACGCCGGTCTGGTAGCTCGACACCGTGCGCTCGAAGAAGTTCGACAGCCCCTGGACATCCTGCAGTTCCATGAAGCTGAACGGGTTCTTCGACCCGAACTCGCTCTGGTAGCCGAGCAGGTGGAGCCGGGTGTCGGCCACGTACTCGAGGTATTCACGGGTGTCCTTCAGGCTCATCCCGGGCACGCCCTCGCCGAGCACGTCGTCGGCGAATTGGAACTCGCAGTCGACCGCGTCACGCAACATCGCTCGGATGTCCGCCTCGAGGCGCTCGTCGAACAGCTCGGGCTCTTCCTTGCGAACGGTGTTCACGACCTCGAGCGCGAAGTTCATGTGGCACGACTCGTCGCGGAACACCCAGTTGGTGCCGTCGGCGAGGCCGTTGAGCAACCCCTTCGAGCGCAAGAAGTACACGTAGGCGAACGCGGCGAAGAAGAACAGCCCCTCGATGCATGTCGCGAAACAGATCAGGTTCATGAGGAACCGGCGCCGCTCGTCCTGAGTGGTGATCGCCTCGAGGTCGTGGACCTCGTCCATCCACTTGAAGCAGAACTCGGCCTTCGCCTTGATCGACGGGATGTTCTCGACGGCGGCGAACGCAGCCTCGCGCTCGGCCATGTCGGGGATGTAGTTGTCGAGCAGCGTCAGGTAGAACTGGACGTGGAGCGCCTCCTCGTAGAGCTGGCGGGAGAGGTACATCCGCGCCTCGGGCGCGTTGATGTGCTGGTACAGGTTGAGCACCAAGTTGTTCGACACGATCGAGTCACCGGTTGCGAAGAACGCGACGAGGCGCGACACGAGGTGCTTCTCGGCGGGCATCAGCTTGCGGTCGAGGTCGACGAGGTCGTCGGAGAAATCGATCTCGTCCACCGTCCACGTGTTCTTGATCGCGTCCTTGTACATGTCGAAGAACTGCGGGTACCGCATCGGACGAAGGGTGAGGTCGAACCCGGGATCGAGGATGTGCGTCGGGCGATCGGCACCCACCGGTGCGGTGATGTGGGCCGGATCGGGCTCGACATCGCGGCCCAGGGTGTCGTCGGTGTAGATCGGATCGATGAGTGCCATCAGTCGCACGCCTCACATGCTTCGGGGTTCTCCAGCGAACAGGCGATGGCCTCTTCGTCGGTGAACGTCTTCGTCTCGGCCGGCGCACCACCGTCAGGGGTCGGCGCCGCGCCACCGCTCGGTGCGGTGGACTTGTTGATCCGCGTCGCCGGGCGGCTCCGCAGGTAGTACGTGGTCTTCAGTCCCTGCTTCCAGGCGTGCAGGTACATCGACGACAGCTTGCCGATCGTCGGGGTCTCCATGAACAGGTTCAGCGACTGGCTCTGGTCGATGTAGGCACCGCGGTCGGCCGCCATGTCGATCAGCTGTCGCTGCGGTACCTCCCACGCCGTGCGGTAGACCTCTTGGAGTTCCGCCGGAATCCGATCGATGCCCTGGATCGAGCCTTCGGCCTGCTTGATCTCCGAGATCATCCGCTCGTCCCACAGCCCGCGTGCCTGCAGTTCCCGGACGAGGTAACGGTTGATCTGCATGAACTCACCCGACAGCGTCTCGCGCTTGAACAGGTTCGACACCTGCGGTTCGATGCACTCGTAGCAGCCGGCGATCGAGGCGATGGTCGCCGTGGGTGCGATCGCGATCAGCAAACTGTTGCGCAGTCCATGCTCGGCGATCCGAGCCCGCAACGCGTCCCAGTCGAGCTCGGCGGGCGGCGTGACGGAGCCTCCGTCCGGTGTGGTCCACAGGTCGAACTGCAGCTTGCCGGCCGCCGCACGGGTGCCGTCGAAGGCGTCGTGTGGACCGCTGAACTCCGCGAGCTCGGTCGAGGCCCACAACGCGTGGAAGTAGATGTGCGCGCTGATCGTGGAGCTCAGCTCCTTCGCCGCTGGTGAATCGAACGCCAGGCCCTTCTTGAAGAAGACGTCCTGCAACCCCATCAGGCCGAGGCCGACCGGGCGCCACTTCTCGTTCGAGAACTTCGCCTCGGTGGTCGGGTAGTAGTTGATGTCGATCACCCGGTCGAGGAACGGCACGACCTGGCGCACGACGCGCCCGAGCCGGGCGAAGTCGAAGTCGGTGGCGTCGGCTCCCGATGCGGTGCCGACGTATGCGCCGAGGTTGAGCGAGCCGAGGTTGCACACCGCCGTGTTGTCCTGGTCGGTGACCTCGAGGATCTCGGTGCACAGGTTCGACAGGTGCACGACGCGCGGGCTGCCGTCGGCATTCGTGGTGCCCGTCTGGTTGCACTTCTCGTTGGATGCGTCCTTGAAGGTCATCCAGCCGTTGCCCGTCTGGGCGAGCGTCCGCATCATCTTGCTGTAGAGCTGACGTGCGGGGACCTGCTTCTCGAACAGCCCCTGCTCCTCGGCGGCGAGGTAGGCGCTCTCGAAGTCCTCGCCATACAGGTCGGTGAGCTCGGGGACGCGTTTGGGGTCGAAGAGACTCCACTGCCAGTCCTTCTCGACACGCTCCATGAAGAGATCGGGAACCCAGTTGGCGATGTTCAGGTTGTGGGTACGGCGGGCGTGGTCACCGGTGTTGTCGCGGAGTTCGAGGAAGTCCTCGATGTCGGCATGCCACGACTCGAGGTAGACGCACGCTGCGCCTTTGCGCCGGCCACCCTGGTTGACGGCGGCGACCGAGGAGTCGAGCGTGCGCAGCCAGGGCACGATGCCGTTGGACAGGCCGTTGGTCCCGGTGATCAAGCTCCCCTTGGCGCGGATGCGGTGCCAGGCCACACCGATGCCGCCGGCGAACTTCGACAGCTTGGCGATGTCGGTGTAGCGCTTGTAGATGCCTTCGAGGCTGTCCTCGGGCGAGTCGAGCAGGTAGCAGCTCGACATCTGACTGTGGGTCGTGCCGGAGTTGAACAGGGTGGGGCTCGACGGCAGGTAGGCCAGCGACGACATCAGGTCGTAGAACTTGACGGCCTCGTCGACGCCGGCCGTGCCGTCCTGGCCGTCGGCGGTCGTGGTCGACAGTCCGCATGCGACACGCAGGAAGAAGTACTGCGGGGTCTCGATCACGTCGCGCCGCTCGGGGTGGCGCAGCAGGTAGCGGTCGTACACGGTCCGCAGACCGAAGAACTCGAACGAACGGTCACGATCGGAGTTGATCGCAGCGTTGAGCTCGGGGGCGTTCGCCTCGACGAAGTCGAACACCTCCTGCGAGACGATGCCCTGCTCGTAGCCGACCTTGATCGACTCGGAGAACCACGGGATGTTCTGGTTGCGGACCTCTTTGTCGATGATCGTGGCGAGCAGGCGCGACGCGAGCTTGGAGTAGTTGGGCTCGTCGACGATCAGGCCCGCTGCCGTGCGGATCGAGAGCTCGTCGAGCTCGCGGGTGGTCGCTCCGTCGGCCAGCGCGGAGATGGTCCGAGTCGCCACCCGCATCGGGTCGACACCGAGCAGCCCCTCCGACGCCCGGGCGATGGCATTGACGATCTTGTTCAGGTCGACCGGCTCGACGGCACCGTTGCGTTTGGTGACCCGCATCCCCGTCGGACCTGCGTCGGTGGCATCACGCAGGGTGTCGCTCATCGTTGCCGTGTCGGTCAGCGTTGCGGCCCCCGCCGGGGCGGCCGCGCTCTCGGTGCTGCCGGTCGTGCCGGTCGTGTCGGTGGCGTCGCTGTCGGCGCCGGTCTCGATCAATGTCACTGTCGCTCCATCTTCCTGGTGTTCGTCGGTGGCCCGGGTTGTTCATCTGGGCTGTTCGCCCCGAGCTCGTGTGTTGTTGTGTTCGTGACGATGAAGCCGGTTCGGACGGTGTGCCCCAACCACCACATCTGGTGTCTCTCTGTGTCGATCCCCTGCGACGACCACCACATCTCGTGTGATGACGGACGAGTAATTACAGCAGCGTCGTTCGCCGCGCGCAAGCCTTTGGCGCGAAAATCGACACCGCTTCGAGCGACACTCGCGAACCCGCTGGTCAGGGGCTCGCGCTTGCGTGACGTTGTGCCTTCACGTCGGCCAGGTCCGCCGCCGCGCGGAGTCGCGACCAGGCCCGCGCCTGGGAACTGGCGACCGCCGACACCACGCGCACGGTGCCGTCACGACCGACTCGCTCGGCTTCGGCGTGCCACACCACCTCGAGGCACTCGAGACGACCGTCGCGCCCGCGCCCGTGGTTCTCGCGGTACTCCAGCGTGGTCCGCCACCCCGAGTTCTCCAGCTCACGCCGGTCGAAGGGCTGCGCGTGGCCGTGCTGGCGCAAGGGTTGGCGGCGCTGCCGGGCCGCACGTCGTCCAAACCGGCTGCGACGGCTGTCGGCCGCGTCGGTCGCAGTGCTGGTCTCGGTGCTGATTTCGGTGATGGTCTCGGTGTCGATCGAGCTGCTGCTCATGGCACCCATCGTGCGGGAGCGCCCCTGTGGGGAGCTAGTGCCGGAACCCTGTGACTTTGTTGTGCACGGTGGTGGACGGCGGTGTGGACACGCTGTGCACTTCTGCCGCGGGCTGTGGACGGCAGCCCGGCCGCAGCGGTCCTACAACTGCGGGAGGAGGTCCTGACACTCGGCTGCTGCGTCGAGCAGGGCCGGGTCCGACACGTCCAGCGCGTCGAACAGCTCCTCACCGGTCGGGTCGGCCAGCACGTCGGCGATGGTGAACTCGGGGACGTCGGCGCCATTCTCGCGGAGGCACGCAAACAGGCTGACGATCTGCTCGACCTCGGATTCGCCCGCGGGAACGAAGAAGTCGGCGGTTGCGTTGTCCGAGCACGACGCTCCCGGTGCGGGAACGGCGAGCTCGACGAGGTAGTCGACGACCGTTTCGGTCACACACGCGATGGTGCCGAACGCGGTGTGCCCCTCGGCCTCGACGGTGTAGAGCACCGCGGACTCGAGGACGTCGGCGAGCTCGACCGACCACTCGTAGGGGGTCGCCGGGTCCCCGGTGTTGCCGAGCACGAGGATCGGCGCTGCGGCGGCGGCCGAACCGATCGTCAGTGCCTCGTCGGTCGGCGGCACGCCGAGACAGCCGGTACTCCCCCGCAGCAGATCGCCGAAGAATTCCGAACCTGCTGCGGCCTGCTCGGCGTCCGACCGCACCTGCTCCAGGTCGGGGCGGTCGGTGACGTCGGCGCAATTGATGAACGTGTTGGCGACGCCGGAGTTGTCGTAGGTGCCGTCGGCGCGCCGTCCGGCCAGTCCGTCGCCCAGCACCTGGAGCAGCGTGCCGTCCTGGTCGACCTCGGCGGTGGAGAGCGCTTGGGCGAGGAACGGCCACGCATCCTTGCTGTACAACGCCGCGATGATTCCGAGGTCGAGTTCCCCGGGCGTGAGGATCCGCGCACCGTCGTCGGTCGGAAACGACTCGACGTCGGCGATCTCGCGGCGCAGGTCTGCGATCACGTCGAGGGTCGGGCCGAGTTCCTGCAGGAGACAGTCGGTGTCGGCATCACAGGCCTCGGCGAAGTTGCGCAGCGCCCGGTCGAACCCCTCCGCCTGACCGAGATCGAGCTCCAGCAGGTCGGTGGTCGGCTTGACGGCTGCGTCGAGAACGAGGGCGCGCACATTGTCCGGGAACAGCTCGGCGTATGTCGCTCCGAGCCGGGTCCCGTACGAGTAGCCGACGTACGACAGGGCGTCGTCACCGAGCGCCGCCCGGAGGCGATCGAGGTCGCGGGCTGCGTGGTTCGTCCCCAGGAACGGCGCGAGGTCGAGCGAGGCGTCGGTACATGCTGCGAGGTCTTCGGCCTGCTGCTCGACCATTGCCGCATACGCCGCGTCGTCGCCTTCGTCCAGGAGCACCGTGGAGTCGTCGATCGGCACGTCGCAGACGACCGCAGTGCTCGCGCCCACCCCGCGCGGGTCGAATCCGACCAGGTCGAAACGGGCCGCGATCTCCGACGGCATGAGCAGCGCGGCCTGGGTGAGGAACTCGACGCCCGAGCCGCCGGGACCACCCGGGTTGAAGACGAGCGAACCGATCCGACGCGCAGGCTCCCCGGCGACGACCCGCGCAATGGCGATGTCGATCGCCGCGCCGTCGGGGTCGCCGTGATCGAGCGGCACCTGGAGGGTGGCGCACTCGGTGTCGACCACGCCGACATCGTCCTCGCACGACGTCCACTCGAGCGCGCCGACGGCGTCGACCGGCCTGGTGCGCTGGGTCGAGTCGTCCGCCTCCCCGGCCGATCCGGAGCAGGCGGTGACGAGCAGCGCGCCCGCGGTGAGCACGCTGACCAGACCGTTGAGCCGCACCCGACGGACCGTACTCACCCGTGCGGGTCGGAAGCCGGCAGGAACGGTTGGTTCTCCCGTCACCTCACCGTAGGGGATGGACGCCTTCAGTCGACCCACTTCGGGCTGTAGACGGTCGGTGCCGACGTCGCGGCGCTGACCGCGTGGGCCGCGTCGTCGACCCGCTGCGCGAGGTCGCCGTGCTCGGGCTTCATGAAGCCCTCCGAGACCACCCGCTCGACGAACTGGAACAGGGCATCGAAGTAGCCGTCGACATCGAAGAACACCACGGGAACCGCGACGATCCCGAGCTGGTTCCACGTCAGGATCTCGAACGTCTCGTCACAGGTTCCGAATCCGCCCGGGAGCACGATCACCCCGTCGGACATCGCCGCCATCTTCGCCTTCCGTGCGTGCATGTCGAGTTCGACCTCGAGCGAGGTGAGACCCGTGTGGGCCACCTCGAGCGCGTGGAGCTGTTCGGTGATCACACCGGTGACCGATCCGCCCGCTGCCATGCACGCATCGGCAACCGCTCCCATCAGGCCGACATGACCCCCGCCGTAGACGAGTCGGTGTCCCTGGCGCGCGATCTCCGCACCGACCGCACCGGCCGCCGACCGGAACTTCCGGTCGAAACCGGAACTGGAACCACAGAACACCACGATGTTTGCCACGTGTCACATGCTCGCAGCACCACGCAGAAATGGCTCGCTCGGTTACCCCTCGGTAATCTCGACGTCATGAGCGCCTCCATCGCGACCCCCGACCTGCCCGCCGCCGCCGACGTCATCGACCTCGCCGATCGGGTGGTGGGCAAGGCGGTCCGTCGGCTCGCGACGCTCGAGGGCGGCGCCGACGAACACCAGGTGCTCGCCTACGAGATCGCCCACGCGGCGGCCGGTGTCGCCACCGCCAAGTCGTTGATCGACTACGGCAACAAAGGTGACGTCGAAGCGAAGATCACCTGCGCCTACACCGCCGACATGGCGCACGATCTCGCCTCCAAGATCCTCGGCCGAGAGGACGACTGGGGCGTGGAGCGCGACGCGCTGGCCAACGCGCATGCGTTCATGAGCGCCTACCGCTCCCCGGAGTTCCTCGCATCGCTTGCGGACCAGCCCGGGCCGCTGCACCTGTCGAGCGACATGGAGATGGTCGCCGACACCTTCGACTCCTTCGCCCAGAACGTGATCGCGCCCCACGCCGAGCACGTCCATCGCACCAACGCCGACGTGCCGGAGGAGATCATCACCGGGATGGCCGACCTCGGCGCCTTCGGTCTGAGCGTGCCCGCGGAGTACGGCGGCTACTCGGAGGGCGGCGACGAGGAGTACATCGCCATGGTCGCGGCGACC
>Ga0316197_10004016_pt1 | contig 10442 bp, 11 predicted proteins | sample OudBiesiAoxic_MG_FD_204939 | JGI IMG/M metagenome (GOLD analysis project Ga0316197, IMG submission 204939) | Coastal sediment microbial communities from Oude Bieten Haven, Netherlands - site A oxic | ecosystem: Environmental > Aquatic > Marine > Coastal > Sediment | place: Netherlands... | reverse complement strand
ACACTCTCGAGATGGTCGTGGATAGGCATGCTCACTCCGGTCTCCCAACAACTCAGGCCGAAGGCGGGAATTGGGCCGTGCCCGTGTTGTGCGGAAATTTGTCCATCTTGCCTAATATCGCAAGATCGCCGCCCATGCGAACAGAATCAGTGGAAATCCCCCGCGGCGCTGTGACTCCCCATTTCGCCGACACGACTTCGACCCGTCGAGGCTGTCGGACCTACCCGCGCAAGCACCGGGTCAAGCAACAACGCATCGCTGCGACCCGCCGGGTCGAGAGCCCGACCACCCGATTCCTCAAGGCGCTTCGACTTTCGGACTTTCGCCCTCCCCCGCTCCCGGAAGGTCGGGCTCAGCCGGCGCGACCTGCAGCTCGGATCGCTCGGCACGGATGCTCGGGATCACCTCGACCTCGATATCTTCCAGCCCGCGCATCACGCGGAATGGAACCGCCTCACCGGCCGTGAGGTAGTAGCACGCATCCACCACATCTTGGTACTCCTGGATCTGGCGGCGGCCAATGCTGCGGATCACGTCACCCGGCAATAGCCCCGCCTGCTTCGCTGGGGAATCGTCACTCAAAGAGACGATCGATGGGGTCGTCGTCCCTTGTGCCAACCCGACGCCCAACCAGGAGGGCTGGACCCGGCCGTGCTTCTCGTAGTCTCGTCGCACCTTCTCGATTAGCTCCGATGGCAAGGCGTAGCTCACTCCCTCCTCGGCAGTCACGCTCAGCAGCACGATCCCCGCGACCTTGCCTTCCAAGTTTACTAACGGTGCCCCAAAACAGCCCGCTTTTGCAGTAAGGTTCAGGCGCAGCAGCGTCGCGGCGAGTGGGACCCCGTCGAAGTTCTTCTCCCTTCCGGCCAACCGTCCGATCGTGCAGCGGTTCCCCTCCTCGCGGGTCTCCGCGACTGCGACCATAAAGTCCCCGATCTCCATCGATCGACTGGGGGTAATCTCGAGCCCGGGCGCCTTGACCCCATCCAGCTTCATCACGGCTAGACGGGTATACGGATCCATCGTCAGCAGCTTCGGCAAGAATTCTCGTCCGCCGTAGTGGACTTTCATCTGGACGGTATCCCCGGACGTCGAGAGAACCGTGATGAAAGTCCCCTCATCATCGACGAAGAACCCACACCCGACCTCGGTCCCCTCGCCCGTGGTCCGCTCCAACATCGCCACCGAGAGCGCGGACTTCTGATAGAGGTCTAGCTGCGTCTGTTCGACCTTGCCGCTAATCGCCGCGTGCAGCTGGACGATCGGATCAGGCCTGGCCGATGGCGCGGGCGCTTCATCGGCAAAGCCGGCCGGGATCGCAGCCGAAAAGCAGAGGATCAGTGCGATGTGGGAGTTGGATTGACGGCTCATCCGATCGGTCAAAAGACGATCACTTCGGGAACCTTCGTCGGCAGTGGGCGGATCTGGTTCTGTCTTGGGTCGTAGATCGGCTTGTCGATGATGACCTTGCCAAGCCCCCCTACTTGGTTGACCGCCCCCTCGCTCGGCTGCTGCTGACCCATCGGCGAGACCGAAGGCTTGACCAGCGGGAACAGCATTAAACAGACGTAAGCACCAGCGGCGGCATAGACCCACTTCTGCCTCCCGAAGCTCGACATGTAGGTCGAGACGCGCTCGACGAAGAGCTTGGTCGACGAACCGGTCAGCGCCTGAGAGCGCTGGCGCCGCTGAAACTCGACCAGAAAATCATCGACGGCATCTGCGGGCGGCGTCTCGAATCGCTTGAGCCGGATCAGCTTCTGGATGTCGCTGAGAGGTTCTTGGTCGATGTCTGGGTTCGGGTTCATCGGAGGCATAAAATTATCGGGTTTGGGATCTCACGCAAGTCGGGGAATGGAAGAAATTCGTTCGTATCGATTCAGAGTGCTTCTGGTATCTCAGGTCTGGCTTAGTTTGCCCGGAATTCCTCTAGGTGGTTCTGCAGCTGGCGGTGGGCATAGAACAGGCGCGAACGCACAGTCCCGGCCGAGACCCCCAGAATCTTGCTGATTTCGTTGTGCGGGAGCCCTTGGATATCGAACATCGTGACCACCGCCCTATGATCCTCTGACAGTTCCATCATCGCCTCGTTCAATCTTTGCTGGAGTTCGCGGATGTTGGCATCTTTGACCGGGTTCGAGTTCGAGGTCATCTCGATGAAGTCCTTGTCATTGCTGATTCCGGAATCGACGTCGTCGAGGCTGATCGCGCGCCGGCGGTTGCGCTTCTTGAGAAAATTCAGGCTCATGTTCACCGCGATCGAATAGATCCAGGTGTAGAACGACGACTTGCCGCGGAAGCGTTTTAGCGACCTGTAGGCTTTGGCGAAAATGTCCTGGAGCAGGTCATTGGTGTCCTCGCGGTTCGAGGTCATGTGATAGACTAGGCCGTAGAGCCGTCCGTGATGCTTGCACACCAGCTCGTCGAAGGCGGCGGTGTCGCCGCCTTTCGCGGCCTCGACGAGGGCTGCATCCTCGTCCGGCTTCGTCATCTTTGGTTGGGCGTTCGTCTTCGCTTCGCTGGGCATCCTTGGGATCGTTTTCGTCGCGGCACCCGTCAGGAGTCCTGTAGACTCGGCATTTGTGACTGTGAGTGAAGACCTCATATATACAACCGGGCGTTCAAAGTCAAAACACCTCAGCCCAACCAGGTCTCAGACCACCGAGGCACCAGGATGTTCAATATTCCCGGCTACCTCCCCTTTTTTTGCTTTTTTGCCCATGAATCGCGCAAGGCGACCGTCCGGTTGAGCACGGGGGAGCCAGGTCTGGAGTCCTTGGTGTCGATGCAGAAATAGCCGTTGCGCTCGAACTGGAAGCGTCCGCCCGGCTCTGCCGTGGCGAGGCTAGGCTCGAGGTAGCACTTCTCGAGCACGGTGAGGGAATTGGGGTTCAGCAGGGTCGTCCAATCCTCCACCGCATCCTTTCCGCCCGGGTCCTCGACAGTGAACAGGTGCTCGTAGAGCCGCACTTCGGCCTCGACCGCCGTCCCTGCATCCACCCAGTGGATCGCGGCGCGCACCTTGCGGCCCTCGGGGTTCTTCCCGAGCGTCTCCGGGTCGTAGCTGCAGCGCAGTTCGGTCACGACCCCGCCGGCATCCTTGATGACCTCCTGGCACGTGATGCAGTAGGAGTAGCGCAGGCGCACCTCCGCGCCTGGCGACATCCGGTAGTACTTCGGTGGCGGATCCTCCTCGAAGTCCGCGCGCTCGATGTAGACGGAGCCCCCCAGCGGCACCTCTCGCGTGCCGGCATCCGGATCCTCCGGGTTGTTGATCGCCTGCATCATTTCCACCTCCCCCCCGGGCCAGTTCTCGATCGTGACTTTGATCGGGTCGAGCACCGCCATGCGGCGCGGCGATGTCTTGTTCAGATCCTCGCGCAGCGCATGCTCTAACAATGCCATATCTGTCATGCTATTGACCTTGGTCACGCCGACGGTCTTGCACAGGTTGCGGATCGCGGCGGGTGTGTAGCCCTTGCGGCGGAACCCTGAGATCGTCGACATGCGCGGGTCGTCCCAGCCATCGACGTGGCCGTCCCGCACGAGCTCCAGCAGCCGGCGCTTGCTCATCAGGGTGTAGGTGAGACCGAACCTTGCAAACTCATACTGGGTCGGCCGCGACGGCACTGGCAACTCGTCGAGGAACCAGTCGTAGAGCGGCTTGTGGTTCTCGAACTCGAGCGTGCAGATCGAGTGGGTGATCCCCTCGATCGCATCCGACTGCCCGTGGGTAAAATCGTAGTTCGGGTAGATGCACCAATCCCTTCCGGTGCGGTGGTGTTCGCGGTGGAGGATCCGGTAGAGGACCGGGTCGCGCATGTTCAGGTTCGGCGAGGCCAGGTCGATCTTCGCCCGCAGCACCTTCTCCCCCTCACCGAACTCGCCCGCCCGCATGCGCTGGAACTGGTCGAGGTTCTCCTCCACTGGGCGCTCGCGGAACCGGCTAGCTGTCCCGGCTTCGGTGAGCGTGCCACGCCCGGCGCGGATCTCATCGGCGCTCGAATCATCGACGTAGGCTTTGCCATTCCTGATCAGGTGGAGCGCCCACTCGTAGAGTTGCTCGAAGTAGTCGGAGGCGTAGTGCAGGTGCTCGCCCCAGTCGAACCCGAGCCATCGGATGTCGTCCATGATCGAATCGACATACTCGGTCTCCTCCTTGGTCGGGTTGGTGTCATCGAAGCGCAGGTGGCAGCGGGCGCCGACCGCCTGATTCTCCTCCGCGATGCCAAAATTCAGGCAGATTGCCTTGGCATGCCCGATATGCAGGTAGCCGTTCGGCTCAGGTGGGAAGCGGGTGACGACTGTCTGGTGCTTGGCGGACCTCAGGTCCTCGGCGATGATCTCCCGTATAAAATCCGCCCGTGCCGGGCCCGGTTCATCAGACATGTTCTGTTTCGACATCCCAGCAACGATGCCACATGGCCCAGCGCACGCCACACGAAAATTTCCCTGTATTTTGGCAGCCGGGCCGGGCTATCCTCTCAAGCTCTTGAACGAAGAACCGACCAGAGCCGATGGGCGGCTGCTCTCGCTGGACACCTATCGCGGGCTCGTCCTGTTGCTGCTCTGCCTCGAGGCGCCCAACTGGGACTGGCACCACAAGCTCGCGCACGCCTATCCGGAGAACGGTTTTGTGCAGTGGATCGCCCACCACACCGGACATATCGAGTGGGCTGGCTGCGTGCTCTGGGATCTCATCCAGCCATCGTTCATGTTCATGGTTGGGGTGTCGATGGCCTACTCGTACGGCAAGCGCCGCGCGCTCGGCCATCGTTTCGGGAAGATGTTTGGTCACGCGCTCGTGCGCTCGCTGGCGCTGATCCTACTCGGCGTATTCCTGCGCTCGAACGGGGCAGACCAGACCTACTGGACCTTCGAGGATGTCATCACGCAGATCGGGCTCGGCTACGTGTTCCTGTTCCTGCTGTGGGACCGTGGTCTGGTGGTGCAGATCTCCGCAGCCGCCGGCCTCCTCATCGCCTGGTGGGCATGGTTCGCGCTGTCCGCAGTCCCCGCCGATCTCAGCACGGTGCAGCCAGCCGGCTGGGCGCACAACGCGAGCGGCTTCTTCTCGCACTGGAACCTCAACGCCGATCCTGGCCACCGCTTCGACACCTGGTTCCTCAATCTGTTCCCGCGTGACGAGCCGTTCCTATTCCACCCGGACGGGTATAACACCTTGAACTTCATCCCCTCTCTGGCCTTGATGATTTTCGGGCTGGCAGCGGGCGAGTTTCTGCGCGACGCAGATTTCCCTCCTGCGCAAAAGGCGCTGATCCTCGCGCTCGTCGGTATCGCCAGCCTGCTCGACGCCCTGCTCTGCGACTGGTTGGGCATCTGCCCGATCATCAAGAAGACCTGGACATCCGCTTTCACCTCATTCAGCGGCGGGTGGTGCCTACTTATCCTCGCGGGGCTCTACTACCTGATCGACGTGCGGCGCATCCGCAGGTGGACCTACCCGATCGTGGTCGTCGGAATGAATTCGATCGCCCTCTACGTGATGCTCTGGCTGATCCCCGGCTGGATCAATGCGACGCTCATGACCCATCTGGGCGAGCACTATGCCGGCTTCTTCGGGGAGGGCTTCGAACCGCTGCTGCAGAACCTCGCGACCATGTTCGTCCTCTGGCTCATCTGCTGGTGGATGTTCCGCAACAAGATCTTCCTACGTATCTGACCAAACGCTGAACTACCTATCAATGTCACTTCCAACGATCCGTCCCGCCTCCAGCACCGATGTCCCCGCAATCCAGGCGATGATCTGTGAACTTGCCGAATTCGAGAACATGAGTGACGAGCTCGTCTCGAGCGAGGCCTGCCTCCACGAAGCACTTTTCGGAAAGCTCCCGTGCGCAGAGGCGATCATCGCTGAGAGCGGCGGGCAGGCAGTCGCCTTCGCCCTCTTCTTCACCAATTACAGCACCTTCGTCGGACGTCCCGGCCTCTACCTCGAGGACGTCTATGTCAAACCTGAACACAGGGGCAGCGGTATCGGAACCGGATTGTTGCAGGCCTTGGCCGGGATCGCCGCGCAACGGAACTACGGGCGCATGGACTGGTCGGTGCTCGACTGGAATCAGCGCGCGATCGACTTCTACGAGAAGCACGGCGCGACGGTGATGCAGGAGTGGCGCATCGTGCGAACCGATCAGGGTGGGATCCAGACTCTGGCCGCAGAAGCCGGTTGATCGGAGTCCGCACCGCACCACTCGCCACTCGCCCGGCAAGAACAGCGGCGGTCTAGTGGTGATTTCTGCAAAGGCGACCGCCCAGCCTCCCAGGCGGGTGCTTGGAATTGCATTCCTAGTTCTGGACGGCTTCGACAATCTGAGCCCCAAGCGACGGCCGGCACGCCACTGGATTGCAAATCCCGGATACTCGCCCTACCCCACTAACACTTGGGTGGGTTCCTGCCGATGAATGGGAACTGCTCGAGTTCCAGAACTTGCCCGCTGATCGGTCCGAGTTCATCGGTCAGGAAGTGGACGACCGTCGCGGCGATCTCTGCCGGCTCGATGATCCGACCGCTCGGTGCGGTGTTGCGATCCAGCTTCTTGAACCAGTCGACATCCATCCCCTCGTCGATCTTGCGCTGGCGCTCGCCATCGCTGAGCACCCAGCCCGGATTGATCTGGTTCACGCGCACGCCGTGATCGCGGTGCAGCGTGTCGCCAAGGTTGCGAGTCAGCGTCATCAGCGCGCCCTTCGCCGCGCTGTAGGCGAGTAAATTTGGCTCGCCGCTGTAGGCGTTGACGGATCCGATATTCACAACCGCCCCGCGCGCCGCGCTGAGGTGGGGCAAGGCAGCGCGGATGATCAGCAGCGGTGCCCGGGCATTGATCGCCATCACCCCGTCCCAGAATGCGGCGTCGGTCCCCTCGATCAAGTTCCTCCAGACCACACCGGCATTGTTCACGACCCCGTCGAGCTTGCCGAAGGCCCCGACCGCAGCCGCGACCAAGTCCTCGCAGTGGCCAGGATCGGACACATCCCCAGAACAGAATGGCATCGAGAGCTCCTCGGCCAAGGCCTGTGCCAGCTCGGATTCGATCCCGTGGATCATCACCTGCGCGCCTTCTCCGACCGCCCGCCGGGCGATGGCTTCGCCGATTCCCATCGTGCTCCCAGTGACGATGATTGCCTTGTCCTTCAATTTCATCGGAGCATCCTAATCCAAGTCTAGCCGCTTGATCCAAACATTTCGGAAGCGCGTGGCACTGCCGTGATCTTGCAGCCGCAGTGGTTCCTCGCTCGGCCCCTCCGCTTTCCCTGCACCGGTACTCGCCGGGACAGCCACATCATCGTGGATCAGCTCGCCATTGTGGAGCACGCTCAGCCGGGCGTTCTCCACCTTCTCCCCAGCCGCCCAGCGCGGCGCCCGGAAGGCGATGTCGAATGTCTGCCATTCGCCAGGGGCGCGGCTCGCGTTCCGGTCCGGTTTGCGAAAGGTGTAGATTGCACCGCAGGACTCATCGCTGGCGCCCCTGCCAAGTGAGTTCAAGATCTGAACCTCGTAGCGGCGCTGGATGTAGACGCCGCTATTGCCGTCGTTCTTCCAATCCATCGCCGGATCTGCGCTGACCTTGAACTCCACATGCAGCAGGCAGTCACCAAATTTCTCCTGCGTGCGCAGGTTACCGGTCCCGGGCACGACCGTCAAGACGTCGCCGTCCCATCCCCAACCAAGTTGCGCCTTGTCGCGCTCGTTCACCCAGGCATTCGTCCCCAACGAGATCGCCCCCGCTGCCGGTCCGGCTCCCATGGTGTCCCCAGATGGCAGTAGTCCTTGCGTTTTCCCAGCCCCGGCGTCGTCTCGCTCCCCACAAGACACCAGGAGGCAGCCAAGGATCATCCACAGCGCACCGGGCCGCGCTAGATTGCGACAGATCATCGAGCGCCAACGCCCCTGGGCTTGACCGGCTTCTTCTCCAGCTCCCGGCGCGGACCGAGGGCTGGCGCCGGCTTGGGCCGGTTCTTGGAGGCCTCGATCACCTCGTCAGGAAATTCGAACTCTGCCAACTCCTCCTCGGACAGTTCGGTCACGCGCTCGACCACACGCAAGGTCATGACCGCATCCGATTCTGGGTAGTGGACCTCGAACTCCTGCAACCAGCCCGTTTCTGGGTCGAATCCAGCCTTCAATTCTAGCCCCTTGTTGAATTGGTAGCGCATCGCCTTCCCCACCCCCGGGGATGGTCGGAGGTCAAACCAGACGAGCCCGCGCCCGTCGGCCTCACGCTTCAGGAGAGCGGATCGGGCATACTCTCTGCCCAAGGCCTCGTAACCATGCAAGGCGTCGGCAAACATTCCCGTATAGCCCAACTTGACTGGCAGCCGCCACGGGTTCGGCAAGGCCAGAGCCGCATCGACCCCTTGCACCTCGAGCGGAGGGGCAGCCTCCCCGGCAGGCGGCGTCCGCTCGGTCCAGATCAGGGCGCGTTGCTTGGTCGCCAGGCTCGTCACCTTCTTCGCGGCACCAGTCTCGTAGGCCGAGGCCTCCACGACCCGGACGCGGTTCGTCGGCTCGTCATAGAGGAGATCGATCTCCACCGCCTCGGGCAGTCCGGCGAGGTCCTTGGCCACAATCTTTCCTTCGAGTTTCAAGTGCAGCTGTTTCACCTCCTTCGGCTTGACCCCGAGCTCCAAAATCAGATCATGGATCGTCTTCGGGCGCCCGCTCTGAGCCTGGAGGGGCTGGAGGGCCTGCGTGGTGACAAATGTTGCTGCCACGACCAATGGCAGGCAGCTCGCTCGGGATCTCATGAGGGAACCCTGCCACAGAAGGAGGCGGCGATCAATGCCAGTCGGGGCCGGTTTCGATTGCGCGAACCCGCCTGCCCCGACTAGCTTGGCAGCATGGGAACAACACCGAAAAACTACCTCGTAGACCAACTCGATGAGATCCCGCCAGTCCCCTGCCCGTGCGGCCAGGCTCGCCGTGCCTTCGCCGACGACGAAGAGGGGGTCGCCTCGGCTCACCTCGTCGATATCCTGAAGGATGCGAAACTCCACTACCATAAGAAGATGCACGAGGTCTACATCATCCTCGAGGGTGAGGGCTACATGGAGCTGGATGGCGAGAAAGTGCCGGTCAAACCAATGACCTCGATCCTGATCAAACCCGGATGCCGGCATCGCGCTGTTGGGGATCTCAAGATCATCAACGTCCCGATCCCCGCCTTCGATCCTGCCGACGAATGGTTTGATTGATCGTTGAGGGATCGCGCACTTGCCCCCACATTAGCCGCTATGAAATACCCGACCCTGGCCCTCGCCGCCATCCTTCTGCCACTCGTCGCGAATGGCTCCCTCCTCGACCACAACGCCAAGGACATCGACGGCGAGACGGTATCCCTCGCAGAGAAATACCGCGGCAAGGTGATCCTGGTGGTCAACGTCGCTAGCAAGTGCGGCAACACGCGACAGTATGAGCAGCTGCAGAAACTGCACGACATCTTCGCCGACAAAGGCCTGTGCGTCGTCGGCTTCCCGTCGAATGACTTCGGCGGCCAAGAGCCCGGCACCGAGGCAGAAATCAAAGAATTCTGCACGGCGAACTTCGGTGTCACTTTTGACATGATGTCGAAAGTCGGCGTCAAGGAAGGCGAGGGGCAGCACCCCTTCTTCGCAGCGCTCACCTCCGACGAGCGTTTCCCCGGCGAGGTCGCTTGGAATTTCGAGAAGTTTGTCATCGGCCGCGACGGCAAACTCGCCAACCGCTTCCGCAGCAAGATCGGACCAGGCAACCCGAGCGTCGTCGATGCCATCCGCTGGGAGCTCGCCGACACGGACGGGCGCTCCGAGCTATCGCCGCCGGCGCTCCAAGAATACATGGGTCGCGAGATCGCCCAGACAATGCACTGGCGCGGCGCCGAGTGGCTGATGCGCGAGATGCGCGAAAAGGAGGAGCGCACCTCGGAGATGATGGAGAACCTCGGTATCAAGCCGGGGATGAACGTCGCCGACATCGGCAGCGGCAACGGCTACCATACGCTCAAGATGGCCAAGGCGATCAGCGCAGAGGGCGCTGAAGGGAAGGCCTACGCGGTCGACATCCAAGAGCAGATGTTAGAAATGCTCGAGAAGCGCGCCACCAAGGCTCAGGTCGACAACGTCGTCAGCATCCACAACAGTTTCTGGGACGCCAAGCTCCCGGAGAACAGCATCGACCTGGCGCTGATGGTCGATGTCTACCACGAGTTCTCACACCCAGAGCAGATGCTTGCTAGCATCCGCCGATCCCTCAAGCCTGGAGGCCGCGTCGCCCTGGTCGAGTTCCGCATGGAAGACAAAGACGTCCCGATCAAACTCCTGCACAAAATGTCCAAGGAACAGATCATGAAGGAATTCCCCGCCAACGGCTTCAAACTAGTCGGTTCCTACGACAAACTCCCCTGGCAACACCTGATGTTCTTCGAGAAGGCTGAGGAGTAGCC
>Ga0316197_10004015_pt1 | contig 10443 bp, 11 predicted proteins | sample OudBiesiAoxic_MG_FD_204939 | JGI IMG/M metagenome (GOLD analysis project Ga0316197, IMG submission 204939) | Coastal sediment microbial communities from Oude Bieten Haven, Netherlands - site A oxic | ecosystem: Environmental > Aquatic > Marine > Coastal > Sediment | place: Netherlands... | reverse complement strand
TGAGACTAAATTTTGACGATTATTTTGAATTTGATGGGACAAGGAAAATGAATTTATCTCATAATACAAGTTGGTTTATCGGTATTTTTGCATTTGTAGCACTGTTTACTGGTTCTAGTATGTTGAGCAGTGAATTTAGTAATCAGCGGAGCATGAATCAGTTTTCTGATCTAACAGACTCTGATATTGATATGATCCTGGCTGTTAAGGCTGAAATGCAAGCAGCAAAAATTCAGCCGAACTAGCCTCCGTTTGATAATCTAGCATTATCTTCTCACCGCTCATTTCTGCGTGGTGACAGTCAAAACAGCCAGATAGGCACTCTAATAGTATGCTATCCGGCTGTTTTTTTTACCTAAATCACTGATTTGTCTTAACCGGGTTTGTATTATAATAGGCAGCCTTATTTTTGAGGTTGACCATGTTTTATTCTGATTCTTTCGATGTTGTAGTCATAGGCGGTGGACACGCTGGCACTGAAGCGGCACTGGCTTCTGCGCGTATGGGCGTAAAAACCCTGCTATTAACACATAACATCGAAACCCTGGGCCAGATGAGTTGCAATCCGGCCATCGGTGGCATCGGTAAAGGCCACCTGGTAAAAGAAATTGATGCCATGGGTGGAATCATGGCGAAAGCTGCCGATCGTGGTGGTATCCAGTTCAGAATTTTAAACAGCCGTAAAGGCCCAGCGGTAAGGGCGACACGCGCCCAGGCTGATCGAGTTTTATATAAGGCGGCGGTTCGTGAGGCACTGGAGAACCAGCCGAACCTTTCTATATTTCAGCAGGCCGCTGATGACCTGATCGTTGAAACCGTTGATGGTGAGCAGCGGGTAACAGGTGTCGTCACCCAGATGGGGCTTAAATTTCACGCCAGGACGGTAGTGCTAACGGTTGGTACTTTCCTCGGTGGCCTGATCCATATCGGTGAAAAAAATTATTCTGGTGGTCGTGCAGGTGACCCGCCATCGATTGCACTGGCTAACCGTCTGCGTGATATGCCATTTCGCGTCGAGCGATTAAAAACCGGTACGCCACCACGTATCGATAATCGCACCATCGATTATTCAGAGCTGGCGGAACAGCCAGGTGATACCCCTTTGCCGGTTTTCTCGTATACCGGTAAAGTAGAAGAGCATCCTCAGCAGGTCAGTTGTCACATAACACATACCAATGAGAAGACGCACGATATCATTCGTGAGGGATTGCATCGTTCACCGATGTACAGCGGCGTAATCGAGGGTATAGGCCCACGTTATTGTCCATCGATCGAAGATAAGGTGGTCCGCTTCGCCGACAAGAGCTCACACCAGATCTTTATCGAGCCGGAAGGTTTAACGACGACCGAAGTTTACCCAAATGGTATTTCTACCAGTCTGCCTTTTGATATGCAGCTAGCGTTCGTTCGCTCAATGAAGGGTTTTGAAAATGCCCATATCACGCGGCCGGGATATGCCATCGAATATGATTTTTTTGATCCGCGTGATCTCAAATCCTCGCTGGAAACGAAGTATATTAACGGTCTGTTTTTTGCAGGACAGATCAACGGTACAACCGGTTATGAAGAGGCGGGTGCGCAAGGACTGCTGGCAGCAATCAATGCTGCACGGCAGGTTCGGCAGAAAGATGCCTGGGTGCCAACCCGTAACCAGGCATACATAGGGGTGCTGGTAGATGATCTCGTTACCCTGGGTACTCAGGAGCCATATCGAATGTTTACTTCGCGTGCGGAATATCGCCTGATATTACGTGAAGATAATGCAGACCTCCGACTTACCGAGCAGGCCCATGAGATGGGTTTGTTGACCGATGAACACTGGCGTGCTTACTGTGAAAAGCGCGATTCCGTTATTAATGAACAGGCGCGATTGGCATCATTAAACATTCAACCAGACTCTGATTTTGGAAAGCGGTTTTCAGCCAGGCTTGGCAAGACGCTGGCTCGAAATTATAAAGCGTGTGACCTGTTACGCCGCCCGGAAATAGACTATTCAGCGCTGATCGAAATTATCGGGCAGGGCGAAAAAGTAACCGAGAGTGTAGCTGAGCAGGTAGAGATCCAGGCGAAATATTCCGGTTACCTTGATCGTCAGCAGGATGAGATAGATAAAGCAAAACGTCATGAGCAAACATCGATCCCTAATATAATTGATTATGCCAGGGTGCGTGGTCTGTCTGCCGAAGCTCAGCAGAAATTGAGCGATCACCGTCCGCAAACGATAGGCCAGGCAGGGCGAATTCCAGGCATAACGCCTGCGGCTATTTCGTTGCTGATGGTTCACCTTAAAAAGGCAGCGAAGTAAGCCTGCTAAAAATCGAAAAGATACCGGACATGTTTTGAAAGAGCCTCTACGTCAGCAACTGGAGTTTGGTCTTAAACAGATGGGGCTGCATTTCCCGGTGCCGGTTCAGCAGAAACTGGTGCATTACATACAGTTGATCGCACGCTGGAATAAAACCTTCAATCTGACCGCGATCCGAGATGTTGAAGAAATGGTGAGCAAGCATCTGCTCGATAGCCTGGCAGTGCAACCTTATGTCGAGGGTGAGACTATACTGGACGTTGGCAGCGGCGCCGGTTTGCCAGGTATCCCGTTTGCCATCACATCACCGGAAAAACATTTTGTTCTGATCGATAGTAATGGTAAAAAAACCCGTTTTCTAATGCAGGCGAAGATTGACCTGACGCTGGACAATGTCGAAGTGATCCACCAGCGCGTAGAAGATTATCAACCCGTTGCCGATGGACATAGGATATACTTTGACGTTATAACAGCGCGGGCCTATGCAGCGACTGAAGATATATTAAGCAGCACAGCGCACCTGCAGGGTGATTCCACCAGCATACTGGTAATGCAGGGCAAGCTGGATGAACGGATCGGTAACGATCAGTACCAGCTCATAGAGTCGCACGTGCTGGATGTCTATGGTCTTGATGCTGAGCGGCATCTACTGGAAATCAAGAAGATAAATTAAACTCTCAAAGACATATGTCACGAATACTCGCATTAGCAAATCAGAAGGGCGGCGTCGGTAAGACGACGACCAGCGTCAACCTCGCTGCTTCACTGGCGGCGACCAAACGTAAAGTTCTGCTCATCGATCTGGATCCGCAGGGCAACGCGACGATGGGCGTTGGCGTGGATAAAAACGCACTGGAAAAGACTTTCTGTGACTGCCTGCTCGATGGCCTCGATGCACACAAAGTAGTGCATCATATAGAGAATGCCGGTATAGATCTGCTGCCGGCTAATGCCGATATGACGGCTGCTGAAGTAGAGTTGATGCGGGCCGATAATGCAGAGCAGCGGCTCAAGAACAGTATTGCCTCGATCGTCGATGAGTATGATTACGTGCTGATCGACTGTCCACCGGCATTGAATATGCTGACCTTGAACGCGCTGGTGGCTTCTGATGGTGTCATCATCCCTATGCAGTGTGAATATTATGCACTGGAAGGTCTCACCGCGTTGATGGATACCATCGACCAGGTTCGTTCTTCGGTAAATCCGGCGCTTAAGATTGAGGGCCTGCTAAGGACCATGTTTGATCCGCGAAATACCCTGTCTAACGATGTTTCAGCGCAACTGATAGAGCATTTTGGTGACCGCGTATATCGTACTATCGTACCGCGTAACGTCCGGCTGGCAGAAGCGCCGAGTTATGGCCTGCCAGCACTGCTATATGAAAAAACCTCACGTGGCGCACTGGCGTACCTCGCCCTGGCGGGTGAGATGTTGAGGCGGGAAACGCGTAGTAATGCCACACCAGCGGCAGTCTGACTGCAGTAAATATAAAGAATTATAGGTTTTAAAGAATGACGGTAAAGAAAAAAGCGCCTAAGAAAAAAGGCTTAGGTCGTGGTTTGACGGCATTATTGGGTAATAGTGATGTTGAAACGATCATGGAAGCGAAAGATGACGACGAGTTGCGCAATATCGATGTCGATCTGATAGAGCGTGGCCCGTGGCAGCCTCGTGAACACTTTGACGAAGAAGCGCTGCAGGAACTCGCTGATTCCATCGCAACTCAGGGCGTGGTTCAACCAATCGTTGTCAGACGGCGCACACAGGCCGGTGGACAGGACAGGTATGAGATCGTTGCCGGTGAACGTCGCTGGCGTGCATCACAAAAGGCCGGCTTGTCGCAGGTGCCCGCAGTTATAAAATCGTTTGATGATCAGACGGCTGCCGCCGTGTCATTGATCGAAAATATCCAGCGTGAAAACCTGAACCCTCTGGAAGAGTCAACCGCTCTGAAGCGGCTGGTTGATGAGTTTGAGATGACCCATCAGCAGGTAGCCGATACCGTGGCACGGTCACGCGCTTCGGTGAGCAACCTGTTACGACTCCAGGATCTTAACCCCGATGTTAAAACACTGCTCGCGATGCGAGATATAGAGATGGGGCATGCACGTGCATTACTGGCAATCGACGGTATGGAGCAGAGCAGTGTGGCAAAAGATGTGGCCAGGAAAGGCCTTTCGGTACGTGAGACCGAGGCGCTCATCCGGAAAATCTGCGCCCCGGCGAAGAAGACTAAAGCCGTACGGAAAGATCCCGATATCGCCAAGCTGGAAGAACGCCTCACGGAAAGTCTCGGAGCCCAGGTGCGCATAAAACAGAAGATGAAAGGTAAGGGCTGTCTGGAGATTTCTTACACGAGTCTGGATGTTCTGGACGGCATTTTGAGTAAAATAGAGTCTTGATAACGCATGGCCACATAAAAACAGGTTTATGCGAACCTTTATAAGCGGTTGATGATATAAGGTTTTTTTAATGTGTAGGATTGTCTCCTTGACCTGAAACAGCACTGTCTTATATAATTCGCGCGCATTCTAACCCCTCCTTGCGCACGATTCGAACTGTGTTTTAGGTTGGCTGAGATGCAAAAAACTATGCAAAAAGATCAGCTAGACCTGTCCACGCAGCACCGACAGTCAAAAAGACAAGCGATAATTTATATCAAGTCGCAGCTGATCTTGACCATAGCAATATCGACTATCTTGCTCTTTCTCGATGTTGTAATGGCTTATTCCGCATTAACCGGCGGATTGATAGCAACCATCGCCAGTGCCTGGTTTGCTTATAAAGTATTTCGTGTCAGCCCTGAAAGTGCGGCACAGACCATGCTTGCCTCCGCTTATGTGGGCGAGATATATAAAATTATATTAACGGGCGCATTGTTTATATGTGCGTTTGTTTTGATAAAGCCAGTCAGCGCGGCGGCTTTGTTGATTACTTATTTTGTTATACATATGACGCCAGCGATGGTGAGCGCACTTGCTAGCAGTGCCGGTCATAGAGATTAAAGAGAGAAAAGTAATGGCTGATGAAGCCTTAACAGCAGGTCAATACATTAAGCACCATTTGCAGAACATGACTTATGGTCAGCATGCGGATGGCACATGGGGTCTGGCTCACACAGCAGAAGAAGCCAAAGAGATGGGTTTCATGTCGATCAATGTCGATACCATGTTCTGGTCAATTCTTTTAGGTGTTTTATTTCTCTGGATCTTCCGCAGAGCAGCAAAAAACGCAACGGCTGATACCCCCAGCGGTTTACAGAATTTTATCGAGATGATAATCGAGTTTGTCGATGGCAGCGTAAAAGGCGCTTTCAACGGACGTAATGCGATTGTTGCGCCGATGGCTTTAACGATATTTGTCTGGGTGTTCCTGATCAACTTTATGGATCTGATACCTGTCGACTGGCTGCCGGGAACTGCAGCATGGATCGGTGCGACATTCTTCGGCGCTGATCCGCATCATGTCTACTTCAAGGTGGTTCCATCGACGGACCCAAATGCTACCTTCGGCATGGCATTAGCAGTATTCATGCTGACGATCTATTACAGTTTAAAGGTCAAGGGCTTAAAGGGCTTTGCTGGCGAACTAACGCTGCATCCTTTCAGCTCAAGCAATAAAGTTCTGCAGCTGGTTTTCATCCCGATTAACTTTGTTCTCGAATTTGTTGCGCTGATCGCTAAACCGCTGTCACTGTCACTACGTCTGTACGGTAATATGTTTGCTGGTGAGATGATATTTATCCTTATCGCGATCATGTACGGTGGTGGCTGGGCACTGGGTATCTTCGGCGGCTTTCTGCAGCTTGGTTGGGCGATATTCCATATTCTGATCATTACTCTGCAGGCATACATCTTTATGACGCTGACCATCGTCTATATGGATCTGGCGCATCAGGTGCCTGAAGAGCACTAAACAATATTTGTAATAGTATTATCGAATTTAAAATTTCTACTTAGGAGAAAACAATGACTGAAGTAAGTGCGATGCTTTACATAGCAGGTGCAATCATGATGGGTTTGGGCGCACTAGGTGCGGCGATTGGTATCGGTGTACTGGGTGGACGTTTCCTTGAAGGTGCAGCACGCCAACCCGAGCTTATTCCATTATTACGTGGCCAGTTCTTCCTGATGATGGGTCTGACTGACGCGGTACCAATGATTGCGGTTGGTGTTGCTTTCTACGTTATCTTCGCGGTTGCGTAACGAAGTTAAATATCAACAAGGTAAGAGCGGATGAATATTAATCTAACGCTGATTGGTCAATCGATAACCTTCGCGATTTTCGTCTGGTTCTGTTATGCCTATGTATGGCCACCACTGGTCAACGCATTAACAGAGCGGAAAAAGAAAATAGCCGATGGTCTGGCAGCTGCAGAGCGAGGCCAGCACGAGCAGGAACTAGCTGAAAAGAAAGCCGCTGAGCGTCTTAAAGATGCTAAGGGTCAGGCTTCAGACATCATTGCACAGGCACAGAAACGTGCTAACGAGATCGTTGATGAAGCTAAAGTCGATGCGCGTACAGAAGCTGAGCGTATAAAGGCTGGTGCAGATGCTGAAATCGAGCAGGAAATCAATCGTGCACGTGAACATCTTCGTCAGGAAGTTGTGACTTTAGCTATTTCAGGAGCTGAAAAGATACTGAAAAAAGAAGTCAATAAAGACGCGCATGCAAGCTCACTTAATGAGTTGGCTACGCAGCTTTAATACAGCAACTATTACTGAAGACATTCTGAGCGGACATTTTTAATGACAGACTTCACAACAGCAGCACGACCATATGCGAACGCCGTGTACGACATTGCCAACCAGGCGAGTGCACTAGACTCATGGGGCGATGCCCTGACGAACCTGTCCACAGTGGTCAGTGATGTGCAGATGAGCGAACTGTTGAATAATCCAGAGATGGGTAAACAGCAGAAAGGCGATATGTTAATACAGGTGCTGGGTGATAAGTTAGACGAGCAGCAGCAAAATCTTGTCAGGCTGATGGCTGAGAATGGCCGTCTGAGCATAATGCCAGACGTGCGCGATCAGTTCGAGGTCGCGCGGGCTAAAGCAGAAAACAAAGTGGAAGCCGAAGTAGTTTCTGCATTTGAGTTAACTACTCAGCAAACAGACGAATTAGTTAATACTTTAAAGAATAAACTTGGCTGTGATGTCACTCTGACCACAACGGTTGATGAATCGTTGATCGGTGGAGTCGTAATCAAAGCTGGTGACACTATTATAGACGCGTCAATGAAATCGCAATTAGATTCTCTCGCGCTTTCATTAGGACGATAAGAGGCAATATAATGCAACTCAATCCATCAGAAATCAGTGAACTGATCAAATCACGAATCGAAAACTTCGAGCAGAAGGTCGAGGCCCGTACCGAAGGTACTATCGTTAGCTTAATGGACGGTATCATCCGAATTCACGGACTTGCGGATGCTATGCAGGGCGAGATGATCGAACTGCCTGGCGATACGTTTGCTATGGCGTTAAACCTCGAACGCGACTCTGTCGGTGCGGTGGTTTTAGGAAGCTATGGCCATCTGACCGAAGGTGATACCGCTAAATGTACCGGCCGCATTCTTGAAGTTCCTATCGGTAATGAGATGCTGGGCCGTGTTGTCGATGCCCTCGGTATGCCGATCGACGGTAAAGGTCCTATCGATGCAAAACTGACTGCACCGATCGAAAAGATCGCACCAGGAGTTATCGAACGTAAATCTGTAGATCAGCCTGTGCAGACGGGTCTGAAAGCGATTGATGCGATGGTGCCAGTCGGGCGTGGCCAGCGTGAGCTGATCATCGGTGACCGCCAGACAGGTAAAACTGCTGTAGCCATCGATGCCATCATCAACCAGGCAAACACCGGTGTTAAATGTATCTATGTAGCGATTGGTCAGAAGGCATCTACCGTTGCCAACATCGTGCGTAAATTAGAAGAACACGGCGCCATGGAGCATACAACTATCGTTGCTGCGGGCGCCTCTGAATCTGCGGCCATGCAGTTCATCGCGCCTTACTCCGGTTGCACCATGGGAGAGTACTTCCGTGACCGTGGACAAGATGCATTAATTATTTATGATGACTTAACAAAACAGGCCTGGGCGTATCGTCAGGTATCATTATTGTTGCGTCGTCCACCTGGCCGCGAGGCATACCCAGGCGATGTGTTCTACTTACACTCACGTCTATTAGAACGTGCTTCACGTGTAAATGCTGAATACGTAGAAGAGTTTACAAAAGGTGAAGTTAAAGGCAAGACCGGTTCATTAACCGCATTGCCAATCATCGAAACACAGGACGGTGACGTATCTGCGTTCGTGCCAACCAACGTAATTTCTATTACTGATGGCCAGATCTTCCTGGAAACAGACCTGTTCAACTCAGGTATCCGCCCAGCGATCAATGCAGGTCTTTCAGTGTCTCGAGTTGGTGGTGCTGCACAGACCACCATCATTAAAAAATTAGGTGGTGGTGTTCGTCTAGCACTTGCACAATATCGTGAACTGGCAGCGTTTGCCCAGTTTGCATCAGACCTGGATGACGCAACACGTGCACAGCTAGAGCTAGGTGAACGTGTTACTGAATTAATGAAGCAGGCACAGTACTCTCCATTATCAATTGCGGAGATGGGCTTCTCATTATTTGCAGCGAACGAAGGCTTCTTAAACGACGTTGATGTTAAGAAAGTGGTTGAGTATGAAGCCGCGATGCTCGCTTATATGAAGAGTAATAAAGCCGATCTCATCGCGCAGATCAATGAGACGGGTGATTATAACGACGAAATCGCAGCTGCTATGAAGTCGGCATTGGAAGACTTCAAAGCGAACGGTGTTTACTAAGTTTCTTAGTCACTCATAATAAGTGTAGACGATAGAGTTTAAATAGAGAATAACTATGGCAGGCGCAAAAGAAATACGCACCAAGATCAAAAGTGTACAGAATACACAAAAGATCACCAAAGCGATGGAAATGGTTGCAGCCAGTAAAATGCGTAAAGCACAGGATCGTATGCGTGCTTCACGTCCTTACGCTGATAAGATGCGTGATGTATTGAGTCACCTTGCGCAGGCACACTGTGAATATAAGCATCCTTATCTGCAAGACCGCGAAGAAGTTAAGCGCGTTGGTTACATCGTGGTGTCAACAGATCGTGGTTTATGTGGTGGCCTTAATACCAACATGTTTAAAGCAGCGATCAACGAGATGTCAGACTGGCATGATAAAAATGTCGAGATAGATATCTGTGCTATCGGTAAAAAAGCAGCAACGTTTTTTTCACGTTTCCAGGGCAACATCATCTCGCAAACGGCAGACCTGGGCGATCAGCCTTCACAGGAAGAATTGATTGGTACTGTAAAAGTCATGCTTGATGCCTATGATGAAGGCAAGATTGATCGCCTGTTTCTGGTGAGTAACGAATTTGTAAACACCATGACACAGACACCGACGGTACAGCAGTTGATCCCGGCAACTGGTGAGATTGATACAGAACTGGATCATCACTGGGATTATATCTATGAGCCTGATACGAAACCGATCATCGATGCATTGATGATGCGGTTTATCGAGTCCCAGGTTTATAAAGGCGTAGTAGAAAATATTGCCTGTGAGATGTCTGCACGAATGATTGCGATGAAGAGCGCAACCGATAACGCAGCTGACATCATTAAAGAATTACAAACGATTTATAACAAAGCGCGACAGGCATCGATTACTCAGGAAATTTCTGAAATTGTTGCAGGTGCCGCCGCCGTTTCTTAATCAAGCGGCCATAGTTGATAGCAATAAATCGATAGACGAAGATTAAATAATAGAATTTAAAATTTTAATACATAAGTATTTACGAGGATAACAATCATGAGTACCGGAAACGTAGTAGAGATTATCGGCGCGGTTATTGACGTCGAATTTCCACGGGACTCCATTCCTAAAGTTTACGACGCGCTAAAACTTGATGAAACAGGTTTGACGATGGAAGTGCAGGCGCAGTTAGGCGATGGTGTCGTACGAGCAATCGCAATGGGACCAACAGAAGGTCTGCGTCGTGGAATGGAAGTTAACAATACCGGTGATGCTATTCGCGTACCTGTCGGCCCTAAAACACTAGGTCGCATCATGGATGTACTAGGTAACCCG